>ERZ761607.251-NODE-251-length-106840-cov-5.482727_pt1 | contig 106840 bp, 98 predicted proteins | sample MGYA00511164_ERZ761607 | MGnify/ENA primary metagenome ERZ761607 (study PRJEB28899, sample SAMN02445080) | bioreactor sludge metagenome | biome: EBPR sludge | place: Australia: Brisbane, Thorneside Wastewater Treatment Plant | collected 2011-06-22 ...
CCCGCCGCCGGGCTACCCGCGCGAATGGTGGATGGAAGTGCCGGTTTCCGACCGCGCGAGCTGGGAAATCCTGCCGCAGGAGGCGGAGCCCGGCGAAGTCATCGTCTCCAAGCGCACCGCGCTGGGCGTCTTCAGCAACTTGAGCGCGGCGGCGTTCCAGTTCGAAGGACAAAGCTACGCGTCGCTCGAAGGCCTTTGGCAAATGCTCAAGTACCCCGAAGAGAACGACCTCCGCGATCCGCGCAAGCGTTCGCGCGATTGGCCCTACGCGCGCAGCCAAGTCGCCGGACTCTCGGGCTTCGAGGCCAAGCGCGCGGGCGACAAAGCGAACGAGATCCTCAAGCAACTCGGCATCAAGTGGGTCAGCTACAAAGGTCGGCGCTTCGAATACAAGGACGGCGCCGACGGCTCCGCCTTCCACTACGAACTCATCTTGGGCGCCACGCGCGAAAAGATCCGGCAGAACCCCGAGCTCTCGGCGCTCCTTCGCCGCACGCGCGGGCTCAAGCTCCGGATGGATCACCGCGTGGGCGAAAACGATCCTCCCGCCTACCGGACCGCCGAGATTCTCATGAAGATCCGCGAAGAGATCCGATAGGGCTAAGGCCCGAAGGCACGTTGCCGGGTTCCGACGCCCTTTAGCGGTAGTTCCACCATTCGGCGTAGCGGATGGCTTCGCGCTCCCCGAGACGACCTTTTTCCGCGCCGGTCACGCGAACGTTTCCGTTCAACCAACGCGAAAGGGAGTCCGCTTCGGCGCGGGTCTTCGGGAACTCCGAGGGCGGGATGCCGAAGGTCGAGAGCCGCACGCGGTAGAGCTTCTCGAAGCCGCAACCTTGACCCGCGTAGCAGAAAGCCTGGCGGTAACGGACGCGCAGCTCGGCGTAGTCGTTGTCGGCGTCGGCGTCCCACTTCGTCCAGAGCATGGGATTCGTGCTCGTCGTTGCGACCGGCACCCGGGCGTCGTCAAAGCGCAACGGCACGCGCATGTAACGGCGGCGCGCGAGGAGCTCGGGGCTGTTCCCGATCACGTACCCGCGCATCGCGCCCGAAACCATGGACCACTTGAAGGCGGCTTGGAAGGTGCAATGCGTGCCCGTGCGCGTGATGAGTCCGTGGATGGGCGACGACGGGTCGTTCGCGACGCTCTGGAGCAAGACGGCGGAGTTCTTGTAGGGCGACACGACGGGGTCGTCCTTCGAGGCCCAAGTCATGATCGGCGTCTTGCGGATGAGCTTGGCGTAGTCTTGAAAGCGGTTGAAGTTCCAAGCCGCCGCGGGATTCGCCGCGCTCAGGCTTTGGAAGGGGCTATCCAATAAGCCCTGTCCGGAAAGCCGTTCGCGGTAGTACTCGAAGAGCCCCTTCTCGATGAGCGTGGGCAACTGCTCGACCCGCGGGACTTCGGCCACGTTGGGCACGAGACGGCGAATGACCGGCACGTAACGCCAAATGTCGGTGAACTGTTTCCACGAGCGGTGGCCGAACATGACGCCGATCGCGTTCGGGCGGTAGAGGCCACGCACCGAGGTCTCGAGATCGACGACGGGGCAACCGGCGAAGACGCTGCGGATATAACGGCTGCCGTCCGCCTTGGGATTCATCTCGCTGTAGAGGCCGGAATAGAGAGCGGCGTGCCCGCCCAAACTCCATCCGAACACGTGGACGGTGCTGATGCGCTCGCGGAAGCTCGACTCCTCGACCGCGTAACGGACGATATCGAAAATCTGCCGGCCTTCGTCGACGCCGCCCAGGACGAACTCCTCGTTGTCGCGCTGCCAATCCGAACCCGTCGTGCTGGGCAGGACGAGAACGTGGAAAGGCGATTCGTCGAAAAACACCATGAGACCGAGCGCCGTCGACGGCCCGTTGATGTTGCAATGGATGCCGCACTTGAGCACGAGGAGCGGGTACTTGTTCTGGCCGGGCTTGAGGGCGAGCATGCCGCGGATCTTGAAGCCGAAGCGATCGATCAGCTTGACCGCGCGGATGCGGCGATTGTCCGTGAGCGTGTAGATCGGGTTGTCTTCCCGCGCGATCGAGAGAAGACCTTTGGCGATATCGATTCCGTTCCAATTGGCGCACTTCTCGGCGCGACGGCGGATGAAGTCGGCCAGCTCGGCGTGGTTACCGCGCTTGGCGATGACTTCCTGCTCGAAAGCAAAGCCGTCGCAGTTGCCCGGATGCAGCTCGGCCCGATCGCCGCGGGGACGCCAGCTCCAGATGTTCGCCGCGAGCGGATCGCCCAGGGCCGCGACGGTCGCTTCGCCCTCGATGGCGTGCGCGAACATCGAAGAGACGAGGAATCCGGTGAGCACCAAAACGCGGCCAATTTTCAGCATGGGCGGGGACTTAACGCAGTCCGTCGATACGGTCAATTTCCTTCGATTCTGTCAAAAAAACGTCACAAGTCCGAGCCCAGCTCCGGCCAAAGACGCATGAATTCTTCAATGATTTCATCACGCTCCTTAAGCGGCACTCCGAGCGATGCCAAATCCGTCATGACGGCGGAATCAAAACCACAGGGGTCGAGCCAGGTCCAGGGCGTGAGGCCCGTCGACAGGTTCAAAGCCATGCCGTGAAAGCTGACCCAACGACGAACCGCGAGGCCGAGGCTCGCGATCTTCTTGGCGCGGGCGGGATCAAAGCCGGCCGAGGAAGCCGGGGGAACCCAAACCCCGGTCTTCCCTTCGATACGGCCGGCCTCGAGGCCCTGGGCCTTGAGCCAGCGGATCGACCACTCTTCCATCGTCCGGATGAGACGAACGATGCCGCCCCGAAAACTCGAGTCGGGACCGCCCTGGAGCTTGAAGATCGGGTAGACGACGAGTTGGCCGGGGCCGTGGTAGGTCGCGAGGCCGCCCCGCTCGATCTCGAAAACGGGGATGTCGGGACGACGGACGTAACGCTCGCGCCCCCCTTCGCGGAGGGCGCCCCGGCCGAGGGTCACGACCGGGTCGGGATGCTCGACGAAGACGACGAGATCCTCGATCTCGTCGCGGGCCCGGCGCTCCACGAGCTCCCGCTGACGGTTCCAGGCTTCTTCGTAGGGAAGCCGTCCCCAGTTCTCGAAGCGCGGCATCGTTCGTCTCCCTTCGTGAGGGGCCGTTCAGGCGTGGTGGGCCGGAGCCGTCGCGGGCACGTGGCGCGTCTTCTTCTCGAAGAAGTGGACGGCCAGGCCGTGCACGCTCTCGGCCGCTTCCATCACGGTCTCCGGGAGCGTCGGATGCGCGTGCACGATCGAGGCGAGGTCCTTGGCCGTGCCGCCCATCTCGATGATCGTCGCGACTTCCTGCACGAGGTTCGAGACGTCGGGGCCGACCATGTGCGCGCCCAAGATGCGATCCGTCTTGCGATCGGCGATCAGCTTGATGAAGCCCTCCGCTTCGCCCGTCGTGAGCGCGCGGCCGTTCGCGAGGAAGGGGCACTTGCCGACGACCGGATCCCAGCCCGCGGCTTTCGCGCTTTCCTCGGAGTGACCGACCACGGCGATCTCGGGATCCACGAAGATGGCCCACGGCAACGCGCGAACGTCCATGCGCGCCTTCGGATCGACGATGGCTTCGACCGCGGTGAGGCCTTCCTTGCTCGCCTTGTGCGCGAGCATGGGGCCGCCGACGATGTCGCCGATGGCGTAAACGCCGGGGACGCTCGTCTCGAGACGCGAGTTCACCGCGAGGAAACCGCGCTCGTCCGTCTTGAGGCCGATGCGCTCGAGTCCCACGCCCTTCGTACGCGGGCGACGGCCCACGGTGACGAGCGCGAAGTCGGCTTCGATGTCGCGCGGACCTTGCGGGGTCTCGACCGTGACGACACAGCCTTCGCCCTTGTCCTTCACGCCCTTGGCGGCCGTGTTGAGCAGGATCTCGACGCCTTTTTTCTGAAGCTTCTTCGCGACGAGATCGACGCAATCGCGGTCCGTACCGGGCAGCAAGGTGCCGGTCGCCTCGATGACGGTAACCTTCACGCCGAGCTTCAGGAAAAAGCTGCCGATCTCGAGGCCGATGAAGCCGCCGCCGATGACGGCGACGTGCTTGGGGGTCTTCTTGACTTCGAGCGCTTCGCGCGAGCCCAGCACCGTCTTCCCGTTGAACGGGAAGCTCGGGATCTGCACGCTCGACGAACCGGTCGCGAGGATGACGTTCTCGGCCTCGATGACGGCGTCTTCGCCCGTCATCGCGACGTTGTCGTAGCTGTCGAGCTTGCCGTTCACCTTGAGCGTCTTGATCTGGCCGCCGTTGGGCAGACCGCCGCCGAAGCCTTCGAGCGTCGCCGTGCCCTTGAACACGGTCACGCCGTTCGCCTTGAGGAGCTGTCCGACGCCGCCGGTGAGCTGGCGCACGATGCCGCCCTTCCAGTCGACGAGCTTGGCGAGGTCGACGTTGAGACCTTGCACGGTGATGCCCATCTTTTCGGCGGACTGGATCTTGTGCACGAGGTGACCCGCCGTGATGAGGGCCTTCGACGGAATGCATCCGTAGTTGAGGCACTCGCCGCCGAGCTTATGGCCCTCGACGAGGGCGGTCTTCAGACCGTACTGGGCGGCACGAATGGCCGCGACGTATCCGCCGGGACCACCGCCCACGACGACGACTTGGAATCTTTGGGGAGCGCTCATGAGACCTTCCTTAAAGTTCGAGGGGAATTCCGGGTTTCACGGTGACCGTTTCTTCGCGTTGCGTGCGGTCCTCGAGGAACCAGCGAATCACGACGGGCCACTCGACCCGGGAACGGCGAAAGAGAGAGGCGAAGCGGACTTCGGTATCGGGGAGCGCGCTCAGCGAGACGCGATCGTCCGAGTCGACGTCGCGCACGAAGACGACGGCCTGCTTGGCGCGGCGCTCGGCGAAGCCGGCGCGCGAAAAGCGGATCGTCCAGTCCTGCGGCGCGAGACCGGTCCGCACGACCCATTCCGACGCCGCCGTGCGATCGCACTCGCCTTCGACGATGCCGTTCGCCGGCACGAGCCCACGTTCGGCAAGCAGGCCGCGCTGACGCGCCGGGATCGCCCAACGCGAGTCGCAGTCCGCGAGCCGCGCGTCGCCCAAGGTGATCGCCTTGACGCGAAGGCCGGCCTGAAGATCGGCCCTCGAGAGAAGAAAAGGCGTCGCGACGACGCCGTTCTCGAAGCGAAGCACGAGATCGACCGACTCGACGCCGCGGACCAAAAAGTTCTCGGGCGCGTCCACCCTCACCGGCACCTCGCGCGCGAGGGCCAGGGAAGCCGAGAAGAACGCGACCGACAAGATCGAGGACTTCCGCATTCCGGACCTTAGACCATCTCGAGAAGCAGACGCGCGGGATCCGCGAGACGCTCGATGATGGCGTTGCAGAAGTGGCCGCCCACGGCGCCGTCGACGACGCGGTGGTCGAGCGAAAGCGAGAGGTGCATCGTCTTGCCGACGACGACTTGGCCGTCCTTCACGATCGGTTCTTCGGCCACCTTGTAGACGCCGAGGATGCCGACTTCCGGGTAGTTGATGATCGGCGTCGCGAACATGCCGCCGATGTTGCCCATCGAGGTGATCGAGAAGGTCGATCCCTTCAGATCGTCGGCCGAGGCCTTGCCGGCGCGGACCTTGGCCGAAAGCTCGGCCATTTCGTGGGCGATCTGCAGGAGCGACTTCTGGTCCGCGTTCTTGATGACGGGGACGACGAGACCGTCGTTCGTGGCGACGGCGAAGCCGATGTGGAAGCCCTTCTTGAGGACGAGCTCCATCTGGCCGTCTTTTTCTTCGAGGCTCGAGTTCACGATCGGGAACTCGCGGAGGGCGCCGACGACCGCCTTCACCACGAAGGGCAGGTAAGTCACCTTGACGCCGTACTTCTCGCCGATGTCCTTGGCGCGCTCGCGAACGTTCACGAGCTCGGAGCACTCGAACTTATCGACGTAGGAGTAGTGGGGAGCCGTGTACTTCGAACGCACCATGGCCTGCGCGATAACCCGACGAAGGCCGCGTACCGGTTGCCGCTCATCGGCCGAGGTGGGCCCGAAGCTGCGGTTCGGAAGCGGGAGCGTTGCCTTCGCGGGTTTCGCGGGAGCCGCGGCGGCGGCCGGGGCCAAAGCCGCCGGAGCCGCGGCGCGCGGCGCGTTGGCCGCCGGAGCGGAACCTTGCGAGAGGAAGCGCACGAGGTCTTCTTCGAGGACGCGGGCGACGCCGCCCACGGGCGAGCCGCTCGCGGGGACTTGCGAAAGATCAACGCCGGCCTTCGCCGCCATCGCGCGTACGATCGGAGCCGCGGGCACGTTCGAGGGAGAATGGGCTTCGAGGGCGCCCACGTAGGGGCCCGCTTCGGACGACGCCTTCGGGGCGAGGGCGCTCGAGGGTTGGCCGGCCGCCGTCGCGCCGGCGCCGTGGTTGGGCGAGCCGTTCGTCGGGGGCGGCGGCGGGGTGGAAGGCCTCGCGGCTTCCACCTTCGGAGCGTCCGCCTTGGGGGCTTCGGCCTTCGGCGCTTCCGCCGCCGGGGCCGCGCCGCCACCGATCTGCGCGAGAACTTGGCCGACCTTAATCATCTGGCCTTCCTTGGCCGTGATGCCGCTGATCGTGCCCGCCACGGGGGCCGGAATCTCGACCGTCGCCTTGTCCGTCATGACTTCGAGCACGGCCTGGTCGGCGGCCACGGTGTCACCGTCCTTCACGAGCCAACGGATGAGTTCGCCTTCTTGGACGCCTTCGCCGATATCGGGGAGTTTGAATTCCATGCTGTTCTCCTTGGGTTGCTTCAGGTTTTTTCGGTCAGGAGAGCGCGCAGCTCCCGCTCGATGTCGGTTTCTTGGGGGATGCTGGCTTCCTCGAGCGGCGGCGCGAGCCCGATGACGGGCACGTGCAAGCCGGCCAGCAGACGGGGCCGCGCCCGGAGCGTGTAGTAATGCTCCTCGATCGTCCGACGCAGCAGGTGCTCGCCGAAGTTCGTGATCTCGGTGTCTTCGTTCAGGAAGAGCACGCGGCCCGTCTTGGCGATCGACGCCGAGATAGCTCTCCAGTCGTAGGGATAGATCGTGCGTAGGTCGATAACCTCGGTTTCACCGAGGCCTTCCGCCGCGAGACGATCCGCCACGTTGCGCGCGAGCTTCACGTACCGGCCGTAAGTGACGATCGTCGCGCGGCCGCCTTCGCGGACCGTGCGGGCTTCGCCGATGCGAATGGGGGCATGCCCCATCTCGGGCCAACGCGCCTTCCACTGGCCGCGATCGCCGATCGGCGCGTCGATCATCTCTTTGAGCTCTTTCTCGTCGGCGGGTTCGCCCGGCAAGAGCTCCTCACCCTTGATGCGCAAAAGCGCCTTGGGCGCCATGAAGAGCACGGGGTTCGGATCCTCGATGGCCGCGAGCATGAGCCCGTAAGCGTCGACCGGCGTCGAGGGCAGCACGATCTTCCAACCCGGCAAGTGCGACGCGATCGCGTCGAAAGAATGCGAGTGGTAAGGCGCGCCGTGGATGCCGGCGCCCGAGGGCGTCATGACGACCATCGAGAGCGGGAACTCGCCGTTCGAGGTCCAGCAGGAGTTCCCCGCGAGCTTCAGCAAGTCGATCGTGTTGAAGATGTAGTCGCAGAACTGGATCTCGGCGACGGGCTTCTGACCGGCGAGCGCGAGGCCGATCGCCGTGCCGATGATGCCGCGTTCGTCGAGCGGCGTGTTCCACGCCGTCGCGAGGCCTTGGGTGCAGGTGAAGACGCCGCCCAAGGGGGCGCCCACGTCTTCGCCGAAGATGTCGGTCACGCCGAGGTGCTTTTCACCGTAATGGAGCGCGAGACGGATGGCTTGGGCCATATTCGCCATGGCTAGAAATCCCTCCCCGGCAGGCCGCCGCGGATGTCGCCGGCGGAGAAGCTATGGTCGAGCACCGTCGAGCCGTCGGGCCACTTTTCGGTCCGCACCGTCTCGATGGCCTCCGTCGCTTCTTGGTTGGCCTCTTCGTAGAAACGCTTGAGGTCACCCTCTTCGATCCAGCCCGACTTGAGGAGCTTCTTCTCGAAGGTGTCGATGCAACAGACTTCGTCGGGCACGCGATGGCCGCCCGTCGAAGAAGAGTGGCCGTGCAGACGCGAAACCGCGATCTCGAGCAGGTAGGGGCGACCGCGTTCGCGGACGTAGTCGAGCGCGTCGGACAACGCGGCCCAAACCTTGTCGGGCTGGTTGCCGTCGCAGACCGAAGCCTCGATCTGGAAGGCTTTCGCGCGGTCCGCGATGTTGCGTTCGCCGTGCTGCTGACCGGCCGGCGTCGTGATGCCGTAGCCGTTGTTCGTCACGATCATGAGCATCGGCAGCTCTTCGCCGGGGCGACTGCTCCACACGAGCGCGCTCGCGAAATCGCCTTCCGCCGTGCCGGCGTCGCCGCCGACGACGACCGTCACGCCGGACTTCTCGCCGCGCTTGCGGGCGCGCCACTGCGCGCGGGCCGTGCCGAGCGCGACGAGAAACTGCGTCTCGATCGTCGAGGTGATCGGCATGAGGTTCCACTCCTTCTTCGCGGCGTGCGCGACGAAGTTGCGGCCTCCCGAGTAGGGATCCGTCGAGACGTTCTTCATCTGACGGACGAAGGGAAGCATCGGCTCACCCATGCTGAGCAGGATGCCGTTGCTGCGATAGTGCAAGTGCAAGTAGTCGTGCGCGAGGCCCGCGCCCTTGTCGACGAGCAGGCCCAGCGAAGTCGCGAAGGCTTCTTCGCCCGGGCCGCCGATCCAAAAGAAACCGTCGCCGGTGCGGACCATCCGGATGAGGCGTTCTTCGAGGACGCGCGCGCGCACCATCTCGCGCAAAAAGGCGCGGGCGAACTCGCGATCCTTGAAGGGCTGCGCCGAACGCGCCGAGCCCCGGGCCAACGCCGGTCGGAAAGGAGGGGGACGAACGGCCGTCATAGCGAAACCTCCGCGGGAACGGCGGGGGCGGACTTCGGTCCCCGCAGCATGTTCTCGATGAAAAACTCCCCGGCCTTGTAGCTCGAGCGCACGAGCGGGCCCGAGGCGACGTAGGCGAAGCCCATCGCCTCGCCCTCGCGGCGCCAGGCCTCGAACTTGTCGGGGTGAACGAACTCCGCGACCGCGAGGTGACGCGGCGTCGGCTGCAAGTACTGGCCGAAGGTCAAAACGTCGCAGCCCACTTCGCGCAGATCACGCATGCAAGCGCGCACTTCGTCGTCCGTCTCGCCCAGGCCCAGCATGATCGAGGATTTCGTGAGCGCGCGATGGCCCGCTTCCGCGGCCGCGCGCTTGTACGTGTCGAGCACGTCGAGCGACTGGCGGTAGCCCGCCCGGGGATCGCGCACGGTCTTTTGCAGACGCTCCACCGTCTCGACGTTGTGGGCGAGGACGTCGGCGCCGGAGCGCGCCATCTCGCGCACGCATTCCAGGTTGCCGCGCCAATCGGGCGTGAGGACTTCGACGAGCAACTCGGGGTTGCGCGCCTTCGAAAGCTGAACCGTCTTCACGAAATGCGAAACGCCTTGGTCCGGCAGATCGTCGCGATCGACCGAGGTCAAGACGATGTACTTGAGCCCAAGCCCCTTGACGCTGTCGGCGATCTTCTCGGGTTCGTGGGGATCGAGTTGCATGCGGGGATTGCCGGTGGTGACCGCGCAGAACTTGCAGCCGCGCGTGCAAATATCGCCCAGGAGCATGAAGGTCGCCGTGCCCCCCGACCAGCACTCGCCGATGTTCGGGCAACGAGCTTCTTCGCAAACCGTGTGGAGCTTCCTGTCGGCGATTAAAGCCTTGAGGTGCTTGAAGTTTTCCCCACCGGGAGCTTTGACTCTTAACCAGTCCGGCTTGGCCGTTTGCATGACCTTTCGGGTTTCATACGAAGGCCGCGAGGGGTCAAGGCCGGATTGGCAACGCCTTGCGTCATAACTCGAATTCCCCGCGCTTCCTCGTTAGAGTACTCGGCATGAGAAAAGTCCTTGTCGTCAAGAACCGCAGCCAACTCGACGTGGGCCGCTTCCTCGCCCAGTTCCGCGAGTCCCTCGGACCGCAGGCACCGGATTTCCAAAGCGACGTCCTGGACTCGCTCGCCGAGGTTCCGCAGTGGTTCGCGAAGCACGCTTCGCCGAGCCTCGCCTTCGTCGACTGGGGCCAGGAGTCCCGCAAGGCCGTGGACCCCAAACACCTCGAGCAGGCCTTGAACGGGATGCGGACCCTGGACCCGCACCTCTCGCTCATTCTTTTGACCGAGGCCATGCCCGAGTCGCAGGAAACCATGCACTGGCTGGACCGCGGGGCGACGGGCCTGCTCGCCCGTGACTTCACCCCCGGCCAAGTCACGGACGCCCTCGCCGAAATCCTCGGACGCAAGCTCGCCGTGGAACGCCCTCGTCACGCCCGCGTGCCGGGCCACCACAAGGTCATCCTTCGCGCCGCGAGTCTCGAGCAAGGCGTCGTCTCGGAGACGCTCAACATCGGCACGGGCGGCCTTTTCGCCCGCACGATCCCGGAAGGCGCCAAGACCGGCGACCGCGTCGACTTCGAGCTGCACCTGACGACGGGGATCGGCGGGAACGATACCCAGATCGAGGTTCCCGCGGCCGTCCGTCGCGTGAACGAGGAGAGCGGCGTGGGCCTTCCCAAAGGGCAAATCCTGCGCGGCAGCGGCTTCATCGTGTGGATCCGCCGTACGCCGGCGGCGGGCCTGGCCGAAGGGCTCGGCCTCCAGTTCGATCACCTCGACGACGACGCCCGCAAAACCCTCGACCATTTCATCATGGCCCACCGGGTCCGCGCCTTCATCCCGCTCTCCTGATGCCGTGAACCTCGCCCAACGGACCCCGCACGTCGTGATCGTAGGCGCCGGCTACGCCGGGCTGCCGTGCGCGCTCGAGCTCGCGCGCCAGAAGAACGCCAAGCGCACCCGGATCACGCTCGTGAACCGGGAACCGCGGCAGGAGCTCGTCTGCGATCTTTACCGCGCGCTTCGTAACGGGCGCCCGGAGCTCTTTCCCTTCCTCAAGACACTTCGCAAGCACGGCATCCACTTCGTCGAGGGGAGCGCCCACGGCTTCGAGCCCGAAGCCAAGCTCCTGCACGTGCGCGGGGACCGGGCGCAAAGCATCGCCTACGACGAGCTCGTCGTGGCCACGGGAAGCAAGGCCAAGTTGCCGCAGATCGACGGGCTCCAAGAACTTTTGGACGGCCCTTCGCCCCTGGACCGTCGCGTGTTCCTGTTCCGCAACAACACCCAGGTCCAAGCCTTGCGGCTCGCGCTGCGACGGATCGACTGGAGTCCGGAAAGTCGGCCGGGCGGGCGGGACCTCTTTTGCGTCATCGTCGGCGCGGGCACGACGGGACTCGAAGTCGCGGGCGAGCTCGCCACCTTTCGTGGGCGCAATCCGGCCTGCCGGATCGTGCTCGTCGACGGCAAGCCCGACATCCTGCCGGACTTTCCGATGCTCGCGCGTAACATCTACAAGCGCGACCTGCGACGGGCCCGGGTCGAAACGGTCCTCGGCTCGCCCGCGACCAAGTTGACCGAGAAAGAGCTGCACATCGAGAACGGGCAGGTCATCCCTTGGGACCTGCTCATCCTCTGCTCGGGCGGGCGTTCCACGAGCACGCTACGCGCTTTCGGCCCGGCGGCCTCGGACGAGGGGCTCGCCGCGAGCGCCAACCTCGGCATCGCGGGCTGGCCGCACCACCACGTCATCGGCGATCTGGCGCGACCCGACGGGGTCGGCCTCCCGCTCACGGCGCAGCTCGCCGGCCAGTCGGGACGCTTCGTGGCGCGAAAGATCGCGGCCGCGCTTTCGACCGGCCGAACGCCGCGCGATGCCTTCGAAGCGAACGACCTGGGCTCGCTCGTGAGCTTCGGCCCCTACGCGGGCGTCGGGCGACTCGGTGGCGCGCCGGAAAGTCCGCTGGGTCGTCTCGTTTCGCCCTTCGTCTTCGGCCCGCCCGTGGACGAGCTCAAACGGGCCGCGAAGATCCGTTATTTGTGGGGTTTGCGTTAAGTCCTCATCTCGTCCTCGGGCGCATCCGAAAAGGGGTGCATGCCTTTTCGCGATCGTCTCGTCTCGCGCGCCCTTCTTCTTTCCTCCGTCGTTCAGCCGATCCCCTCCGCCCGGGGCAACGAAGCGGTCGAAACGGCGGTGACCAAGCCGGGGCACGGCGGAAACGCGCAGACCGAAGAGGGCGTCGCGGATACCTTCTGCGGTCATCAAGTCGATGTCGCCAAGCTCGACGCCTTCCGCCGCCAAGCCTTCGAGGCCTACGACCAAGCGCAGAACCTCGCCTCGAGCCCCGCCGAGGCGCACGAACGCTTCAAGCAATGGCTGAAGGGCAAACTCGATCGCAAAGAGGTCGACGCTCGCGAGGTCATTCAGGTCTACGCCGAAACTCGGATGATCTCCGAAGGAAGAGCCACGGCGAGCGTGGACGAGTACCAGGCCTTTCCCGAGGTGACCGAAGCGACCCGTGATTTCAAACTCTCGTTCGAACGTTTTCGTTCCTACGCCGCGCTGCAGGTCAATCCGCCTTCGCATCCGGACTTTCCGAACGAGGAGACCGACGCCAAGCATCGCGCGGCCCACCAAGCCGCCGTCGACAGCGGCGCCGTCCAAGTCGACCAGAAGGACTACCTCTACCTCTTCACTTTTCGCCGGGAGCGGGTCGCGCTCCCGCCGGGAACCTACGCGGATCCGGCGCGCAAGGTGGAGGGGCCGACCGAGCTTCCCTCGCAAAACTTGAGCGCCTTTCAAGAAGACGTCGTCCGGAAACTCAACGCCCTCACGCAAAGGGTGAACGCCTTGATCGACTCGCTCGACGTCCCGCCCGAAGAAAAGCAAGCGCGCCGCGAAGCCCTCACGGGCTGGAGCCACGGGATTGCCTCGAAGACGATATCGATCGTCAACGGCCAGGCCGACCGTGATTGGCTCGAGTCGCAGGACCGCGCCCTCAGCGCGCTCCTTATGACCGAGGTCACGCTCATGGCCCTTCCGACCGGCCTAGTCGCGAAAGGCGCCCGCGGCGCCACCCAAGGCGCCAAGGCGACGGAAGGATTCACCGCGGCCGTCGCCGCGGCGAGGCTCGCGGACCGAGTCCGCAGCGGAGTTCAGAAAGCGCCGGCGCTCCTGCAAGCCGGCATGGCCTTCGGGCAACTCTCCCGGATGACGGACGCCCTCTCGAGCGAGGACCGGGCCTGCGGTTACGCGCAAGCGGCGCTTCGCGACGGAAGCCTTGCCAAGTACGGGCTCTACTCCATGATCGGGGGGACGGTGCTGGGCCTCGGCATGAAAACGGCCGCCGCGACCGCGACGCTTCTCCTGGGCCGCGCGCCCCGAGCCCTCGCGATCACGAAAGCGGCGGGCAACGTGTTGCTCGCCGGCGCGCTTTCCAAGCCCCTCGTCGAGAAGGGGCTCGACGAGCGAGCCGCCGCCGAGGAATACGCTCGGGAGGCCGCGCGTCTCGAGGCCGCGGGCGACGTCGAAGGCGCGGCCGCGCAACGTCGCCTCGCCCTCGAGTCGAAAGTGCGCATGGCCGGGGCCGCCACCGGCGTCCTCACCATCTCGGCGGGCTCGATAATCGGTTCCATGAAAGCCCTCCAATCCGGCACGCCTCGCCCTCCCTCGGGTCCGCCGCCGCCCGCCCAACCGAAGCCGGCGCCCAAGCCGACGGCCGAAACCGCCACGCCGCCGTCCCCAAGAAGCAAGGGCGAACAAGTCCGAAAAGATCTACAAGATCTCAGAAGTTCCGGACTCTTTAGCGGCCGCAATCCCACTCCCGAGGAACAGACGGCCCTCGCCGCGATCCGCCAGGAAATCGGTACCGGAGCTCCGATCGCGGACGCGATCCAGACCCACCCGATTTGGGTGAATCTTCGTGCGCTGAACACCTCCGGAGATAAAAGTTTCGCCGAAACCCTGATCGCCCTGCGCGCGATAGGCGCCTACATCCTCAGGACGATACCCAACGCGTCCGACGACACGAAATCCTCGCGTCTTGCCGCCGCCTATGAATACTGGATCTCGAACGGCCGCCCCCCGATCAGCCGTAGTTTCCTGGTCGAAACATTGGGATCGCCCTAGTCCCGGGGAAGCCGCGCTACTTGCTGCCGACGCGGCGGGCGCTGACCTCGAAGACCTGGCGGAGGCCGTCGGCTTCGACGGCGGAGAATTCCTTCGGGTGGTACTTCTCGTCGAACTCGAGCGTGATCTCGTTCACCGTGAGTCCGGGCGCGACGGCGACGAGCCGCAGCCGGTGCCGCGCGTTCGCGAAGCGCAGCTCCGTGCGGAAAAAGCGATCGAGCAGGAACTCCTCGACCGGCTTGCGCTCGAGGCTCATGAGCGTGGACCAGAGCCACTCGCCGACTTTCCCTTCGACGCGATTGGGTCCCACCGGCGCCCCGGGCGATCCGCGCCCCTTCGGGTACTTCACGATCGTCATCGTGGCCTTGTCCATGCGGAAGTCGTAAGGATCGCGGCCGAAGTACTGAAACGAAATAAAGTCGGGATGCCGGAACTTGAGCGTCCCCGAGCCGAGCTCCGGTTTCGCGGGCGCCGCGCCCTTCTTCTTGGGCGGCGCGAAACTCTGCACCCTTCCCTCCAAGGTCACGTCGGGGTTCTCGCGAAAGACCTTCGAGAGAAGATCGCGGGCCGCGCCGAAACCCTGCGGCGTCGCGTGCGCCGCGAGCGAAAGACCCGATCCCAGGATAACGAGGAGTTGCCTTCGCCAGCGTGCCATTCCCCGGAGTCTACTGTGAGCGAGGCGCGAGCGTAAGGTGAAGTTTTCGCGAAGCGGCTCGGAAAAGCCCGACGTGCGCTAAAATCAACGGATGAAGCCGCGTCAGGCCTATTTGCTTTCGACGGTCCTGGCCTTCTCGCTCACCCGCTGCACGCCGATCGGCGCCAACTCGGCCTTCCAAGGCCAAGCCGCGGGACGCGCTTCGGCCTCGCACGGAGGCCCCCAGACCGAAGAGAGCGACGGCCACTTCCGCATCTTCGGATTCGGCGCAAGATCCAAGTCCTCGGCGGCGATCTTCGATTGGGACGACCAAACCGGCCGGCAAGGGGGCTGGAACGCGCAGTACTATTCGCTCATCGAGCAGGAGGCCGCGCGCTTCCCCCTTCTCTTCGGCGGCGGGGCGAACCCGCTCGGTCGTCTTTGCCCCAACTTCTCCACCTTCGGGTACGACGATCAGAGAAAAATCTGGGCCCGCGTGCTGGCGGCCCACGCCTTCGCCGAATCCTCCTACGATCCCAGCGTCAACGGAGGGGAATCCGTGCAGAAGGAACGTGCCGTCGGGCTCTGGCAGATCTCGCCGAACTCGCGCGGCTTCGGCTGCGAATGGAGCCCGAACGACTCGACCGCGTTGAGCCAAATCAAGACGGACGTCGCCAAGAACATACGTTGCGTCTTCCGTTTCTACACTCACCGGATCCAGCGGGGAAAGCCGATCTACGGCGAGGTCAAGGACCTCCGCACGCCGGCCGGCGAGCCCGACGACGGTTTACACTGGTCGGTGCTGCAGGTCGGCAACAAGTTCGAGTCCAAGTTCGTGCCGCTCTTCAAACGCTTCGTTCCCGAATGCCAAAGCCTCATCTCGGGAACGAGAAACAAAGTGAACGGACTCGACGTCAATCGGCTTCAAAACCTGCCGGCCACGAATATTCCGCTGACGCCTCAGCTCGCCCCCAAGGTCGACCCCAAAGCGATCACGACCTAGCGGATGCGTCTGGCTTGGCGCGCGTCACGCGACGTTCGATCTCGTCGGCGTAGCGGGGCAAGCCGGCCGTGAGGATCTCGGCCTTGCCCGAGGTCACCACGACGTCGTCCTCGATGCGCACGCCGATGCCGCGCCACTTCTCGTCGACGGTGTCGTCGTCCTCCATGAAGTAGAGGCCCGGTTCGATCGTGAAGACCATGCCCGGCTCGAGCTTGAGCGGGCGCGCCTTCGCGTCGACGTAGGGGCAAGGATCGTGGACGTCGAGCCCGAGCCAATGCCCGGTCCCGTGCGGGTAGTAGCGGAAGAACTTCTTCTCGGCCAAGTTCTCTTTCTTGGAACCCTTGAGGATGCCGAGATCGACGAGCCCCGCGTTCAGCACTTCGCAGGCCTTCGCGTGCAGGCTCGCGTAGGGCGTGCCCTTCTTCGCGATCGCGAGCACCTCGGCGTGGGCCTCGCCCACGAGTTGCACGATCGCGCGCTGCTCGTCGCTGTAGCGACCGCCGACGGGCCAGGTGCGCGTAATGTCGCTCGCGTAGAAGTCGTACTCGCAACCCGCGTCGACGAGCAGCAGCTCGCCTTCCTTCATCGTACGGTTGTTGAAGTTGTAGTGCAGGACCGTCGCGTTCGGCCCCGACGCCGAGATCGTGTTGTAGGCCGGCGCGCGGCAGCCTTGGCGCATCCATTCGCCTTCGAGGATCGCCTGGGCCTCGTACTCGGTCATGCCGGGCTTCAAAGCTTCCCAGAGCTTCAGATGGGCCGCCACGTTGATGCGCGAGGACTTGCGCATCGTCGCGAGCTCTTCCTTGTCCTTGATCGTGCGCATCGGCGCGACGAGGTGCCACGAGTTGAAGATCCCCTCGAGGGGGAACTTGTGGGCGCGCAGGCGCGGCGAGAATTCCTTCACCGTCTTGCGGAGGAACTCGTCGTGCTCGGCGTAATCCGCGGCGTTCGAGTAGATGCGCGGCCCGACGCCGGCGTCGGGAACGGCGTGCAGCCATTTCAGGATCGTGGGACCGAGCTGCGAGATCTCGCCCGCCTCGTCGGCGTCCGTCATGCGGCCGGCGCGTTGGGGGCCGTAGCGGTAGCCGTTCCACTGCTCGAGGGCGCGATCGCGGGGCAACACGAAAAGGGCGAACTTCGTTTCGACGCGCGCCCCCTTCTTTTCCCGCCAGAGGAGGAACGCGGCTTCCGGCTCGGCGTATCCCGTCAAATAAAGGAAGGAGGAATCCGGCCGGTGGGCAAAATGGGCGTCGTAGTTCCGGATGACATGCGGCGCCGTGAAGAAGACGACAAGATCGCGATTCGGCACGAGATTCTCGGCCAGACGACGACGACGTTTTTCGTAGGTCGATTTTACGTAGGAGAGTGGTATCATGGTTTTCCGCCGCGTTTATTAAGGGGTTGGCTTTGCCCAACTTTTATCACGGTATCGGCAAAGATGGGAAACGGAGAAGGGGCAGCATGAGAAGTCGTTTGTTCTCGAAAACGAAATTCGGAATCCTGGCGGTCTCGACCCTTTTGGGCTCCGCGAACGCCCAAGCCAACTCGAAGACGCCGGCGGCCGAAGAAGTCTCGGACCTTTCCCGCACCTCCGCCTCGGCCGGCCCGCGCCTGCGTAACCCCGGCGCGACGCTCAAGGCGATCTATCCCTCGATGACCCGCTCCACGGAGCAAAGCTTCCTGCCCGCGCAGAACGGCGGATCGACCTTCGGCGGCCTCGTCGGACGTCTGTTGGGCGAAGCTCCGAAACGCGAGTTCGAAGGACTCGACGTGCGTCGCCATCTCTACCACGTCTTCGCGGGCGACCGTAAGGTCGGCGTCGCGCACGGCTCGACCGTCGACGTGCAGGGCCTCGATCTGGACGTTTTCGTTTTCTACGACCCGACCGGCAAGATCCTCGACGTTCGTCTCGAGAACATGCCCGGCGCCGACGCGAACAAGCTCGCCGAAGCGCTCGTGCAGTTCCGCGGCCGCGACGCCACGGACTTCGAAGTGATCCGCGGTCGACGCGGTCGCATCGTTTCGCGCGGGGCCTTTCTCTCCCACGCGCGCCGGCCGGCCGATAGCCGCGTTCAGCCCGCCTTCGAGCGCGTTCTTCGTGCCGTGCGCTTCAACGCCGCCTTCATGGACGTCGCTTACTTCATCAAGGAACATCCCGATCTCGCCGACGACAACCGCATCGCGATGACCGAAGCGGTTTCGGGTCCGGAAGCCTTCATCCGTTCGCGCGAAGTCGCCGCGAACCAAGAGAAGAAGCCCGAGGAAAAAGGCACCAAGGCTCGGCCTTGATCCCGGGGGGCCGATCGTCTTGAAAGATCGCGCCTCGCTCGGTTGGATCGCGCTCGCCGCGTTAGGCGTGGTCGCGGGCGCGTACCCCTTTCTCCGATCGTCTTCGCCCCCGTCGACCGAAACTCCGCCACCGACGCCCACGGTCCGGACGCTCGAGTCGAGGCCGTCCGACGTAACGCCCCCCTCCGAAAAGTCCGTCGTGACCGAGGAGGCGGAAGGCGACCCGTGCCAGGCGCAAAGCGCGCTCGAGGCCTCTCTTCTCATCCGCGCCGCGATGAGCGGCGAAACCGAGATCGCGCGCCGAAGCTTCTACGCGGCCTCGGATGGCCGGACGCTGCTCGTCCGGCAAAGGCGCCTCTCGCCGACGTCGACGCTCGTCGAGGTTTCCGCGGGATGGGTGGAGCAAAGCACCGGCCTCGAAACGACCCTCGACGAGATGCACCGGAACGACGGCTTCATGGAAAGCCAAGCGACGTTGGCGCTTTTGGGACCGGTTTGGACGGAGCGGCTCAAGGAAAGCTCCCCGACCCTCGTCGAGAGCGAACGTTCCTACGACCACGGTACGGCGTTCTTTCAGAACGAGAGCCTCGTCGAGTTGCGCCACCAGCACCCGAGCGACGCGAGCTGGATACGCTGCCCGCGCGCGCGCGCCTGCGAATGCTCGACGGACTAGTCGCGACCGTTCGGGAAGATCAACGACTCGAGCTTGCCCTCGGTATCGAGCTTGCGCATATCGTCGAAGCCGCCGATGCCGCTGCCCGCGATGAAAATCTGCGGAACGGTCCGGCGCGGCGCGGCCCGGTCGAGCATTTCCTTGTAGAGCTTCTCGTCGTTCGTGACGTCGATCTCTTGGTAGCCGACGCCCCGCTGGGTCAGGAGGTTCTTGGCCGCCACGCAATAGGGGCAATAGTCCTTGGAGTACACGATGACTTCGGATTGCTTGGGATGTTTGCGAAGAGACGTCATGGTGTTAGCCTAGCCCAATTCATGTGGCTCGTAACGGTAGGATCTACGGTCGAGTTCGACGCGCTTTGCGAAGCCTTCGGCTACTCGGAATCCGACGCCAAGACCACGCCGACGGGCGCCCGGGTCGCCTTCGCGCCGGAACCCGACCCGCGGCCGACCGTGGGACTCGTGGGCGATGATCCGGCCGCGAATCGTCGGCTTTTGGAATGGGGGCAATCCCAACGCGGTATCCACGGCGTCGTGACTTCGGGGCTCGCGCTTTCGTGCGGAGCCGCGGCCGATCCCGGGGCCGTGCTGATCCCGACCCACTGTTATCGCGCGGTGGGCCGCATCGAGCCCAACGGCGGTCCCCTGCTCTACGAAGAGCTTCCCTTCGATTCGGCATTGCAGGCCAAGCTGGCCGAGGCCTTGAGCCCCGGCGACACCCTCGATCGCCGCCCCCTCTTCGGAGCTCCCCGCACGATCGGCAGCGCCGAGGTTCGGGATTGGGTCGGGGCCAAGCTGGGGTGCCCGGCCCTCGACGGCCATTCCGGCGACATCCACGTCTTCGGACGCAACCTGGGTCTGCCCGTCGCTTCGTTCAAGCTCGTCGCCTCACCCGAAGGCCAGCGACGCCTTCGGACCCTTTGGAAAAACTGGGCCACGCGCTACGTGGCCCCGCCCGCGACTTAGATCGCCTAGCGACCCGAGCAGGATCGCAGGATCGCTTCGACTTCCGCCAGGTCATCGTACTGGTAGCTCGCGAGGCTCGATTTCACTGAGCGCAAGCAGGCCGCCAGGCCGTAGCCTTTGCAGGCGTTCGCGAGGCGCACGCTCTCCGCGCGATCGTCGTACTGATAGCTCGGCAGGCTTCGCTTGGCTTCGACGAGGCAAGCCGCACCGTCGTTGCCGCGGCAGGCCCGCAAGATCTCGTTGATTTCCTCGAGGTCGTCGCGCTGGTAGCTCGGGATCGAGCGGTTCACTTCTTCGACGCAAGCCACGGAGGCATCGGCGTCGGGACGGCAACGGTCCAGGGCGAACTCAGGCGTTCCCGGCAGTTCACGACGCTGGGGATTCGACGACGTCGCCGAGGGACGAACCCGCGCGAGCTCGGAAGCCCCCTTGAGTTCGTACGCGCGCACGAGCCGCTCCAGCGATCGCGCGTCGACGGCGTCCGCCGCGAAGGCCGGCGCGGCCGCCAACGACGAAGCGAAGACAAAGAGACCCGAGAGTTTCGGGAAGCAGGTCGCGAACATGAGAGCTCCTTTCGTTGGCGACGCCGGACCGTCCGGCGTCACGGCTAACTTATTCGATCCGGACGCCGCGGCTCAAGACGCGCCGGTCAGAGGGCCGGCGCGCAGGCTCCGTAGAGCTCGATGAGCTCCTGTTCCTTGGCTTCGCAGAAGCGACGGGGGACGCCGAGGTAGGCCTCCACGACCTCGGCCGGCGCGTCGCCCGGGAACTCGAGCCCGGGGGCACGAACGACGTCGGCGCCACGCGGGTCGTCCGAGGGACGAAAGACCAAGGTGCCGAAGGATTCCCCGCTCGACGAGAATCGCGAAAGCGTGGAATCGCGGCCGACGCAAACCCAGTTGCGACCGAAGCGGTAGCTCAGCTTGACCGAACCCACGAGGTAGTTCGGGTTCGTGCGCAAGAAGGCGAGGCTGTCGCGGCAACCGCGGGTCTCGATGCAGACGTTTTCGGAGCGACAGTTGTCGCGCGCGAAGGCTGTCGAGGACAAAAGGACGAGAGGCAAAAGCAAAGTTTTCATCTCAATCTTCTTTCTTCGTGGGTGGATCAGTCGAAGTCGCGGGCTTCGGAGGCCTTGAACGTGAAGAGCGAGGCCATGGCGGCCTTGAGCTTGGCCTGGTCGGGGTTCTTGGCGTCGAGCTCGTGGACCGACGTCTCCACGCGCGGCGGGACGGCGGGCTCGCGGGAGCCGAAGATCGGGCGACGCTCGGCGCGGCCTTCGATCTGCCGCGTGCTGACGAGCTTCACCTTCTCCTTGCACTCGAGCGTAAAGCGATGGAAACGCTCGCCATCCCGGCAATCCGTCCGCTCGACTTCGCCGAAGGGAACCGACTGATCGTCGCGGCTCACCCCACGGCAATAGAAGCCCGAGCTCGCCGTCGTGTAGAGATAAACTTCGTTAGTGCCGTAGTAGCCGCTGACCGATCCGACGACGAAGACCCGGCCGGCCGCGAGCTTGCGATCGTACTCCGCCGAATTGAATCTCAAAGTGCAGGTCGTCTTGGACTGGGTCACGCGCCAGTTCTGGCCGTTCCCGAGGTAAGCCGTCTCGTCTCGTGTGGGTTCGCGGTCGATCGAAATGGTGCGCGTCTGGATCAATTCTTCCTGGTTCGCCTTCAGGACGAGCGGCTTCACGAGCGTGAAGGTCGATCCGGCCGAGATTTCCGAGATGGGTTGCGCGGAGGCGCCGACCGAGGCGGCCGCCAGGGCAAGAACAACGGAGCGAGCGAAGTGCATGGAAAGACTCCTTCCAAAGAATAGCGTGCCTCGAGACCTTCGAGACGTCGGGGTTTCGGGCGCGCAATATGCCCGAAGCGATGGCTCCGCCGGCACAGACATCCTCTGACGAACGCGGGCCCCCGCCTTGCAAGCTGAGGGATCGAGGAGTCCGTTCCGTATGGGATTTCGTGGCTTTGGACTGTCGATCGTTTGGACGATGACGGCCCTTTCGCGCCCGAAAATCGGAGAGACACCATGAAGCTTCCGCCGAGCGACGAATACTCCGAGCTTCGCGGCCTCGTCGTCGAGGGCTACCTCGAGAGCGCCGCCAAACGCCTCCGCGCGCGGCGCGGGCGCGTCTCCCAGAAAAGCGAACGACTGGAACAACGGCTGCTGTCCGCCCGAATCGTCCTGAAGGAGGGCCGCGCCGAAGAAGCGCTCGTTCTGCTCGGCGAAGGCGAAGACGAAGCGGGTTCGCTGCGTCCCGACGTGGACTTCGTCCGGGGGCTCGCCCATTTTTCGCTCGGCCGCTTCGACGAAGGTATCGCCCGTTTCGAAGCCGCCGCGCACGGCTACGCCGGCCAAGATCCGGCGCGGGAACTCCTTTGCCGCTACAACGTGCTCGCGGGGCGCGAGAACCGGCGCCTCTCGCCCGCGCTCGATCCCGAGCGGCTGCTGGCCTGGACGGCGTTCCTCGGGCTCGCCCGCGAGCGCGGATCGCGAACGCCGCTCGGTCTCGCGCTACGGCAGCGCTCGGCGATCTACCAAGAAATGGGCAAGACGAGCGCGGCCGCGGAGGACGCCGAGGAAGCGATCGTGCTGCTCGAGGGAGCCGGTTCGCACGCCGACTGGCTGCTCGCGCTGGCCCAGGCCGCCGACGTCGCGATCGATCAGGAACAGCCCGAGAAAGCGCGCGCGCGACTCGACCGTTTTCACGACCCCGTCGAGGCGCGCGTCGCCTTCGCCCGGGCCTACGTGCAAGCGCGTCTGGACGGCGAACTCGAGCGTTTCCATCCTTCGGAGTTCGAGGTCCAGCCCCCGCTGTGGCTCGACAAGTGGGCCCGCCGAAGCCGCGCGACGCACGCGCTCCCGACCGCTTGGCAGTGGGCCAAAAACGGAGCCGAACTGACGCTGGCGAACGGGGAGCGGATCGCGATCCGCCGCGGATCCCTCGAGGGACGTCTGCTGGATTCGCTCCGCCAAGGCCCCCATTCCCGCGCGCGCCTCTGCGAGACCCTCTGGCCGGGACTCGAGACGGAAAGCACGCTCGACGAGCGTTTCCACCGCCTCGTTTCGCGCACGAACAAGAAGCACCGGCTCATCGAGTTCGACGGCGACAAGTACCGGCTCGCGTAAGCCGGGGGCCAGACAACTCCGTCTCTAGTTCGCGACCGGAAGGTTCAGCGCCTTGCGCAGGCTGAGGCTCGTGACGGAGCCCTTACCCAGGTTTTCGGTGAAGCCCGGGAAGAGACGATGGTACCAGTAGGCGTTGCGCAGGATGCTGGGCGCGTAATCGCGCGTTTCGCGGAACGGGATGAGATCCACGAAGAGCAGAGGATCGTTCACGAACCAGGCGTAGCGACGCTCCCACTTGCGCACGTTCCCCGGCCCCGCGTTGTAGCCGCCGAGCGCGCGCTCGACCGACCCGTCGAAACGCTGGATGAGCGTGAGCAGGTACTTGCTGCCGACCTCGATGTTGTGGGCGTAGTCGTAGAGCTCGGTCTTCGTCTTCTTCTTCACGGAGTACGCCGTCGAAGGAAGGATCTGCAGGAGCCCCTGCGCGTTGGCCCGCGAGCGCGCCTTCGGATCGAAGCCGCTCTCCTGCCGCGCGAGCCCCAGCAGCAAAGCCGTATCGACCTCGGGAGCCTTGACGCTGATCTCCTCGACGAAGGGCTTCGGGTAGAGCAGCCGCAGTGATTCCGCCGTGACGTGCTCCGGGCGCGACGCCGAAAGCTGGCTCAGAATGAGGATCTGCAGGCGGTAGAACGCGGTATGGCTGAAGAGCCGCGCGAGGTACTGCACGACGGAGGGATTCACGTCGCGCGGAAGATTGCGGATGACGAACTCGCCGTACTTCCGCACCGAGAAGCCGGCGTTCGGCAGGCTCATGAGCAAGTGCAGCCACGCGATCCGACGATCCGTCATCGCGTCGCCGCTCTCGTAGAGGTCCGCGTAGTTCGGGCTCGAGGTCAGGCGCGCCAGCGGGTCGCCGCCCGTCTCGACGTGGCTCTGGATCGTGTACCAGCTGAGCGGGTGCTTGGCGTAGAGTCGTTCACGCATGCGGCGCGCGTCCTCGTCGCGACCCTGCTCGCGGTAAAGGCGCGCGAGCCAATAGAGGCTGCGATAGTCTTCGTCGGGATCTTCGACTTCGGCGGCCTTGAGCAGGTACTTCTCGGCCGCGTCCCACTCTTCGCGCGCGTACTTGAAGAGGCCACCCCGCAACAAGAGGAACTCCGCCGAAGGATCCGAGGCTTCCAAGCATCCGAGTCCGTGGTCGTCGAGTTTGAGCATAAGCGGCCAGGCGGCCGGGTTCGGCAGCTCTTCCTCGAACTTGCGCGCGAGCACGAGCGAGAGGCTGCGCGGGCACGCGGTCGTCTTGAGCGCCGCGTTCGCGAGCTTCGTGAGCTCGCTCATCTTCATCTTGGGCGGGGCCGAGCGGCGCAGCGCCGCGAAGTCCGCGCGCTGGAGCTTGTCGACCTGGGCGGGAACGAAGCGCGCGTTGACTCGCGCCGAAGGGCTTCCGCTCGGCTTGGGGCTTCGCTTGAGCACGACCCCGAAATAGTCGACCACGGCCTCGCAAAGCTGGGGGGGATACTCGGCCGCGCAGGTCTCCCGCCAACGGCTCGGCATGAAACCCGCCGCGACCCGCTCGGCGAGCGCGACGGCGACCTCCTGCGCCTCCTGCGCGCGCTTGAAACCGAGGGAATCGGCGACGTCCTGAACTTTGCGGGGGCGAAGCGCCAGGCGCGGCGCCATTTCGAAGCGATGACTCAGCGTTTTGTCGTCCGAGGTCTCGACCTTGAGCCAGTGTTCCCCGGAATCACGCGTGACCCAGAACAAGGCGAGTCCCATCGTCACGAGACCGGCCCCGGCGACGAGGCCCCAGATCGCGGCTCGTTTCATCCCGGACCTTGCAAGAGCCCTTTCACGGTCGCGTGGCAGCGATCGAGGACTTCGGAACGCGGGCCCGAAAGCGAACAACCGGCCGCGAGACGATGCCCGCCGCCGCCCGGATTCAATTGGCGCGCGAGGCTCGCGACGTCCCATCCGCGCGCGCGGAAGGAAACCTTCCACTCGTTCGGATGCCGTTCAAAGTAGAAGGCCGCGATCTCGCAACGACGGGTCAAGAAGAGCTGGTCGATGAGTCCTTCGCGGTCGTCGGCGTCGCCGCCGGCCGCCTGGAACGAGGCGTGATCGAGAACGGCCCAGGCGTAGCGGCCTTCGACCTCGAAGTTCGCGCCTTCGAGGATCGTCTTGAGCATCCGAAAGGCACCGTCCGTGCGGATGAGCATGGCCTTCTCGGCCGTATCCGTGTGGTTGAAACCCGTCTCGAGCAAACGGGCACCGATGCGAAGGGTATCGGGCTTCGTGTTGGAATGTTTGAAGAGTCCCGTATCGAAGATAAGCCCCACGTAGATCGCCTGCGCGATCGTCGGGGTCAGGCGAAGGCCCAGGCTTTCGACGAGACGAAAAACGATCTCGGTCGTCGACGCCGCGTTCGGGTCGAAGAGCCGAAAGGCGTACTCTTCGTTCGCGCCGCCGAGCGCATGGTGGTCGACCTGGCCGCGGGCTTTCGCCGCGCGCCAAAGCTTGGTCGTCTGCTCCCCGATACGGCCGGAGCCCCCGTCGACGCAGATCATCGCGTCGGGCCAGGTCGCCGGCGGGGCCTTCAGGATGTCGGAGGAGACCTCGAAACTGGAAGCGAGCGGAAGAAAGCGGTACCGCAGCGGGCACGGCTCTTCGTTGACGATGCGGATTTTCTTGGCCGGAAAGACGGCCCCGAGGACCTCTTTCAACGCGGACTGCGTCCCGACGGAATCGCCGTCGGCTCCCGCGGGCGCGGTGATGCCGATCGAGCCGAAGGGCTCGAGGGCCCCGAGAAACGCCTTAAAATCCATGCTCATGTTATATTCTCGATCCGTGAACCTGTCCCTGACACCAGAGCATTATATCTTCATTCCCTCGGTTTTCTTGCTGGGTTGGCTCGTCGGATTTTTGATGGGCGCCTCGAGGAAAGGACCGCGTCGATGAGCGACGCGAGCTCCGCGGACGCCGGGGATTTTGGCCCGCTCGCCGACGCGCTCATGTCGAGCCTCGCGAGCCGCTCGCACCAGTGGCGACGCTGGGAACTGCGCGAGCTGAGCTTCGGAGATCTCACGGCGAGCCTGGGCGCGGAGGCGCCCGCGAGAACCGCGAGCGCGCGAAGCTGGGTGCGCGTCGTCACGCCGGAAGGCGTCGAGCGCGAACTCGGTCTCGCGCCCGGCGAGAGCGCCTCGCTGGCGATGCTGCGGCTTTTCGACGAAGGCGAAGCCGCCCTTCCCGGCCCTTCCCCCGACGCGCCGGAAGGCGACGCCGCGCCGACGACGCTCGTCCCGATCGAGGTCGCTTTCGAGGCGGAACGCCGAACGCTCCGCGGACGCCAGCTTCCCGCCGCCGCCCACTTGCGCGCGAGAGACTGGACCTTAAGACGTAAGAATTCGAGCGGAGACCGTTCCGTCGTTCGCGGTCGGAGCTGGACCCTGGCCCTGGAAGAGCTCTTGCTTCATGACGACGCAGCGCCTCCCTCCACGAAGACCCTCCTTTGGGCCGGGCGTTCCGAGAAAATCTGAATTCGCGGTCAAGGAAATGACAAAGGCTCCCGATAAGGGGCTGGTAGGATACTTTTTATCGGCGCGAGGTACGACCTTGCTCGATAGGGGATTCATTAAGAGGGAAGGACACCAGAACTTATGTTGAGACTCATTCGCTCCACCACCATCGCTTGCGCGCTCGCGCTCGCCGCCATGCCGGCCGCCCACGCGAACGTTTTCAGTTCCGTCGGCGATATGATCTTCAGCCAAGCGGACGAAGGCGCCCAGGCTTTCGGCCAGCTGGCTTCGAAGGCCGGCGGCGACATGACCGCGAAGGCTTCTCAACAAGCCTTTTCTCACCTTTCCCAGGCCCTACGCCTGTCGCTCGACCCGCAAGGCTCGATGAGCCCCAAGCAATTGGTGGAAGAACTCGCCAAGCGTGCGCGCGGCGGCGACGAGTACGCCAAGCGCATCAGTTCCTTCCTCGGCAAGTCGGCTTCGGGCTCGGTCAGCGACGCCGAAATCGCCCGCGCGATGCAAGACTCGACCTCGCTCTTCCGCCAGGGCCGCTCGGCCGGCGAGATCGCGGGCGCCTGCTCCCAGTGCGTCGACCAGTTCTGGCGCCAGCGCGGCGTGACCGTCGTCATGTCGTCGAACAAGTCCATTAAAGAAATCCTCGCCTCGGCTCCGACCGGCGGCGCGCTGACCTCGCAGGTCAACGACATGGCGACCAAGCTCAAAGCGACGGTCTCGCTCGGTGACACCGAAGCCGATACCCGCGTTTGGGGCCTTCTCAAGACCTGCTCGGGCCAAGGCGTCAGCACCGCCCGCAAGGATCTCTGCAACTCGCTCCTGAACTCGCTGCGCGTCAAGGGCCAGATCGACCTTTCGGATGACAGCACGCTGCGCTTCGTTTCGCTCTCGATGGAAGACCTCAGCGACGACCAACTCCGCGACCTTCGCGGCATCATCGCCGAGTCGAACCGCGGCATCGCCGACCCGGCCGCCCGTCGCGCGAAGTTCGAAGGCATCGTGCGCGAGCGCCTGCAAGGCTCGGGTTACGAAGGCAAGCAGCTCGACGACATGATCGAGCAGCTCCGCAAGTGCGGTTACTTCCGCTAAGTCCCGACCGAATCCCTTGACCTAAAAGCGAAGGGCTCGCGAGTCACCCGACTCGCGAGCCCTTCGTGTTTTTCGGACCGAATTCTTCGGACGGTTAGCGCTGGCGATAGACCAAGGCGCCGCCCCGGGGCGCGGTCAGATCAAAGGCGAGACGCGCGTCGTAGCTCAGGTCTTCCTTGGGCACGCTCATCGAGTAGGCCAAGCGGACCCGCGCGCCCTTCGCGAGGCGCCCCACCGAGACGCCCGAAACGTTCAGGACGAGCGAATCCCGCTTCGCGAGGTAAGCTTCGTTCGTCCCCAGCCGATCGTCCAACTGGACGCGCGCGTGGTTCTCGAGGAACGCCAAGACGTTCCCGGAGTCGCCCTTGACCTTGAGTCCGGCCGCGCCTTCGTCCGCGAGGGTGGCGAAGCCCACGTAGCGGGCGTCCCACTTGCCGTTGTAGATCATCTTCAGCACGCCGGAGCCCGCGTCGTAGTCCACGTCCTGCGAGTAGTGATTGCAGTAGAAGTTGCGCCCGTCGACGCCCGTGAAGACGCAAGGGTACGTCAGGCTCGGCTCGACGAGCAGGCGCTTCGTCACGCGGTCGATGACGACCGGCGAGAAAAGGTTGATGTTCGCTTCGGCGTACTCCACGAAGGACTCGAGGTAAGCCGCGTCCTGCGCTTCGAGCTTGGCCCAGTCGATGTCGGCTTCCTTCCAGCTACCGATCGTCCATCCGGTCACGACCCGGCTCGTCGCGCTCGCCATCTCTTCGTCGCGCACGACGACCTTCTGGGTTCCTTCCGGCAAGAGCGCGTCGACGACGCGAATGGCTTCGGCGCGTGACGCGAGCGTCGCGAGCATCGGCAGGGCAAGGACCGCGAATCGGAAAAGCTTCATGATTGAGACTCCTCAAGGGGTTGAAGGACTCCCTTCGGATTAGTCCCGCTCCGAATGCGGCACAACGACCCCTCCCCGCCGAAAAGCGGAGGGCCCCACGCGTATTCAAAAACTTAACGCCACTCGCGTGGCACCCGAAGGCCCGATGCGCTTAGTGAATGAGCGTCGTCGGCTTGTCGAGGATCGACTCGGGCACGCCGTTCTCGAGGAGCCACGGCAGGACCTTGCGCTCCTCGTCGCGCAGACAATAGACGTGGGTCATCTCGGTCGAACGCACGAAGTCGCTGCGGAACAGCGTGGAGAGTTGCTCGAAAGGCATGAGCCGACGACGATCCTCGATCATGACCGGAAAGGTCCCGCGCGCGCCCTTCGTCAGGTAAGAGACGCAGTGGCGCCACCAAAGTTTGGGCACGTCGCCGCCCTCCTTGCCCTTCCCCTTGCCCGTGCCCTTGGGCGCCTTCGTCTTGAGCGTGGGGAACCAGGCCGTCGTGCCCTCGGAGTGCTCGAAGGGACGGATGAACTTGTCGAAGGCCTTGCGGTCCTCGGGGCGGATCGTGAAGAGGTGCTTGAGCGGGCCGCGGTCGCGGATGTGCGCCCCCCAGCGCGAGGCGCGGTTCTCGAGGATCTTGCGCAGCAACCAGTCGTCGGACCACGTGACGTACTCTTCGAGGTCCGGCGCGATCTGGAAATCCGGGAGCTCGGCGAGCGCGTTCTCGAGCACGACGTCAAAGCCCACCACGGTCTTGTGCGAGTAGAGCTGCAGAAACATGTGGTAGCGCGCCATGAGAAAATCCTCGAGCGCGTGCAGCGCCTTGCGACGGAGCGCGATCGTGAGCGTCGTGGGCTTCTCGGGGTCGGGGCGCCACACGACGTTCTGCACGAGCATGTCCTTGTCGTACTGGCCGTAGGGTACGCCCGTGTAGAGCGAGTCGCGCAGCAGGTAGTCCATGCGGTCGCAGTCGAGCTCGCCGCTCACGAGACCTTTGAGCGCGGCCTTGAGCGACCAGCGCCCGCTCGGCCCCACGCGGTCCATCTCGCGGAACTCGGGCGTGGGATTCACCCACTCCGTCATGAGCGCGGCGATATCTTGGGCGTAGAGCCCGCCGATGCGTCCGTCCGAGTCGGCCATCTTCGCGAGCAGCGCGACCGAGAACTCCTCGTGCACGGCGGGGCGATCGAGCCAGACGTCTTTGAGCACTTGGCTTTTGCCGTCGAGCCAGTGGTTCGGGATGTCGCCGTCTTCGAGAAGTTTGCGGCGGAGCGGATGGATGGGACGTCCGCGGTTCGTGACGCCCTCGAGCGAATGCGAGAAGGGCCCGTGACCGACGTCGTGCAGGAGCGCGGTGAAGCGCAGCAATCGACGGAAGTAATCCCGCTGCGACGGCTGCAGGGCGCGCTGACCGTAGGTCGACACGAAGTCTTCCGTCACGTGATCGTAGATCTGCCCGGCCATGTGCATGACGCCGATCGAATGACTGAAGCGCGTGTGCGTCGCGCCCGGAAACACGAAGTCCAGGAAAGCCGTCTGCTTGATGCGGCGAAGCCGTTGAAACAAGGGATGATCGATGATCCGCCGCTCGTCGCCGGAAAGCGCAATGGTGTGGTGAACGGGGTCCCGGACGAGATGTTGCATCTCTTTCAACTAAAGCACAATCCAACATATATTCATATACTTAGACAATTTTATGACCCCCAAAACAAACATTGACTTATACGTCAACGTTACCTAGCCTTAGACTTAGTATGGAAGCGACCCAAACGACCTACTCGATCGGCGAACTCGCCAAGCGTGCGAATGTTTCGAACCGAACCCTTCGTTATTACGAAGAGTTAGGCCTTATCAATCCCAAGGTAAGGGGCTCGAATCGTTACCGCTATTACGACGAAAGCCATATTCAGCGCCTCAACACGATCAAGATGCTCCAGGACTCGGGCTTCGCGCTCAAAGAGATTTTGGCGGCCCTGGCCCCCATCATCGAGCCGGGCAGCCAACTGACCTACACGGGGCAAGAAGTCGGCCACAAGATTTACGCCGCGCTCGAACGCCAGCGCGCGCTCCTGCTCGAACGGCAAGCCGAGATCGCCAAGACGCTCGACGAACTCAACTCGACGCTCACCGGCCTGGCCGGGTGTTTCGGTTGCAAGCAATCCAAGACTCTGGAACAGTGCGCGAGCTGTCCGTCGGGCCCGGTCGAAGTCCGCCGATTGGCCGAGCAAGTTCGTGAAATGAAAGAAAGCGCCTGACGATGAATAAGAAGCCGATTTACCTCGATTACCACGCGACGACCCCGCTGGATCCGCGCGTCCTCGAGAAGATGATCCCCGTGTTCACCGAGAACTTCGGGAACGCGGGTTCGCGCAACCACGCCTTCGGCTGGGAAGCCGAAAAGGCCGTCGATCACGCGCGCAACCAGGTCGCCGCCCTCATCGGCGCCTCCGAGAAGGAAATCATCTTCACGAGCGGCGCCACGGAGAGCGACAACCTCGCCATCCTCGGCGTCGCCGAGATGTACAAGGAAAAAGGCCGCCACATCATCACCTGCGTGTCGGAGCACAAGGCCGTCCTCGACCCGTGCAAGCACCTCGAGTCGCTCGGCTACAACGTGACCTGGCTCGGCGTCGACAAGCAGGGGCTCATCAACCTCGAAGAGCTCAAGGCGGCGATCACCGACCAGACGATCCTCGTCTCGATCATGCACGCGAACAACGAAGTCGGCACGATCAATCCCGTCGCCGAGATCGGCCGCATCTGCAAGGAACGCGGCGTGCTCTTCCACACGGACGCCGTGCAATCGGTCGGCCGCATCCCGGTCGACGTCGAGAAAATGGGCATCGATCTGCTCTCGATGTCGGCGCACAAGATCTACGGCCCCAAGGGCATCGGCGCCCTCTACGTGCGTCGCCGCAACCCGCGCGTCCGTCTCTCCCCGCTCGTTTACGGCGGCGGCCAGGAACGCGGCATGCGCTCGGGCACGCTCAACGTGCCGGGCATCGTGGGCTTCGGCGAAGCTTGCGAGCTCGCGCAGAAAGAAATGGCTTCCGAGGCCGAGCGCCTCAAAGGCCTTCGCGACAAGCTTTGGAAGCTCTTGTCGGCGGAGCTCGACGAAATTTACTTGAACGGTCACCCAACCGAGGGTCTGCCCGGCAACCTTAACGTGAGTTTCGCTTACGTCGAAGGCGAAGCCCTTATGATGGGCATCAAGAACCTTGCCGTGTCGTCGGGTTCGGCCTGCACGAGCGCGAGCCTCGAACCCAGCCACGTGCTGCGCGCGATGGACGTTCGCGAAGACCTGGCCCATACTTCGATTCGATTCGGCCTCGGCCGTTTCACGACCGAGGAAGACGTCCTTGAAGCCGCACGGTCGACGATCCGCGAGGTCAAGCGCCTCCGCGATATGTCGCCCCTCTACGAGATGTTCAAGGAAGGCATCGACATGAATTCCGTCCAGTGGACGGGGCACTGAAGGAGACTGACATGGCATACACCGACAAGGTCATCGACCATTACGAGAACCCCCGTAACGTGGGCTCGCTCCCGAAGGCCGACCCGAACGTGGGCACCGGCGTCGTGGGCGCTCCCGAGTGCGGCGACGTCATGAAGCTGCAGATCCGCGTGAACGACTCGGGCGTCATCGAAGACGCCAAGTTCAAGACCTTCGGCTGCGGCTCGGCCATCGCCTCTTCGTCGCTCGCGACGGAATGGCTCAAGGGCAAGACCGTCGACCAAGCGCTCGAGATCAAGAACACGCAGATCGTCGAGGAGCTCTCGCTCCCGCCCGTGAAGATCCACTGCTCGGTCTTGGCGGAAGATGCCATCAAGGCCGCCATCACGGACTACAAGAACAAGATCGCCGAGAAGGCCTAAAGCCTCCGCGCTTACGAGGAGACAAAGACATGAGCGAAGCCCCGCAAAGCCAAGCCCCGAACGCCCCCGTGGCGCCGATGCCGACGGCCGCCGTGGCTTCGGCTCCCGTTAGCCTCACCGAGAAAGCCGCCGCGCAAGTCAAGCTCATCCAGGAGCGCGAAAACCGCCTGGGCACGCTCCTGCGCGTGTCCGTCGTGGGCGGCGGCTGCTCGGGCCTTTCGTACAAACTGAGCTTCGAAGACGCCCCCAAAGAGAAGGATAAGACCTTCGATAACTACGGCGTCACGATGCTCGTCGATCCGAAGAGCCTGCTCTTCCTCAAGGGCATCGAAGTCGACTTCACGGACGGCCTCAGCGGCCAAGGCTTCGTCTTCCAAAACCCGAACGCCAAATCCACCTGCGGCTGCGGCACCAGTTTTTCGGCGTAAAGGCGTCAGGCACCTTTTCGTGTCGCACTCGCGTCATTTCGGAAGATGAGACCGTTCTCGAGCCTCGGCCTGAAGCCCTTCCTTTGGGCCGACGAGGCCGCGCAGAAACAAATCCAGGCGCGTTTCTACGAGCTAAGTCGCAAACTGCACCCCGACCGCACGTCCCATCTGCCCGACGAAGAACGCGAAGCGAGCGAGGCCCAAGCCGCCGCGCTCAACGCCGACTACGCCAAGCTCCGCGACGTCTGGCGCCTCATGGAGAGCGTACTCGCCACGGCCAAGCCGGACGCCGGTGCGCCCCGTAAATCCGGCCCGCCGCCGAGCCTCGCCATGGAATACTTCGAGTTGCAGGAGCGTCTTGAAGACGAAGGCCCAAGCGACGAGCTTCGCGTGGCCGCAGACGAGCTACGTGCCGAGGTCGAAGCCGAGGTGCGCGCGGCCGAAGCCGAAACCCTCGAAGTCGCTCGCCGCTTTCCCTTCGCGGGCTTTGCCTCACAAGGAGCGGATGCGCCGGTGCCCTGGACCTCCGCCGATCTCGCGAGCCTTGCCGAACGCCTCGATCGCGTGCGATTTGGCCGCAGCTTCTTGCGCGATTTCGATGCGAAGTTCGCGCGCGCCTAAGCTCCTCCGCCTTTGACGCGACTGCGACACAAAAAGGTGCCTGACGCCTTCCGAGACTTGCCCCAAGAATAGGGTGATTTTCGGGGGCGGGCGGTTTAAGCCTTGGGGCGTGCCAATCCAAATCGATCTCGGTAGCAGTTCTCCCCGCAAAGCCCCCGAGGCCAAGGGCCTCATCGTCGGCATCGACCTGGGCACGACGAACAGTCTCGTGGCCTACGCGCGCGACGGCCGCCCCGAGGTCCTGAAGGGCGAGAACGGCGAGACGCTGCTTCCCTCGGTCCTCGAGATCGACGCGAGCGGCAAGGCGCGCCAGATCGGCCAGGGCGCCAAGGCGCTGCGCGGCTCGCGCCCCGAAGATGTGCTTTTTTCGGTCAAGCGACTCATGGGCCGCACGCTCAAGGACATCTCCGAAGACGCCCGTCGTCAGATCCCCTACGAACTCGTGGACGACGTCGCCTCGCACCAGGTGAAGGTAAAAGTCGGCGATCGCTTGCTCTCCCCCATCGAGATCTCGGCGCAGATCCTGCGTGCCCTCAAGGAGCGCGCCGAGAAGGCCCTGGGCCAAAAGGTCGATCGCGCCGTCATCACCGTGCCCGCCTACTTCGACGACGCCCAGCGGACCGCGACGAAGGCCGCCGGCCGCATCGCGGGCCTCGAAGTCCTGCGCGTGTTCAACGAACCCACGGCCGCGGCCCTCGGCTACGGCTGGTCCTTCGAGAAGCCCGGCACGATCGCGGTCTTCGACTTGGGCGGCGGCACCTTCGACGTTTCGATCCTGCGCCTCGAGGCCGCCGTGCTCGAAGTTCTCGCGACGAGCGGCGATACCCAACTCGGCGGCGACGACTTTGACGCCGCCCTGGCTGAGGCGGCGTGGAACGCTTTCCACGCGAGCGGTCTCGACCTCGATACTCTCGACGCCGCCCAGCAACGCCATCTTCGAGCCGAGATCCTGGCCGCCGCCGAAGAAGCCAAGATCCGCTTGGGCGACGTGACCACGACCGAGATCCGGCTTGGGCCGGCATGGTTCGCCGGGGGCGCCTCAGCCGACAAAGCCTCTTTCACGATCACGCGCGAAGCGGCGGAGAAACTCTGGGCCCCGCTCGTGGATCGCGCCATCGAGCGCTGCCGCTCGGCCCTCGCCGACGCCAAACTCGCGCCCGCCGACCTCGACGACGTCGTGCTCGTGGGCGGCAGCACCCGTCTCGCCTACGTCCAACGCCGCGTCGAGGATTTCTTCGGCCGCAAACCCAACCGCACGCTCCACCCCGACGAAGCCGTCGCGCTCGGCGCCGCCGTGCAGGCCGACACGCTGGCGGGCAACGACTCCAACCGCCTTCTGCTCGATGTCATTCCGCTTTCGCTCGGCATCGAGACGGTGGGCGGTGCCGTGGCCAAGCTCATCCCGCGCAACTCGACGATCCCGACCGAAGCGCGCGACGTCTACACGAACCACGCCGAGAAGCAGACGGCCTTCGACATCCACGTCGTGCAGGGCGAGCGCGAGCTCGTCAAAGACAACCGCTCGCTCGCCCGCTTCAAGCTGCGCGGGCTCGAGCCGGCGCCCCCGGGCTTCCACCGCATCGAGGTCACCTTCCGCATCGACGCGAGCGGGATCCTGGGCGTACGCGCGAAGGATCTGCGCTCGGGCAAGGCGCACGAGATCGAAGTTCGCCCGAGCTTCGGCCTCAATGACGACGAGCTCTTCGCGATGCTCGAATCGGCCGAGGGCCACGCCGAAGCCGACGCCCGCGCGCGCGAGCTCGTCGACGCCCGCGTCGAAGCCGAGACCGTCATCCGCGCGGCCGAGAAGACCCTCGAGATGTCGGGACACCTCGTCACGGCCCACGACCTGGCCGAAATCCGCGCGCGTCTCGTGGACCTGCGGAACGCCGTGCAGGGCGCCTCGCCCGAGGCCATCCACAAAGCCCTCTCCGAACTCGACGCGGTCACGCGCGAACTCGCCGAGCTTCAGGTGAACAACGCCCTCGGCCAGGCCATGAAGGGCCAAAAGGCCTAGGGTTTAGACCCGCTCCGAAGGCTGTCGACGTTCTAGACGGCGGCGCGCGAAACGCGTCGCGCGCCCCGTTCCGGCCTACCCACGTCCCGCCCGAAATCCTCTCGCCGTTGGCACGCCCATCGCAACGGAAGCGCTAACCCCGGAGGATTCCATGACTGCGACCCACCTGAACTCGGCTTCCCTCTTTATCGCGCTCGCGTTCCTTTCGGCTTGCGCGAACCAAAACCGTGAGAAGGCGCCCGATCGCGTCGCGCGATCGGATTCGAAGTTATCGTCCAACGAGCGCGTGAAGCTCCAGGAAAAGCTGAATTCCCGGCTGACGACCCTCGGCACGACGCTCGGCGCGCTCGACCAGGCTTCCCAGCAGATTGGCAGCATGGTGAACGCGGCCGCGACGAAAGATGTCGGCGGCGCCGCTACCCAACGCCTCGACACCGCGACCAAAGCTCCGACCCCGATCGGCGTTATCCTCGAGCTCATCGAGGCTTTCCGCGGCAAACTGCCGGAAGGCGTGCGCGAAGGAAAACTCGAGAGGTTCTCGGGCCGCACGAAGATCCAGCTTTCGAGGGAGTACTTTGCGTGCGCCTCGACGGAAGCGACCCTCGAAGGGTACGTCCAGGGCGACGACGGCGAAATAAGCGTCACGATGGGAGCCTGCGAGACGGGACTCCCGCTCGAAGTCTTGAACTTCCGCATCGAGGGGCAGAAGGCCGCCCTCCACCTTTCGCACGAAAACCTGCGACGCTTCCTGCGCGGGGGCGAAGTCAACTATCACCTCCCGGTCGGCGTGGTACTCGACAGCTACTGCACGATCTCGTTGAACACGACGACGATCGCGGCCCTCCAGTGTTCGCGTTACTTCGTCGACCTTGGCGCGAACCTGGGCCTCTTCGGTTACCTCCAGCTTGACGGCCTCACGGAAAAGGCCCTCACGCTTCGTCTCGGCGGCGAAGTCCACGAGTTCCTTTCGGAGGAATCCCGATTGAAGGCCCGCGTCGAGCTCAAGCTCCAACCGGGTCGCGACCCCGAGTTGAGCTTCGAAGGCCCGAGCCCCCAAGCCCCCACGCCGGGCGAAACTCCGACCACGCCGCCGACCGAAGGCGACGAAGGCGAAGCGCCCGTGGAAGCAGACGGGCCGGCCCCCAGCCCGTCTCCTTCGCCGAGCGAGAACCCGTCGGAAGGCGCCTAATCCGATGAACCGGCACGTGCTGGCGATCGCGATCGCCCTGAGCCTCGGAGCTTGCGGCAATGGCGAGCGCACGCACGAAAGCCCCTCGCTGCGCGCCACGCGCCTCATCGACCTGGGGCGCGCCGAGGAAGCCATCGATCTCCTGGAAAACGAGCTCGCCGCGCACCCCGAAGAACGCGAAGCGCGACTCACGCTGGCCTCGGCGTTCGCGCAAACGGCGAACGTGAACTTCCAGCGCCTGCGACCGGTCGTCGAGCGCGCCGTGGAGTACCAGGCCCACGCCAAGAAGATCGCCGACGACTTTCGCGACGTGAACGGCGCCGGATCCACGACCGTCGAGCGGAAGCTCGATCAGGTCGCCCGCTTGAGCACGCAGGTCTCGCAATTCGCGGAGCTCACGGTCCTCTTGCCGCGGCTGAAGGAAGCCGACGCCGCGCTCGTTCGCCACGCGATCGCGATTCTCGAGGAAGGCGGCGACGCACGTTCGCCGAGCGACTTGCTCTACACCGTGCTGCTACGCACGATCCTGCTGCGCGATCTCCTCGTCGTGAAGGTCTACCGCGAGTTCACTCCCCTCCGCGCGAACGCCATCAAACGCGGCGCGAAATGCACGATCGACTTCACGAGCCTCACGCAGACGCTGAAGGAAGCCACGGAGCACGTCGTGAAGGGAAGCCAAGAGCTCGCTACCGCTTCGCCCAAGCACGCGACGGACGCCCTGCGGGCGGGCGACGGCCTGGCCGCCGCCCTCGGTGCCTTGACGACCGGTAGCGCCACCCTCATGATGACCGACGAGGTGGCAAGTGTCGCGAGCGGCGAGAGAGACATCATCGAGAACGGATTGGGTCATCTCATCCGCTGCGAAGACGCCAAGCCCTAAACGCCTTCTCGCCGCGATCGCATTGGCGCTCGCGAGCTCCGCGGCCGTCGCGCAGGAGTCCCTGCTCTTCACCCGCAACGCGCGCAGCCTGCACGGCGTCTACTCGCCCTTGCTCGTCAAAGGCCTCGCGCACGCTTGCCTCGCGCTGCCGCCGCTCGCGGATTCGCCGGCCTGCAATCCCGCGCTCAACGATCTCGAGTCCGAGCCGCGCCTCTCTATTCTCGGAAACCTCTCGAACGGCTACGTGAACCTGTCATCCTTCTACGCGCTCTCGAACGGACAGCTAGAGGCCGACCTCTCCAAGCGGATCTTCGACGAGAATAATCCTCTGCTTCAGGTCGAAGCGAACGGCGCGCTCGTCTTCTTCTCGAAGGCCCTCGCGATCCGCTACATCCCCGTCGACCTGAACGCGTACCTCGTCGCGCGGAACGAAGCGAACCCCCAGGTCGAGATCGGTTACGTGCAAAGCCACGTCGGCGAGATCCAGGGCGGCCTGCGCATCACCCGCGACCTGCGCGCGGGGCTGCGTCTCCAGGGCGGCCAACGCCAAGCTCTCTTCACGCGCTTTCAGCTCCTCACCCCCGTGATCCCGACGACGACGACGTCCTGGTTCGTCAACGTCGAGCCGGGACTCGCCTACGAGTTTGCGCGCGTGGCCTGGAGTCCGCGCGTCGGCTTCATGCTGGCGAACCTCAAGTACGAGAACATCAAGCAGCCCCGCATCGGCGCGCCGATCGACCCGCAGATCGGGGTCTCCGTGTCGCCGCCGCTGCCCTGGGGCGAGCTTTCGATCGAGGTCGCGCTCCGCCGCCTCAGCGAAGAAGCTGACTTCTGGCGGCGACCGCGCCTCGGCGCGCTCTACCGCTTCGGCGCACTGAGCGTGAGCGCCGGCGTCGATCGCGACGGCCTCTCGCTCGGGTTCCTCTCGCGCTTCGGGAATCTCAACACGGGCATCCTCTTCGCGTCGACCCGCTCCGTCTTCGAGAGCACGGATTTCTTCACGCAAACGCTTTACCTGGAGGCCGGATGGACCTTCTGAAGCTCGCCCCCCGCTTGGGATTCGTGCTCACCCTTAGCCTCGCCACGGGCGCCTTCGCGCAAAGCGCGAACTGGGCCGCGTTCCAACGCGAGACCGAGGCGCAGATCGAAAGGGACCGAGTCCTGGGTTGGAGCTACATCGTGAGCGGCGGGCTCTCGCTCGCGGGCGGGCTCGTGGGGTCGACCCTCGCCAAGGACCCGGCCGAAAGCGTCGTCTTCACGCTCTTCCAGAACATCGGCGTCGCCTCGATCGGCTTTGGCTACCTGCGACTCGAAGCCGGCGACGAACGCCGCAGCTTCTACTACACGCTCCGCAACGTCCCGAACCTCAGCGAACGCGACCGCGACGCGCTCGTGCGCGCCTACTCCGCCCGGAGCGCCGAGATCGCGCGGCGCACCCGCACGATGCAGGCCCTCACGACGGGGCTGCTCGCGGCGATCAACCTCTACGGCGGCCTCCGCGAAAAAAACACGCGGGTGAAGAACGGGCTCCTCCTCATCGGCGGCGTGAACCTGCTCGCCTGCGCCAGCTTCAGCTTCGAATTCTGAGTGTCTAAAGTTTAGACACCCCGCTGGGCGTCTCGACGTTCCGTTCCGGCGGGCGCCCCCGCTTTCGAGGACTTAGGCCGGGCATCCCCCTTGCAAAATAAGACCTAAGGTCCGCTTTCTCGGGGGAGAAGTCTATGGAATCGATTCGTCGCTCGCGTCACGTCTTGGGCCTTTGCCTGGCGCTTTTCGCCTTTTACGCGCGCGCCGGCTCGGCGCCCGAGACGAAGCTCAGCTTCGACTTCACCGAAACGAGCGGACGCTTCAAGAGCGACGCCCGCGTGAAGTTCCACGCCCCGATCGAACAAAGCCTGACCTACTACGTCGAGAATCTCTCGATGAGCTCGATCCTCGCGCACGAAGCCATCCGCGAGGTGCGCACCCAAATCTCCGGAGCTCCCCGCGAAGGGCTCGACAAGCAAGGCGCGCGATTCATGACCCGCCGGCGCGACGTCCACACGACCATCAACAAGGACATCGCGGGCCGGGCGCTCAACGCCAAGGCTTCCTGCACGGAATCCCTCATCTACGGCTCGGACAAGAAAAGCCTCGAGTCGTGGACCCAGGAATGCTCCCCGAACGACTTCGCGTCGAAGACGGCCTGCCGAGACTGCAAGACCCGGCTGAGCTGCCGCAAGATCGACGGCGGGGTCGAATGCCGTCAGCAAAGCGAAGGCGTGAGCCGGGGCAATCCCGTGCTGGGCGATGCGCGCAAGATCGCCCTCATGGCACTCCAGAACGGGCTGCGCATCTTCTTGGGAACCGCCCACGCGCTCCACAACAACAAGAACGGGCTCAGTAACCCGCAAGTGTCCTTTCGGGCCGCGAACGAGCGCTACCGCGCGACCCCGCTCGCGACGCACATCTTCGGGCTCTTCGAAAAAGACGGTGACGTCACGATCGACTCGAGCAAGCCCAATTAACGCTTCGCGTAATGCCGGAAGCCGGCTTGGACCTCGCGTCCCCTCGTGGTAACTATGGGAACACGATGTCCATGCTGTCTGCTTCGAACCCGACCGGCGACAACGTCGCCCTCTCCACGCTCGATAACGTCGTCAACTGGGGGCGCAAGAACTCCCTGTGGCCGATGACCTTCGGTCTCGCTTGCTGCGCGATCGAGATGATGGCGACGGGTGCCTCGAAGTACGACCTCGAGCGCTTCGGTTGCGGCGTCTTCCGCGCGACCCCTCGCCAAGCGGACTTCATGATCGTAGCCGGCACGGTGAACCTCAAGATGGCTTCGCGCGTGAAGGTCCTCTACGACCAAATGCCCGATCCCAAGTGGGTCATCGCGATGGGCTCTTGCGCCACGAAGGGCGGCCCGTACTGGAAAGACGGCTACTCCGTCCTGAAGGGCGTCGACCGCGTCGTTCCCGTGGACGTTTACGTGCCCGGCTGCCCGCCGCGCCCCGAGGCCCTCATCGACGGCCTCATCAAGCTGCAACAGAAGGTCGCCCTCGCGCGTCCGACCATGGGCGATCACCAAGGCGGTCCCGGCAAACGCGGCCGTCAGGTGGGTGAAGCCAACGAGAAGTTCGGCGAGATCAACCCGGCCCTTTCCAAAAAGGCTTGAGCTCCTTTCACGATCTCGAGTCGGATCTGTGGGTTCCGGCCCCGATCGACAAGGTCTGGGCGCTCTTCTCCGATCCCAAGAACCTGGTGGCGTTGACGCCCGAGAGCTACCACGCCGAAGTCGAGATCCTCGACGCGAATCATCGCTTGCTGATCCGCGTCTCTCCCTTCGGCAAATCCTTGCCCGTGCGCTTCAAGTGGATCTCTCAGCTAAAGGACTTTCAACCCGAGGGCGCCCGTCGATCCTTCCGCGACATCCAAGTCGAGGGTCCTTTCGCGCACTGGGAACACGAGCACATCTTCGAGGAAGGCGAAGCAAGCTTCGAAGGTGGCCGTAGCGGCTCTCCCGCGCTCAAGCCCAACGAGAAAGGCGCCTGGATCCGCGATCGGGTCCAATACGCCGTCCCCTTCGGGCCGATCGGCGAGATGGCGCATCGTCTCGGTCTCAAGCGCCAAATCGCGAGTCTCTTCGCTTATCGCCGCGAGGCCTTACGACGTCTCTTCCCCTGATTGTCCCATAAGGACTTTGCAATGTTTGCGGAGGCTCTTTTCGGGCGAGAGTTCTTTCGGGGAATAGCCCCAAAGTTCCCTCGCCAAAAATTGTAAAGCCTTTCTGGGACAAGGGTCCCAGCCGCGCCACTCTACGAATCCGTCGGGGAGCGCAGGGCGCCGATGAGTCCCGAGGCATTCGTGATCTGGCCCGCAACTTGGAGCAGCCCGCGGCCGGGTCCCGCGACGTGCTCGAGCGCGGGGTGCGTGCTTTGCGCCAGGAAGAGCTTGCCCTGCGTGAGCGTCAGGAATTCGAAGACACCGGGGGCTTCGGGCCACACGAGCTCGGCGCCCCAGATCTCGCCGTACACGCCTTCGCGGAGGTCCTTGAGCATCTCGACGAAGCGCACGCGGTCGCCCTGCACGACGAAGCTCAGCGCGGTCAGGCTTTCGAGGGGCTCCGCGGGTTCCGCATCCGGCTCGCCGCTTTCCACGACCCGCTCGAAAGAGTCCGTCGACCAAAGCTCTTCTTCGTAGACTTCGACGTGGCGGCCGAAGTCGATCTGCCCCGCTTCGACCCAGACCGGGTTCGACGTTTGGCCGCCCACGCCCGGCACGATGATGCTCGACTGCGAGCCGCGCGCGAATTCCTCGAGCCCGACCCGGTATTCCTCGGGCAAACGATCGGCGTCGCTCGGGCAAAGCCCGACGAAGCTCAGGTTCCACGGATTTTCGCCGCTGAACTCGGGACGGGCGGCGATCCAGTCCTCGAGCGCGAGGCCGTCCTCGACGCCGCCCCAGGGAAGTTCGCAGTAGATATGGCAGGGCTTCTCGACGCCTTGGCGCCCGTCCAGCATCGCCTCCAGACGATCCAGCACGCGGGGCCAGCTTTGCTCGTCGGAAAGCGCGTTCTCGGCCAGGATCTCGACGTCGACGCCATCCTCGGTCTCGCGAGCCGAGCGCAGCATCCAGGCACGTTGGCCCGACAAGGGGGCGCCCCATACGAAACAAAGCTGATTCATAGGCTTCTCCTAGCCCGATCGTGCCGAAGGGTCACGCATGCGAGCGATTTGCGCCGGGGCCTTTACCGCCCGCGCCACCCCGGGTATACCTTCGTGCAGCCGCCCGGCGAGAGCCGGGAACGACGGAGAGATGGCCGAGACCCGCCAGGGTCCTGGACATCCGCCCGCCCTCCGACGCAAGTCGGAGAACACGGAGAGATGGCCGAGTGGCTTAAGGCACGCCCTTGCTAAGGGCGCATAGGAGAAATCTTATCGAGGGTTCGAATCCCTCTCTCTCCGCCATTATTAGGACGCTGAAAAGCAGCTAGAGCGAAAATCGCAAACAAAGACAAATCGTTAAAAAAAAAGAAGGGGCCTGACAAAACCCGAGCCGAAAATTTCATGAGACCTCATGAAATGTCGTGATGATGCTTCTTTTTTGCTTCCGAAATGCTTCTCGCGCTTGATGAGACTTTTGAAGATCTCGAACCCTTGAGCCCACGTGTCCTTTGCCGGATGTGTGGGCTTTTTTGTTTCTCCCGCGGGTCAGCACTTCGGGCTTCGACCCTTGGGCCAAATTGGGAACTCTACTCACGCGGAGTTTTGTAAATCAGTTCACTTGAGTCAGGTAAATGATGCGCGGCGAGCACTTCAAAAGGATTGGCTTGATGACCAACCAAAATGACGATGTTAGGAACTTTCTATGAGGGCCGTGTTCCTGGGAGTTCTGTTGATGTCATGTGCACACAAGCCGATACGAACCGAAAAATTGGTTCCTGTGGCCGATGGATCAAAAATTTGGGTCAAATCTTCGGAAGATAGCGATATAGCGCTTCCGACTGCGATCTACCTTCATGGAGGTCCTGGCTATAACTCTTACACGTTTGAGAAAGCAACTTCCGACGTGTTTCGTGGAAAGATTCGGATCTTGTTCGTCGACCAGAGGGGTGGGGCCGGCCGTTCGGAGCTCTCAGCTGACGCCGATTTGTCTATGCAGTCGATCGTAAAGGATATCGAAGAAATTCGACTGACGTTTGGGCTGGAAAAAGTGAATCTCATTGGTCATTCTTTTGGTGGAATCGTCGCACTTGAATACCTGCGCCGTTATCCGAATACATCTGGAAAGATAATTCTGGTTGATATTTCAGCCGACCTGATAGCCGCTTTTAACTATCAAGTTAATAGAGCGTTGGAGGTAGCGCAGGTTGCATTTCCCCAACATAAAGAAGCTCTTTCGAGAATTACCGCTTCGGGCGAAGCCCCGTCCAAAAAACTTGATTCAGTGTATTCTCTTGTAGGTAGAGTTCCCTTGCAGAGACAATTGCTTTTCGTATCAGACTTGATACAGGCCAAACAAGAAGCGTGGGACGAAGAGTCTGGTCTGCAAGAGAAAGCCGCGGGCATACCAGGAAAGCTTTACGCTGGACTCGTTAAGGCCGGATATCTCGATAGCCACCACGAAGAATTGCTACAGAAAGTTCAAGTGCCCGCAGTGCTTTTTGCGGGATCGCAGAGTCATTGCATCGGACCGGCCAACATTGCCAAGGCCTCGAGAGATTGGGGCATTCCAGTAAAATGGTTTGAACGGAGCGGTCACTTTGTATACGCCGATGAGCCGGAGAAATTTACTGCTGAAGTCGAGAAATTCTTGCGAGAATATCCCTAATATTTGGGCCTAGGTCTGCGATTTAGACCTGGGATATACGAAACCCCGAAAGCCATTTCTGACCTTCGGGGCTTTTGCTGTCAAAAGTCTGAGTTCTGACGGGCAGATTTAGGCCCGTTTTCTAGGGACTAAGTCGCTCCACAACTCTTTGCGCCAACTCTGCAGGATGAAATGAGCTGCATAACAAACTTACTAGCTCGTGGAGAATCGCTAGCACGGGTTATGGCCATCGTTGGGCACTCCGACATGGAAACCACCAACGTCTATCTTCGCAAGGCTGGCATTGAGCTTAAAGGCGGCACCGAGAAACTTGGGTATAGAATTCCAAGCGTCACAGGTGCCGAGATTTTGCAGTTCCAAAGATCCTAAGTCCGCGACAAAACTTCGCGCTGCTACTTTTTGCTTCTACCCCTAAGCTAGAGAGGGAGGAGGCATTAAGAATTTCAATGACTTGATAACGGCAGGAGCAGGGACCATCCCTCTCCGCCACTCTGAGGCTTCCGTCAAAATATCGCCCCTCAAAGCTCTCTGGATTGGCGATAACCTCACTCCATGGCCAAAGACGTTTTGCGCAACCTCGTGAATGGCATCCTGGTTGGCCTGGGTCTCGTGGGGATCCTTCGCCCGGCCGAAGCCTTCGACTGCCGCCGAGCGATCGCCATCGCGCTTTTCGGCGAACGAACGGTGCTCGCCCGCGAGCTGGCCGAACAAGCCCGCGCGCAGACGATGGCGCAAATTCGCCGGCAATTCGAAACCGCGAAGTTTCCGATCAACGGGGGCGGTTCGCCCGACCCACGCGGCGTCGCCCCATCGCCCCCACTTGGGCGAGGATCTTCTGTACGTCGAGGTCTGGTTTCCCGAATCGGAATTCGCCTTGGATCTGCCGCCCCTGCGGGCTTTGATGAAGAATCTCGATCAAGGTCGAGGGAATCCCCGGGCCAAGCCGGAAGCCTTCGAAATCGTCCCGGGGGTTTGGGCCGTTCTCAATCACACCGAGACCTCGCGAAGCCGTCTCGATACCGCAGTCTACCGACTTTTCGAAGACGAAGCCTCGGCCCAAGCTTTTCAGGCTCGGCACACCCCCGCGCAATATCCCTAGGCGACCGCTGGGATGGGTAAGTCAGGGCTCGGGAAGACGCTTCTCATCCTCTCGACGTTCGCCTTCGTGCAAAGTCCTCTGCTCGTGAACCTGCAGCTCTTGGCCAAGCGGCCCGAGCTCTTGCCGGACTTCAGCTATCACCGACCGCTCTTCGATCTCGTGACGACGGCGGTCGCGGGCCTTTACCTTATCGGCAAGTGGAAGCATTTCGGCACCGCGCCGTGGTGGCGAGGCTTCGCCGCCATGGCCCTCGGCTACCTCGCGTTAAAGGGCTTCGGCCTCTACCACGATCACACGGTCTACGTGATCGCGCGCGCGTCGGGGAGCGAAGTCGGCGGCGGGGCCGCGATGGCGCACGTGCTCCTGCTGCTCGCGCTGTGCGGCCCCCTTCAGCTCCTCAGCGTGGCCGCTTTTTCCTACGCCCCCAAAGGGAGACCGCGTTAGGGGACTGGATCTCCGCGAGCCGCACGTGCTACGACCGAAGAGAGCCCCGAGATCCGGGGTTCTCTTGGGAGGATCCATGAAGTTTTTCGCGCTCGCTTTGACCACCCTCTTCACGAGCTTCGGCGCTTTCGCCGCGGACTTTCCGCGTGTGCAAGATCCGACCGTCGTCACTTGCGACGAACTCAACGAGCACTTGGCCGCCGAAAAGGGCCTCGTGTTGGGCCACTGCCAAAGCGACGTCGTCGTTTCGAAGCAAGTCGCGGGCGCCCTGAAAGCCGACAAGGCTTGCCCCGCCGTACGCGGCGGCATCGCCAGCTACCAAGCTTTCTACACGCAAAGCAAAGACGTCCTGAAGTGCACCTTGGGCATGAAGTGCGTCTACTCCGTCCGCAATCCCCCCGTCCCGAGAGACCCGCCGGGTTTCTAGTTGTCGACGAACGACATCAAGATCGCGCCCGCGAAAGAAGCCGATCTCTCGGGGGCGGAGGCGCTCTTTCGGGATCGCTTCGGCGACGAAGCGGCCGTGCCGCCGTTTTCGGAAGCGGACACCTTCTTCGTCGCCAAATACGACGAACAAATCGTCGGGGCCGGCGCTTTGTTCACGAGTTTTTTGCACCGAGAGATCCCGAGGGTCGCCATCGCCGTCCGGGAAAAGTTCCAAAGACGGGGCATCGGGCGGGATCTTCACCGGGCACTGACTAAACGCACCGAAGGAACGCCGGGTTTTGACGGCGCTTGTTTTGACGACGATGCCGATGCCATCGGTTTTCTTTCGCGTTTGGGTTACCGGCCCTCCCTCGATTGTTTTATTCCCGTCGTCGATACGGCCGCCGGCGTGAGCGATGGCGCCTTACCCACGGGCATCGAAATCGCTTCGTTCGCCTCGGCCGCCAACCCGATCGAGAGAAAATCGAGCCTGGACTTTCTCGTCGCGAGTTACATCCGCACTCACCACTGGAGCCCCGTTGCGATCGGCCCCAACGACCCGCTTTGGGAGAAGATCGCTTTCCGCGGACTCCGCGACGACTTCAGCCTCGTCGCCCGACGCGACGGCAAAATCGTGGGTGCCTCGACGGCTCACGTCGAAGAGAAGGCGCTTCAGATCCGCTGGGTCTTCGCCCCCTTCCCCGACGCTTCCCAAGAATTGGAAATCCTGAAAGGCCTCGTCGGCGCTCAGCTTGCGCGGGCGCACGAGTCGGGACTCGAAACGGCGACCTTCGAATGCGACTCCACGGACCCCGTCCTGTTCCAGATTCCGAGGCATTTGAAAGTCCTGAGCGCCAAAACCTGGCGGCGCTTCCGCTACGCCCCCTAGACGACGCCTTGCGCTTCGCCACGGGGAGATCCAGAATGGCGGGATGCTCGAAGGAAGTTGCCACTGCGGCTCGGTCACGTGGAGCTACGAACCCAAGATCGACGGCGTCACGGCCTGTAATTGCACGCTCTGCCGCCGCTACGGCGCGCTTTGGGCCTACGGCCACCTGGGCGAAGGCATCGAGGTCTCGGGAGCGACGAACGCGTACGCGCGCAAGATCAACGCCTATCACTTCTGCCGCAGCTGCGGCGGCATCGCGTACTACCTCGCCCACGCCCCGAACGCCGAGGGCCGTCGTCGCATCGCCGTGAACCTGCGCCTCGTTTCGGATCCGGGCGCCATCGCGGGCCTGCCGATCGACCATTTCGACGGACTCGACAAGTTCGACGATCTCCCCCGCGACGGACGTTGCGTGAAGGACCTTTGGTTTTAGCGATGAGAACGCTGGGATTGCTCGCGTTTGTCCTTTGCTCCTCGTCCGCGCTCGCGGCGCCGACGCGCGGAAAAGCGAAGCCGGGAGCCTCGGCGGACGCCCCCGCCTGCGCCACCCTCGGCCAGGGGCTGGTCCCCGCGGGCGGCGGGCCCCCCGGCTCGACGGGCTTCGCGAACGAATGCTGCGCGGGGCTCAAGCACGTCGAAGCCAAGGACGCCTGCGGCGAAGCCTACGGCGGCTACGCCGGGCAATGCCTCGCGTGCGGCGACCAGAAGTGCGATCGGCAGTTCGAGAACGCCTGCAACTGCCCGACGGACTGCCGAAAGCCCTAAGCGCTAGAGCTCCGGCCGGTAGATCCCGTCGGAAACGCGCTCGTAGCGAACGAGCGGGGAGCGCACGTCGATGCTCGCGGGAAAACTCGAAAGGGGCATCGCGAGGCCGTCCGCGCCCCGTACGACGCTCATCTGGATCGTGCCATCATCCCTGAAGTTGAGAATCGCGAAACCGCGCGGAGAGACGCGCGCTTGGCCGTAGAGCTTGCGGGGAGAATGCGCGCAGGGGAGCGAAAGAATCTTGAGCTCGCGTCCGTCGGACTTGCGAACGAGGCGACCCGGGTAGGGCGCGTGCGAGTGGCCCGCGACCAGCAGGTCTACCCGCGCGTCCATGAGCAGGTCCACGAGGCCGTCCGGACGACCGACCTGTTCGCGGTCGAGCACGGCCGAGTACTTGGACCCGACGCTGGGATCGAGGACCGGGTACGGCGGCACGTGACCGTAGACGACGCGAAAGCGGGCGGCGCGGGCGAGGGGCGAATTCAGCAGGCCTTTCAGCCAAGCCTTTTGCCGCTCGCCTTCCGAGAGACGATGGGTGCGGGTGCTGCGAAGCACGACGAACAAGGCGTCGCGAACGCGGTAGGCCCAGTAATAAGGGTAGCGATCCTCGACGCCCGGTACGCGCAGCCGCTCGACGCCGAGCGCGGGCTCCCGCTCGTTCCAGAATCTCTCGAAACCCGCGTTCTCGAGCCGAAAGGTTTCGCGGCTCGCGGCCGTCACGTCGGGCGCGTCGTGGTTGCCCGGTGCGACCGCCACGCTCGCGAGCTTCCTCAGAGGAAGGAAGAAGCGCCTTTCGAACTCGAGCCACATTCTCGAGACGACCCCGGCGTAGTCGTTCCCGCGAAAACGCAGGCACTCCCCGTGGACGAGGTCGCCGGGCAGGAAAACGTGATCGAAGGGAGCCTCATTCAAGAGACTCCGCAGAACCCCCAAAGAAGTCGACGGGTAGTTCGGCTGGCATTCCGTGCCGTTCAAGTCCGATAAAACCCCCACCCTCAGATCGGCACGGGAAGCCGCCACGGGGAGGATCAGCGAGAGCAATAAAGAGCGTCGGAGCGTTCCCATCGGGGTCCACATTAAAGGCAAATCCTTGATCTCACATCCCCCTTGGCGGAATCACGAAGATCCGGGCCCGGTCGCGGCCTTTCGATCGCGAAAGGAATTGATCCGGCCTTGCCGTTCGCATATCGCCGAACGCATGTCGAAGCCCCTTCTCCTTTCCCTCTCCCTTTTGTTGTCGACCGGCCTCGCCCACGCGGACGAAGCGGGCAAACCCGTCGTCACCCCCGTGGCGTGCAACGATGCCTTTTCGTCGGTCGACGCGCTTTGCAAGCTCTTCCAGCAGTTCGGTTCGGCGGTGGGCTGCAAGGTCACCGCGAACAACTGCGTGAAGGGCACGCAGGAGCTCTACCTCGGCGCGCACCTTGGCGGCGGTAACGCGAGCACGATGTGGAACGGTCTCGGCGGCTACGCCATCCCCCACACCGCGGCGAATCTTTGCCTCCTCCGCGACATGAAGGACGCCCCCATCGTCTCGAAGGCCGTCGCGTCCACCGCGCTCGGCAACGTCGCCATGGAACAGACCGTCCAGTTCGCTTCTTTCGATCCGAAGACGCTCAGCTGGTCGGGCTACCACCGCGGTCGCGCTTGCGTCCCGGCCATCGGCTGCCTCGACGTCTTCACGCAGAAGATCACGGCCCGCGCCGTCAAGTCGAACGCCCCGGGCGCGAAAGCGGGAGCCTTCGAGATCGTCTCGGTTCACGGCCTCGACGTGAGCGCCGACGGCCTAAGCCAAGGCTTCGCCGTCGAGATCCCCACCCTCAGCGTCGTCACTCCCTACGGCGTCGTTTCGGCCAAGCCGGGCTTCGGGATCGCGCGCGCGATGGGCTTCAGCCTCGCTCCCTACGCGAACGGCAACTACCGATCGCTCGTGACGGGTCCGTGGGGCAAGGCGAAGGTCGCCGAAGTCTACGGCCGCACCCCCGGCCTCAAAGTCAGCCAGCTCAACCCGACCTACCTCGCGACGGGCGGAAGCTGGATCGACAACCGGACCATCGGCTTCCAGTCGCAAGTCGGCTTCGGCTCCCGCGACGTGAACCCCAAGCACGCCGTCTGGGCCCCGGCCGCCGGCGACTACCCCGCGCGTCCCGACGAAGTCTCGGGCCCCGCGCGCTCGGGCGCCGAGAAGACCCCGAACGCCTCGATGGGCGCCGAGGTCAACATCAAGTACTCGCCCGTGGAACTCCTGCCCGAGGTCATCCGCGACAACCCCTTCGTGAAGATCAACTTCTCGATCTTCGCGAAGCCCCTCGTGCAAACGGGCTTCTCCTCGCAGTTCAACATCCTGAACTACGAGATCGCGAAGGGCGATAAGCTCGTCGCGCCCGCGGGCCCCATCGACTACCGCGTGACGAGCATGGACCAATACAAGGGCATCAAGATCGCCGCGGCTTCGTCGTCGGTCGCGCGCGTCGCCCTCGAGGCGGGCGTCGACCTGGATCTGCGCCTGGTCGTTCCCTTGCCGTGGCCGCTCGACGACATCGACGTGACCCTTATCAACGTCCACCCGCGCACGACCCTGCTCGAAAGCGTCGTCGACGGCCAGGGCCAAGGAAACCGCTCGGCCTCCGCGACTTCGCAGGCTTCGCTCGCGGGCCACAACATGAACGGCGAGTGGTTCCAGAGCTACCAACGCCTGAACGGTGGCGCCGCCGCTTCGGGCCGCAAGCAGGTCGAGCAGTGCCTGGCCTCGCCGGCCGCGAGCGCACCCGCGCCGGCCGCGCCGAGCTACCAGCCCGGCAAGCCCGAAGACCTCCTCAAGATCGTGAAGTATCCCTGCAACATCTGCGTGGGCACGGAAGGCTTCAGCTACCAGGACGAGAACAACGTCACGCACAAGATCCCCAGATTCCTGAGCTGGCTTTTCCAGGCTTCGCAGCAGAACCGCCCGGCGGGGGCTCGCTGGAGCTGCACGCGCGTCTCGCAGTCGGGTTGCCACGACATGTGCCACTACGACACGAACACGAACAAGCTCACGGTCGAGCAAACCGCCGTCGAGATGATCGCGGCCGGTACGGCCCGCAACATGCCGGCCCGCTGCCGTTAAGCTTCGGACCGCGGCGGTCGAAACGCCACGGAAAAAAGGGACGCGTGTTGAGAGTTGTCCCCTCGCTTGTTTTTCTTCGATTTGGGATCGAATTTTCTTTAGACTGGCCGCCTTAACCGAGAAAGGCGGTCACCATGAACAAATTCTTCCCTCTCTTCTTCTCCGTCGTGACGACGCTCTCGGTCGGTGCTGAGCCTCCGGCCGTCCCCGAGGAAGCGGATACGATACGGGAATCCGCCCCTACGACCGTTCCGGAGAACCTCGACAAGATTTTGGAGGCCGAGATCGCGGCCCGCGTGAAGAACGACCGCGCGGCCGAAGTCCAGGCCGCGAAGGATCGCGGCGAGACCGCGCCTCCGCCGGCTCCCGCCTATTTCTTCGTTCCCTTCGCGTACCAAAGCCGCAAGAATCCGGCGTCGGATTCCCATACTTTCGCGAGCTTCGTCGCGGTCGAGACGAACGGCAAGCAGCATTGGGCCACGATCAGTTGGCTCCCCGCGGATTTCAACGAGCCCCTGCCGGAGTCGACCCCCGAAGCGCCGCTCAAGAAGGGCATCTGCGTCGGCTTCCGAGATTTGCTCACGGCCGCCGCCCGCGAAGTCCTCGGCAATCCCTGCGAGCCGGTGCCCGCCAAGAACTACCAAGATCTTCGCACGAGCCTGGCGTGGGCTCGCGAGTACAATCGACAGCTCGCCATCTGGGGCCCCTACCGCGTGAAGGAAGAGCTCTACGCCTTGGGCATGGAGCGGGTGCGCCAGCTGGCCGAAGGCCGGCTGCTTTATCTCGCGGACGACCGCAAGACGCGCTCGCCGCGCGAGACGACCGCGATGAACTGCATGAGCGCGGTCGGCGATTTGCCCGGCACCTTTGACCGGGGCCGAAACATCGCGCCCTACGGAATCTGGGGCATCAAAGGAACGCAGAACGTGCTCGCGCACTACCTCGCGAACCTGAGCGGCGGATTCCTCGACCCCATCCGGCCGAAGGAGTACCGGCTCTACGCCGGCGACTCCCGCGCGCCTTAACGACCAGGTTCCCTACTTTTTCTTCATGTGGGCGACGAGCTGATCGAGCGCGGCGCCCCAGCCCTGCAGGAATCCCATCTCTTCGTGCTTCTTGCGGTCGGCTTCGTCCTTGTGCAAAGCCGTCGCCCGGTACCTCGTTCCCGAGCCGCTCGGCTCGAGTTCGATGATCGCCGTCATGAAGCCCTCGCCCGTGGGGCGAAACCCGGCCTTCAGGGCGTCCGTGAAGACGAGGCGCTTGTTCGGCACGACCTCGAGAAAGCAGCCCGCGTTGGGGAACTCCTGACCCTCGGGTGACTTCATCGTCGTCCGAAAGAGTCCGCCGGGACGCAGGTCGAGCTCGCAGGCGGTCGTCCGCCAAGGCGCGGGCGTGAACCAGTGCACGATGTGTTCGGGCTTCGTCCACGCTTCCCAAATCCGTTCGGGCGAAAGGTCGACGACGCGTTCGAGTACGAGGTCCAAACGAGGATCCGAACCGTATCCGGAAGTCATGTCTTGTTTCCTCCAAAAAAAGAGAAAAAGCCCCCGCCCCACTTTAACGTGGGGCGGGGGCGGTCGGAAGTCGGGATTCGATCAGCGAGCTTGAACGGCCGGGTCCACCGCTTCACCCGAAGCGGCGCTCGGCTTCGGCGTGATGACGACGTCGACGCGGCGGTTCTGCGCGCGGCCGCTCTTCGTCTTGTTCGATGCGATCGGACGGTCGAAGCCGTAGCCGACCGACTCGATGCGAGCCGTCTCGAGGCCGTTCGCGCTGAAGTAGTCCGAGACCGTCTTCGCACGATCGCTCGAAAGCTCCATGTTCACGGCTTTGGAGCCGACGGAGTCCGTGTGCCCTTCGACCACGATCGCATCGGGACCGAGTTTCTCGGCGACGCCCTTGACCTTGCCGAGGATCGCGATGCCCGCAGCCGGAAGCTCCGAACGACCGGACGAGAACTGCAGCGACTTCAAGCGGACGACGAGCTTGTTGCCTTGTTGGAAGACTTCCGCTTCGTTGCCCTTGAATTCTTGGCGGGCGGCTTCGATCGCGGCCTGCATGCGGACGCTCTCGTTGGCGGCGGCGAGCTCGCGCTCCTTGGCGGAGAGCTGGCCTTCGCGCTGAGCGATTTGACCGCGCGCCGCTTCGCGATCGGCTTGCGTCTTGGCGAGCCCGCTTTGGAGCTCCGTGATCTGGCGCTTCTGCTGAACGAGGGCGATGGCCGACTCTTCGCTCAGTTTGCGGTCCTTCTTCATCTCGGCCATGACGGCCGCGAGGAATTCGGCGCTCTCGTTGGCGCGCGTCACGTCCGCCGAGTAACCTTGGGAGTCCGTGCGCTTCGCCATCACGAAGTTTTCGGCGCTCTTGAGGTCGACGTCGGCTTGGCGGTAGGTCTTCGGCGCCTTGATGTCGGCGTCCTCGGACTTCAGGCCCCGCATGAGCGAACGGGCATGACCGAGCTGCTTCTCTTGCACGCCGGCGAGCTCGAGATCGAGGTAGCGCTTCTGGAAGTCGGAGACTTCGCGCGGCTTCATGTCGTCCAGATCGTCCATCTCGTCGACGAAGTCCTCGTCGATGTTGGCGAGATCGCGCTGGAGCTTGGCGTGTTCACGGACGCCCGTGGCGAGCGCGGCCTGACGCGCCGTCAGGATGGCTTGCGCCTTGGGCGTGCGCTGCTCGGCCGTTTGGCGAGCGCGCAGCAGGTAAGCCTGACCCTTGCGAACGTCATCGAGAATTTCTTCGGCGTCTTCGTTGGAGCTGGAGTCTTCGCGGGCTTCCTTCAGCCAATCTTGCGCCTTATCGAGGTCCGACTTCGCCAAGACGTCGCCGTTCAGGGTGCGGAGCTCGTTCAGGCCGCTTTCGAGTTTGGAAATTTCGTCGTTGGGATTGGCCGTCGCGGGGATGTCGTACGCCGGAGGACGGCTCGAGCAAGCCGCGAATGCGAGGACGGAGCCCACGAGGGCGAGGTTCATGATTTTCACGTTGAGTATCTCCCTTGGTTGAACGGCACGCCGTTTTCTCGCGTCGCCGTCGTCCCCCACCTTAAGCAACAAGCATGCCCGCCTCGGAACGGGTACTTGAGCCGATTTCATGGGGACAAATGCCTCGGGCGCGAGGAACTTCGGGGCGCTTCAAGGGATGACGGTGTAGGATCCACGGCGGCATGCTGAGATCCTTATTTCTCTTCGCGCTGAGCGTCCCCGGGATCGCCTCCGCGAACGGGCGCCCCTTCGTGCACCTTTTCGAATGGAAGTGGAGCGAAGTCGCGAAAGAGTGCCGTCATTGGCTCGGGCCGAAGGGGATTCGCGCCGTACAGGTCTCCCCGCCGCAGGAGCACGTCGTGCTCGAGGGCCGTCCTTGGTACGAGCGCTACCAAGTCGTGAGCTACCGGATCGAGAGCCGCGGAGGAAGCCGCGCCGAGTTCGCCGCGATGATGCGAGACTGCGCACGCGCGGGCGTCGAGGTTTACGTCGATGCCGTGCTGAACCATACGACGGCGCGGCCCCCGCAGGGGCAAGCCGCCTCGGGGAGCTTCGGGTCCGTCTTCCGCGCCTACGAATATCCCGGCCTCTACCAGGCGCGCGACTTCCATCGTTGCGGCCGTCATGGCGACGGCCAGATCCGGGATTGGCGGGACCGCTGGGAGATCCAAAATTGCGACCTGCTGGGGCTGTCCGACCTCGCGACCGGCAGCGCGCACGTGCGATCCACGTTGGCCGCTTACCTGCGCGATCTCTTGGGGCTCGGCGCGAGCGGGTTTCGCATCGACGCCGCCAAGCATATCCCGGCCCGCGATCTCGAGGCCATTTACGCGAAGGTCGGCCGGCCTTTCTTTGCCTACCACGAGTCGATCGACGACGGAGACCACGAAGTCGTGCGGGCCGCGGAGTACTTTCCGCTCGGAAAAGTGCTCTCCTTCAAGTACGGGGCGGACCTCGCGCGCGTCTTCAAGCGGGGCTCGCTCGCGTGGCTCGCGAATTTCGGCGAGCCCTGGGGCTATCCGCCTTCGGCGAAGGCCGTCGTCTTCCTGGAAAACCACGACACCCAACGGGCCCACGTCGGCGACGGCGACGTGCTCGGCGCGAAGGACGGCGACATCTACCGTCTCGCGAGCCTCTTCATGTTGGCGTGGCCCTACGGCCAGCCGCAGATACTTTCGAGCTACGACTTCACCAACGATGCGCAGGGGCCGCCGGCGACGACGGCTTCGGCGTGCGCGAAAGGATGGCGCTGCGAGCACCGGCTCGACTTCGTCGCGCCGCTCCTTGCCCTGCGGGAACACGCCGGCGAGACGCCGGTCACGCACTGGTGGAGCGACGGGCGCAATCGAATCGCGTTCGGACGCGGAGATCGCGCTTTCGTCGTCTTGAACCGGGAGTCGAGCACGATGTCGGCGTCTTTGCCGACGGGCCTCGCGCCGGGAAGCTACCGGGACCCGCTCTCGAAGCGCATCTGGCGCATCGAGAGCGACGGTCGGCTAGAGGCCCGCGTGGGCCCGCGTGACGCGATCGTGCTCGCGCCCGGCCTCAGTGCGCCGCGAGGTCCGCTTCGCCGCTGATCTCGTCCAGGCTTCGACGGGTCTCCATGATCTGCTTGAAGCGGGTCAGATCGGCTTCGATCTCGGAGGCCGCGTCCATGCGGAAGATCTTCGCGACAAAGGCGCCCGCCCGGCCACCCGGCGGGTCGTACTTGAGGTTGACCTTGATCTCGGTTCCCTGGCCTTGGACCTTCTCGAAGCGGACGGAACCGGCGCTGTCGACCTGCGATCCCGCGAGGGACTTCCAGGCGAGCATCTCGCCGGGGACTTCGCTGATGATCTCGGCGTCCCACTCGACTTTCTGGCCGAAGGGAGCTTTGGCGACCCAGTGGGACTTTCCGTTTCCGAGATCCTGCACCGAGATGAGATGGCGCATGATGCGCGGCAAGTTATCGAGCTGACGCCAGAATCCGTAGAGGTCGCGCACGGAGCGCTCGATGATGATGCTCCGCTCGACCTTCACGCCGTGATCGGCCGGAACGGCTACGGCGTCGCCCTCCGGCGGACGGGTCGAACGATCCACGCCGAGCGTATTCACGCCGAGTGCATCATAGACCGGGCAGTACCCGGTCGCCGAGCGCGCGACCAGCGCTCCGCCCGACGCCAGCGCGCCGATCGCGGCCAGACGCGATTCGCCGCGCCAAAGCTTTCTCAAAGCGTAGAGGCCCAAGGCGCCGCCCACGAGGCCCGCGAGGAGGCGTTCTCCGCGCGAGGTGTTGGGTCTGACATGGGAAGCAAGAAACTCTTTGGCTCGATTCAAGTTTTCCATGTCCCGCGGGATGCAAGATATTTGCCATCGTCGGATCCAAAATCCGAACGCCATCGAGAACGAGTTCGGGGGCGCTTTGGAACGGCGCTCCCCAAAAGCGTGGATTTCGGGGACGCTCCGTCCGTCGAAGCTTAGTTCTTCGAGGGTTCCGCGCGGTAGCGCTCGCCGAGTTGGGGCCACGTTTTGCGGCTTGCCTCGAGGATGAGCGCGTCGACGCCACGGTTGTTCTCGGCGCCGCCGACGATCTTCACGTCGCCCTCGGCAGCCTCTCCGCGCAGGTTCGACACGTCCCAGAGGATTTCTTTCCCGTCTTGGGCGTAGACGCGAAGCCGCAGCGTGGCCTGCGGTTTGAACTTGGCGCCACCCACGAGGCCCGCGAGACCCTCCTTGAGCGGCTCGACCTGCAGACTCAACAGCACGAGCGCGGAGGCCTTCAGATCCTTGGCGAGACGCGCACGCTGGGCCTCGTCCATGCGTTCGACCGCGCCCCAATCCATGAGGTCGCCCGCGTGGTGGATAACGAAGCCCTCGGGGATCGTCGGCAGCGAGCGAAAGCCCGACATGCGTTCTTTGTGGGCCGCGACGTAGGCCGGCTGCTTGGCCAGCTCCTCGTAGCGGAGCGTCTTCCAACCGAGGCTCCGGTTCATCCCTTCGAGCGAAGCGCGGTAGACCGCCGAGGCGTGTTCGGTCTTCTCGACCTTGGCCGCCTTGCCAAAACCACCGGACTCCGTCGGGCTGAGGAGGCCGCCGAGGCTCGCGTCGATGGGGCCCTTGCGGATGAGCTCGAAGCCGACGACGGCAAAGCGGTCGGCGGCCTTCAGTCGCTCCCTCTGGAAAGGCGCCGAGGCGCAGGCCGACAACAAGGCGAGAACTCCGACGAACGCGCAAGATTTCTTCATGCGCGCATCTTCGTCCGCGGCACGGGAAGCTCTCAAGCGCGGGATGCGGCGTCGGCCACTTCGTGGGCACGCGTTGTGCCCGTTTCGCCCTACGGGGCGTGACGAACGCGCCAGATCCGATCGCCGTAATCGTCCGACACGAGCATCGATCCGTCCGACAGGAACTCGACGTCCACGGGCCGCCCCAAGGTTTTCTCTCCGCTCAGAAAACCGTCCAGAAAAACCTCGGGCTTCGAATTCTCCGAGAAAAACTGAACGCGGTAACCGACCTTCTTCGAGCGGTTCCACGAACCGTGCTCGGCGAAGAAAGCCCCCTTGCGGTATTTCTCGGGGAAAGAGCTCCCGCGGTAGAAACGCAGGCCGAGCGGAGCCGAGTGCGCCTGCAGCTCGTAGCGCGGCGCCACGAAGTCCGCGCATTTTCCGCGCGGACCGTAGCGGGGATCGCTCACGTTCGCGCCGTGGCAAGCGGGGAAGCCGAAATGCGCGCCTTCCTTGTCGAGACGATTGATCTCGCAGGGAGGAACGTCGTCGCCCATGAGGTCGCGCCCGTTTTCCGTGAACCAGAGCTTGCCGTTCGCGTCCCAATCGAAGCCGACGGTGTTGCGAACGCCACGCGCGACGACGCGGAAAGTTTTCGTCTTCAGGTCGAAGCGCGTGATCGAAGCGTAGGGATCGGGCCGCTCGCAGACGTTGCAGGGCGCGCCGACCGGAACGTAGAGCCCTCCGTCGGGACCGAAGCGGATGAACTTCCAACCGTGGTGGCCGTCCGTGGGGTACTTGTCGGTCAGGACGCTCGAACGAAACTCCGTCCCCTTGAGCTGAGCTTCGATATTCTCGAAGACGCGGATGCGGCTGATCTCGGCGACGTAGAGATTCCCGTCCTTCACCGCGACGCCGTTGGGCTTCTCGAGTCCCTTCGCGACGACGCGCACGAGGCGCTCCTTCGCGTTCGTGTCGATCGCGTAGACCCGGTCGTCGCGGGTGCCCACGAAGAGCCATCCCCCGGGCGAGAGGGCCAGCGAGCGGGCGCCGTCCACTTTTTCCGCGAAAACTTCGACGCGGAAGCCCGGAGGAGCTTTGGGCGTCGGAACGGCCGCGCGGGCCGAAAGCGCGACGAAGGCGAATGCGAGCAACGCGTTTCTCATCCGGCGCAAACTACCGACAAACTCGCGATCGCGCACATGGACTTTTCGTCACGTCAATGACTCCGGCTTAGCGATGTCTCCCGACCGCACGACCGCCGTCCCGACCCGAGCGGCCTTCGCCGCTTCGACCAAGGCCCAGGAGATCGTCTCGGCGCGAATCGCCCGATAGTGGCGAAGCGATCCCACGAAAAACTTGCTCACGAGCTTCATCACGGCGAGCCCGACGACTTCTCCGCTCCGCGCCTCGGCGCGCTTGCCGTCGATGAGGGAGGGCCGCAGGATCGTGAGACTGCGAAAGCCGATCTCGCGCAGGCCCGCCTCCATACGCCCCTTCGTGCGGTTGTAGAAGATCGCGGATTTTTCGTCGGCGCCCATGGCCGAGACGACCGCGGCCGTCCCGCAGCCTTGCGCGTGGAGCTGACGCGCGAGCGTGAGCGGCAAATCGAGATCCACTTTTTCGAAGGCCGCTTGGGAACCCGCCTGCCGAATCGTCGTGCCGAGGCAGCAAAGGAAGGCATCGACCCGCGGCGGCTCGACGAGACATCCTTCCACGAGAAGAAGCTCCTTAAGCTTCGGGTGCGAGCGCCCGGTTGGGCGCCGTCCGATCGCGACGACTTGCGAGACGTCGGCGTCCGCCAGAAGAAGATCCAAGGCGATTTGGCCGGTGAGGCCGGTGGCTCCCGCGATTGCGACGATCATGACGGTGAGTGTAGCATTTTTTACTCGAGACCGTTCCAAGCCGAACTCTTATCGGGGTCGCCGTCTAGGCGTCAGCTAGGCACGCGCGTAGGCTTCGGCGCCGGCGGACGCCCCATGACGAGCGCGATGCCCGCGAGCACGAAGAGCGAGAACGTGAAGGTCGAAGGCGACACGTTCTCGCTCGCCACGAACCACCCCAGCCAGATCGCGACGACCGGATTCACGAGGGCGTAGGTGCTCACGAGCGTGGCGTCGACGTGGCGGTTCAGCCAGAGGTAGGACGTGAAGGCCACCACGGTACCGAAGATCGCCAAGTAAAAGAGCGACAGGACCGAAGTCGCGTCGACGGCCGCAAAACGAAACGAGGCGACTTCGCCCGTGGCGAGCCAGGCGACGAGCACGGCCACGCCGCCGATTCCCATCTGCGCGCCCGAGAACGAAAAGAGTCCGCTCGCGCCCGAAGCGCGACGCTGAAAGAGCGTACCGAAAGCCCAACTCACGATCGAGATCGCGAGGGCGCCCCAGGCGAGCGGATCGAAACGACCGCCCTCGCCGGGCTGCGCGCGGGTCAAAAGCACGATACCGACGAGCGCAAGCGCGATGCCCGCGATCTGGCGCGGGCGCGGACGTGGGCCGCCGAAGAAACGCGCGTTCAAGAAGGTAATCCACGCCGGCATGCTACCGATCACGACCGCGACGAGCCCCGAAGGCAGCGAGCCTTCGGCCACGCAGACGCCCGCGTTGCCGATGACGAGAAGCGTGCCGCTCAGCCCGGCCAACTTAAGGTCGGCGCGCGTCATCGCCGGCTCTCCGCGCAAGCGCGCGATCCCGAAGAGAAGCCCGCTCGCCAGGACGAAACGCAAACCCGCGAGGAGCAGCGGCGGAAACGCGACGAGCCCGTACTTGATCGCGAGGTAAGTCGACCCCCAGATGAAGTAGATCGAAGCGAAGTTCAGGAAGGTTTGGACCCGCACGGACGACGTCATAATTATGTTCCTCGAAATCCATTTTATGCCTAACCTCATTCGAGCATTAGCGGTTTGAACGTAATCTTGTTAATTTGAATGACATTCCGCCGGAGGCCCCGAATGCTCCGTGTGCGCCTTCATCCGACTCAGCATACAAGGCGATCGCGCGAACACCGAGACGGCGGGCTACCTGCAGAAGATCCCCGAAGTTGCTTGACGATGATGGTGCTCAAACGTACTTCGAGCGCAGGCTATCGGCCGGAATTTCTTGACCCGATCGGTGCTAACCCAATCTTAACGATCTTTCGCGCGGCGATTTTCCTACACTGGGGCGATGAAGCTTCTGCTTGGGCCTCTATTCGTTTTGATCGCGCCGACCGCCGCCGCCGAAGAAGCCTCCACGCTATCTTACCGACGGACTCCGCAGACGGACGACCTCGCGAGCTTCATACGCACGAACAACATCTCCAGCATCGAGGATCTCCTCAAGCGTTACCCTCCGTTCCAGGACCCTCAGCGTCCCTGGAAGCAAACGCTTATCCCGAACAGCAAGAGCCTCCAATCCGGCCCCCGCATTCTGCTTCGCAGCCCGGACTCGTCGACGACTCTCTCTTTCAACTTGAATCCCACCAACGACGGCTACGAGGGTCTCGAAATCAAGGAATTCGATTCCACGCCCGGCGCCGAACGCTTCGTTTTCGATGACTTTCAGTTCAAGTCCGATCGCGACTCGGTCGTCGCGGCAAAGCGCAAACCGAGCGGCGACGACTTCAGCGGCAACCACCACCTCAACCGCGACCTGCGGCACCATAGCCGGGCCGATTGCATCGAATGCCACATGGGCGGCGAAGTCCGTTTCAACGTCAAAGAGATCGAACGTGAATTCGCGAGCATGTCCGCCGAAGAGAAGCAGCGGCTCACGCAAATGCTGAAGAATCCGAGCGGACGACTGGCGGCCGTCGGTGGATCGACGAGATCCGGCTTAGTCGACTACCGTTCGAGCCAGATCCCGTTTTCGGCCCGTATCGTGGCCCGCAAAATTTCGGAGACCTTCGATCGGGAGCCCCAGATTCCTTACGCACTGCTCGCCATTCACCGTGGATGCCCACTGCACAATTTTTTAACGACCGAAGCCCAGTGGAAACGAAGCATCGACGTCCTTCGCAAAAGAGTGGCCTACAACGGTCAGCAGGGCCTTTTCGCGGATCGCGACGCGATCGTGAAAAGCCTGGACGAGCTAAAGTGGGAAAGTGATCCCGCCCAGCGAATGAAAAGCACTTACGCCCTCCAGAGCCTCGCCGGCCAGATCATTGAGCAGAACCGCGAAACCGCCAAAACCGATCACCTCATCGACGCCGGCCCCCCGGGGGGGCCCGAAGACGAGTTCGTCGCGAATCTCATGATTCTTTGGGATCCCATCGCGGAAAGCATCAAGCAATACGGCGATTCTCCGACGAGCGCGGGACTCAATGAGCAAGGCCAGCACAACTGGAACAAGACCGTCGACAAAATGAAGGTCACCGCCTGGGCTCCCGCGCACAGCATTGCCGGGACCTACAACTTCCAAGGTTCCCTGAACGAGTATCTCGAAGCCATCTCCAAAGTCTCTTCCGAGAAGGTGCCCGAGGGAGCCGCGGCCCAAAACCTCAACTGCTCACAACTCGCCCAGCGCTACGCCGAAGGGCTTCAACGTCGACCCGGAGGAAAGACTTCCCTTCGAAGCGATCTGACGGCCCCGGAATCGGAACTCGTCACCCCGGCACCGAAGTCGCTGACGCCCGGCAAGCATCAGAACCCAAATCAACTCCCCATTTAAGCTAAGTCGAAGCGCCGTCGATGCGCTCACGGAGACTGTCCAGGATACGGAGAAGCTCTTTGCGGTCGGACTCGGTCAGCTTTGAGAAGAGCTCACCCACGCGTTCCCGATAAGCGCAGCAGTCCTGGCCGAGGCCGCGCGGGGCCTGGGCGCCGATCTCGATGAGCGTGGCACGGCGGTCCGTCGGGTGGGCCTTGCGCACGGCGAGACCGTCTTTCTCGAGGGCATCGACGAGGGCCGTGATGTTCGTCGCGGTGACGCCCAGCTGGTCCCGAAGCTCGGACATCATCTGCGGGCCCTTTTCCTGCAAAATCGCAAGGATACGCGTGCGCTGGGGACTCAGCCCCGTATCGCTCGCCTGGGCTTCGGCCCAACGCTGGAAGGCCGGCCAAAAGCTCCAAAAGCTGTCCACGAGACGGCATTTCGTCGATCCCGGGTTCTTCTTGTCTTCCTGCGTGGCTTTCATCTTGGCTCCTTTCTTGAGCCTAGCACAAAAGAACTCCACTTTCTAATAGTTCATATATTGACTATCTATATCGGCAGCAATATACTGAATGTATGAACAATGAAGAAACGAAGGATACGCAACGGGGAGGCGAGGCGAGCCTGCTTTGGCTGCTCGTGACGGTCGCCCTTCACATCTTCTTGCTTCTCTAGAAAAGGAGACCCATGGAAACCCGCGTGAAACCCGTGACGGACCAAGGCTTCGAGGCCGAAGTCCTGACCCAAGACAAAGTTCAGCTCGTCGACTTCTGGGCCGAGTGGTGCGGTCCCTGCAAACGCCTTGCCCCGACGCTCGAGACGCTCGCCGGCGACTTCGAAGGACTCGTCGAGATCCGCAAGCTGAACATCGAGGAGAATCCCGAGACGACGGCGCGCTACGGGATCCAAAGCATCCCCACCCTGCTCGTCTTCCGCGGCGGCCAGATCGTCGATCGCATCGTCGGCGCCGTCCCCAAGGAACAACTCGAACGCAGCCTCTCGGCCCAACTGGAAAGGAACTGATCGCAATGGAACACCGTTACCTCGGACGCTCGGGACTTCGCGTTCCCGCCTTTAGCCTCGGCACCGGAACTTTCGGCGGCAAGGGCGAACTCTTCAAGGCTTGGGGAGCGAGCGACACGAAAGAAGCGACCCGCATGGTCGACATGGCCCTCGAAGCGGGCATCAACCTGCTCGACACGGCCGACATCTACTCGGGCGGTCTGTCGGAAGAGATCGTGGGCGAAGTCATCGCGGGGCGCCGCGATCGCTTCTTGATTTCGACGAAGGCGACCTTCCGCATGGGCGAAGGCCCGAACGACGTGGGTTCCTCGCGCTACCACCTGACGCGCGCGCTCGACGCGAGTTTGAAACGCCTCAAGACCGACGTCATCGACATTTACCACCTGCACGGGTTCGACGCGAAGACGCCCGTCGAGGAGACGCTCGCCACGCTCGACGGCTTCGTGAAGGCCGGCAAGGTGCGTTACCTCGCGGCGTCGAACTTCTCGGGGTGGCACCTCATGAAGTCCCAGTCCGTCGCGGATCGCTACGGTTGGTCGCGCTACGCCGCGCACCAGGTCTATTACTCGCTCATCGGCCGCGACTACGAGTCGGAGCTCATGCCGCTGGCCCTCGACCAGGGCGTCGGCGCCCTCGTGTGGAGCCCCCTCGGGTGGGGCCGACTCACGGGCAAGATCCGGCGCGGGCAGCCGCTCCCCGAGCAAAGCCGCCTGCACAAGACGAGCGACTACGGCCCGCCGGTTAACGGCGAGCATCTTTACCGCGTCGTCGACGCGCTCGAGGAGATCTCGCGCGAGACGGATCGCAGCGTCCCGCAGATCGCGCTGAATTGGCTGCTGGGCCGTCCGAGCGTGTCGAGCATCATCATCGGCGCGCGCAACGAGGATCAGCTGCGCCAGAACCTTGGCGCCATCGGCTGGTCGCTGAGCCCCGACCAGATCGCTCGGCTTATCCGTACTGGCACCAGGCCAACTTCGAGCGCAATCCCTCGCCCCTCGTCTGATTCCGGCCCCCCGGCTTCGCCGCCGTTTTTGTACCGAAAACGGCGGCGAACTCGCTCCCCCGCCTCCGCGGGTCTACAATGATCCCGAGGAGTCACGCATGAATCGTTTCGCCGCCCTCGTTTTCACCTTCTTCTTTTCGGCCTGCGCGACGGGTCCCCGAACGGATCTTCGCCATCCTTCGGCGGCGGGGATCGCGGAACTGCTGGGCCCGGGCGAGAGCCTCCTGGCCGACGGACTTCCCGGCAACGAAGAAGATCGCGCGGTCCTCGAGTTCCACGAACGTCTTGACCTCGAGAACGCGGCGAACGTGCTCAAGCTCGCGAGCGGCGGGAGCTCTTGCTACCTGAAGGTCAAGGGACCCGACGCACGCTATCCGGCCGGGGCCTTCCTGACCGAGAACGAAGCGACCCACACCGAAACCGAGGTCGCGGCCTACCAGATCGCCCGTTGGCTGGGAGTATCGGACACCTTCGGGCCCGGCCGTCCTTACGAAGCCGGTCCGCGCGTCGCGGCCGCCTACGCCAAGCTCATCCGAGACGCGATCGCGGCGAACGCGCTTTCGTGCTCGCGCCTGAACGCCGACGTCATCCTCAAGCGACTCAAGCAACGTCCCGACGGCATCACGGGAATCTACAAACCGTTCGGCCCGCGTCCCTTCGACTGCGACGATCTGAACGGGGGCACTTTTTCGGCGAACGGCGGCACCGTCAGCACGCCGAACCCGAACGCGCAGCTTCACGCCTACCTCAAGGCGTCCGGACCGCAACCCGACGAGCGCCCGATCAACCTCGAGTGCATCCGAAAAGAGATGGGCAGCACCAAGCGCAGCGCGCGGCTTTCCGATCTCTCGCGACAGCTCTCTTCGATTTACCTCGTCGACGCGCTGACCGGTCAATGGGACCGCTTCTCGGGCGGAAATCTGCAGGTCGTTGAAGTGGGCGCCGACAGCTACCGTTTCGTTTCCTACGACAACGGCGGGGCGGACATCACCGGCGAATGGATTTTCACGGAGAAGCTTCAGCTCGGCGTCCTCGAGCGTTTCGACCCGAAGGTCCTCGTTCGACTGGAAGCCCTGCAACGCGAACTTTCCCCGACCCTCATGACTTCGCTCGGCGTGCGCGCGGAGCACCAAGCCGCCTTCGCCAAGCGGCTCGACGCCGTCCTCAAGCACATCGCTTCCCTCCGAAAACGCTACGGTCGGGGGATCTCCTTCGCCGGCTGAAGGGCTTTCGGGCATAATGGCCGCGATGTCGCCCCTCGATAAGCTCATCTGTCTCGGAAAGAACTACCTCGAGCACGCCAAGGAACTCGGCGATGCCGTGCCCGAAAAGCCCGTGCTCTTCTTGAAGCCGCCCAGCGTCCTGCGCGCGGTCGAGCGTAACGACGAATCCATCCGTCTTTCGATCCCGGAAGGCCGGGGCGAACTCCACCACGAGTGCGAAGTCGTCGTGCGGCTCCGGCAGGGCGGCCAGAAGTTGAGCGTCGTCGAAGCGCTGAACGCCTTCGACGCCGTGACGCTCGGCCTCGACATGACCCTGCGCGAGGCCCAAGCCACGCTCAAGAAGCAGGGACACCCCTGGGAAATCGGCAAGGTCTTCGCGGACGCCGCCGTCCGGGGGCCCTGGTTGCCGGCGAGCGCGCTCGCCGAACTCGCGGACGAAGCCTTCACGCTCGCGATCAACGGTCGCGTGCGGCAGAGCGCGCGGATCGGCGAGCTGAGGCTGTCCATCGCCGAGAGCATCGCCTACGCGAGCGAGTACTTTCCGCTTTGCGCGGGTGACCTCGTCTACACGGGGACCCCGGCCGGCGTGGGCCCGGTCGTCTCGGGGGATCGCGGGGAACTTCGCTGGGGTCGGCACCTCGGTTACCGGGTCGAGTGGATTTGACGCGTGGGTGACTACGCCTCGCGAACTTTCGACGAAGCGGAGCTCCTCGCGCTCGGCCCCCACGAGCTCGAGGAAGCCGAGTTCTACGATTGCGTGTTTCGGCGCGTGGATTTTTCCAAGGTGCCCTGGCGGGCGCCGCGCGTCGTGGGCGGGCGCTTCGAGGCGTGCAATCTCAGCAACGTCGATCTGCGTAACGCCGTTTTTCGCGGGACGACCTTCGAAGGGACGAAGGCCCTCGGCGTGAACTGGTGCGAACTACGCGCCTTCGAAAAGCCCGTCTTTCGGGATTGCGTGCTCGACTACGGCGTCTTTCAGGACCTTAGGCTCGAAGCGTTCGTCGGCACGGACTCGAGCCTGCTCGAGGCGGACTTCGCCGGCGCCAAGCTCGCCAAAGCCGACTTTTCGCGGAGTCGCCTGAACGGCGCCCTCTTTCGCGGCGCGGACCTGCGCGAGGCAAATCTGCTCGGAGCCGAAGGCTACGCCATCGATCCCACCGCGACGAAGGTGCGCGGGCTCCGCTGCCGCTTCCCCGAAGCCCTGAGCCTGCTCGCCGCGCTGGGCATCCGCGTCGAGCCCTAAGGCGTCAGGCTCGGCGCCTTTCTTAGACGCCTTTCTTAGTACTCGCTGTTGGGTTGGTAGTTCACCGAGATCCGGTCGGTCGACTTGAGGCGCAGGACGAACTCGACGTCCGTGATGACGATGCTCCGGCCGTCGATCTCGTACTGGTCGTCGCGCACGATCGTCTCGCTACCGTCGGCGTGGACGACCTTCACGATCTGGTACTTCTTGCCCAAGGTCTCGAGCGTCAGCGGGAAGCGCGACTTCTTCTCGACGAGCGTGAGACCGATGCTGTCGAGGAGCTCGGAGTAGTCCTGCGCGCCGATGTCGAGCACGAGACTGCCGTTGCCGACTTGCTCGGCGAGCTCGGCGTAACGCCAGCCCTTGTCGACGGCGCGGAGGCGCAGCCGCTCCGAAGTCGTGCTCACGTAGGATCCGCCGAACTTACGGTAGAAGGTCAAGTCACCCAGACGAGCGTCGCTCTCGAAGCGCGCCGTCTGCAGTTCTTCGATCGTGGCCTGTTTGGTCGGCGTGATCGCCACGACGAAGTAGTTGCTCGCGTTCCCCTCGAGCTTCGTGAAGAAGGCGTCGAGGGTCGACTTGGCTTCGGCCGTCGGGAGCAGGGCGCTTTCGCTCGGGCAAACGCCGACCGAGTAGCTCAGCCCTTCGACCTGGCGGACCGGACACACGGCCGGCTTCAGGGCGCAGTCGTTGATGCCGTCCGAGTTGAGGTCCTTGTCGCAGCAATAGGCGAACTGGGCGGGATCGGTCAGCCAGCTTCGCGTCGCCGCGGCGTCACGGCCCGGCTTCGTGTTCGACGCGACGAGCGATTCGACGTCGCAGCCGTAGTGGGTGTCCGGGGTGAAGTTCGTCAGGTCGTAGCCCACGCCGGGCGCCTTGAGCGTCTGGTCGTCTTCGTCGGTCAGGAAGATGATGCCCTTCAACGAGCCGGGGCGGAAGAACTTCGTGGCGGACCCTTCGGCCTCGTTCTTATCGAGAAATTCCATGACCGATCCGATGCCCCGCTCCGAACCACCGCCGGCCGAACCGGCCGAGATGTTCACGGTGAAGCGACGGACGAGCTCGTTCACCCAGGCGTCGTCGCCGGGCGTGCCCTCGGGCGGCTTGGTCTCGATGATGGCGTGGCCGGATCGCACGGTATCGTTCACGGCCGTGTTCACGCACTGGCTCACGGAAGACTGTCCACTCGCGGGATTCACGCAGCCCTCGATGCCCGTGTCGTCGGCGACGTCGCGGATCTTGCACTGCGGGCCCTTCACGTTAGGCGCCGTGTTCACGTCGTCCGCCAGGAAGTACGGCAGGCGCTCGACGCAGAGGCCCGCGACCGGACCGTCGTGGACGCCCGGCAAGAGCCGCGCGTAATCGGCGCGGCGACCCCAGCCCGGCACGAGATCCCGGTAGCGAATGCCCGTGGCAAAGATGCCCGCCAGCGACTCGTTGGGGTCGAGGCTCACGCCGATGGCCTGCATACGGGCGAGCACGGGATCGTTCGAGGGCGTCGCGCCGGCCTGCATGCGACCGCTGATGTAGTTCGAAAGGTGGTAGGACTTGTACCCCGCCGAGGTGCCCGAGAGCTTGCGCTCCACGTAGCCGTCCCAGATGACGTTCGCGATGTAGGTGTCCGTCGTGATGACGCCGATGCGAATGTCCCAGTAGGGTTTGAGGTACTTGCGGGCGAAACCGCCGAGCTTTTCGCGGAGCGCCGCCTGCGAGACGTCCATACTCGAGGAGTTATCGATGACCCACAGGAGGTCGATCTTCGTATTGATCTCCGTCGCCGACTCGAACGAAACTTCTTGCTGCTCGTAGCGGAAAGCGTCGGTGAGCTGCCCCGTGCAGGCGCCCAGCGCCAGCGTGGGCAGCAACACCCGTCCCGCGCGAATCAAACCCATGGTCGACATACGTACCCCCCTTAAACGGACCTAGAGCGAGAACGAAATCAGTGGCCCAGACGCGCCGTTTTGCGGCCGGCGGCTTTCGCGCCGCAGGCTTCCGCTTCGACCGGCGCTTCGGCGCTCCACTTCGCGTAGGGCTCGGACTTGCGGTCCTCGTCGGTCAGCTCGCCGAAGGACGCGAGTTCGCGATCGAGCTGGCCCTGTTCGCGCGAGGATTCTTTGGAGCCGGTCCAGCCCAAAGTCGATTCCTCGGCTTCGGCGTCGGAGCCGGCGAGGGCTTCCATGAACTCGTCGCGCGGAATGACGCAGCTTTCGGCGCACTCGACCTTGCCGCGGCAGTAGCGGACGGAGACGAGCGAGTTCGGCTTGTTCAAACCGCCGAAGAGAACGGTTTTCTTGTCGGCGGCGAATTTCCAGGCGACCGGCACCCCGTCGACGCGCACGCACACGGACTTCGCGTTGACTTCGGCGTGGGCGAGCTCGACGCGGTTCTGCGCGTGCTTGAGGACTTCCTTCGAAGCGGCGCGGTACTCGAGCTTCACGCAGTCGGGTTCGACCACGACCGGAGCGGCCACGACTTCGCTGGATTTTTCGGTCGGGATACCCGTCGCGGGAACATTCGTGACGGGAATACCGGACGCCGCTCCCGAAAGCGCGCCAGTAACCGAAGCGGCGCCGCCGGCCCCGACCATCGCGACATCCGCGCCGGCCCGTTCGCCCGGGGCCGTGGCTTCGGATCCTTCGACCTTGAGAGGGCCGCGCTCACGCTTGACCACGGCGCCGTCCATGGAGGGCGACGAGGCATCGGGCAACGCGGCGATCGCGCCCGAGAACGCGGGAGCGGGATTCACGCCTTCGTCCCAACGTGCCATCGGATGGAAGAGTTGGCGACCCGCGCCCGGGCCGCGAAGCGCGACTTCGCCGTTCGGTCTCGACACCTCACCTTGCGACGGGCGAGAGGAGAGATCCATCCGCTCGGACGGATTCGTGGAGACCCCACGGTAAACGGCAAAGCCACCGACGAAGAAAAGGCCGACGGCCGCGATGGCGCCCTGCTTGCGTGAAAATCCCAAAATGTGCTCCCTTCAGATGTCTCATGCCCAGTGCGCGTACATCCAAGGGTTTGGGCGCCAAAATGTCGTTATCCCTAGTCTAAGCCGGGCTTAGATCTTCAGGGAAGTTAAATGCTGGTAAAGACGGCTCAGGCTTCCCGAGCCGTAAAGTCGGGCGGCGCGTCCCAACGGAGGCGATAGGCCCATCCCTCGCGCGAACGCGAGATCCCGCAGACGCGCGCGCGCACGTTCAAGAGACGATCCGAATCTCCCTGACGAACGTTCAGGATGACGGGCGCGTTGTCGGCAAAAACCGGCGTGCCTCCCCCGCCGTCCGTCAAGAGCTCGCAGCCCGTCTGCGTGAGGAAGTCCAAGTGGCCAACCAGGAATTGGTGCTTATTGTGGCAGACCACTTCCAAACGTTCGGTCGGCATCGCCATCGGCGGCGGCACGACCGCGATCACGGGCGACGCCGCGCCTTCCTTCGAAGCTTCGCGAACGATCTCGCGCGCGGGCTCCCGCGGAGCCTCCCGCGACGACAGCACGAGCGGCGGCGGGGCCGGGTCCATCGGGATCCAGGCGCGCGCGCCTTCGTCCCAAACCCACGAGTAGTCGCGGATGCGACCCGTCGCGTGGAGATCCTCGATCTCTTCGGGCGCGAAGGGTCCGTAGACTTTTCCGAAGCGGGCAAAATACTTCGCGATCTTCATCTTCATCATCCTTACTTCGTCGAGCTGATGGCCCGACGGATGTTGAGGTACTTCTGCTTGTTCTCGCAGTTGTCCGGGAGGTCGGCGCGGAACTGACCGAGTTCGTCGTCCCAAACTTCGTGCGTGCCGGCCAGTCCGCCCTTGATCTTGCCCCAGTTCCATTCGGTCAGGCGGATGGAAGCCTTTTCCTGCGAAAGGCGCTCGTTGAGCTTCTTGAACTCCGGGTTCGCGTTCTGCCAGATCATGTCCTGCGTCGCGCCCTGGAAGATCTCGACCTCGACGAAGTAGATGTTATCGGCCACGTCCTCGAGCTGGGCGAGCATGCGCTTGCTCAGCCCGGCGAGATCGCGCTTGATGTCGCCGACGAGCTTGGTCTTGCGCGTCGCCGACCGCTTTGACTGGGCGTCCATGACGAGACGCCAGGACGGCGCGCCCTTCTTCATGCGGCGGTAAGCGGTGACCTTGGACTTGAGCAGGTCCAGATCCTGGCGAACGCGCAGCGGGAGCTCGCCGACCGGGTCGGCTTCCTTGGCCTTCAAGTAGCGAGGCTTGATGTCCTGGACGAGCGCGAGAATCTCGACGGCCATCTTCTGCTGAAGATCGGCGCCCGACGTACTCAGTTTGCCCGAGCGCGTTTCCGCGTCGACGAGCAGGTTCACTTCGTCCTGCCGGCCGATGAAGAACGGCGAACGGATCCACTCCGTCGCCACGCGGGCGGGGATACCGCTCTCCTTGGGCGTGCGCAGGAAGCTGACGGCGTCCCGGTAGAGATCGGCCTTGCCGCCGGCCGCGTTCCAAGCCTTCAACCATTCGAAGGACTCACGGTAGCCTTCGCGGAACGCTTCGACGGCCTTGAGCGATTCGGGGTAGTGGCAGACTTCGTTGAACGCCATCGCCATGACCATGGGAGCTTCGGGGGTGAAGGTCCGACGGAAACCGCCCGAATGCAGGTTGATCACCGTGCCGAGGGCATCTTTGTAGCGTTCGCCCTTCAAAAAGACCCAAGCCAGTTCCTGGAGCGTGCGCGCGAGATGGTTCGAAGCCTTGTTGACCTGGCGGAACTCGTTCGTCGCCTCGTCGAAGCGGCCGATCGAGTAGAACGATCGGCCGTTCAACACGCGCACAACGTCGTCGAGCGGAACGAGGTCGGCCGGGCGATCACCCGCGAAGTAGGCCTTCGCCGCCGCGTTCACGTCGGCGTGCTTGAAACGAGCCGACGCGCTCAGGAGCTGGGCGAGGGAGCGGTAAGGGCTGCCTTCGTCCGTCAGCTTGACCATGCGATCGACTTCTTCGCCGACCTTGCCCGCGCCGACGAGGTTCTTGACCGCGTGCAGGGCCAGGCGAGAACGCGGCGTTCCCGGGGGATACGCCGAAAGCTTTTCGAGCACCGCGCCCGGGTAGTCGAGGGTCGGGTAACGAGCGTGAATGTTCGAAAGGCAGGAAAGCGCGGCCACTTGCACGGCGTCGCTGCGTTTGGCGAACTCGCGGCCGGCCTGCGTGGCGAAGCCGAAGAAGGCCGAATGCTGCAGGCCCGACTTGTAGAGCGCGAGCGTCGCCCAGTGCTCGGCGAAGATCCGCGTTTCGGCGTCCTTCGCCTTGCGGCGAAGCGCCATGGCTTCGGCGAAACCCTGGACCGGCGCCATCCCGCCCGAAGAGGTTTTGGCGTACGCGTCGATGGATTCGCGCTCGAGGCTATCGGGCGCGTTCCACGCGAAGCGCTCGCCGCAGCCGTCGACGTCGACCGTCGTGGCGAGGGACGGCGTCCCGCTCAGCGCGAAGGAAGCCAAGAGGCCGAGACGTCGTTTCGTCATTGGCCACCGCCGAAGAGGAAGTCGAGTCCAAAATGAACGTTGTGGGTGAAGTTCGAACGCGTGCCGATGATCTCGCCGAGCGCCGTCGGCACGACTTTTTCTTTCTGGACCTCGCGGTAGTGCTGGAAGCGGTAATCGACCCGGATCGAGAGGCTCTGCGTGACGTAGAAGCGTTGGCCGAGGCCGCCGCCCAGGGTCATCGCGTTCTCCCACTCCGTCTTCGTGTTGCCGGCCGCGGCCGAGAGGTGAAGGTCGTAATAGACGATCTTGGCGCCGAGGAAGCTCAGCTTACCGTAGAGGAGACTCGCCGTGCCTTCGAGGCCGTAATAGTGCTGCGCGAGAACGTAGCTGAAGTCTTTTCCGGTCGCGCGCAAGACGTCGTAGGCGCCCGACGTCGTCGAGTTGTGCTTCCAAGCCACGAGGTGCAGGCCCCAGAGTTCGGAGAAGTTATACCCGAAGGTCGCGCCGAGGGGACGGATCGTGTTGAAGGGGTCGCTGAGCGCCAGACCGCCCAGCACGCCGAGCGCGAACTTGCCGCCCTTCGAGTAGAGGCGGTTCTGCACCACGCCCAGCTGGGACTCGTCGCCCGTCGCCCAGTACTTTTTCTTGATGGCCTCGACGTCGAGCTCTTCCGGCTTGGACTCGGCGCCCGCGGGCGCTTCCGCCTGCGCGCGCGCGCTTTCCATCCACGGAGCGACGAGGCCGAAGGCCATCGCCACGAGAACGATTCGTTTTTTCATATCCTGCTACCTCTGAAGCGCCTTGAAGATGAACGGATACGAAACGGCGACCGAAACGTTTCCTTTCGGTTTGGGGAACGCCCATTTCGTGAGGCGGCGCAGGATACAGTCATCAAGCCGCGGATCGAGGAGCGAGGATTCCTTCACCGATGCGGAGGTGACGGAACCCTGGGGTCCAATGGTGAAGTCCAGGACAAGCTTACCAGCGAGGTCGGGGTTACGGATCATCGAAGACTCGTAACAGTAACGAACCTCGGCCATGTGGGCGTGGATGACCTTGCCGACCTCGTCCTTGCTCAAGCCGTCGGCGACCGACGAACCCGGCAAATCGAGCGAAACGAAAGCCCCGCCTTGGCCGCCGACGCCGGCGCGCTTGCCCGAGCCGTAGCCTACGCCGCGTTCCGTGCCGCCTTTGCCGCCAAAGCCGCCGCCGCCCACGCCGACTTCGACGTTCGGGCCGCGGGCGTAACCGGCGTCGGGCGAGGCGGGCATGACGCCCGTGTCGGCCGCGCCGTCGAAGATCTTCTTGGCCTGGTTCGAGCTATCCGAACCGAGCAGCAACGTGCCGCCCTGGGCGAGGAAGGTCGTCATGCCGCCCTTGACCAGGCCGCGCACGGAGTTCTGCAGGGCCTGCGCGCGGAAGGCCCGCGCGACGGCCGTTTGGCTCGCCTTCGAAGCCTGGACGGGCGCCTTGCCCTCGACCTTCTGACCGGCCGCGGTGCCGCCCGCCTCGGGCGAACCGCCGCCGCCCGTACGAGCTTCGACCGTTTCGGTCGGCTTCACGGCCTGCGGCTTCATGAGGATCTTGGCGTATTGTTCGGGGATGATCTGCTCGTCCGGCGAGTGGACCGGCTTCGATCCGCTCGGCCACAGCACGAGCGCGAGCGCGACGACGGCCAGACCGATACCCGTGCGCTGGAGTTGTTTGCGGAACCAGGCGTCGGCCGGGTCTAGGACCTCGGCCCGCGCCGCCTCGAAGGCGACCGCGCGGACGCGGCCCAGACGCCAGACGTGGCGGCCGGCCGTGATCTCGACGGCGTTCAAACGGGAGGAGGGAATCTCGAGGCTGCGTCCCACGTCGAGCGCGGCGCGCTCGGCGCCCGCCTCGTCGCGGAAACGCACGAGGACGCCCGCCATCTGCGATTCGATCGCGTAGCCCGCGGCCGTCGCGCGAACGCGGAAGGAACTCGCCCCGCCGCCGAAGCGCACGGATCCGTCCGCGTCGGGACGGATCGTGGCGAGAATCGACTCGCGGGAACACGCGTAGGCCACGAGCTCACCGTCCGCGGCATTCGCGCTCGCGTAGAGGGGCGCGGCGGCCCGGAGCTTCGAGAGTCGAAGTTTGAGCCCTTTGCCTTCCACCAAAACCGGAGCCCGGCCCGGTTCGCCAATCTCGATGAAGCCGTCCGAGTAGGCCTGGCCGAGCTTCGCGGGCGAGAGGTTGCGGAAGCGGATCTTGTCGCCGCTCTTTTCGGCGACCCACTTCACCGGGAACGAAACGGGCATCGGCCGCGCCGAGTCCCAAACGAGGCGTTGTTTCTGGCCGCCCTTCTCGATCTCGAGAAGGTACCGGTCGCCCGAAGCGCGACTCATTGCGCGTACCTCGTCTCCGAGAGGAGTTCTTGCGTGTCGGCGCGGAAGCCGGAGCGCTTGCGGTAAAGGTGCATGCGGCGGCGACGCTTGTCGCGCTCGGAGATCTGGTTCAGGGAGTCGAGCGGTTTGCGGTTCACGCCCTCGACGACTTCGTCTTCGAAGTCGATGACGCGACTGCGCGGAGCCTCGGCCAAGGCCGGCCAGGCCGACCCGACCAAAACGAGGGAAAGAAGTCCCCGCAAAAATCCAAGATTAGGGCTTCGCATCGGACGCCTCCTGACGGACCGCCGCTTGGGTCGCGACCGCGCGCCCCTTCGCCCAGCCGTCGGCTTCAGCCAGAACTTTCTGATCTTCCCGCGAAAGGCGTCCGTATACATTCCGTTTCTTTTCCACGTCGCGGGTCATGTCTTCCAAGATCTTGCCGACGCGGGCCTTCGACCCGCTCCGGTAATAGGCCTGCACGAGTTCGAACGCGATCACGCCGCGGGTTTCCTCGTCGGCCGAGGCGCGCACGTTCTCGAGGGCGGCGAGCGCTTCGGCCCGCGCGCCGGAGCGCTCGAGCGTCAGGTAACCCAGGATTCCCAGTTCGACCTCGCCGAGCGCCTTGGCTTTCTTCGCTTCGGCGACCATGTAGGCCATGAACTGGGAATTGCCGGCGTCGTAGGCTTGGCGCCAAGTCCAATAGAAGAGGCGCGCGCGGTCATCGGCGTCGCCCGCGCGAAGCTTCGCGAAGGCCTTGGCGTCGAAACGCGACCAGCGGGCCGCGGGCAGCAAGCGATCCAGCCGATCCACCGGCTTGGCCTTGGGATCGACGACCGAAGCGGGACGACGGAAGCCTTCCAACTCCGAGGACTTCGAGGGGTTGTCCTTGAGGTAGAGCTCCGCGATGAACGAGAACGCCGAGTCGTCGATGCCCGCCTCGGAGGCGACCTCGAAGGCCTTCGCCCGCAGCTCGACGGCTTTCTCGTCGAAGGGCATCGAGAGACCCATCAAGGTCTGCTTGTACTCCTCGACTTCGGCGCCGGAGAAACCCGTAGGAGCCGGCAAAGCGCGCAGCCCGTCGCCGATGTCCGTGTAGGCCGCCGCGAGCTCGACGAGAACCTCGGTTTTGAGGCGGGTCCACGGGAGCTTCACGAGACGCACGGTTTCGGACTCGAGTTCCTTCACGCGATCGAGGCGTTTGCCGATGGCCCGACGTTCGGGCTTGAGCGGAAAGCTCGTCACGAGGATCTTGCGGTTACGTTCGAGCGAGGACTTCACGACTTCGACGAGACGGCCTTGGAGTTGCGACTGCATGGGTCCGTCCAGGCGGTCCCAAGCCTCCGCCAGGCGACCCAGGAGTTCCAGACGATCGGCGAAACCCAATCCGCGGTCGTTCGCGAGCGCGGCGAGAGCCCAGATCGCCCGGCTGGACTCCGGGAACTTGCGGAAGTTCTCGAGGACGTATTTGCCGTCGCGCAGCTTGGTTTCGCCGGTGCGGTAGCTCGCGTCCGTAAGCACGAGCAAGGCCTGCATGCGGTCGCACATGCCCGCGCGATCGTCGGCCTGGGCGACGGCTTCGCAGAGTCCCGGTCGGGCCAGGAAGAGACGCAGGTCTTCGTCCCGATCCGCGAGCCAGGCCAAGGGAAGCACGCGGGGAGCCACCTCGGACACGTTTCCGTCCCTAGCGAGGAAAGCCACGTAGTCGGCCAAGGCGTTCGCGAAGCGGTAGTTGCGCTCCGAGATCCGCGCGCGCTCGAGGAGCGCCCACTTGCCGGCTTCGGCGTCGGGACGTTCCTTGACGAGACGATCCAGGTACTCGATCGCCTCGACCTCGCGCCCTTGGCGCAGCTCGATCTTGGCGGCCATGAGCATACAGTCGGGGTAGCGTTCCGAGCCGCCGTAGCGGCTCAGGCATTCGCGGGCCGCGGCGAGCGCGTCGCCCATGTCTTTGCCGTCCACCTTGATCTCGAGGATCTTGAACCAGGCATCGGCTTCGACCTTCGCGAGACGCGTCGCGAACTCGCCGCCCTTCCAGGTCTTCTCTCTACCGAGATCGCGGGCGAGCTCGTGCGTGAGTTTCCAATCGTTCGTGAGAATGCGGGAATCGAGAGCGAGGGCCGCCGACGGGATCGCGAACTTGGAGTCCGGCGAAGCGGACGCAAATTCGAGGAAGCGCGCCACGGCCCGGTTGGGCTGACCTTGGCTGTAGAGGCTACGGTTCGCCTCGAATTCGAAGTTCTGGAAGTTCTCGTGCCGTGCCTTGGCGACCTCGAAATCAGCCGCGACCTTGAAGCGGCTCGCCTTCGGGGCGCCGAAACGCTTCGCGTGGGCGTCGATCCAGGCCACCCACTCGTCGACGCGGGTTTCGACCCGACCCGCATCCCGCTTCGGCAGGGCCTTGGCTTCGAGGGCATCGACGACGAACTTGTCGTTGCGCAGAATCTCGTAGCGGGCCGCGATCGCGCGCAGGCTCGCGTTCTCGAGGTCGAAGGTCGACGAGTCTGTCCAGTTGTCCACGACCCAGCGGTAGTGCTCGGTCGCGCCGGGGTAGTCCTTGATCTCGAAGAGCGTCTCGGCGAGGTTGTAATGGACGCCCGGGATGCGGGGGTCCTTCGCGTCGAGGATGCGCGTGATGCTCATATAGAGGCCGGCGAGGGCCGCCGAGTACGAAGCGAGCTCGGTCGCCTGCTTGTTTTTGATGACGATCTTCTGGAGCTCCTGCGCCGTACCGATGAGCGTATCGACCGCGACACGGTAGCTCTCCCAGTCGCGGGCGACCTTGCGGTTGGCCTGGATGACGCGTTCGACGTCCTGCGCGACGGATTGGAGCTCGAGGTACTTGCGGCGGTTCAGGCGGTCGTCGAACCAGGTCATGACGACCTCGATCGCCTCGGCGCGTTCGATTTCTTCCTTCAGGACCAGGTCCTTCCAAGCAACGAGCTCGGCCTCTTTGCCGTGCGCGCGGAGCAAGCGGGCGAAGCGCCCCATGACCCGGCCGAGCGCCGGACCCTTCTCGAGTCCGCGGAAGTAAGCGAGGGCCTTGGTCGAGCTGTAGTCGGGGTGACGCAGTTCGATGCCCTCGACGTAGAAGAGGGCCGTCTCGTTCACGCTGTTGTCCCGGATCGCGACGTCCGACGTGTCGGGCACGCCTTCCGTGTTCTTGATCCGTTCGGAGTACCACTTGATATGCCGCTCGAGGAATCCGAGCGCGGCGGGGATGTTCTTGAGATTGTAGTGGCTCCACGCGAGCTTGTAGAGCGCGAAGGGATACTGGGGATCGGTCGGGCGGCGCTCGACCTTCTCGAGCTGCGCGATGGCCTCGGCGTGCTTGTTCTCGTCGATGGCGAACTGGGCGAGCGCCATGTGCGCGGCGGGCGCCTGCAGGGCGTCGGGCCACTTGTCGACGAGGTGCAGGTAGTTCTTGCGCGCGTTCGCTTTGTCTTCGATCTCCTCGAAGGCTTTGCCGCGCAGGAACCAGGCCTCTTCGATGTTCTCGAAAGACGGGAACTTCGCGATCAACGCGTCGAGCGTCGCGATGGAAGCCTTGATCGTCTTCTTGAAGTCGCCGAGCTCGACGGCCTTGCCGCTGCGGTGCGCGCGCCCGTGCGCGATCCGAAAGCGAATCGCCGCGTCCTGCTGTTGGGCCTCGGCCAGACGGCCGAGCAGCAAGGGTTCCTGGACGGATCCGACGTACTTCTTGAGCAGGGTCTGGAGCTTCGCGATGGCCTCGCCCTGGGCCTGGAGCGCGGCCTGGTCCACGAGACGGTCGCGGTTCTCGTCGACGACGGGTTTCGGCAGGGCGCGTACGGTCGCTTCGACCGAAGTTTCGGCGCGCGCGGGCCCGACGACCAAGCAGGCCGCGGTTGCCAAGGTCCCGAGAATTTTTCGGTCGCCGAATCTCATGTCATGCCCTCGATGTCGTCACTCAGAAGTCACTGGCTGGAATCGATCACGGCGAGCTTGAAGTCCGTGTATCCGTTCACCGCGGCCGACGCGAGAACGGACTTGATGGTGGAGTAAGGCGTGCCCTTGTCGGCCATCACGATCAGACGGGCGTCGGGTTTGACGTCCTCGTTCGCCTTGGCGATGAGCATCTGGCGTTGGCGCTCGACCTTGAAGACGCCGTCGAGGCTCTTGCTGACGCCGTTCTCGACGACGTCGCCCGCGGCGAACTTGAATTCCGCGAGCGAGGCCGCCGCCTTGCCTTCGATCTGCACCGCGGTCTTGGAGATCTCGACCTTGAGGGCCTCGAGGTGCTCCTTGCTCGCGAAGGCGGCGGGCAGCTTGACGTCGGCGCTCGGCGAAACTCCCAGCGCGCCGCTCGTGTAGCCCTTCAGCAGGAACACGAGGATGAGCATGAAGATATCCGCCATGGCGGTGATGTTGAGGCTCAGTTCGCCGCTCGCCGGCTTGTGGCGCATGCCGAAACGGCGTTTCTTTCCGAAGCGCAGCGACATGTTAGAAGCCTCCCAACAGCACGGCGGGAATCTGCGAGCGGATGGATTCCATCGCGCCCATGACTTTCTCGTAGGGGACCGTGTCGTCCGCCGCGAGGGTCACGCCGCTCACGTCGGGGTAGGCTTTCTTGATGTCGGCGAGCGCCTTGACGAGTGCTTCGCGATCGAGCTGGCCGTCCTTCGCCACGATCGAGGTCTTCTGGCTGGCCTTGCCCTCGGACTTCACGACGACGCCCGAGTCGGCCTGCAACTGGATCGAAACCAGGACGGAAGGCACCTTGTCGACCTGGGGCGCGGGTACGCCCGCGGCCACGCCCGCGTCGACGATGCCGATCGCGAGGAAGCTCGACGAGGCGAGCAAGAAGGCCACGATCACCGTCAGACAGTCGATGACGGGGGCGAGGTTGATCTCGACGTCTTGGCCGTCGCCGGATTCGATATGCATGTTACGCCACCCGGCGCAGCGCGGCCTTCTCGCCGTTCATCGTCGGCTTGAGGCTCGAGAGAGTTTCGCCCACCGAAGGAGTTTCTTCGGTTTCCATCGAGTAGTAGCGGAGCTTGAGGACGTCCAACGTCTTCAGGCCCGCGTCTTCGAGATCGCCGATGATGCGGTTGGCTTTGTTCGTGAGGACGGCGAAGGCGATCATGCAGGGAATCGCGATCGCGAGACCGAGCATCGTGGCGTTCATGGCCGTCGAGATACCGGCCGACAGCAGGGCCGACTTCTGTTGCGCGTCGGCGTGCGCGACGGCCGCGAAGGAGGCGATCAGGCCGGCGATCGTGCCGAGGAGACCCAGCAGGGTCGCGACGTTCGCGATCGTCGCGACGAAGCTCGTACGTTTCTGGATGTGGCGGGTCGCATCGGCAAGCTCGAGCGCGATGCCCTGCTCGATCGCGTCGTCCGGAAGGTGCGCGCGCATGAGCGCGGCACGGACGACCTTCGCGACGGGCTTTTGCCCCTGCTGCTCGCAGAGCTGGACGGCTTCGGCCGTGCGACCGGCGAAGACGAGCTCCTGGACCTTATCGAAGAAGCCCTTCGAGTCGCGGAGGGGATAGGAGAAGAAGAGGGACTTGGTCCGCTCGGCGATGATGACGATGGCAAAAGCACCGGCCACCAAGAGCGGAAGGACGTGGCTCAGGTTGTTCTTGAGGAAATCGATGAAGTCCATCGTGGGCGCTCCTTCATTGCACGCGACGGGGTCCGCTTTGGCCCCTCAATTCAATTCGAGCGCGCGGTCGTCGCGTACATGAGCATCCCACTAAAGCAGGAGCGCGCTTACCCCTAGCTTACGGACTTTTTCGGACATAATCCAAGTTAAGATTTCTCTCGCGCGAAGTTAAGGGCGAATACTCTGGCCGTCGAATGAATCGAAGCGATTGCGCACGTCGCGGTTTTAACCCAACCTTCATACGCTCCCTCCTTAGTTCGGCGATGGATTGGACCGATAGGGGAAGGGATGATTCACCAGCGGATTGCCTTGCTTTTAGCCCTCGTGTTTTCTTCGCCCGTTTGGGGCTTCCCGAGCTTCGGCACCTGCGCGTCCCATCTGCGAAAGTTCCTGGCCCCCGTGAACGATACCGCCGTCGAAATCGAAACCGAGATCGACACTCTAAACGACCGGATTCTGAGCGCCCTCATCACGACCCTCGACGAAAAAGTCTCCGGGCTCGTCGGCGAGATTCCGATCCCCCCGACGCAGGCTACCTTGTTGGCCGCGAAGTATCCCCAGTACAAGGCAAACGTTCTCGAAATTCCGTGGGATCAACTCGACACGGTACAAAAGACCAAGCTGATCGCTCTCGTGGCCGAACACAAGAAAACGACTTTCTTCGAGGATCGAATCGTCCCCGGACTCAAGCTGCGAAGCCGATTTGATTTCTACGTGAGCGAGCGGATGACTTTTCTCGGAAAAACCTACGAGAAGGGATGGCACGAGGTCGACCCCTCGACCTTCATGGGAAAGATCGAGTTCGCGACCCCCGACCAGGATCCGAAATTCCTCGAGCTTCATTTTCGGACGAACCAAGGTGGCGCCGGCGACATCAGCAACGATGCCCGAAAGCTTTTGGAAATGCTGGAAGCGGGTCAGACGCACCAACACGTTCACGTCGTGGGCACCCTACCCGTCGCCGAGATGAAGAAAGATCCCGAGCTCATGGCCGCGCTCATGGGCGACCATTACCGCCGGTCGAATCTCGTGGCCGAGATGATTTCCATCGTCGAAGAAAGCGGGGCGATCTACTCCAGGAGCGGCAAGCAGAAGGGGGCCGATGGGAACGCCATTCAAGTGACGTATTTCAACAACCTCAGTCGCGACCGCCTCGCCGGGGTGACCCGATACTTCCAGGACGTTGGCGAAGGTCGAACGCCCGCGATCGGCGCGAGGTTCAAGATGGGCTGGATCGGATTCCGCGGGTCCGACGTTTACGACAAACCCGGGCTCTTCGGCTACGAAATCCGGGCCGTCAATCCGGATTCCGACCGCAAACTCTTCGCCGAGTTCTTGAACACGATTCAATGGGCCATGGAAACCGGCAACTGGGGGCTCGAACCCAAGAAGATGTCCGAATGGCTCCAGTCCGCCCGCAAAGCTAAAGGTAGCAAGCTCAGCGTCCAAGATGCGCTCGCGCAACAGTGGTACGATACCCTGCCCAACAGAACTGACGAGAAAGTCAAAATAGACGTTCCCGCACGCTTCGCACCGCTCTTCGCGTCACCCCAAGCAAGCGCCGCCAAAGCCGAAATTGATTCTCTGCTTCCGTTTCATGAAGAGATCCAAATGCTCTTTCACGATTGGAGCCGAGATCCGGCGCTTTTCGACGATCCAACCTTCCTCACGGCGCTCGCCGAACACCAAAGGTTGGCCATCCAAGCGCTCATCGAAGACGTCGCAAAGCCGGAACGGGATCCCACGGAAGTCGTGAAGAACTTTCTCGTGAAATCGGGTCTCTACGAGCGAATGGCGCGGTCCATCGGGCGGCCCAACGCCGCGCCTTAGCCGAACCTCATCGATTTTCGAAAGCCCGCGACATTTCGTTCGCGAAGCGGCGGAAGCTCGGAAGCTTGCGGAGGCCCTCGAGCTCCGGAGCCACGGCCTCGCGCACCGACGCCGGGAAGCGTTGCTTCCCCCCGTCGCGTGAGATCGCCTGGAGGACGGCCGGCACGTAAAGCCCTTCCTTCACGATACGACGAGCTTCGGGACAGGCATCGCGATCATTCGGAGACGATTGCAGGAATTCGGTCGTTGCATCTAGGGCCCGCAAGAATGCGACGGGATCGCGCTCCAGGCTCTTCGCGAGTAGGCCGAAGTGGCCTTCGGCCTCGAAGTCGCTCGTGCAGAGGGCAGATCGCAAGAGAAAGTTTCGCGCCTCGGAAGACGCCTGCACGGCGGGTCGCTGAAAAGCCCGAAAAACGATGTCCCCAACGTAAGGAAGGCGCCCGAGCCGCGAGCTGCCGAGCTCGCGCGCGGCCCAATCGCGGCCGCGGATGAGATCCTGGTAGTCCGCAGCCCCAAGCTTCGCCCATGATTCGGCGGACTCGGGGCGACGGGCGAGACCGCGCAAGAGCGCGTCCAGCCGTTTTTCTTCTTCCCCCCACTCTATTGCGCAGCCGGCGCCCTTGGCCCAAACACGGGCGGCCGGAGCGACCTCGCGGGCTTTGGCGCAATCCGAGGCCAATGGCTTGGCCGTCGCCGTCCCCGTCAGCGCGAAGCCGATCGCAAAAACGGCGAGCTTCATCGCAACCTCATTTCCTTCGTGATCGATTCGGCGAGCACCTTGCCGAAGAGACGACGCTCGTTCGTGAGCTCGTCGCGCGTATCGTCGACCTCTTCGACGTTCAGCACGGCCTTGTCCTTCTTGGCGGAGACCCACTCGAGAAAGCGATCTTGGCACTGGGGCGAAAGACGGAGGCAGCCCGTCGTCGGACGCCATTCGATGCTCTCGCGGTTATCGCTCGTCGTTTCGTCGCGACCGGCGTGGACGCGGAACTCGCCCCGCCCCGTCGGCGGGCGAACGCCGCGGCCGTCCTTGTCGATGCCGTAGAGTTCGACGACGGGACGATTGCCCCAGCGATCCGTGTCTTCGCGCTTGCCGTTCTTTACGAGCTTGTAGCGCGGCGGCGGCCCCACGGGCAGCGGGCCGTTGAAAGTCGTCTCGAGCGCGTAGCCGCACTCCGCGCCGTAGCGGTTGCGTCCGCGCACGACCGCGTCCACCGGAGAGACCCCCGGGCCGACCGCGAGCACCATGCAGAACTGGTCGCCGAAGCGCAGCAAGCCCGCCTTGCAGCGGTCCGATGGCAAATAGAGATCGGCTTCCGGGCCCGAGACCTTGCGTCGCGCGTCGGCGTTCATGTCGGAAGGTGCGAGCGTCTCGGGCAGTCCACGCAGAAGTCCGGGCGGGAACGGAAGCTTCACCCCCGTCGGGGTTTCCCACGAACGCCCGAACCAATCGGCGAACTTGCCCCGGGGCCTGGACGGCGCCCTCGTTTCGGCGCTCTCGGCGGGCGGCGCTTCTTCGCGCAGGACCGCGTGCCGGGCCACCGTGTCCGGAGTCACCGGCGTCGGCGCGGGCGTGGGCCTCGGCGTGGAAGCCGCCACCGGCGTCGGCGAGCTTCGCGGCGCGGGCGTCGGTGCGGGCAACGAAGACGGTGAAGACGTCGGCGCGGACGAAACGACGACGGCCGGAACGAGCTCCGTCGCCGGCTTCTTTTCGAGGTAGGAACTCAGCGGCTCAAAGCTCGAAGCGTGGCGCTCCACGCGGATTTCCGAGAGATCGCGCACCTCGCTCGCATCGCGCTCGCCCGGGTACTCGTCCCGCTGCGCCGCGCTTGCCCCGACGAGCGCCTTCTCGGAAACGCAGTAAGCCGCCGTCGCGGGACCCGGCGCGTCGGACCCCGACTTCGCTTCGACGACGTCGACCGCGACGCCCCAGCAGCTGCGGTCGAAGCGCGCGCGCAAGACCGATCCCTTGAGCAAGCGCCAAGCCTTGCCGCCTTCCGTTGAGTACACCGTCACGGCGGATTCCAGAACGCGGTCGCTCGCCTGAACCTCGTTCTCCTTCGCGCCCGCGGCCCTCGGGGCGACGAGGGGACGACGTTCGACGGGCGACAACGCCAAGTTCAAATAGAAGCGGACCGTGCAATAGGGCCCCGGATCCGTGACCCCGCCATCGACGTCTTGAACGACTTCGACCGCGATGCCCCAGCAAGTCGCCGAATCGACCGTGCGAAGGACCGAGCCGGGATTCAGAAAACCCCGGTAACGTCCGGCGGGGATCGATTCGATGAAAAGCGGGCGATGGATTTTTGACGCCGTCGCGGCCGGTCGCAGACTCACCCACGGATCCGAGACCGTTTCGGTCGCTTCCAGGGCGGGCGCCGCGTTCGGATCGCCGTGCCCGGGTCCCACCGGAGTGGCCGGCCCCAAGACGGCCGGCGCGCGCGCGGCCGTCGAGGAGATTCCCTCTTCGGAGACGGCCGCACCCGACAAAGCCGCCAGGGACAGAAAGCAAGCAACTCTCCAGGGCGAGCGAAATCCCCTCGACATAGAAGATCTATATTAGCCCAGCCCGCCAAGGCCGAGCGGTCAGATATTCGGCTGCGAGAGGACCGCGAACGAAGCGCGGAGCCTCCCTGCGTGATCAGGAAACGCCTTTGCGCGGATCGAAGGCCGCGCGAACGCCCTCGCCCACCATCGAGAAGAGGATGAGCGTCGAGCAGAGCGCCGTCGCGGGATAAGCCGCGAGCCACCAGGCGAAGGTGAAGTGCTTCTGCGCCTGGTTGAGCAGCTCGCCCCAACTCGGCGTGGGTTCCTGCAGGCCGAAGCCCAGGTAATCGAGGGCCGCGAGGCCCGTGATGTTGCCCGCGATGATGAAGGGCGAGAAGGTGATGATCGGGGTGAGCGAGTTCGGCAGGATATGGCGGAAGATGATGCGCGCGTGGCTGCCGCCCATGGCGCGCGCGGCCTCGACGAAGTCCATCTTGCGGTTTTTCAGGAACTCGCCGCGGACGTAGGCGCCGATCGTGATCCACCCGAATATGCTCGTCAGCGCGACGAGGAGCCACAGCGTCGGCTGGAAGATCGATACGAGGATGATGAGCAGGAAGAGATAAGGGATGGAGCTCAGGATCTCGGTGAGTCGCTGGCCGATGATGTCCGTCCAACCACCCACGTAGCCCATGACGCCGCCGAGCGCGGAGCCCGCCACGACGCTCAAGAACCAGACGAGCACGGCGTAAAGGATGGAGTAGCGGTAGCCGTAGAGCAGACGCGCGAAGACGTCGCGACCGCGATCGTCCGTGCCCATGAGGTTGGAACCCGACGGCTTGGAGGGATAGTTGCTCACGAGCTTGTTGCTCTCGAAGGGGTCCCAGGAGACGAGCGGCCAAACGGCCCAGTCGCCTTCTTTCGTCTCGAGCGCGCGATAATCCGGAATCGTGCGACCTTCCTGGGCGAAGGTCGAGGCGTGGTAATCCACGAAGACGGGAAAATAGATCGAGCCTTCGTGCTTCATGACGAGCGGCTTGGAGTTCGCCCAGAACTCGGCCGTGAAGCTGAAAAACGACACGACGACGAGCACGAGGAAGGCGAAAACCGAGCGACGCTGCGACTTGAAGGCGACGTAGCGACGGCGGTTGAGTTCGTTGAGGCGTTTTTCGATCATGATCCGGTCCCCGCCTCAGTTGTAGTCGATCCGCGGATCGACGACGACGTAGAGAAGGTCGCTCAAAAGATTGCCGACCAGGTAAAGGAGCGCCTGCATGAAAAGGAGCCCCATGATGACGTTGTAATCCCGCGAGAGCACGGATTTGTAGTTGAGCAAGCCGATGCCATCGAGCTGGAAGATGGTCTCGATCAGGATGCCGCCCGCGAAGAAGACGGTCAGGATGCTGCCGATGCCCGTCACGATGGGGATGAGGGCGTTGCGGAGCGCGTGCTTGAGGTAAACCGTCTTCTCGTCGAGCCCCTTGGCGCGGGCCGTGCGGATGTAGTCCTTCTTGATCTCCTCGAGCAGCGAGTTCTTCATGAGGAGCGCGAGCGTCGTGAAGGAGCCGATCGTGTAGGCCGTGAGCGGCAGGATGAAGTGGTGAACGCGGTCGACGAACTTGTCCCAGCCCGAGAGGTACTCGTAGTTGTCCGAGTAGAGCCCGCCGATGGGGAAGAGGTTCAGGAAGCTGTTGCCCGAGAAGAAGACGATCAAAAGGATGCCGAGCACGAAGGCCGGGATCGAATACGCGACGAAGAGGAACATGCTCGTGGCGATGTCGAAGGCTTTGCCGTCCTTGATGGCCATGTAGATCCCGAGCGGGATCGAGATCAGGTAGGAAAGGATGATCGACGCGATCCCGAACTGGAGCGAGACGGGGAACTTGCTCACGATGACGTCGACGACGGGTTCTTCGTAGGTGAAGCTCTTGCCGAAATCGAGCTTCGCGAGGTTCTGGAGCCAGATGCCGTAGCGCACGTGGATGGGCTTATCGAAGCCGTACTGCTTCTTGAGGGCCTCGATGACCTCGTTCGACACCCCTTGCGAACCGCCGCGGCCGATGGAGCCGGCCGACTCGCCGCCGCTGAAGCGGATAGCCTGGATCTTCTGCTCGATCGGACTGCCCGGCGCGAGGTTGATGATGAAGAAAATCAGCACCGAGATCCCGAGCAAGGTCGGGATCATGATGAGAAGTCGACGGAGGATGTACTTAGCCACGTGTCTTCAACCGCAAGAATGGGCGACGGCCCCCCGCCGTCGCCCCAGGGATCCTTAGGGCGCCGCTTTCCAGAACTCGGTGCCGATGGAGTAGACGTAGGACTCCTTGTCCTTCTTCATCTTGTCCGTATGGGCGTAGATGACGTCCTTGTCGTTGAAGAGGAAGAGGTACGGGGCGTCGTTCGCGATGAGCTCGTAAACTTTGCGCAGCATCGGGAGGCGCTTGCTCTTGTCCATGACGTTGCGGGACTCGTCGATCAAACGATCGACTTCCTTGTTCGAGTAGCTGATGAAGTTCGAACCCTGGTTCGCCTCGGACTTGGAGTGCCAGATCTGGTTCGGCTCCCAGTCGATCGCGCCGCCGCCCCAGCCCATGGCCACGGCATCGAAGTTACGCTCGTCGACGAGCTTGATGAAGCTGTTCCACTCGAGATACTTGGGCTCGATCTCGACGCCGACTTGCTTGGCGTCTTCCTTGTACATCGTGAGGTACTTCATCGTGTCTTGGTTCGCGGTCAGGATCGAGAACTTGAGCTCGACCTTCTTGCCGCCGATCGTCTTCTCGAGGATGCCGTTCTTGTCGGCGTCCTTCCAACCGTCCTTCGCGAGAATCTCGGAAGCCTTCTTGGGGTCGAACTCGAGGGGCTTCACGTCGGGCGAAGCGTAGTCGCTTTGCTGGTACAGCGGGCCCGTCGCCGGGAGCGACATGCCGTAGCGGAACTTTTCGATCATGAGGCGGCGGTTCATGAGGTGCGCGAGGGCCACGCGCACGTCGCGGTCCTTGAAGCGCTCGTTCTTGAAGTTCCAGCCGATGAAGCCGTAGCTCTTCGGGGCCTTGTTCGTCGTCTTGATCTTGTGGACGGACTTGCCCCACTCGGGACCGACCATCTTCTCGACGAAGGTCTGCTGCGTGATCGTGCGGATATCGAGGAAGTCGAGGTCGCCCTTCTTGAGCATCTCGAGCGCGATGTTCGGGTCCTGCACGAAGCGGAAGACGACCTGGCCGACGTTGTTTTGGCCGGCGTTGTGCGGAAGATCCTTGCCGTACCACTCGTCGTTACGAACGAGGGTGATACGCTTGCCGCGATCCCAGCTGCCGAGCTTGTAGGGCCCCGTACCGACGACGCTCTTGGAATAAGCCGCGCTGTCGTCGATCAGCGTTTCGTAGATGTGCTTGGGGACGACGGTCAAACCGGCGGCCACGTCGAAGTTCCCCCAGTAGGAGTCCTTCGCGTAGATTTTGATCGTCGAAGCGTCGACGATCTCGACCTTTTCGAGCCGCTCGTAGAAAGAGCGGACCGAGGCGGCTTTGTACTTGTCGTTGAAGATGGCGTCGAAGCTGAACTTGACGTCTTCCACGGTGACGGGCTTGCCGTCGTGGAACTTCGCGTTCGAACGGATCTTGAACGTGAAGACCTTGCCGTCCTTGGAGATTTCCCACGATTCGGCGAGGGCCGGTTCCCAGGCGTAGGTATCGACGTTCCGGGTCAGCAGACCTTCTTGGATGAGGCCTTGAATGTTCTGGGCCGAGAGATCGGGCGGATCGATGACGTTCAACGAAGGGGGCTCCGCTCCCAAGTTGCGGAAGAAGACGCCTCCGGGCACGGAGCCCGTGGCCGTGGCGCCGTCTTTGCCTTTCGTACAGGCCGAAAGCACGAGCAACGAGGCCGAGACGATGATCCCTAGACGGCGAGAGAGACTTCGCATTTTCGCGACTCCTTATGTTCCCCTTGGTGTCGTAACTAAAACCCGGAGACATTCCTAACGAGTCGCATCGCGCAATTCAACCCCTCTCACGAGCGCGAATAGTCTTCTTCAGCATCTTGTAAAAAGCTTTTAAGGGCCCTTATTCCCCGTACACAGAACGGGCCGTTGCGAAGGGGTTAGATGCAAGGCGCGAAGGAATCGAGCACCGGAGTTTACGGGGTGTAAATGAGGAGCGGAGAGACTGAGCAACGCCGCAGATGACCCTTTCGCAACGGCCCGTTAGTCGTCGATGCGCGGGTAAGACGGCACGTCGTCCGCGCTCGCCGGCAGGCGCTTCTCGGCATCCGGCGGATCCGAGAGAAGCTTGGAGTAGAGCCGCAGCCGCGGGGCCCGCTGACCCGAGTAGACCTCGTAGGCCTTCAGGTACATGTGGTACTCGCGAAGCTGGGTTTGGGCCTCGTTCGGCTTGACCCGGGGAGCGTCCAAACGCACCGTCGGCTGGTCGATGCCGTAGGCGTTCGTCGGGGCGCCTTCGACGCCCGGCAGGTAACGGAAGCGAGCCTCGCAGCCCCGCAGCGAGCACTCGATGGGATTGCCCTTGAACGAGGAGTAACCCTTCATCTGCGCGAACTCGGACTCCTCGAGCTTCTTGAGGCACTCCTTGTAGAGCACGTCGCGCGTGTCGTTCGGGCAAAGGAAGTCGAGCAGGCGGGTTTTGTACGACATGAAGCCACGCTCCGAAGCGGGGCCCGTCGAAACCGACGACGCCATGAAATGACCGAGACCGCGGTAGCAGGTCTGATCGGAGCTTTCGATCACGGCCTGCGTCCGCCGGCTGGCCGGGCGCACGACCCGACGACCCCGGTCGAAGTTGCAGAAGGCCTTCATGAAGCCCAATCCGCCGCCCTCGGCGATGACTTCGGGCGTGCCCTCGCGAACCCGGCTGTAGTTGCCCCACGAGCCTTGGTACGGAAAGTTGTTCGGCTTCATGCGCAGGCAGGCCTTGCCGCAGCTGAGATCCTCGCCCGGGAACGCGCCGTCGTTCGTGACGGCCCAGGGCTTGCCGGCCCATTCGGGTCCGCTCGGGAAGCCGTAGTCCTTCATGTAGTAGTGGCCGTCCTTATGTAGCGACTCGAAGTCCGCGAAGGTCAGCGAACCGAGCACGGGGACGCCCCAAAGCCGGGACAGCATGGGCGCGATGGTCCAACCCGAGTTGCAGCCCCAGATGACGGCGTAGGCGTCGTCGGTAAAGCGCGCGGCGAGCGTCTCGATCCCCGGTTCGAGCTGCGCCAGGTTCACCGGCGATCCCGGAGCGTAGGCCTCTTTGACCGCCGTCACGAAGGGGAAGCGATCGACGAAGGATTTGGACGCGATTGCCGCGCCCGACACCCAGCTCGAATGCGCGAAGACCTCGAAGCTCTTGAGCTGGCGAATACCGCTCGCGACGCGCACGAGCTCGGCCCGCGAAAGCGCCGAGGGTACGGTGGCCGCGACCTTCAGGCCGGAGCGCTTGATCCACGTGTCTTCGCGCTTGCCCGGCACGCGGTAGAGCTCGGCGACTTTGGAGCGCGCGGGTTCGCTGATGTTGCCGAAGGGTTCGTTCGGCAGGAGGATGACGACCTGGCGATCGGCGAAGTGCGCGCCCAGGTAGTAGGCCCGGGTGACGGCCGAACGAAAGAGGCCGTCCGAGAGCTCGTCCGAAGCGCCGACGACGAGCAAATGCGTCGGGCGTTGGGGCGAAAAACGGCCGTCCAAGGTGAGAATCCGGTAGTCCTTGGGCGGCGGCGGCATCGCGAGGATCGCGCTCGGCGCCGAAGCCGTCGGTAGCGCGGGCTTCGGAATCTCGTCAGTGACGGGCACGGCCCGCCGCACTTCCGCCGGCTGCGCCACGGCTGCCCGGCCGACGAAAACGGACAAGACACTCACGACCGCGAAACGGAACCCGAATGACATGCGAAAGCCCCCTCTTTGCCTGAACGATTTCAGTCTAACAGGGGAGAACGGGGAACCGAGCGTCGGCTTCCTGGCGCGCGAATCAAAGACCGCGCAGGTGGGGCTTGCGGGAATCGGCCGGAATCGCGAGGAGCTGATCCTTTTGGTACACGAGCTCTTCGCGCGAGGTACCGACGATCTCGACGGACTGGCTCATCTCGATGGCTTCGACGGGGCAGGCTTCTTCGCAGAAGCCGCAGTTGATGCAACGACCGAAGTCGATCTGGAAGACCTTCGGACGGCGTTCCTTGAAGCTGACCTCAGGGTGTTCTTCCGCCTCGATGTAGATGGCCGTCGGCGGGCAAACGACCTCGCAAAGTTTGCAGGCCACGCAGCGCTCGCCGCCCGTCTTGTCCGCAATGAGGCGGGGGACGCCGCGGTAACCCACCGGAAAGCTGTGCTTTTGTTCGGGGTACTCGAGCGTCGACTTCTTGCGGAAGAGGAACTTCATGGTGAGCATGAGTCCACGAATGATCTCGGGAAGATAAAGACGCTGCCAGAGATTCATTCGACGCGAGTTCGACACGATGCCTTCAGGCTAGGGGGTGCCCCCTTTGGCGTCAAGAAGGCCGGGAAGCCCTTGGACAAAATGCAGCGCGTTATCGCTTTCCCCAAAGTCGGTCCATGATACCCAACAGATGTCACCCACGGCAAAGCCGCTCTGCCCGAACTGCGAATGGCCGCTCAACCCAAAAGACGGGCGTTGGCGCTGCGGGATCTGTGGCTACGAGCCCAAACCCGACGAAGCGCCGCTCGACTCCGCCGCGCAACTCGCGCGCGCAAAGGCCCTCCTTCGACAGGGAGACGAGCAACTCGGGGACTGGCAGAACGCGCGAGCGGAGACGCTGCCGCCGTGGAAGCGCGCCGTGGGATTCGTCGGCCTTCCCGTCGCGGAAGACGACTCGTCGAGCTTCGAGAGCGTCGGGGCGCTGCTCTTTCTGCTCGTGCTCGCGCTGACTTTGCTTCCGGAGGAGATCTCGGCCCGGTGGATCTTCGATCCGCGCGAGCCTTGGCGGCACGGCGGGGCGACCTTCTTGAGCTACGCCTTCCTGAATCACTTCTGGATCTCGGAGCTCTTCAATCTCTTGCTGTTGTGGCCCTTCGTCGGTCGGGTGGAGGCGTCGCTCGGCCACGCGCGCTTTGGCTTCTTGTTGCTGGTTTCGGCGCTCGCGACCTCCGTCGCCGGGAGCTTCACCGCGAGTTCCCCCTTCACGGGGCTCGGCGGGGTCGCACTCGCCGTCATCGCGTTCCACGCCGTCCACTTTCCGAAACGTCGATTTCTCATCCTGATGCCCGTCGTGGGATGGCTCAAACCGAGCCTTCGTCTGCGCGTGCGATCGCGCACGCTGCTCGCCGTGCTGGCCGTTACGCAGCTCTTCGATCCCTTCGGCAGCTTCGGCCTCGGCGAGGGCGCGACGGGCGCCCCCGCGCTCGGGCTCCTCGCCGGACTCCTCACGGGACTCGCCTTCGCGGCCCTCGTGCCGCGCGAGAGCGAAGGGCTGTCCCAAAATGATTAACAATCTCTTCAGAAAGAATTTTTGAGGACGGGCCAAAACGATTTTCAAAAGGGAATGGAATCGAAGTATATCTTTCCAATGTCACGCGTCGATTTTCGTATAGCAAATGAAAAAGATTTGCCGACCATTATGACTTTATTGGCCACCGACGTCGTTTCCAGAATCCCAACGGACCTTTCCTCGCTGGAGCCACTGTCCGTATTTCGTGAGATTCACGCCGATCCGAACAATGAAATTCTCGTCGGAACCCGAGACGATCGCGTTATCGCGTGCCTTCAGGCTACCTACATACCGTGCCTAACTCTATTCTGTGCCAAGCGCTTACTGATAGAAGGCGTCCGGGTTGATCCATCCTTCCGAGGGCAAGGTATCGGCAAGAAGATGTTCGAAGCCGCCATCGCTCGCGGAAAAGATCGGGGCTGTAAGATCGTGCAGCTGACAACAAACAACTCGCGGACGGATGCCCTAAGCTTTTATAAAGCCCTGGGATTTGAAGCCACTCATCAAGGATTCAAACTTCACATTTGACTCTGATCTTCGGCCTAGACTGTGTTTCGAAAGCTCCGAACCTAAAAAGATTGTAAACTTATTTTGGGACAAGCTCTCGACGAGAGAAATAGACGCGGACTAGTCGTCGTAGGCGTCGGAGGAGTTGCCGCGACGGCGGGCGCGCGCGACTTCGCGGACGCCTTCGGCGAGCTTGGCCGTGTGGCGTTTGTCGCCCTTGGTCTTGCCGCGCGCGACGCCGATCTCGACCTTCGCGACGCCGCCCTTGAAATACATCCGCGTGGGGATGAGCGTGTAGCCCTGGCGTTCGATGGCGTCGCGAAGCCGGATGAGCTCGCGGCGGTGGATGAGGAGCTTACGCTTGCGCACCGGTTCGTGGTTGAAGTACGGGCCGCCTTGTTTGTACTCGGAGATGTGGGCCTTGTAGAGCCAGAGCTCGCCGCCTTCGATCGAGGCGTAGGCGTCGACGAGCTGGACCTTGCCTTCGCGGCAGGACTTCACTTCGGAACCCTTGAGTTCCATGCCCGCCTCGAGCTTGGACTCGATGAAGTAGTCGAAGCCCGCCTTGCGGTTTTCGACGATGGGCTTCACGGCGCCCTTCACGCGGGCGTCTCCGTAGTCACGGCCCCGCACGACAGGATCAGCTTAAGCGCTTCCTCCACGCTCATCGGGCAGGCCTCGAGCTGGGCGTCGTTAAAGACGCAGACGTAGCCGCTCGTCGGGTTCGGCGCCGTCGGCACGAAGACCATCGTTTCCGCGGGCGAAGGCTTGGACGACACGAAGGCGAGCGTGCGCGCGCCCGCGAAGGGAACGTAAACAACCTTCTTGAAGGCCGACTTGGAATTCTCCGAGAAGAACACGTTCGAGATCTGCTTGGCCGTCGAATAGAGCGCGCGGACGAAGGGGATGTGGCCGAAGAGCCGATCGGCCGTCTGCGCGAGGAAGTTGCCCGAGATCGTCTTGGCGAGCGCGCCGATCGCGACGACGAGCAAGAAGGTCACGATCATCCCGAGCCCGGGGATGCGGTAGCCGAAGAAACGCGGTTCGATCGTCACGGGGATCACGGCGTAGATCGCCTCGTCGAGCGTGTTGATGACCGATCCGAGGATCCACAGAGTCACGACGAGGGGCGCGACGGTGAGCAAGCCCAAGAGGAAGAGTTCGCGGACGCTCGCGGAACGAGGAGTTTCGGTCATAACGCGTATCCTAGCCCGACCCCGGCCCAGCTATAAAGGCCGCCGCCGCGAACTCCGTGAATTCGGGTCGCGAGGAAGTAGTTGTACTCGGGAGTCTCGCGGCTCGACCAGCCGAGCCCGAGACCCAGCACGTGCTGTTCGCGGTCGAAGTAGAAAGGGATGTCTTCGAAGGCGGCTTGGGCGAAGCGGTAAGACGCCGCCGCCCGGATACCCGCGCCTAATGCCGCCGCCGTTCCGACGGAGACGTCCCAGGTGTTCTTCGCGCGGAACGAAACGGGCTGGCTTTCGAGATCCGGCGCCCGCCAGTCCAAGGCCAGGAGAGGCGACGGCATCTCGGACCAATCCGTAAAGCGCGCCCCCACGCCGATCCAGAGCGTTTCCCCCACCCGACGGGCCAGCTGAACGGCGATGCGACGAGGTTCGAAAAGGTAAGCCGCCGTGCCCGAGGCATCGAGCGAGATGGGAATCGTGGCGAGGTTCAACTGACCGACGAGACTCACCGTCGCTTCGGCCTTCGAGCGCTCGCGGTACGCGAAGCCCAGGCTCCAGCGCCCGTCTCCGGACTTCCAGGCCCCGCCGAGCGAAAAGGAAGGCCGCGGCTCGAAGCCCGCGCGAAGTCGCGTCGTGGGGTTCGCGGGATCGATACTGAGCTCGACCTCGGACTTGACCCCGTAGGCGAGCGCGACCGAAGCCCCGAGCGTCCACCCTGTGGAGGGAACACGCCAGGCAAAGGAGGTGAGGAAATGCAGCTGGCGGGCGCGCAACGACCAGGGATCCTGGCGAAGCTCGCCGGAACCCGAATCGAGGGCCGAGGAATTTCCCCAGGGGGCCGTCAGGTAGGCGCCGAACACGAAATCGCGAAACACCTGCTGGGTCCCCAGCGCGAGGCCCGCCGCGTAACTCGCTTCGTCGACTCGATTCCCCAGGCGCGGCTGCAGATACGTCAGCGCGAGGCCGCTTCCGCCCTGCGAAAGCGCGAAAGCGGGGTTCACCGTGGCTTGGAAAAGGTCGGCCGATCGGTAGCCGCGCTCCGGAGAGACGCTCGAGTCGAGGGTCGGCAGGGAATCCTGGAGCGCGCCGCGATCGAAACCGACGTACTGCTCTTCCCAAGGGCTCGCCGACGTCGAGGGCATCGCGAGACCGAAGATCACGAGAATCGCCGCCAGAACGTAGCGCGACAACATCTCAAGGAAGTCTTTGGGCGGGAGGGTTTCGGGGCGGCGCTCGGCCCATTCGCTGTCGGCGCATTCCGGAAAGCTGTTGCGGAGCATCTTTCGACGCTGCGTGAAACAGCGATTCAAAAGCACGGTGAGCCGGTCGTAAACGCCGCCGCGCTCGAGCGGATCGGCCTCGGGCGTCGCGCGACGTCGGCACGCGAAGACGCCGCTGTCGACCTTCGGCGGCGGACGGAAGCTACCGGGCGACACCCAGAAATGCCCGATGGTCTCGGTCGCGAGACGCATCTTGACCGAAGGCGGCCCGTAATCGCCGTTGCCTTCTTCCGCGAGCAGCTTCTTCACGACTTCTTTCTGCAGCATGTAGCAGAAGGCGCGCGCGCGGGGGAAGGATTCGAGGAAGCGGAACACGATGGGGGTGCCCACGTTGTAGGGCAGGTTACCGCAGACGACGTAACCCGCTTCGCCGGGCAAAGCGGCCTCGATTTCGGCGCGCGCGATCTCGAGGGCGTCCCCCGAAACCAAGACGAGACGATCCGCGGCCAGCTCGGCGGCGAAACGACGTTGGAGCTCTTCGATCATGCGACGATCGATCTCGACGGCGACGACGCGCAAGCCGCGCGAGAGCAAAGCCCCCGTCAGCGCGCCCGGGCCGGGCCCGATCTCGACGACGCTCCGGTTCGATTCGGCGAGCGCCAGACGCTCGACCTGGTCGGCGATCCGCGCCACGACGGCGTCGTTCACGAGAAAATGCTGACCGAAGGACTTGTCGGCGCGAACCACGGAGGACGTTTCAGGACGGCGGGGGCGCCAAGTCCAGGGGAATTCGGGCTTCGATGGAATCCACGGCGACTTCGGGCGCCTGTATCCAAGCCGCCGCCCCGATCATGGCCGCGTTGTCGGTGCAGTAACGCAGCGACGGGACGACGAGAGAGAGCCCCAGATCTCGGCATTTGGCCTCGAGCAAGGCCCGGACGCGCCGGTTAGCCGAAACGCCGCCGCAAAACACGAGCGAGCGACCCCGCGTCTCGACGTCGCGAAGCGCGCGGGCGAGCCCCCCCACGAGGGTTTCGCCGATGCTTTCTTGAACGGCGTAGGCGAAGGCCGGGTCCGACGCGAAGGCCGGATTCGCGGCCAGCTTCAGTCGGATGGCGGTCTTGAGACCCGAAAACGAGAAGCCTTCGCTCGAACGCGGGCGCGGGAGCTCCTTCGCCAGGCGGCGCCCCGCCTGGACCTGGGCCTCGCCCGCGGTCGCGGCCAGTCGCTCGAGCGCGGGCCCCCCCGGATACGGCAATCCCATCAGCTTGGCGGCTTTGTCGAAGCACTCCCCCGCGGCATCGTCGGCCGTGTCGGCCAAGCGGCGGGCGCGAAGGTCGGGTTGCACCTCGAGAACTTGGCTGTGCCCCCCCGAAACGAGCAGGACGAAAGCCGGAAAGAGATCGCGGGCGCGTTCACGGAGCGCCGCCGGGTTCGCCTCGGTCGGCGCGAGCAGGACCGAGGCCACGTGGCCGCGCAGGTGGTGGACCCCGACGAAGGGGCAGCCCCACCCGACGGCGAGACCCTGGGCGTAGCTCGAACCCACGAGGAGCGGCCCGACGAGTCCCGGGCCGCAAGTCGCGGCGACGCGAGAGATCCGGACTCCCGAAGCCGCCGGGTCCGCGAGCACCGATGCGACGAGGGCATCGAGGGTCGCGAAATGATCGCGGCTCGCGACTTCGGGCACGACCCCGCCGTAACGCCGGTGGGTCTCGATCTGCGAAGCGATGCGTTCGACCGCGACGCGACCGGCCTCGTCAACCAAAGCGACGGCCGTCTCGTCGCAGCTCGATTCGATCGAGAGGATGAACTCCATTCGGGATCAGCGTCCGGCCGGAACCGCGGACTTCGGAGCGCCCTTTGTCCAGGCCGGAAAGAGCGCGAAGAGATCCGCGGCGGGCTTCTTGCGTTTGGCCGCGAGCAGGACCTTGGCTTCGCGCGCCTCCGCCGATTTCGGGTAGCGCTTCACGACTTCGTCGAAGAAAAGCTTCGCGTCGTCGGCCTGGCCGAGCTGCGAAAGCGAGGCGCCCCCGCCGAACCAAGCGAGCGAAGCGGAAGGGTGCTTGGGATGCTTGTCGATGAACTGATTGAAGACGACCGCTGCGTCCTTGAACTGTTTCAGGCGGTAATGCGCGAAGCCGACCCCCAAGATCGCGAAGGGATGACGGGGGTCCTTGCCGTAGGATTTCGTGATCTCTCCGAAGGGGCCGAGCGCCGCCTCGAAGCGGCCCGCTTTGACGTCGGCGAGTCCCAGCTCCCAAAGCGCTTCCGCGCCCTTCGGCCCGGTCTCCGGCAGGAGCGCCGGCGCGGGAGCCTGGGTTCGAGCCTTCTCGAGCTCGGCGATGAGTTGCGTTTTCTCGAGCTCAAGCGCCCGCACGCGCGCCTGCATCTGTTCCTCGATCAACTTGCCCTGGACCTTGGCGTCTTCCAACTCGCCCTGAAGAATCGCGACTTGGCGCTGGAGCGCTTCGGCGCTCGCGGATTCCACCTTCGCCCCGTCGGGCGCATCGACGGTTTTCACGCCGGTCGGATCTTCGTAGGAAGGGGCGTTCGCGCGACGCTTGGAGGCCGAGCGCGGCGCTCCGCCTTTCCCCGCGACGTCCAGGCTCGTCGTACATCCGACGAACGCACTCAACGACGCAAAAGCCACGAGAGTTTTGAGTTTCGACATCGCTTAGCCTCCCTCGCTCTCGGCTTCCTTGAGTTCCGCGGCCCGCTCGGCTTCTTCCGCGAGACGGCGAGCCTCGAGCGCTTTCTTGCGGGCCTCTTCGAATTCCTTGGCGAGATAGAATTTCTTGGCTTCCCAGTAGGCCGACTCCGCGCGACGGAAAAGATCGGGCGCGCGAGTCTCCGCTTGGGCGCGTTCCGCGGCCTTCAAAGCCGCGCTCGCGTAGATCATGGGCTGGGTCGGCTTCTGCACGGACGCGCAGGAAGCCAAAAAGAAAAGCCAGACCAAGGGCCGAGCTCGGGAACTTGGTCTCCGAGCTCTCTTCCCTTTATCTGGCCTCATCACTACGAGAATAAACCTCGTTGGCGACGAAAACTAGCGGCCGGCCGACACGAACTCGGCGCGGCGGTTCTGCGACCAAGCCGATTCGTCGGCGCCTTGCACCGCGGGGCGCTCTTCGCCGTAGCTGATCGACGAAACTTGCGCGCCCGGCACGCCTTGCGACGTGAGGTAGTCACGAACCGTCGACGCGCGGCGTTCGCCCAACGCGAGGTTATATTCCGTCGTTCCACGCTCATCGCAGTGGCCTTCGACTTGAACGTTCACCGAGCCGTTGGCCTTGAGCCAAGCGGCGTGCGCGTCGAGCGCGCGGCGAGCTTCGCCCGTAAGAGCGAAGGAGTCGTAAGCAAAGTAAATGGGACCAAGCTCGGGGATCTTTTGACCGACGCCCGGCACGCCCGAAAGATCGGTCGGGTTCATACCCGCGTCCGTCGTCGCCATGTCACCTTCGTCCGTCGGCTTCTTCGAGCTGCAACCCGAAACGAGCGCCAGGCTGAGGCCGATGGCCATCCACGTTTGAACTCCCAACAAATTCTTCCAGTTCATCGTAACGTCCTCTCCTAGATGTTTTCGAAATTAAATGTAGAAATACCAAAAATGCGAGCGAGTGTCCGGAAACGGGGTCTTTTTCTCGGGCTTTTCGGACTCTTGAACATGTCGCATTGCGCAATCGCGCGATCTCAAAATCTTCACGAGGCCGAGTCTCGACAACGCTACGACGAACGGCGTTTCGAATTTTCGCGCGCGGGCGCGGAGAGCCTTCGTCTCGAAGTCGTCGTTCCTTCGACGATCGCGTGGAGCGACGAAGAGTGGAAGCGGCTCGTTTCGACGGCGTTGACGATCGCCGAGCGACGCCTCGGGCTCGAGCTTCGCGACGACGCCTCGATCGTTTTCGACTTGCGCCCCGACGCCCACAACGGACTCGCGACGGTCGTTCCTTCGGAGCGCATCTACGTGCACCTCGAAGCGCCCGACGCGGAATCCTCGATCGCGTTGTCGCGCGACTACTTGCGCGAGACTCTCGTCCACGAGTTCGGCCACATGCTCGTCTTGCAGCAGCGGCGCGGCCTCTTCTCGATCGCCTCGCGCGTCGTCGGCACGGCTTCGCGCCCCCTCGGGCTTTGGCCCAAGTGGATGCACGAAGGACTCGCCGTGTGGACCGAAGGCGCCGCCGGCGGACGACCGGAATCCGGCGCGATCGACTTCGAGCGGCGACGCTTCGCCGAGTTCGCCCGACGCACGAAGCGCGCGCCGCTCGAAAACTCCGACCTGGACGGAAGCTCCCAGTCGCCGCGTTCGGATCCGGGCGACCTCCCCTACCACTTCGGGTACCTGCTCCTCGACCATTGGTCGCGAACGCGGAAGGAGTCTCACCCCTTCGCCGATTTCGTGGATCGCGCCAGTTCCAGTCTCGGCATCAGCTACCGTCAGGTCTTTCGCGAAATGGGCGACGACCTCGACCACGTCTTCGAACGCGCGGTCGAAGAGTGGAGCGCGACTCCCCTTCCGCCGCAGGCCGCCAAGGCCAAGGAGAAGGGCGCGCAGGCCCGCAACCTTCTCGGCCCCTTCTCGAACGAAGCCGGACTCACTTGGATCGAGATCGATGCCCCGACCTACTACCAGGCTCCGGGACGACGCCTCGGGCACCGCGGGCTCGGCGGCATCGAGTCTCGGCTCGTCTGGAACGAACGGAACCGCATCCCCCTCCAGTTCTACGCGACCCCCTCGGGACGCTGGATCCTCTTCGCGCGCTCCTCGCCCAACCTCGAGGACGGACCCCTGCTTCAGGACGATCGCCTGGGCCGGCGCTTCGTTTTCGTTCTCGAAGCGGATGGACGCGTGGCCTGCCGACTCGACCTGCCGCCGCGCCTCCGCGAAATCGACTTTCGCGAAGGCACGCTCGCGTGGGTGCGCAGCGAAGCGAGCGGCTTTCAGCGTTTGGAAGCCGCTTCGCTCGACGTGGCCACTTGCGCGCTCGGCCGACCCCGGCTTCTCCTCGAAGGACGCGAAGCTTTCGAACGCCTGAGCGCTCCCTTCGTCTCGCGCGAGCGCTGGGCCGTCTCGCGAAGCCGGGGGCGCGACACCTACGCCGAAGAGATCGTGGTCGACGGCGAAGTCTGGCGCGCCGATCGCGCGCTCTCGCACCCCGTACCGGCCGACGAGCTCTGCGGCCGCCCCTGCGTGCTCGCGCAGGAGCATTCGCGCGACGCGTGGACGAGCGTTCTGGTCTATCGCGACGGCACGTCCCCGCGGCGACTCCCCCAACAAACCGGGTCGGTCCGCGCCGCGCTCGCCCCCGACCGCAAGCACGTTTGGGTCCGCGCCGGTTACTGGGAAGTCGAACGGCTCGAAGCCTTCGGTCTCGCGGACTTCGACGACGCGAAAGCTCCCGCTCCCCTCGCGAATCCGACGATGTCCTCGACCGCCACGGGCACGGACGCAAGCGACGCCGGCCCCTATTCGCCGTGGGGATCGCTCCGACCGCGCTTCTGGTGGCCGAGCCTCCAGTCCGACGGGCGAGGCCTCATCTTCCTCGGACAGACTTTTTACCAAGATCTCCTTGGGCGTTGGTCCGGTCACGCGGCCGCGGGTTTCAACTCGTTCCTCTCGCGCCCGTTGGCGTCGGGCTCCCTGACCCGCTCCGACCTGGGGTGGGGCCCCTTCCGGAGCGCGACGCTCTCGGCGGACTACCAACCCATCTACACCTATCCCCGACCGGGTGAGCCGCCCGTGCAAGATCGCTGGGGCGCGGGCCTCTCGCTCCATTCCCCGTGGGCATTCCCTTCGGGATGGACGTTCGGGTTCACGCCTTCGCTTTCGATCTTCGCGAGCTACGCCTCGGGCCGCTACGCAAGCGCGACCTTTCCCATCCCCGAGCTCGGCGTCTCGCTCGTGTCGCCCAACGGCATCGCGACTCGTTTGGCCGAGACTCGCGGCGGCACCTCGGTCTCCGGACGCGCACGCGGACTCAAGGCCGGGCCCTCCCTCGATGCGACCCTGCGCACGGAGCGACCGTTCGGCCCGATCGGAATTCGTTTCGAGAGTTCCTACGGGTGGATGAAAGCCGAAAACTACCCCTTCTTCTATTACGAGTGGGGTGGGCTCCCGAGCCTCGCGCTTTACGAGCCCCGCTTCTTGAGCCGAGGCTTCGCGCCCCAGCTCGCCGCGAGTTCCCACGTCCTTCGGCTCGGCCTGCAATCGAACGTCGGTCTGTGGTCGCCGGATCTCGCGTTCTCCTGGAACCGCCTGCGGCTTCGCCACGTCGATCTCGGCTTCGTGGGCGAATCCGTCACGAGCACGATCCCGGGCACCCGCTACGCGCTCGGCCACCAATTTTTCACTTCGGCCGGCGTCCAGCTCGAAATCTACGGTGCCGCTTTCCAGTACGTCGGCTTCCAGATCGTGCAGGGCGTCTTCTACGGTTTTGGTCCCTTGGGCGGATCGCGATATTCTCTTTCCCTGAGGAGCTCGCTTGAGATTTGACGTGACCCCCCGAAGTCCGATTTTCCCGCTGCTGAGCGCGCTCGCGCTCAGCGTCGCCGGGCTTGCGGGCGAGGCCGCGGCCCAAGACTTCGAAGTCACCAAGCTTCGGCCTCCGGTTTTCGTGCAGACGCCGGGCGGCAACCTGCCGGTCGCGCGCGGAGATCGCCCCACTTCATCGTGGATCGTCCGCGTCGGCGCGGACGGCGGTTTCGTGTTCGAATCCAAACGCGGCGCCAAGGTCTCGGTCATCGGTCCCGCCCTCGTGCTCGCCGACAAGGGCGCGGACGATCGCTTCACCTTCACGCCCGTCTTCGGGGACTACCGTATCCACTGGCCGTCCAAGCGCGACGGGCAATGGAAGGGACTCGAAGGATCGGACTTCACGTCCTTCCTCGAGATTTCCGCTTCGGGACGGGTGCGACGTCTCCGGCAACTGCGATCGAATTCCCGCTACGAGGGACTCGACGTGAAGGCGGGCGAAGGGCTCGACATCCAGGACGAACGATCGCTCCGCTCGAACAACGTCGCCGAAGAGATCGCGCTGCTCGAGAGCCGCCACGGCGAGAACGAATTTCTCTGGGTGCCCGCCGCCCGCGGCGCCGAGGAAGAGACGGACCCGCGGCTGAACGCCTGGACCGAGTTCGAGGTGCACGGCGGCGTGGCGACCTTGAGCGGGACGATCGCGCTCGACAAAAATAGCGGCACGGCGCTGGCCGGCGGCGCCGCGATCGGCCGCTCCTTCTACCTGACCGCGCGACCCAAGTGGCGCCGCATCGACTACCTCTACGCTCCCCATTTGAAGGTGGGCTTGGGCGTCGTCGCGTTCTCGACCGAAGTCGCGCCGACGGGCGCCGCGCCCGACCAGGTTCAGGGGCTCCTCACCGGGGCGCAGGTTGGCGTCTCGTGGGTCGGCCTGAGCTTTGAAGGTCTCGTCGGCTACGAGCAAACGGCCTCGGACCTGGGCTTCTCGAGCGCCCGGCCCTGGGGTTACCGACTCCGGGCGGGCTACGATTTCGACTTCAAAGATCTGACGGACACGGATTTCATGCTGGGCGTCGGCGGCAGTTTTCATCGTTTGAGCTTTCGGGATTCCGTGGGCGGCGCGTTGAACGCGAACGCGGGGGCCCTTTCCCTTCGCATCCGCTTCCTCTTCTGACGCCGTCCAGACCCGGCCTTGTGTATAATCAAAGGGCGTGGAACTTATTTGCCCGTCCTGCGGGGCCAAACATCGCACGGAAGACTACCCGGGCGCCTTCGAGATCCTTTGCGCCTGCGGCTACTCCATTCTCGTTCCCGACGTGCAGGCTTTCGACGCTCCGCTGACTCCCGCCGAAGAGGCCCCCGGCTTCTCGCACCGCGCCCCGATCGCCGACGAAGAAGCCGATCTCGCGAGCGCCATCCCGCTTCCGCCGACGGACGGCGGCGACGTCGATCCCCTTCAGCCGATCGCCTCGGAGCTGACCCCCGGCGAGCAGCTGCCGGACGAGATGATCTACGACCCCTTCGAGCTGCAGCAAGCTTCCGCGCCGGCTCCCGATGCGAGCGGAGCTCCCGTTCCGGACGCGACCGAAGACGAAACCGCGATCCCCTCGACGGCCGCGGCCCCCGAGAAGAAAGTCGAAAAAGGCGCCGAGCCCAAAACGGCCGCGCGCGATAGCGCGACCAAGGCGCCTCCGCTGCTCGAACGCACCCAAAGGGCCTCGCTCGGTCAACTCATCGGACGGAGCTTCGACGTGCGTTGCCACACCGAGGATCGGCAGGCGCTCGTGATGGTCGCGGATCGCTGCCGACGCCTCGTGAAGGGCCGGCCTTGGCTCGAAGACGAGCTCCGGCGACGCGGCGTCGAGTTGGAGAGCCTCGCCGACAAAGGCGGGATCGAGGATCTGCCCGAGATCCTCGCGGTGGAGTTCTTCCTCGCCTGCACGGAAGCCGGCGGCCGTTGCGAGTTCCAACGCCGGACCGAGGCAGGGAGCGATCCGGACCCGCTCCTATGAGAACCCTCTTCGAGTTTCCGGACGCGAGCTACTTTTCGCGCGAGCTGAGCTGGCTCGCCTTCAACGACCGCGTGCTCGACGAAGCCGCCGATCTTTCGACGCCCCTGCTCGAGCGCCTCAAGTTTCTCGTCATCGTCTCGACGAACCTCGAGGAGTTCTTTCGCGTCCGCGTGGCCGCGCTTTTCCAGAAAGACGACCTCACGGAAAATCGCGACGGGATCCCCGTTATCCGCCTGCGGGAACGCGTCCGTAACTGGGTCTACGAGCAGAAGCAGCGGCAGGCCTTTCTCTTCGACGACGTCGTCCGACAACTGGCCAAAGAGGGTCTGCACATCGAGCTGGGACCTTCCGACCTGGCGGAGCAGATCTTCGAAGAGCGGGTGTTGCCGGCCATCAAACCGCGTCCCCTTCCTTCCCCGCGACGGCTGAAGGCGCTCCCGGGCGGCAAGCTCTTCGTATTGGTCAAACTCAAGCGCTCGCGGGCGCTCATCGAGATCCCGCCGGAACTCGGCCGCCTCCAGATCGTGGGCAACCGCGTTTTCCCGGTCGAGCGGCTCATCGCGAACTACAAAGACCGCCTCTTCCGCGACCGCGAAGTCGAGGAAGTCTTCTCGTTCAAGCTCTCGCGCGACGCCGAGATGGAGATCGACGACGATTCCGACGACCCGATCAAGATGATCGAGGAAGGCATCAAGGACCGCGCGAGCAACGAAATCGTGCGCTTCGAGGTCGACTCGCCCTCGCTCAACAACTCCGTCGGCTGGCTGCAGGCCGCGCTGGGCGTTCCCTACGAGCGACTCTACGCCTTCTGGTTGCCGCTCGACCTCAAAGACTTCATGCAGCTCACCGAGCTGCCGGATTTCCGCAAGCTTCGCTACGACTACCCCGAGCCCAAGCGACCCCGCGCGCTGCCGGCCGGGCTCAAGCCCGAGCAGTACTTCGCGATGCTCGATCGCCAAGACGTCCTGCTCCACCACCCTTTCAGCTCCTTCGACCCGATCACGGAGCTCGTGCAGAACGCGGCCAAGGATCCCGCGGTCACCCGCATCGGACAGACGCTCTACCGCACCTCGGGATCGAGCCCCATCCTGAGCGCCCTCATGGACGCGGCGAAGGCGGGCAAGAAGGTCACGGCGCTCGTCGAGCTCAAGGCCCGTTTCGACGAGGCGAACAACATCCGCTGGGCGCGCGCGCTCGAGGAAGCCGGCGCCGAAGTCATCTACGGCGCGCCGGAGCTCAAGATCCACGCCAAGCTCACCTACATCGAACGCAAGGCCGAGCGCAAACGCCGCGGCTACGTGCACATCTCGACCGGGAACTACCACCCCCGAACCGCGAGGCTCTACACCGACCTCGCGCTGCTCACGAGCGATCCGGCGCACGCGCGCGACGCGCGCCAGCTCTTCGACCTCTTCGAGAAAATGAACAAGCGGGGAAACTTCTCGAAACTCGTCGAGAACCCCGGTCGTTTCGCCAAGGCCTTCCGCACCTGGGTCGTCGCCCCCTCGCGCCTGCACGACCGCATCGTGCAGTGGATCCACCGCGAGACCAAGAACGCCCGCGCCGGCAAGCCCTCCGGAATCCGCGTCAAGCTGAACGGGCTCGTCGAGCCCGCGGTCATCGACGCGCTCTACAAGGCGAGCCAGGCCGGCGTGCCCGTGGACCTCATCGTCCGCGGCATGTGTTGTCTGCGCCCGGGCGTGCGCGAGCTGCGACCCGGCAAGCGCGTCAAGCTGTCCGAGAACATCCGCGTCCGCTCGCTCGTCGACAAGTACCTCGAACACTCCCGCATCTTCATCTTCGAGAACGCCGGCGACCGGCAGGTCTGGGTTTCGTCGGCCGACTGGATGCCGCGAAACTTCTTTCGGCGCATCGAGCTCGCCGTCCCCATCCTCAACCCGGCGATCCGCGACTACCTGAGCGACGTGTACTGGGGAGTCTATTCGCGCGACAACGTCCGCATGCGCGAATGCACGAGCGAGGGATTCTACGTCAAGGCGACGGCCGGCGCCGCCCCGCCCGTGCGCGCCCAGCTCGTCTTCGAGCGACTCGGCGTCCCCGACTTTCCCCCGGAATTCTAAAAAGTGCCTGACGCCCTCAGAGCTTTTCGAGGATGCGCTCGAGCTTCATGCCGCGCGAGCCTTTGAGCAGGACGACGCCCGGATCGAGCTCCTCGCGGCGCAAGGCCGCGGCCGCCGAAGCCGAGTCCTCGAAGTAGCGCGTCGAAGCCGGCAAGCGCGGGCGCTTGGCGGCCGCGCGACGCAGCTCGGGACCGATGAGCACGAGATTCTGGACCCCCAGCCGCTCGACGAGCGTGAGGACTTTGTCGTGCGAGACTTCGGTCGCGTTGCCGAGGTCCAGCATATCGCCCAGGACGCAATGGAAGGGGCGCTCCAGGTCGCGCGCGAGCGCCGCCCCGTACTCCAGCGCGGCCGTCACCGAGCTCACGTTCGCGTTGTAGTGGTCGGCCAGCACCGTGCATGCCGCCCCCATCTCGAAGCGCGCGCCGCGGCCTTCCGGGACCTCGAGTTTCGCGACCCGACGCGCGATCGCTTCGGCGCTCACCCCCACGGACTGCGCGACCGCGCAAGCCAACGCCGCGTTCTGACGGGCCATCGGGTGATCGAGGTTCGTGCGCCAACGCGGGTCGAGCTTCTCGGGCGACGAGGCGACCAAGGTCACGCCGGGCTTGCCGCGCAGCTTAACGAGCCACGGATCCGCCTCGGGCACGAAGGCCCGGCCGCCGTGCGAGAGGCAGTGCTCGATCAAGAGGCATTCCTCCCGGAACACGTTCTCGATCGTCTTGAGCAAATTCAAGTGCTCCTCGCCGATCGAGGTCAAGACGACCGTATCCGGGTGAACGAGCGTCGCGTGACGCGTCATCTCGCCCGGACCGTCGATGCCGATCTCGACGACGGCGACCTCGACGTCCGCGCGAAGTTTCTCGAGCGTGCGCGGGATGCCGAGCTCGCCGTTCTGCGACTTGTCGGTCGCGACGACGCGAAGTTCCTCGGCAAGGAGCTGACGCAGGAACTCCTTCGTGGACGTCTTGCCGTTGCTGCCGCCGACGCCGACGACACGACCGCCGAACTTGCGCCGGAAGGCCGCCGCGATCTCGCGGTGGGCCGTCGCCGGGTTCGCGACTTCGACGAGGCGATCCCGGAACTTCTCGAGCTCCGGGTGGGCTTCGAGAAAATCCTTCGGGACGACCGCGCCGAGCGCGCGCGACTCCGCCAGGAGCGAAGGCACGAACTCCGCCCCGTCGCGGCTTTCGCCCTTGAGCGCCACGAAGATCGTCTTGGCGGTCGAAGCGCGCGAGTCGCTCGTGAAACCCTCGGCGGAGCGGATCCAGTTTTCGATCGTCGCGTTCATTTCATTTCCTTCCCGAAGCTTTCCTTCACGAAGCGGCGAAAAAATTCACCGCGTTCCTCGAAATTGCGGAACTCGTCGAGGCTCGTGCCCCCCGGACTCATCACGACCCAGTCTTCCGCCGCGACCCGCGCCACGAGCCCCGCGAGCGCGGCCGCGAGAGTCGCGAACGACTCGCCGTCGCGTCCGACGCCCGCGCGCGCCGTTTCGCGGCACTCGCCAAAATACACCGGCTTCAGACGGGGGTCCCGCAGCCTTTCGGCGAGCTGCGCCCAAGGAAGTTTCTTGTCCTTGCCGCCGAGCAGGCACCAAATCCGGGGCGCCGAGGACTCGAGCGCGGCGGACAACGCCGTCTCGACGCTGTCCATCGAAGTGCCTTTGCTGTCGTTCACGAAGCGCACGCCGCCGAAAAGCCCCAGGTCCTCGAGCCGGTGCGCGAGCCCCGGAAACTCCGCGAGGCCCCGACGGTAGCCGTGGTCCCAACCGAGTTTTTCCGCGAGCGCGGCCACGAGCGCGACGTTGTCGCGATTGTGGCTCCCGACCAGGCGCAGCTCGCGCGCCCACTCCCCGAGCACGGGCGAATGGCGCGAGGCCCAGAGTTTTTCGGCGAAGCCCGGCAGTTTCGCCGCCCGGGCGCGCAGGTCGCCGCCGTTCTCGTTGAGCGCCACGAAGCGAGCCGTGCGGGCGCAGAGCGTCTCCTTGACGGCGTAATAATCCTCGAGCGAGGCGTAGCGCTCGAGGTGGTTCGGGGAAAGGTAGGTGATCACGGAAGCCTCGCAACGCAGCCGCCCCGCGTTTTCGAGCTGGTAACTCGAAAGCTCGAGCCCGATCCAATCCGCGCGCGGACGGCGCCCCGCGAGTGCGTCGGCCGCGTAAGCCGCGAGCGGCTCGCCCAAGTTGCCGCCCACGAAGACTTCGAAGCCCGCCGCCCGCGCCGCCGCGCCCACGAGCGAAACCGTCGTGCTCTTGCCGAGCGAACCCGTGACGCCGACGATGCGTTCGCCCGCGAGCGTTTCGAAGGCTAACGCCAGCTCGCTCGTGATATGCCCGCCGGCCCGGGCGAAGTCTTGGATCCACGGCGTCGAAAGCGGAACGCCGGGCGAGACGACGAGATGGGTCGGACGCACGTCCGCCAAGAAGAGCTTTTCGTCGACGTAATCGCCCTGGGCGGCCTGCCGATCGTAGACCCAGGGGGCCTCGGCGCCCAAAGCGCGGAAGAGGCGCTTGGCCGCGTTGCCGCTGATGCCGCCGCCGACGATGCCGTAACGATTCTGAGCCGAGTACGCGGAGGCGTCCATCCCGACAATCTAGGCCGGGTTTGGGGCCACTGCGAGACCGGCGCGCGGAATTCTTGAAGCGCGTAAAGAAGGGATCCGCGCGGGGGTGGCTGCCCGAAAAAGCCAAAGTCGGATAAATAGAGGGATA
>ERZ761607.253-NODE-253-length-106654-cov-13.570324_pt1 | contig 106654 bp, 76 predicted proteins | sample MGYA00511164_ERZ761607 | MGnify/ENA primary metagenome ERZ761607 (study PRJEB28899, sample SAMN02445080) | bioreactor sludge metagenome | biome: EBPR sludge | place: Australia: Brisbane, Thorneside Wastewater Treatment Plant | collected 2011-06-22 ...
TGGGGGCGCCCCCGTTGGCGATTTCCCCGCCCCCATTTGGAATGGGGGCGCCCCCATTGGTGATTTCCCCGCCCCCATTGGCGGTTTCCCGCCCCCATTTCCGCCCGGAGGGAGGGGGTATCCAGAGTGGGATGCGGCTTTTCCCGGCTGCAAACGGCTGATTTTGAGCGCGTCAGGTGGTGCCGCCCGCCGCAGGGTGGATTTTGAACAGAGCTCGGGCGGGGTCTTTCCAAATCGGCGTTCCGGCTGGCATCGGCCCTGCTGATGTGTTTCCGGTCACCCCCTTGCATTTATGACGCGCTTCCCCCGCCCCGGCTGCTGGTTCCGCTTCACCCAGGCGGACTGGAATTTCATCCGCCAGACCCTGGCGCCCGACGAGCGGGCGCGGCGCGGGCTGGACGAGCTGATGCAGGACCCGGAGTCGCTGCCGCTGATCCTGGACAATGACCTGCTCTTTGACGCGGCGGTGGTCTCGCGGGAGAGGGCGGCCCCGCTTTCGCCGGAGCTGTTTTTCTTTCTCGTGGCGCGCCACGCGCTGAAGGAATGCGGCATCCGCGAGCTGGCGGTGGCCGACTACATGGCGGTGGTGTGCGCGGACTACGGCTGCGCGCCGGCGAAGGGGCCGGGGCAGATCGAACGCGGCGTGGACAGCCTGTACAGCGTGGACTACCTGGAGGCGATCGAAAACGCGGGCCGGCACCACAGGTTCTTCCTCCATGTGCAGTGCGCCAACCAGTTCCTGGTGCTCACCTGCCTCTACCCGGACTTCCTCCACCGCCGCGCCGCGCGCCGGGGCGCGCCGGATGTGGACTATTACGAGCAGGTGGTGGTGAGCCACCTCGACTCGGCCAGCAAGCATGTGCTGGCGGAGGAGTTCGCGCTGGAGGAGACGCTGGAGAAGGTGGCGGAGTGCTTCCCGCCCGCGCGCCGCGCCATGAACCACACCGTGCGCGAGCACCTGAGCCTGGGCCAGTGAGGCGCCGGCCCCGGCGCGCGCCCGCCCTCAGGCCGCGGCCACAGCGGCGGCCACGCGGTCCATTTCCTCCAGCGTGTTGTAGTAATGCGGGCTGAAACGCAGAAGCTCGCGCCCGGAGCGGTCGTGGCGCAGGGAGGGGTGGATGCGCAGGGCGGCAAGGTGGTCGAAGACCTGCCGCGCGGTGGCGCCGCCGCCTTCCTCACCGCGCCAGAAGCTGGTGATGCCGGAGGCGTTCACCCCCGCGCGCGGGCCGAGGTGGCGGAAACCCAGCGGGCCGAGTCCGGCGATGAGGCGCTCCTTGAGCGCGAGCAGTTGCACGCTCACCGCGGGGATGCCTGTCTCAAGCAGCAGCTCGATGCCGGCTTTCATGCCCAGGATGCCCGCGATGTTCAGCGCGCCCGGCTCGTAGCGGCGGCCGCCGTTTTCAAACTCGATGTCCGGCTGCGCGATGAAGTTCGGACTGCGCACGTTCCAGGAGCCGAGCAGGCTGGGGCGCAGGCGCTCCTGCAGCTCCTCGCGCACATAAAACACGCCCGCGCTCATGGGGCCGAGCATCCATTTGTGCGAGTCGGCGGAGAGGAAGTCCACATGATCCACGCGCGTCTCGAACGCGCCGAGCGTCTGGATGGCGTCAAGGCAGAAGAGCACGCCGCGCGCGCGCAGCATGCGGCCGATGGCGTCCACCTCGATGCGGTAGCCGCTGAGGAAATGGCAGGAGGCCAGGGCCACGAGACGCGTCCTGGGCGTGAGCGCGGCCTCGACCAGCTCCGGCGTGATGGCGCCCGGCTCCGCGGGCCGCAGCAGACGGACGGTGACGCCGCGGCGCGCGAGGCCGGTCCAGGGATAGACATTGGCGGGGTAGTCATCGGAGTAGCAGACGACCTCGTCGCCCGGCTGCCAGTCGAGGCCGTTGGCGACGAGGCTGAGGCCGACGGAGGTGGGGCCGAGCAGGGAAATCTCGCGCGCCTTCGCCCCGATGAGCCGCGCGGCGGTGACGCGGGTCTCATTCACGGCGCGCCAAGCCTCGGGATACTCCTGCATGAGCAGGCTGCACTGCTCCAGGTAGTCCTGCATCGTGCGCGCCACGACGCGCGGCAGGATGGTGACGCCGGCATGAGCGAGGAAGATGCTGTCACGCGCGACGGGGAAGGCTTCGAGCCGGGCGGCTTCGGAGGGGAAAAGGGACATGCCCACCCCTTTTGCGCCGGATGCGCGCGGGCGCAAGCCGCCTCACTCGACGACCATCTCGCCCTTCATGACGAGCCAGTGGCCGGGGAAGGTGCAGATGTAGGGATAGGCGCCGGCCTTTTCTGGCGCGGTGAAGCGCAGGGTCTCGCTCTCGTTCTGCATCAGCATCCTGGTGTGATGCAGGATCTTCGGGCTGTCCGGCAGAAAGCCCTTCGCCATGCCGTCAGGCAGCTTGGCCATTTCATTCCCCGCCATGCCCACCTCGTCCGCCGCGCCGGGCTGGACGATGAGGAGATTGTGCGGGGTGACGTCGGGATTTTCGAAAACGAGCTTCACGGGGGCTCCGGGGGCGACTTTGAACTCGCGCAGGTCGTAGAGCAGGCGCTCGGGGATGGTCTTGATGGCGATGGTTTGCAGGCCGGGCTGGTTGTCGAAGGGGTTCGGCGGCTCGGGCTTCTTCTTTTTCGCCATCAGCGCGGGTTTGGTGGGCTCGCTGTCTTTGAGGAATTTTTCCAATTCGGGATGCTTCTGCATGAAGGCGGTGTTGCCCTTCCAAAGCGGCTGCAGCGTGTGGCTGTCGAGCGAGGTGCGCAGCGCGTAGGTGAGGTAGCTGTCCATCGGATGCTTCAACAGATCGAGCGCGGCCTCCAAGGCCTCCGGCGTGCCGATGTAACTCGCTGCGATGGCCGCTTCGAGGCGGACAAGGCCGCTGGGGTCGTTGGCTGACTTGATGATAGCGTCGTTCGTTCGCTGAAATCGAAGTGGCGTATCGTCGCGAGAATAGGGTCGCTTGCCGTCTTTGCTTGGAAAAGTATGGCGAATATGGGGGAACAGTGTCCAAACGGGTATAAAGCGTAGCATTCTGGTCGCTCCTGCTCGGACCAGATGGTCTTTGCTTTCGAGTAGGTTTAGCCAAGTATGGATGACAAACTGGTGAGTACCCCTGTCTTCCAAGGAAACCTTTTCCCAGACAGAACGGTCGTTTGTCACAAGTGGAACCCCGGTTTGAGCTGATAGATGTTTTTGCATCCATAATGCTTCGAGCAGCGCTGCTTCAGTCTGTGAAGGAAGCTGCTTCTGATGCCAGTTGGTGCTCGGCTTCCAACCGCCCCAAATTTTGACTTCTCGTTTAATCTCTTCCGCTTCCCTCTCTCTCAACTCCACCTTCGCGCGATACCGCGTGCGGTAGTTCTCACTCTTCAGCAGGTTCAGCAGTTCGGGGATGCTCGCTCCGGCGATCTTCGGTGCTTCTTCGAGTTTTTGATCTTTTGCGGTGATGCGCCAGATGCGGCCGGATTTTTTGTCGCGGCGGGTGTCGCGCAGGGAGTATTGCATGTGGCCTTTGACGGGGTTGTACCAATCGGCGACGTACATCGCGCCGTCGGGGCCTTGCTGGATATCGACGGGAATGAAGCTTAGGTTCGTGCTCTGGAAGACGATGCCGACTTTCTTTTCCTCGAAGTGCGTGTCGTGCTCCACCCATTCGTGCAGCTCGACTTCGTTGGTGGGCTTGTAGCGCACGCGCATGAAGTGTTTTTTGTCGCGCAGGTCTTTGGGCCAATGGCTGCTGGTGAGGAATTCCTGGCCGCAGGTGCCGCTGTAGGCAGGGAAGTAGGCTCCGGCGGGGACGTGGATGTCGGGATAGGGCGCATTGAGTGCATGCACGGCGCTGGCGAAGACGGGATGACTGCCGACGTGGAAGCCCCAGTCGTCGAAGGTGATGCCCCAGGGGTTCGTGCTCATGTAGCTGCCAAAGGCGAGCAGCCTGCCGGTGGCGGGCGTGTAGCGGAAGAAGCTGCTCTCGCGGGCGCGGACGGGGCCGTAGGGCGTCTCGACCTGGCTGTGATGGAAGATGCTCTCGCGGAAGATGAGATCGCCCTCGGGGCTCCAGACGAAGTCGTGCAGGGCGTGGTGGCTGTCCTCGGTGCCGAAGCCGGTGAGAAGTTTTTCGCGGTGGTCGGCCTTGCCGTCGCCATCGGTGTCTTTGAGGAAGGTCAGATGCGGCTGGTCGGAGACGAAGACGCCGCCATTGCCGAATTCAAAGCTGAGCGGGATGGCGAGCTTGACGGCCCACACGCTGCATTTGTCCGCGCGGTGGTCGCCGTTGGTGTCTTCGAGGATGAGAATGCGATCCTGCGGCGCCTCGCCGGGCATGATCTGAGGATACGTGGTGCTCGTGCTGACCCACAGGCGGCCTTTGCCATCAAACCGAATGGCGATGGGCTTCACGAAGAGCTCCGGGAAGTCTTCTTCGCTGGCGAAGAGGCTGACTTCGAAGCGCGGGTCGATTTTGAAGGCTTTTAGTTCATCGGCGGGAGAGAGCCATTCGTTGATGGGGCGGTCTCCGGTGATGGTGGGGAGGGGATCGGTATTGGAGTCGTCGATGAAAAGTTTGGGGCTTTTCTCCAGTCTCTCCTGATTCACCACGGGAGTGGGAACCGGTTTGCTATTGGCATAAAGATGGATTTGGGCGTCACGATTCTCCACCATCTGAAGGAGCTTTTTGAGCTCACCAGGGAAGTTCACGACGCCGTAGGGCTCCATGCGGCCGCCTTTGATGTAGTAGTAGTTCAGCGGGCGGTAGTGCTGGAAGAACTTGTCCTCCTTTTCGACCACGGCGGCACGGACGGCTTCGCGGAGCTTGGGCGGCGTTTCCTGCGTGAGCTGATTGTAGAGGCGCTCTGAGAAGACTCGATAACCTTCCTGGTTGAGGTGGACGCCGTTGGTGGTGTAGCCACGATTGGCAATCGTGGTTTCCGGAGGCGACGATTGCCAATCGCCGCTACGAACATCCGCGAAGGCCACTTTCTCGGCTGTGGCGACCTTTTTCATCGCGTCGGTGTAGAGCTTGATCTGGGCATTCAGATGCTCGTGGGGCTTCTCAGCGGCGGTGGGGCTCACGAGGACGATTTTCGGCTCGGAGGTGCCGTTGTAGCGGTGGGCCTTGAGCTCGATGAGGAAGGCCTTCAGCAGTGTTTCGAACTCGGCGAGGCCTTTTTCGCCTTTGAAGCTCTCGTTGAAGCCGAAAGCGGCGAGGATGACATCCGCCTTGTGCTCGGTGAGGTGCTGGTTGAGGTCGCCAAAGCCATCCGGGCGCGGGCGCAGGGCCACTTCATCGGCGGACCAGCTCAGGTTGCGGAAGACGAGCTTCTCCTTGGCAAAACGCTGGTGCATGAGCGCCTCGAACTGGCCGTCGTCGCGCATGCGGTCGAAGAGCGAGTTCCCGATGAGGGCGATGCGCGTGCCCGGTTTCAACTCCAGCGGGAGCTGGGCGGAGGCGCCGGCTGTGATGAGCGCGAGGAGAAAGACGAGGCGGTTCATGGCGGAAAGAACGCGCCCTTCCGCTCAAACTCGCGCCCGCCTGCCGCGTCACAGGAAATCGTCCAGCCGTGTGTCCTTGGCGCCGCCGACGAGAAGGTAGAGGCATTTGCGGCAGCCCCAAGCGGTGACGGGACGGCCATCCACATGATGAACGGGCGCGGGATCACGGCTCAGCGGCCCCTCGCCCTCGGCGAGCCTGGCGCGGTCCAGGACAAACAAGTGGGCGGAGTCGCCGCCTTTGCGGAAGCAGATCATGGTGACCCTGCCGCCGCGCCAATCAAGCACGCGGCAGCCCATGGGCGTGGCGGCGCGGGCGCCGGCATGGACCACATAGGGCAGCGGCGCCCCGGCATCCGCCAGCCAGGTCCCGACCTCGGCGAGCTCGTCGCTGACATGATCCAGGGAAAAACCCTCCGTCTGCATGCGGTCGAACATTTTCACCAGCTCCACCTCCGCCTCGGCAAAAGAGAGGACGCCGTTTCCGCGCGGCATCCAGAAGACCACGGCGGCTGCCGCAAGCATGGCGGCGGCGGCGATCCAGGGCAGCACGGCGCGCCGGCCGCGCGCGCGGCTGACCTTGGCGGCGGCGAGGATTTCCGCGCGCAGCCGCGCCGGCACGGGGGCCTGCCCCACATGCCGGCACATGGCGCGGTCAAAGTCCGTCTGCTGCTGGTGCCATGCTTCAAGGCCGGGGTGGCGCGGCAGGGAATCGAGGGCCGCGCGCATCAGCGGGTCATCGGCGTCCTGGCCGTGGGGGCGGCAGGCGCAGAGTCGGAGCTGGAGTTCGGCGTCATCCATGGCGCTCGCGTTGTTCAGGTTCGAAGGGGATCACTTTTCCTCCGGCATTGGAGAGAGTGGAGAGGAGTTTTTTGAGCTGGGCTTTGCCGCGTGAAAGTCGTGACATGACGGTGCCGATGGGCACGCCGAGGATGTCGGCGATCTCCTGATAGCTGTGCTGCTGAAGGTAGAAAAGCGTGAGCGGCGCGCGGAAGGTGTCGTCAAGCCGGGAAAGGGCGTCGAGGGCCGCGCCGCTGTCCATTTCCTCGACGACACGCGGCGCGACGGAGGGCAGCTCGGACTCCGCATCGTCCAGTTCAAGATGCGGAAAGCGCCTGCCGCGCCTGCGGCTGGAGAGGAATTCGCGGTAAAGCGTGGTGAAGAGCCAGGTCTTGGCCTTGGAGCGCTCGCGGAGCTGGAAGCCGCGCGTGGCCCAGCGCAGAAACGTCTGCTGGGTGAGATCCGCCGCGTCAGCCTCGTTTTGCGCGAGGCTGTGGGCAAAGCGGTAGAGCGGCTGGTAGTGCTCGCCGACCAGTTGCTCAAAATCCATGACATTTCAGGCCGGGCGCACCGCGCGGCGACCTGCGTGTTTAGTGTTTGTGAGTGCAGGTGCCGCTTTTGCAGGTGGCGCAGTCGGTTTTTTTCGCGCAGCACTCTTTGCAGGAGGCGCAACTGGAGAGAGCAAGACCGGTGGCGGCAAGGGCGAGGATGAGGATGGCTTTCATGATGTGTGTTGGCATGTGTTTGGCGCGGCCCGGATTGAAAGGACGCACGAGGGCATGAGGACGCGGAGCGTGAATTATTCCGTGGGCTTGAAAAAATCACAGCCCCCGCGGCAAACTCCAGACTCAATCCACATAAAGAAACCCGTTCGAGCTGAGCAGGGCGTGGCAGAGGGCGGCGAGGCCGAGGAGGGCGGGCGGAGCGTCTTCCTTCTCCGCCGGGCCGATGGAGCGCTCAAGTTTGGCGGGATGCTCCTGGTAGTGCGCGGTCTGCGCTTGAATGAAGGCGGAGGACTCGTGCAACTCGGCCATGCTGGGGGAGCGTCCATAGGCGAGGCTCCAGGCGCGAGCGGCCTGCTTTTCCACGTCATCACCGGCCTCGGCCAGCACGCGCCGGGCGAAGTCCTGCGCGTGCTCGCGCATGGTGGTGTTGTTCATGAGCAGGAGGCTCTGCGGGCTGACGGTGGTGACGGGGCGGGAGGCGCAGTTGGCCTCGGTCATGGCGGGGGCGTCGAAGGCGGCGAACATCTCCAGCGGCATGGAGCGGCGCGCCTGGATGTAGAGACTGCGGCGGTATTCCTCGCCGTTGAGGCTGACGTATTTGCCGGTCTGGCGTCCGGCGGTGTCGCGGGTGTCCACGCCGATGATGGTCTGGCCCTCCTCGCTGTAGGTGACGGGCACGGGCTGGCCGCCGGCATTGGCGTTGAGCCTGCCGGAGACGGCGAGGAAGGAATCCCGCAGCGTCTCGGCCTCCAGGCGCTGCACGTTCATGCGGCTGAGCAGGCGGTTGTCGGGGTCAATGAGGTCGCGCTTTTCATCGCGCAGGGAGCTTTGCTGCCAGACGCGGCTGGTGAGGATGAGACTGTGCAGATGTTTGAGGCTCCAGCCTTTTTCCATGAACTCGGCGGCGAGCCAGTCGAGCAGTTCGGGGTGGCTGGGGCGCTCGCCGAGCTGGCCGAAGTCGTGCGGTGTGTTGACGAGTCCTTTGCCGAAGTGGCGTTTCCAGACCTGGTTCACGATGACGCGCGCGACGAGCGGGTGCTTACCGTCGGTGAGGGATTTGGCAAAGGCCAGCCGGCGCCCGCTGGTGGGCAGGGCGGGGTCTTTTTCGGGGACCTCCACCTGGCGCCGGCCCGCCAGCACGGTAAGGTCGCCAGGCCGCACTTTGTCCTTCGGCTGCTCAATGTCTCCCCGGTGGAAGATGAAGGTGGCAGGGATGGCCTCGGCTTTTTTCGGCGCCTCGGTGAAGGCGTGGAGAAATTCCTCGGCGGGTTTGGTGGCGCGGATGGCGTTGGCATCCTCGGTCATCTTTTTCAGAGTGTCGGCATGCCTGGTCTTGAAAGTCACGTCGTAGAGATAAAGCGAGCCGGCACTGAGCTGGTTGACACGCGGATGTTTTTTGAGCAGCGCGGTTTGCTCGGCGGTGCGTTTTTTGGCCTCGGTGCGGTAGGCGGCGCGCAGTGTGTCGCGCAAATTCTCCTCGGCTTTGGCGAGCTCTTTTTCGAGCACTTCGGAGATGAACTCCTCCTGCTTCTTGAGGCGCTCGGCGTCCACTTTCTTCGCCTCCTCCTCGATCTTCGCGGCCTCGGCGCGCTGCGAGTCGGTGAGCAATGACACGAGCCTGCCCGCGGGTGTGCGCCAGTTTTTTGTGTCAAAGCCGGGCTCGAAGACGGCGCGCAGGCGGTAGTAGTCGGCCTGGGTGATGGGGTCGTAGCGGTGGTCGTGGCACTGCGCGCAGTCGAGCGTCATGCCGTAAAAGGCGCTGCCGATGATCTTGATGGTGTCGGCGATGGTGGAGTTCCGCGCGGCGTTGTCGTTCATGGCGCCGGTGCCGTCGGCGGCCATGCGCAGGAAGCCGGTGGCGGTGATTTTTTCGATGGCTTCCGGCGCGAGGTTTTTGTGAGGCTGGGGCACCATCTCATCGCCCGCGAGCTGCTCGCGGATGAACTCGTCGAAGGGCTTGTCCTTGTTCAACGCGGCCACCACATAGTCGCGGTATTTCCAGGCCCACTTGCGCTCCAGGTCCTTGTCCGTGTAGCCGTCGCTGTCGGCATAGCCGGCGATGTCCAGCCAGTGCCGGCCCCAGCGCTCTCCATAGGCGGGCGAGGCCAAGAGCCGCGCCAGCGCCGCGCCGAACGCGCCCTCCGGCGACACCGCCGAGGCTTTGACAAAGGCCTCCACCTCCTCCGGCGCGGGCGGCAGCCCGGTGATGGCAAAGGACAGCCGGCGCAGCAGCGTGGCCGCGTCCGCCTGCGGGGAAAACTCCAGCCCCTTTTCCTCCAGCTTCGCGGCGATGAAGCCATCCATGGGATTGCGGATGGTGGATTGCGGAGCGCGAAGAGGGGGCAGCGCTGGTTTGCGGATGGGTTGGAAGGCCCACCATGCGCGCTCCTCATCGGTGAAGGCATGCTCGGGTCCCAGCTTCTCCGGCTCCGCGCGCGCGGTCTTCGCGCCCTGCGAGATCCATTGCTCGATGGTGGCGATCTCCGCGTCCCTCAGCTTCGCCTTGCCCTTCGGCATGTCACCGGATTGCAACATCTCCACGAGATGGCTGCCAGCGGCGTCACCCGGCTGGATGGCGGGACCTGACTTGCCGCCTTGCAGAAGGAAGCGCGCCAGTCGCACATCAAGTCCGCCTTTGGTCTCGCCATCCTCGCCATGGCAGTGAAAACAGTGCGTCTTCAGAATGGGGCGTACATTTTTTTCAAAGGTCAACGACTCCTCCGCGCCCGACGAGAGCGGGGCGGACAAGGCGAGAAGAATGGAAAGGCGGCGCATGATGGGATGGGCATACGGGCAGGAGACGCGCGCTCTTGCGAGCGCAGGAGCGCGGCAGTTTTCGCAGCCTTGTCATCCCCGCACCTGTCCCGCGCCATCCACCACATATTTGTAGCTGCATAGCTCGGCCAGTCCCATGGGGCCGCGCGCATGCAGCTTGTCCGTGCTGATGCCGATCTCCGCGCCGAAGCCGAACTCGCCGCCGTCGTTGAAGCGGGTGCTGGCATTGTGCAGCACCACGGCGCTGTCCACCTCGTGCTGGAAGCGCTCTGCCACCGCGCGGTCGCGCGTGACGATGCTGTCCGTGTGGTGGGAGCCGTGCGTGTTGATGTGGGCGATGGCCTCGTCCAGGCCGGAGACGGTTTTCACGGCCAGGATGAGGTCCAGATACTCCGCGCGCCAGTCCTCCTCCGTGGCGGGCACTGCCGGCACGCCGAGCAAGGAGCGCGCGTTGTCATCAGCTCGGATCTCGACCCTGGCCCCGGCCAGCCGCGCGCCGATGAGCGGGTAAAACTCCGCCGCCACCGCCGCGTCCACCAGCAGCGTCTCCAGCGCGTTGCACACGCCGGGTTTCTGACACTTCGAGTTGATCACAAGGCTCGCCGCCATTTCAAGATCGGCATCGGCGTGGACATAGATGTGGCAGACGCCGTCGTAGTGCTTGATCACGGGCATGCGCGCGGTGGCCACGACTTTCTCGATCAGCCCCTTGCCGCCGCGCGGAATGATGAGGTCCATGTGCTGGTCCATTCGCGCCATGTGCTCCACGCTGGCGCGGTCGGTGAAGGGGATGAGCTGGATGCTGTCCTTCGGCAGCCCGGCGCGCTCGCCCCCGGCCTGGAGGGCCGCGGCGAGGGCGATGTTCGAGTCAATCGCCTCGCTGCCGCCGCGCAGCAGGGTGGCGTTGCCCGTCTTGAAACAGAGGGAGGCCGCGTCGCTCGTCACATTGGGGCGGGACTCGAAAATGATGCCGATGACACCGATGGGCACGCGCACTTTGCGTATGCGGATTCCGTTGGGTCGTGTCCACTCGCTGAGCAGCTCGCCCACGGGGTCGGGCAGCGCGGCCACCTCGCGCACGGCGTCGGCGATGGCTTTGAGCCGTTTTGGATTCAAAGTCAGCCGGTCCACCATGGCGCTGCTCAGGCCGTTGGCGCGGGCACGCTCCAGGTCCTTTTCATTCGCCGCCAGTATGCCCGCCTCGCGCGCCTCGATCTCGTCGGCCATCATCAGCAGGATGGCGTTTTTTTTCGCCGTGGTCAGCTTCACGAGTTCATGCGCGGCGGCGCGGGCGCGGCGGCCCATGTCGAGGATGGCTTGCTGGATTTCAGAGTCGGTCATGAGGGCGCGCAGCATAGTCAGCCGCGCCGGGGCATCCAGTGGAATGAGCTTTTGCGAAGCCTCCACGCACGCGGGCAAAGGTCGTTCAGCGCAGGGGCACGGCCACGAGCTGCTCGCTGTCGCGCGCATGGAGGACGCCGTCGGCATATGCGGCATGGCTGCGGTGGCCGGCACGGAGGATTTGCACGGACATGGATTTCTCAAAGCGCTCCGGCGTGGCGGGCACGATCCACAGCTCGCCCTGCTCGGTGACGATGAGCAGGCGGTCTTTGACCAGGAGCAGCGTGCCGCCGGGCAGATTGTCGGGCGCTTCCCAGGCGGTGGCTCCGTCGCTAAGGCGGATGCAGCGCAGCTTCATGCCGGTTTCCTGGCGTCCGTGGAAGCCGTAAAGATGGCCATCGTGGAAAACGGGCGTGGCATAGTGGCAGTCGAGCGCGTCCTGGCGGCTCCAGACCTCCTTCAACTCCTGCTTGGAGGTGATCTCGAAAAGATTCGCGCCGACACCGTAGCCCGCGGAGACAAACCAGCGCCCGCCTCCGCATGGCACGGGAGTGGCGGCATTGACCGAGGCATCCATGCGCGAGCGCAGGGGCAGCGAATGCAGCACGCGGCCGGAGGGCGCGTCGAGCAGCCAGAGGCGGTTGCGCATCCAGCAGAGGAGATGGTTTCCCTCATGCGCGGGGGAGGCGTAGCCGGCCTCGTCGTCCGCGCAGTGCCAGACCGGCGCGCCGGTTTTCACATCAAGCGCGATGACGCCCGCCGGCTGGCCGCCGATCTCGCCACCCGCGGCGATGAACACCTTTTCCCCGATGACCAGCGGCGAGGGCGCGCGACCGAAAAAACCCTGCTCCGAACCGGCCTTCGCCGCCGTGTCATAGGCCCACAACTCCCGCCCTGTGGCCAGGTCCAGCGCCGTCACCCGGCCCTCCGGCCCGTGAGTAAGGACGCGCCCGTCAGCGATGGCGGGCACGGCGCGCGGGCCGTTGTCAAAGCCGAAGCTGTCCACATAATCGGTCACATAAACCGATCTCCAGAGCACCGCGCCGGTGCGGGCATCAAGCGCCTCGGTGGTCATGTCGCCGCCCTCGCGGTGAAAAAGGATGAGCTTCCCCCCGGAAACCACAGGCCCCGCGAAACCGGACCCGGCGGATTTTTTCCACAATGCCTCCGGCTCCCGCGCGAAGCTGGCGGGCAGAGCCGGCTCGTCAGCGGCGGCGCGCGCGTCACGCTTGGGTCCGAGGAACTGCGGCCAGTCGGCGGCATGAAGGGCGGGCAGGGCCAGGAGGAAAAGCAGGCGGCGCATGATGGGATAGGTGTCGGATGAATGAACGGATGGGCGCGCCCGCCGCGGGGCACAAGTTCGGAATAAGGCTCCTTGCCTCCCGGCCCGGCTCTTGCTAGGTGGCGGGCAGATGCAGCAAGACCGCACCCCTCCCGATTGGAACCACTGGCAGCCGACCATGCGCGCCACGCTGCTTTTCATCCATGACCTGGATCTCGGGCGCGTGCTGCTCATCCGCAAAAAGCGCGGACTCGGTGCCGGCAAGGTCAACGGTCCCGGCGGCAAGCTCGACCCCGGCGAGACACCCGCCGAGTGCGCCGTGCGCGAGACCCGCGAGGAGCTCGGCGTCACCGCGCTGGATCCCGCCAAACGGGGCGAGCTTTGGTTCCAATTCGTGGACGGCCTGGCCCTTTATGTGGATGTCTTCCTTGCCACGAGATGGCAGGGCGAACCGTTCGAGACCGACGAGGCCGCGCCGCTCTGGACCGCCGTGGACGCCATCCCGTTCGACGAAATGTGGGCCGACGACCGCTTCTGGCTCGGCGGCATGTTGACGGGGGAGAAAAACTTCACCGGCAAATTCCTCTTCGATGGCGATGACATGCTGACGAATGAGATGACCTGGCACGCTTGAGCACGGCGGCTTTTTTGATAGCCAAAAGCGCCCCAGTCTGTTCTCATCGCCGCCATGCTTCGTCACCTCCTGCCCTGCCTCGCCCTCGCGCTCACCGCCCTTCCCGCGGCGGAAAAGCCCAACATCATCGTCATCATCGCGGACGACCTCGGCTACGGCGACCTCGGCTGCTACGGAGCCAAAACCATCCCCACACCGCACCTCGACCGCCTCGCCGCCGGCGGCCTGCGCTTCACCAGCGGCTACTGCAGCGCCTCCACCTGCACGCCCACCCGCTTCTCCCTGCTCACCGGCACCTACGCCTTCCGCCAGGAGCGCACCGGCATCGCCCCGCCAAACGCCCCCGCCATCATCAAGCCCGGCACCGAGACCGTCGCCTCCCTGCTGAAAAAAGCCGGCTACCAGACCGCCGCCATCGGCAAATGGCATCTCGGCCTTGGCGACCCGGCGCCCGACTGGAACGGCGAGTTGAAGCCCGGCCCGCTGGAGATCGGCTTCGACCACTGCTTCCTCCTGCCCACCACCAACGACCGCGTGCCCCAGGTCTTCGTCCACGACCACCGCGTGCCGGACCTCGACCCCGCCGACCCGCTCTGGGTCGGCGACAAAGCCCCCGCCGGGGAGCACCCCACCGGCGTCACGCACCGCCACACATTGAAAATGGACTGGAGCCACGGCCACAACCAGACCATCCACAACGGCATCAGCCGCATCGGCTTCTACACCGGCGGCCACAAGGCGCGCTTCCGCGATGAGGACCTGGCCGACGAATGGGTGCGGCGCTCCAGCACCTGGATCGAGTCCTGCAAAGACCGGCCTTTCTTCCTCTACCTCGCCAGCCACGACATCCATGTGCCGCGCATCCCCCACGAGCGCTTCCAGGGCACCACGCCGCACGGCTTCCGCGCCGACTCCGTCGTCCAGCTCGACTGGTGTGTCGGCGAGGTCATGAAAACCCTCGAACGCCTCCATCTCACCGACAAGACTCTCGTCATCTTCTGCTCCGACAACGGCCCCGTGCTGGACGACGGCTACAAGGACGATGCCGTGGAAAAGCTCGGCGCGCACCAGCCTGCCGGGCCTTACAGCGGCGGCAAATACAGCGTGCTGGAAGGCGGCACCCGCACCCCCTTCATCGTGCATTGGGGCGGACGCGTGAAACCCGGCGTCTCCGACGAGGTCGTCTGCACCGTGGACCTGCCCGCCAGCCTCGCAGCGCTCGCCGGAGCGCCCCTGCCGGAGAGCGCCTGCCTCGACAGTCAAAACCTGCTTCCCGCCCTGCTCGGCGAGCCCGGCGCCAAAGGACGCGACCACCTCGTCCAGCAGGACAACGGCGTCAGCGGAAACTTCGGCCTGCGCGCCGGCGAGTGGAAGCTCGTGCGCATGAAAAAGCCCGGGCGCACCCAGGCAAAAGTCACGCTCAAAGGGCGCTCGGAAAACCCGCCCATGCACGCCCTCTACCACCTGCCCGCCGATCCAGGCGAGGAAAAAGATGTCAGCGCCGAACACCCGGAGAAAACCCGCGAACTCATCGAAAAACTCGACACCATCCTCGCAGCCGGCCGAAGCCGCTGACGCCTGCGCGCGGCGAGGGTGATGAAGGACATGCGTCAATGCGGCGGAATATACAAAGCGTCACCACCTTTTGTGAATTCAAGCCATTGGAGTTATGAAGTGCTGGAGTATTGCAAATCCAACACTCCAAGACTCCATCGCTCCAAACAAGGAATCACAAATCATGATGACGCGGGGCATATCCCGCGATTTGGCAGGGATGTCCGCACGTCCGCGGCGCGAAACACTCGCCTCGACAGCGCGTAAACTCCCGGTTATCCCCATCCATGCGCCAACTCCTTCCGATCCTTCCCTTTCTCGCCGCCGCCGCTTTGCATTCCCAGACACCTCCACCCGCCGGGCATGAGCATGGCGGCGTCACGATTCCCGGACTGAAGCACGAGCTGTTTGAGGGCGTGAGGGAGGAGGATCTGCTCCGGCCCGGCAATGATCCGAAGAGTCTGCGCGTCACCCTCGTGGCCACTTTCAACGCGGCCAACTACGGCATGAACTTCAACGGCTGGTCCCACGGCAAGGCCGTGCTCAGCGTGCCGCTCGGCTGGCGGGTCGATGTGACCTTCATCAATCCCAGCCCCATTCCGCACAGCGCCATCGTCATTGAAAAGGCGGACACGAAAAAACTCCAGGTGGCCGAGCCGTGGTTCGAGGGCGGCGCCACTCCGAAGCATCTCACCGGTCAGACGGTGTCGAAGGCGGAGTTCAGCTTCACCCCTGACGAGGAGGGCGAGTATGCGCTGGCCTGCGGCTTCCCCGCGCACGCGGTGGCGGGTCACTGGGTGGCGCTCAATGTCATCGCCGCCGACGGCCAGCCCGCCCTGCAGCTCGGCGACAAGGAGCCGGTGGTGGTGAAGTGAGCCGCCTCAAAGACTGGCGTGGACGCGCGCCAGCGCCATGAGGATGTAGCTGGTGGTGAGCACGCGGTCGCTTTCCATCCAGCGTCCGGCGTCGTTGGCCCAGGAGCCGTCCTCTTTTTGCAGGTTGAGCAGTTTTTGCGCGAGGTCGGCCCGCCAGTCTATGACGCGGCCGTCCCTGGTTTTGATGAAATCCACCCCGGCGACGGCGAGTCCCTTGGCCATGGTGTGGTAGTAATAAAAGAGGCCCTCCGCGCCAAGGCCGGGGTTTTCATCAAGGGTGTAGTTTTCGCTGAGCCAGTCGAGCACCGCTTTCACGCGCGGATCGTTTTTGTCGAGTCCGGCGTAGATGAAGCTGAGAAGGCCGGCGTAGCTGATGCTGCCGTAGCTGCGCAGGGCGGTGCGGCCGTCGGCGGTTTTGGTCTCGCCGCCGCGTGTCTCGCCGGGGCTGTAGATGAAGCCGCCCCGGTCCTTGGGGTCATCACTGACCCAGCCGGCTTTGTTGGTCTCGGGGCGGTTCTGGCAGTTTTCGATGAACTTGATGGCGGCGGAGAAGTTGAGCTGCGGCTCGTTTTTCCCGGCGTCGCCTTTGTCGGCCAGGAGGGCCTGGGCGTGGTGGAGCGCCTCCAGGGCGAAGTGGGTGTTGGAAAGGTCGGCGTGGGCGGGCACTCCGGGCTTGGGGGTGCCGTAGCCGACGCCGCCGTCGAAGGGGTTGTCGGTCTTGCCCTTCTCGTCGAAGTCATTCTGCTGGCCGATGATGAAGCGGCGCGCGGCGAGCATGACCTCCTCGTTCTCCAGCTTCGGATGCAGGAGCAGGGCCATGAGCGCGAGGGAGGTGTTGTAGTTGGCGCGGGCCTTCACATAGATGCCGCCGTCGGGCTGCGCGTTCTTCAGCAGGAAGGCGATGCCTTTCTCCGCTTCAACCGGCGCGGGCGAGTCGGGCCCGCGCTCCGGATTCAGGAGAAAACTCGCCGCCGCCAGGCCGGTGAAGGCCACCGGCTCTGCATCCCCCCACTGCCCGGTGCGCGCGTCCTGCCGCGCGCGCAGGAAGGCGAGACCGCGGTCATAAGCGAGGCGGATTTCCTGTTTCAAAGACTCATGCCGCGCGGGCTGGGTGGCGGCCTGGGAGAGGGCTAGCTGCGGCAGAGCCAGTGCGAAGGCGAGAGCGGGCGTGGATTTCATGGCGGTGTTTGTTTGGAGGGGAGCGGTGAGGATGAGGGCGGGGATTTCGCGCCTTGTTTGGGAGCTTCGGGTCCGGGGCTTTCCACCGGCTTGATGACAACGGTGACGGGCGTGCCCTCCTCCGGGATGTTTTTCGGCAGGGAGATCCAGCGCTGGTCGTCCCAGGCGCCCTCAGCGGTCGAGTTGAAAAGGGCGCCCCGGTCCAGCCAGACGGCGATGATGCTGCCCTCGTGCTCGCCGATGAAGCCGCGCTCGTCCACATAGGAGCCGTTGAAGATCCAGTGATCGAGGTCGGGAGGCGGCTCGCGCGTGTCGCTGTTTTGCATCCATTGAGCCAGCGGCAGGCTGTTCAGCTTCCCCTTCTCCTCCCACTCGGCGGAGATCAGGACCCTGTTGGCGCCGGGCGTGGCGGGCGGCTCCTCGCGCCAGATCTTCGGGCGCTCCTCCGGCGGCACCCTGGCCAGCATGCCCTCGGTGGCCGCCTGGTAGTTCACCAGCAGCAGCGCCACCTGCACGGCGGTGGGGCTGACGGCGGTGGTGAGCACCGTCTCGTGCGTTTTGCCGGTCTCATGCACAAGCAGGTACTCGATGGGCGCCTGGCGCAGTTCCACCTTCGAGGGGATGCGCACCTCGCGCGTGGCTGCGTTGATCCGGATGCCGTCGAGGTCATACTCGCTGGCGGAGATTTTTTTCAGCCGCGCCTGCGCCTCGGCAAGCTGGCGCGCGCCATCGGGCGCGGACTCCTGGGCGCGCAGGGTGGCGAGGGGGAGCAAAAGAAAGATGACCGCGAAACGTGGCATGGGCTGGAGCATAGACGCATTCTCTGGAGGAACAAACGCCGCCTCGCATTCCCGGCTCTCCAGCGGGCGGACGGACAAATCCCGCCCGAAAACAAAACCGGGCGGACACAAAGCGCCCGCCCGGTGGAAACAAAGCCGCGCCGGTTTCCTGCCGGTTTCCTCATTCCTCACGGCTGCCGGCGGTCATGCGCAGCAGATAGTAGAGGAAGTAGGCCAGGCTGCTGACAAAGGCGGCCACATAGGTCAGCGCGGCGGCGTCGAGCACCTTGCTCATCGCCTGGAACTCCGTGCCGGGGGCCACGGCGCCGGTGCCTGCCAGCACGCTTTTGGCGCGGGCGGTGGCGTCGAACTCGACCGGCAGGGTCACCAGTTGGAAGAGCATGAGGATGCCCATGGCCACGGTCATGATGGTGATGGCGAACTGGTGGGGAATGAGTCCTCCCATCATGCCGATAAGAGGCACCCACATGACGATCTGGCTGGCGATGCCGGTGATGCCCACCGCCGCCATGCGCCACTTCAGCGGCGCGTAAAGCTGCTTGTGCTGGATGGCATGGCCGGCTTCATGAGCGGCCACGCCGAGCGCCGCCACAGAGGTGCCGTGGTAGTTTTCCTCGGAGAGCACCAGGCGGCGGTGCGCGGGGTCATAGTGGTCAGTGAGGTGGCCCTCGGTCGGGTGAATCGTCACATCCCGGATGTTGTTGAGGGCCAGGATGCGCGCGGCCACCTCGGCTCCGGTGAGGCCGGAGGAGGCGCGCACCTGCGAGTAGCGATTGTAAGCGCTGCGCACACGCAGGGAGGCAAGTCCGGAGAGGGCCAGGGTGCCAAAGAAGAGAATGAGCATGAGTGTCATGGGATTTGAGGGGGTGATTTTTCGGGTGATACGACTCTGCGCTCATATCGAGCGTTGAAAAGCGGTCATGGGGAAAATATCACCCGTTTTGGAACAGAGCGCGGAGCGGACCCTGCATGGATGAAAATCGGAGGTTGCGCGGCCTGCGGCGCGGCATTGACTCGCGCGCATGGAAGCCGCCGCCCCGCCAACCTCCGAAGAAGTCATCGTCTGCCGCGTCACGCGCTGGTATTTCCGCCGCATGGGCATCCTGGCAGGCATGCTTTTTCTGATGGGCATGTACTTCCTCTACGACGGCAAATACGGCTACCCCGCCGCCAACAAGGTGGCGGAGGAAAAGGAGTGGTTCGAGCAGGTGCTGCTGAAAAGCTACGACGAGGCGAAGGCCGCCGGCGCACTGGAGGCATGGGCCGCCGGGGCCGCCGCCAAAGGCTGGCCAGCGGGAAAAAATGGCGAGCCTCCGCGCTGGATCTCGCACGCCGCGGCGAAGGGCTGGCCGGAGAAGCCGCACAAGTACACGGACCGCGAGATCGTGGAGCAGTTCTGGTGGGGCGGCGCCACGCTCTGCGCGGCGCTGGCCGTTGCGGTGGTGCTGCTGCTCAACCGCAAAAAAACGCTGCGCGCGGAGTCCGGCCACTGGATCACGCCGGAGGGTGCGACCGTGCGCTACGCGGATGTCTTCCGCGTGGACAAGCGCCCCTGGGACCAGAAAGGCCTGGCCTACGCCTGGCACAAGGACGCCGCCGGGCGTGAGAAACGCGCCGTCATTGACGACCTCAAGTACCAGGGCGCCGCGCGCGTGCTCGAGCGCATCCTGGCGGGCTTCAAAGGCGAGTTGATCGAGAAAATCCCGGACCCTCCGGACGACGCGGAAACCACCCCGCCGCAGGCCTGACAAAGCCTGTTTGACAACCGGGAAAAAAGAGCGAATTCGCCCTTGCCAAACAAAATCAAGCCGCTACCTCTCCGCCGCACATCCCCTTCCCCATTATGGCAGACAACATCCAAGACAAAGTCAAAGACATCATCGTCGAACAGCTCGGCGTGAACCCTGAGCAGGTGACCCCCGAAGCCAAGTTCATCGAGGATCTCGGCGCTGACTCCCTGGACACCGTGGAACTCGTGATGGCCTTCGAGGAGGAGTTCGGCATTGATGTCCCCGACGAGGAGGCTGAAAAGCTCCAGTCCGTGGGCGATGTCATTCGTTACGTCGAGGAAAACTCCGCCGAGTAACCTCCCACTCGCATCCTTTCAATCCGGTCAGGCGGGCTTCACAGCCCGCCTGATTGTTTTTCGGACACTGTCTTTTCCTCCCAGCGCGCCAGCAGCCAGAGCACATCAGCCAGGCGGTTCAAAAAACGCGCGATCTCCGGGTTCGGCACCTGCTGGTCCGTTCCCGCCAGGTCGGCCACGCAACGCTCCGCGCGCCGGCACACCGTGCGCGCCACATCCGCCAGCGCGCCGGACATCACACCCGCCTCGCCGGGCAGCGCCCAGCCTTTGAACTGCAAGGCGCCCCCGGACTCCAGGCGCGCCACCCAGTCATCCAGCCAGGCCGTTTTGTCCGCGCCGAAGACCGGATGCGTGGCGGCGTATTTTCCCTCAAGGCCAGGCGGCGTCGCCAGCTCCCCCATCAGTGTGATGAGCCAGGGCTGCGCGGTCGCGACGACCTCCCGCGTCTCCCCGCGCAGGGCGGCGACGCGCAGCGGGCCGAGCGCCGCGTTCAGCTCATCCACCGCGCCGAGGGCGTGGACGCGCGGGTGGGACTTGGGCAGGCGGCAGCCAAAGAGCAGGTCGGTCTCCCCCTGGTCGCCTCGTCGGGTGGCAATGGACATGCCTCATGCTACGCGCGAGCCGCGGGCCGCGCCGGTCATTTTTTCTCCGGCCACAGCGCCTTGAGCGCGCGCACCGTCTCCTCCACCAAAATCTGCCCTCCATCCGGGCCGATCTGGCTGCTCTGGATCACCGCGCCGTAGCCGCCGTGCCGCGCCGCGCGCTCCGTGGGCAGGTAGGTGCCGGGGCCGGCGAGCTGGATGACAAAAGTCTGCACCCCCGGACTGCGCGCCTTCATCTGGATGCCGTAGTCGGTGTAAAGCTCGAAACTGTTCGTGGCGATGGCGCAGTCCCCCAGGCGCAGCGCGTGCAGTTCCATCGGATAAGGCTCCTGCGCTCCCTCCTTCTGCGCGTTGAAGCGGTCCACCACCCGTTGGTTCCACAGGTAGTTCCAGCGCTGCGCAGGATCTTCCTTGAACTTTGCCGCCTCGGTCATTGCCGCAGAGCGCTCCAGGATGGTGACCTTCCGGTAAGGCAGGCGCAGCGTCTCCACATGATGCTGGAAAACCACCTCCTCGCGGATGTCATGCCGCGCGCCCTCCAGGCACTCCTCCCAGGCCGTGACAATGCGCCGCGCCAGCTCCTCCAGCCGCGTGAGGCCGCCGCGCAGCTTTCTCATGCGCTCCTCCGCCGCGCGGTTGATGACGGGGCGGGAAGTCACATCCCCGCCCGCGCCCGTCCACGCCAGGATGTGCAGTTGCCCGCCATGCCTCTCCCGCAAAGCCGCGCGCACCGGATGCCAGAAATCCGCGTGGATGGACCTGCCGCCGCCCACCTCCTGCGCCGGCGAGGGCACATTGACGGCCGTGGCGACCATCTCCTCCCGCTCGTTCCAGAAAAACAGCACGTCCACACTGTGATCCTCATGCCCTTCGATGCCGCGGAAATTCGGCGAGTCCGGGTTCCCGTACATCACCGCCGTGCCGTCCGCGTAATAAGGCCGCCGGTTCTGCGCGATGACCGCCTGGCTCTGCCCCCACGCCACCCGGCCCGGCGCGCGTTTTTCCCACGCCTCGACGATTCCATCCGCGACCCGCGCCGTCATCCACGCCGTGTACTCGGAGGGCCTCATCACGCTGCCATCCTCCGGCAGCGCGTATTTGCCGTCCGTCGTCACCGGCGCCGTGTGCGTGTGCGTCGCGCACAGAAAGACCTTCTCCGGGTCCAGCCCTGCCGCGCGCCCGGCCAGCTTTTCCCGCACCTGCTCGATGACCCCGTCGCGGATCGCCACCAGATCGCACGAGACAATGACCGCCTGGTCCAGCACCCGGTCCCCTTCCCTGGCCTCCAGCGCCAGCGCCGCCGCCTGGATCGGAGTCTCCGGCTTTTTCGAGATGCGGATGCCCCGCTGCCCGTCCAGCCCCACCGGCTGCTCAGGCGTGATGTCCACCGTGGCCGCGCCAACATGTAGGCGGGCGGCTTCGAGCAGGCCCGGCGTCAGGCACAGCAGGGCGGAGAGGAAAAAAAGGCGGTGAGTGTTCATGGCAGAAAAAGCGGCAAAACGTGACGCTCAAAACTACGCGCCGCGCCCACCCTCCCTCTCATCCGCGCCGCCTGGCTCTCGGCTGACGCAAAGCGCCCCGCGCAGACACTCCCGCCCGCTCTGCACGGGCATGGAGAGCCGGCTGCCCTCCAATGACAGAACGGCGGTTGCCGGATTCATTCCAGCAACTGCCGGAATCACCCCGTGAACTTCCGTAATCGTTCCGTGTGCTCCTGACAGGAGAGGTGTCCGCCTCTTGAAAAAGCCCCCTTGTCCTCCCCGCCCGGCAGGCCGGGACCTGTCCCTGCCAGGAATTTTCCGGGAGATTTTTCAGCCATCCGCCGCAAGTCCGGGCCGCCGGCGGCGCTATCCCTTCCCATGCAAACACGCCGCGCCTTTCTCCACCACAGCGCCCTCTGCCTGGCCGGATTCGGCGGCGGGAAAATGCTGGCCGCCGCGCCGGGCAGCAGGCCGCTCCTGCGCGCCGGCCTGATGACGGACCTGCACTACGCGGACAAGGAGCCAACGAAAACGCGCTTTTACCGCGAGGCCCTGGCGAAGCTGGACGAGGCCGTGGACCACATGAACCGGGAGAGGCCCGCCTTCGTCGCCGAGCTGGGGGATTTCATTGACCAGGCGGACTCCGTGGAGACGGAGATCGGGTGGCTCAGGACCGTGGAGGCGCGCTACGCCAGGCTGGAGATGCCCCGCCACTATGTCATGGGCAACCACTGCGTCGGCACGCTGACCAAGGAGGAGTTCGCGGCGCACACACAGTCCGCGGGCGGGCATGCCGCCTTCGAGGACGGCGGTGTCACCTTTCTCATCCTCGACTCCTGCTTCCGCTCCGACGGCGCGCCCTACGCGCGGAAGAATTTCCACTGGCAGGACGCCAACCTGCCCAAGGGCGGGCTGGCCTGGCTGGAGTCCGAACTGGGCAGGGCCGGCGGCCCTGTGATCGTGCTCGCGCACCAGCGGCTCGACGAGGACAAGGCGCACGCCGTGCGCAATGCCGCCGAGGCGCGCGCGCTGCTGGAGAAGTCCGGCAAGGTGCTCGCCGTCTTCCAGGGCCACTCGCACAAGAACGACTACCAGCGGATCGCCGGCATCCACTACACCACGCTCGTCGCCATGGTGGAGGGCAGCGGCGCGGAGAACAGCGGCCACACGCTGCTCGACATCATGGCCGACGGCTCCCTGCGCGTGAACGGCTACCGCAGGCAGGCAAACCGGACCCTTCCCCGCGCCTGAACCGCCCGCCTCCGCGCGTGGCGCGCGCCCAATCCGCCGCGCCGCCGCTTTGCCTGAAAGGAGCCGCCCTGCCGCGCCGCTCAAACATGGATGCCCCTCCACCCCGCACTGCTCTCCTTCCTGGCCGCCGGAACCGCCCTGGCCGCCGAACCCGGCTTTGATCCCATCTTCGACGGCAAAACGCTGGACGGCTGGAAGCACGGCGGCAACTGGGCGGTGGTGAACGGGGAAATCGCCTGCCTGGGCAAGGGCGGATCGCTGGTCCATGAGAGGGCATCGGTGCCCGACGACTTCGAGCTGCGCTTTGACTGGAAAGTCTCCAAAGGCTGCAACAGCGGCGTCTATTACCGGCCCGGCCAGTACGAGTACCAACTGCTCGACAACGCCAACAGCCCCTATGGCGAAAATCCGCGCCAGGCTGCGGCCTCGCTCTTTTTCGGCATGGCGCCGGCGAAGGACGCCGTGAAACCGCATGGCAAGTGGAACGAGGGGCGCATCGTGTGCAAGGGCACGGTCATCCAGCACTGGCTCAATGGCGAAAAGGTCATTGATTTCGACTACAGCGACCCGCGCTGGCACAATGAGGTCGAGGTGCTGCGCATTCGCGGCGGCGACCTCGCGGCGCGCGGCGGCAACATCTCGCTGCAATACCACGGCGCGGACGTGTGGTTCAAAAATCTGCGCTGGCGGGCGATCCCGGCGGATGAGGAGCTGGTGTGCGAGAACATCGCGCCCATGCCCATCCCCGACACCGCCCTGCGCAAGGAGCAGGATCGCGTGAACGGCATGCTGGAAAAGGCCGGAAAAGGCGGCTGGACGCACGAGGAGCTGAGGCGCTTCAAAGTGGACGAGGCGCACCAGGGCGTGGCCGTGGACGGCGCGCACTTTTACGCCATCACCAACACCGCCATCGGCAAGTACCGCAAGGACACGGGCGGGCGCATCGGCGGCTGGCAGGCTGAAAAAGGCGGCCGCTTCAAGCACCTCAACGCCGGCGTCGTGCTCGACGGCAAACTCTGGTGCGCTCACTCGAACTATCCCGAACTCCCCATGCGCAGCTCGGTGGAGATCTGGGACGCCGCCACTCTGGAGCACCTCCAGTCCGTGGACCTCACCAGCGCCGGCGGCTCCCTCACCTGGGTGGACCGGCGGGACGGCTGGTGGTATGCCTGCTTCGCGCAGTATGCGAGGACAGGCGACCCGGCGCGGACGCGCGTGGTGCGGTTTGACCTGAATTGGAAGCCCGCGGGCGAACTGAGCTTCCCGCCTGAAATGGTGGCCAAGTTCGGCAAGAACAGCAGCTCCGGGGGCAGCTTCGGCCCCGACCGCCATCTCTACATCACCGGCCACGACGCGCAGGAGCTTTATGTGCTCAGCCAGCCTGTCACCGGAGATGCCTGGACCTGGCGCGGAGTCATCCCCATCACCGCGCACGGCCAGGCCTTCGCCTGGGACCGCGCCAAGCCCGGCCTGCTCTACTCCATAGACCGCGGGACGAAGGAGGTGATCGTCTCCCGCGTGCGCCCACTGGACTGAGGCAGCGCATTCAACCTCCCGCCGGAGCTACCTCGCCCCGAGCACGAAAGCCACCAGCTCCTGGCACTCGAAGAATGAGGGTGTGGCTTTGTGGCCTTCGCCGGGGATGATTTTCACACTGATCGAACCTCCGGCGGCCTCGTAGCGCTCTTTGAGCAGCCGCGTGTTGTCGTCATAGGGCACGACGACATCGCTGTCGCCATGCACGGCGAACATGGGCACTTTATTCGCGGCGAGGCCGGCGAGGTTGTCAACCGGATTGAACTCCTTCAACCGCGCAATGATCTCCACCTCCGGCAGGGCGAAGTCGGCAAGCGTTTGCGCCTTGGAGTTCTTCAGCGGCCAGCTCGTGAGATTGCACACGGGATAGATGCCGGCCCAGGCTTTGACTTTGTCCGGATTCCGAAACGCCCAGGCCAGTGTCATCATGCCGCCGCGACTTTGGCCGAGCAGGATGGGCTTTGCGGAAAAGCCGCGCTTCACCATGGCATCGTAAAAGTGCGTGAACTTCGCCGAGCTGGCTGGCGAGCCGCGCACCTCGCCGAGGTCGAAGCCCGCGAGACTGATACCCGCCTTCATGAAGGCCTCGAAATACATCTTTCGCCCTGCGAGCGAAACGCCGCCGTTCAGCGTCGGCGCATACCAGACCCACGGTTTACCCTTGGCAGGCTTGGGCGCGGCATAGAGCACGGCCTTGTGGCCTTCGACTTCGAAGATCTCGGGCTTTTTGGGCAGTGCTTCCTGAGCGAGCGCCGAGGTGGCAAGGGTGAGAAGGAGGGCGAGAAGCTTTTTCATGGTTCAATAAATCAGGGCGCGGAAACGGGGAACGCGGTGGAAGGTGATCAAATTGCCGTTGTGCGCGGAATGGGCCTTCGCATTGCCGCTGCGGCTCACAATGCATAGATCGTCGCCGTCGATGCACATGCTGGCGTAATGGCGGCTTTCCTTCGGTGTGTTACCTTTTGTCACGAGACCGGCAAAGCACCAGTCGATCATGTTTTTTGAGAAATGGAGCACGAGACGATGTCGCTCGTTGTCCGGCGTGCCCCAGCGGTCCTTCGGCATCGCATCGGGACGGATCATGGAGTCGGTCGTTTGCGAGCTGAGCAGCCAGAAGAGCTTCGTTTGGTCATCCCAGAGCACATGAAAGCGCATCTGGCCGCCCGGACATGGCACGAAGAGCATCGGCGTGCCAGCGGGTGATTTCACGAGCGAGGTGGTCATGCTGCCATCGTCGTTTTCATGCACTTGGGCGATGGCGGCGTAGTTCGTCATGCCGGTGTTTGCACGCATCCAGAGGTGGAAGGTTTTGCCCTGCGGATCATGCCACAGGTGTGTGGGATCGGTGAACTGCACCACATTCGTCTCCAGCCAGCCGAGCGGCGCGATGCCCCGTCCTTTGGGCGGCACGAGGAAGGTCACCTTCTTCCGGTCCATCGGATGAAACGGCAGGCCAAAGGCGTTTGGCAGACGCGCTTCGGGGATGTCCTCAAACACGAGCTCGCTCGCAAAGGTCCAGTTCTCACGCCGGGTGAGATCGCTGTCCGCTTTGGCCCGCATGAGCACCGGCGCGAGATCCGCCACCTGCCAGCCCTGGATGCCACGCTTCGGCGCGTGCTTCTCCATCACGAGATACACGTTCCCTTTCGCAAAGTGGACATTGCACGCGCTTTGATGCCAGATGCCGGTGTCGTTCAAGAACGAGCGCTCGCTCCACGTCACGCCATCATCATCGGAGCGGATCACCGCCACCTGCTTGTCACGACCGAGGATATAGAGCGACTTTCCGGCCACAAACGGCCTCGCAAAGCTCAAATCGAAGTCCGCTCGATGTGTCCACGTCTTCCCGCCATCATCGCTGGTGAGAATGCGTGACTCATGAAACGCCTTGTTTTCAGGCGGCACCGCTTTCCCCGCCGAAGAAACCTCATGCGTCACCACCAGCCGCCCCGAAGGCAGCCGACAAATGCCCGGCGTGTAACCATAAATCCGCGCCGGGTCCGGTGATTCCCAAATCGTGACATGCTCCTGCGCCAGCGGGCGGGTTTGGGCGTCTGTTGTGATGGTGCAGAACAGGGCTGGCAGGCAAAACAGGGCTGGCGCTGGGCATCGAAGTGACAGGAGACAGACAAAGAACATGAGCATGAAGCATGCATGTGATGGCGGCGTCTGCCAAACGACCTGTCGTCCAAGTTGAGCGGAAGTTTGCATTGAAATCGGTCTTGTCGGAAGGCGGCTGGCCTGCGAGTCTGAGGGCGCATGTCCGCCGCCTTTCAGCCGACCCGCTGGACCTTGCTGCAAAGAGCGGCGGGTGATGACCCTGTCGCGCGTGAGCGAGCCTGGGCGGAGCTTTATCCGAACTATCGCGCCCCGTTGATCGCCTTCGCTCGCATGCAGGGTTTTGACGAGGGCGGCGCGGAGGACACGGTGCAGGGCTTTTTCGCCAAGGTGGTGCGGCTGGACTGGCTGCGGGAGGCTGATCCCTCCCAAGGGAAGCTGCGGACGTTTTTTCTGAGCCGGTTCAAGACGCATCTCAACGACCTTCGCAAGCATGAGCGGGCGGCGAAGCGAGGCGGCGGCGAAGTCTGTCTGGATTTGGACGATCATGCGAACGAGGTGGCGCAGGACGCTGCCACCGACGCCGCATTTGACCGCGAATGGGCTCAAACGCTGGTGCATCGAGCACTGGAAGTGCTGCGTGTTGAGTGCGTGGGGGCGGCGCGTGAACGGATCTATCAAATCGTTGCCGCTCAGATGGCCGGCAAGGAAGAAGAGACGCTGCGCTCCCAGGCGGATGCGCTCGGGATGGCGGAGGGCGCGCTGCGGGTGGCGCTGCATCGAATGCGCGATCGTTTTCGCGAAATCCTCCGCGCCGAGGTGCGCGAAACCCTGCCGCCGGACGGCGATATGAAGGCGGAAATCCGCTATTTGATTCAAATCCTGTAACACTGGCGCGCGGCTTTCCGAGAATGGGAAAGAAAGCCCGTCGCATCTGAAACCATCCACAGCTCGAAACCAACATGAGAACTCCATCCGCGCGAAAAGTCGTCCCGTTCGTCATCCTTGCGGTGGGAATTTTCACCGGGGTGTGGGCTTCAGGAATCGTCGGAGGAGTCGGTGTGGGTGTTATGTTGCTCACGACCTCCTTGGTGGCCCTGCCCTTTGTCGTGCTGGCACTGATTACCCGTATCATGGCGTCATACTGGCTGTCTTACGCGCTGGTGCTTCTGGCCGCTGCGGGTGCCGTGTGGATTTCCAGGGAAGGTTATCCTGCGAGCCGTGGCGATGCCCAGGGCGCGCTGGTGTTTGTCTTTCTGCCCATCTACCTGTGCATGGGTGCGGGCGTCGTGGCGGTGCTGGTGCTGTTGAGCGAGTCCATGGCTCGTGCGCGGGTCAGGCTGGCTCTCGCAAAGAAGCAAGGGAATCAGCCAAAGACAGTGCGGGAACGCTGGATCATGGCGGTCAGTGCCGCCCTTTTCGTGCTGGCGGCGGGTGCCTGCGCGCTCGCGATCACGCGTTGGGCGGTCCGCCATCATGAGGTGAATGCCGCGCTGAATCTGACATCCCAGGAGGCGCGGCAGGAGACGCTGGAGAGGGCCTTGGCCGCGAAGGACTATGAGATACTCGGCATTCTCGCGCATCAGGATCTGCCCGGCAAGGATCTGCGCCGCATCCACGATGCCTGCCGGCAAAATCGCAACGCAGGCTCCTCGGCTTTTGACGGACTCGCGTCGAACCCCGGAACTCCACCTGAATTGCTGGTTTCCCTGGCGGGTCAGGGCACTTACCAAGCCCGAGGAGTGGCGCGAAATCCATCCACGCCTTTTGCCACACTGGAGCAACTCGCCACTCACGAGGACAAGTGGGTGCGCAGGGCGGTGGCGCAGAATCCATCCGCGCCGTTAAGTTTGCTGGCCGTGCTTGCCGAGGACGGCGAGGAGATGGTGAAGGATACCGCAAAGCACTTCCTGAACAAATCCAAGGGCAAGGCAGGGAAGAAGAAGGCGGCTGCGAAGGCGAACCAACCGTGACCACATCCGCAGACACAGCACGATTTCCCATGAGTGACCACCTTCCAGACACCGAAAAGGCCACCGAGCCCCTCGCACGCCGTGCGCTGGAGATGGCGCTGGACACGCCTGCCGGAGCCAATGCACCGGCTTGGGAGCCGCCGTCGCCGGAGGAACTGACGGCGGCGTTTGAGGGCTACTCGGTGGAGACCCTGATCGGCCGTGGTGGCATGGGCGCGGTGTATCGCGCCACGCAGAACAGCCTGAAGCGCCGCGTGGCGATCAAGCTGCTGCCCGCCGAGTTGACCGAGGCCGACCCGGACTTTGCGGAGCGCTTCCGCGCCGAGGCCGAGATCATGGCCACGCTGGATCATCCGAACATCGTGACCATCCACGACTTTGGCCGCACACACGCGGGGCATTTCTTCATCGTGATGGAATTCGTGGAAGGCACGGACCTGCACCAGCTCATCCGCCATGGACGGCTGGAGCTGCCGCAGGCGCTCAGCGTGGTCAGCCAGGTGTGCGGCGCGCTGGAGTTCGCCCATGGCAAAGGCTGCATCCACCGCGACATCAAGCCCGCGAACATCCTTGTGAAGGCGGACGGCACGGTGAAGGTCGGCGACTTCGGCATCGCCAAAATGGTGGCCGGCGCGGACGCCGCCACGGCATTCACCGGAACATGCATGGGCACGCCGTTTTACAGCGCGCCGGAGCAGTTGCGCGGCGGGCATGTGGATCACCGGGCGGACATTTTCAGCCTCGGCGTGATGCTTTACGAAATGCTCACCGGCCAGCTCCCCACCGGCCACTTTCAGCCGCCGTCCAAAAAGGTGCCGCTCGACGAGCGCGTGGACGGCGTGGTGCTGCGCGCGATGGCGGATGATCCCGACCGGCGCTATCCCACCGCCACTGCGGTGCGCACAGAAGTGGATAATATCCGCTCGCCTCACGTCCAGACGCTTGGGGCGCGGCTGGAGAGAGCGTTCTGGGGCATCCTCGCGGCGGCAGTCGTGATCTTCTCCTTGTGGGTTTTCCATGAAGCTATCAATTTTGATCCGTCCCCATCCAGGACCGCCAGCACGAAACGACCACCGCAGCCGGTCGTCGAACTGGCACCGCCATCCGCGCCGCCTCCCCGCCCGACCGTGCCGTGCCGTCTCGTGATGCTGGACATCGCCACGCGGGGTCGGGAGGCTGCGGAGTTGCCTCTGGCTGCTCAGATTGAGCATTCGCCAAATGATCTGGTGCAAGTGGTTGCCGCGACGCGCGACGCGGCGGTGTTTTGGCTGCGGAAAGATGGCAGCATCGGCGGCGCGGCATTGTCAGCCGACGAGCAGCAGATGCTACGCACGGCCGCAGGCTGGGGCGGCGGTTTTGTGAAACTGGAAACGGCGGATGGAAGCCTCATCGCCCTGCACGAGTCCGGCGAGGTGCGCGTGGCAGGAGCGCTGGAGCCGTGGGTGAAGGAACGCCTCGCCGGCGTGGTGGACATCTCATTCTACCGCGCCACGCTTGTGGCACTGAAGAACGACGGCACCGTCGCATGGCTGGGTGACAAGAAGCCCTTCTTGCCGGTGGTGGAGCACATGGAGCGGCGTCTGAAACAGCTCGACACCCATGTCGCCCGCATCAGCCAGCATCGTGTGATCCTGCGGGATGGCTCGGTGAGCGATTGGGGAATGGGCAAATCCATCGCCGTGCCGGGACATGCAAGCGAGTTCGCCAGCAGCCACGGCTGCGTCCGGCTGAACAGCGGCCATTGGATCTTCATCGGACGCGCAGAGGCCGGGCTGGACCGCTGGGTCACCAGCGTGAAAGCGCTCGACATTGTGGATGGCGGCATGCTCGAAAAGTCACGGCCTCTCGCCCTGCGGACATCAACCACCGAATGGCAATTCTGGCCCGGACTCGATTTAGGCGCGCCACCTGTCAAAACACTGAGCGCAGCCCTGCTTGGGGCGGTCCAGGTCGAACTGCGGCCCGGCTCCGTCCCGGTCGTCCTCGCCCTCCTGCCCGCAGCCGCAGTGCCGCGCTCCGGTTACTGGAAAGCGGAGGAGCTTCTCGATGCACGAAGGAAGAAGCCATGAGCCAGCGGCGTGCCCACGATCGCGAGCGTAAGGAAGGTTGATTTCATGGCTTCGACGGTGTGGCGAAGCGTGCGCCGCTGGTCTTGAGCATTGAGAGCAGGCGTTCGCGCAGTTGGGCGGTCAATTCGGGCTGGGAAGTGGCAAGGTTTGCTGTTTCTCCGGGATCGGTTTCGAGATCGTAGAGCTCGTCGCGATCATCTTCGTCAAAGTGCAGGAGTTTGTGACGGCCCATTCGCACTGCGGAATGCGGGCGCGTCTGGCTGGTGACGAAGTCGCTCGTGCCGATGCGCGAGGGTGCCTTTGCGAAGCCTTTTTCAGGATGGTAATACGGGAAATGCCAGAGCAGCGGACGTTCGGGCAGCTTGTTCGTCGGATCGCGCAGCAGCGATGCGATGCTGACACCATAGACGGCTCCGGTTTGAGCGGAGGCCAGCTCGGCAAACGTCGGCAGCAGATCGCAGCCATGCACCGGTTCGTTGCAAACCGTTCCGGCGGGCGTGTGGCCCGGCCAGCGCACGATGAACGGCACGCGGATGCCGCCTTCGTAGAGGTTCCATTTGCTGCCGCGAAGCGGGGTGTTGGCGGTGTAGTTGGGATGGCCGCCGTTGTCGGACATGAAGACGACCAGTGTGTTGTCATGGAGGCCCAAGGCCAGCAGCAGCCCAGTCAAGCGCCCCACCTCGTAATCCAGCGTCTCCACCATCGCAGCGTATTCAGACCGAATCGCTGGCGAATCCTTCGGCAACTTGGCGCGATACTTTTCAATCAGCCAAGGACAGCGGCTATGCACCGGGTCATGCACATAGTAGTGCGACAAATGGAGGAAGAAGCGCTCTTCCCGATGCTTCCGAATGAACCGCAGTGCTTGGTCAGTGAGCGCATCTTGCGGATACTGCCCATCTTCCACGGCGCTGTCTTTGAGACTCGGGTCACTCTTATACGCATACGGATGCGAACCAAACTCGCCCGTGCCTTCGGCGAAACCCTGCTGCAGCGGCCCATGGGTGGGCGACCAGCCGAGATAGCCGTTGTGATGCTGGCTGACGTGCCATTTGCCATAGAACCCCGTCGCGTAGCCTGCGGGCGCGAGCACCTCGGCGAGCGTCGTTTCCTCCAGTGGTAGGTTCAGCGTGTAGGGCGGCGATTGGAGAGGCTGTTTCAGGTCGGGCACCTTCGGTGAATCCTTCGTGACAAATTCAAAGTTCAACCGCGCCGGTGTCTTGCCGGTGAGGATCGCGGCGCGTGATGCCGAGCAGATCGGCGCGGGTGCATAGGCCTGTGTGAAGCGCATGCCCTGGCTCGCGAGTCGGTCGAGATTCGGCGTGTGATGGTAGGGATGCCCGTAGCAGGCGAGGTCACTCCACGCGAGGTCGTCCGAGAGAATAAAGACAATGTTCGGCGGCGCGGCGCCCAGAAGCGCCGAACTGCACACGAGGAATGTCAAAACACGCGCGATCACTTTTTGCGGACGGCTTTGGGTGGAGCGATCGGGTAGGCGGGATCAGGCGTCGATGCAGTGGCTAGAATCTCCTTCATCTGCGCCACCACGTCGGGATGCTTCGCGGCGATGTCCTGTGACTCCGCCTGATCGTAGCGGATGTCGTAGAGTTCGATGGGCTGATCGGTGCCGTTGCGCACGGCCTTCCAGTCGCCCTTGCGCGCCGCCTGCTTGTACTGGCCGCGGCTGTGGCCGTAGTCCCAGTAGAGGTAGTCGTGCGGCGGTGCCTTGCCGCCTTTCAGCGCGGTGAGAATCGAGTGGCCGTCGATGGGGTGCTTGATTTTGGCGCCGACGATCTCGGCCAGCGTCGGCATCACATCCCACTGCGTCCAAATTTCGTCGCTGACCTTGCCCGCAGGCACATGGCCCGGCCAGCGCACGATCATCGGCACGCGGATGCCGCCTTCGTAGAGATCACGCTTCACGCCACGCAGCGGCCCCGCGCTGTGGAAGAAGGACGGCTTGTGCTTCGCCTCGGCGGAAGGGCCGTTATCGCTGGAGAAAAAGATGAGCGTGTTGTCGGCGAAGCCCTTTTCGTCGAGCAGGTCCAGCAGGCGGCCGACATCGCGGTCCAGCATCGTCACCATCGCCGCGTAGTTCTTCTCCACCTGCGGCCAGTCGCGGTCCGTGTAAGGCGCATCGCTCGGCACGATCTGCGATTCGTCCGACTTCAGCGGGTAGTCGGACCAGTGCGGCAGCGTCGAGGCATAGTAGAGAAAGAAGGGCCGGTCTCCAGACTCGCGCACAAACTTCAGCGCCCGTTCCGCAAAGAGATCGGCGGTGTATTGCTGCTTCTTCTCACCACGATTTCCCGGCAGCAGCACGACGCGGTCGTTGTCCCAGAGATGGTCCGGATAATAGAAGTGCGCCTGGTCCTGATCGACGTGGCCGTAGAAGTCATCAAAGCCCTGGTCGTTCGGTTTGCCCTCCGAGCCATGGATGCCGAGGCTCCATTTGCCCACCGCGCCCGTTCGATAGCCCGCCTCATGCAGCACCTCCGCCAACGTGATGTCCGCATTCTTCAAAAAGGTGCCGTGCGGGACGTTGTCGCGGACGCGCGCATGGCCGTTGTGCATGCCCGTCATCAGGCAGCACCGCGATGGGGCACACACCGACGACCCCGCATACACCTGCGTGAAACGCGTCCCGCCTGCGGCAAGCCGGTCGAGATTCGGCGTCTGGATCAACTTCTGGCCGTAGCAGCCGAGCTCGCCGTAACCCAGATCATCCGCGAGGATGAAGATGATGTTGGGCGGTGCGGCATGCGCAGAAACAACAACCGACAGGAAGATGACAAGCAGACGAGGGATCACGGGCAAAATGAAGGTTCTGGCACTTGAAGGAGCCGGCCAGTGGATCGAAAACGCCACGCTTCAAGGCAACCCTGCACAAATCGCCTTCGTCATCGCAGGATTCCATTGTCCATGCATGAACTGGCGTGCGGATTCTTGACGTGACCAGCCAGATGCGGCGGTTCACGATCCGTCCGGAAACGACTCGTCGGCACGTTGTGGCTTTTCTCGCTGCTCAAACGCCCGGAAGTAGTTCAGCACGGGATAATCGAAACGGTTGCCGAGGGCTTCCTTGAGCTTGCCGAGGCTTTCCAGGCCGTGCGCAGCAGCGGCATCTCGGATTTCGGCTTCCTCCTCGGCTGTGAAGTAGTCGCGTGGTTCGGCCTTCAGCTCGCCGTGCTGGATGGCCTGGGAGAGGTGGTTGTGGATGGTGCTGGCGACGAACCCGCGAAGCGAGGCGATTTTTTCGACACCATGGCCCTGGCGGTGCAGGCGCAGCGTTTCGAGCGCGGTGCCAGTGAGCCCACCCTCGCTTTTCATCTTCGGCGGCGGCGGTGGCGGCGTTTCGTCGGCAAAACGCATCGCTTCATGCGTTTCGAGCCATTCGGAAATCGCGCCCATGAAGACCGCGCCGTAGTCCGCGAGCTTCTGGCTGCCCACGCCGGGCAAGGCGAGGAAGTCGCGTTCGGTGCGCGGGTAGCGGCGGCACATGTGGCGCAGCGTCGTGTCGCCAAACACGACGTAGGGCGGCACACCGCGCTCGTCGGCCAGTTTTTTGCGCAGCGCACGCAGCTCGGCGAAAAGCGCCTCATCGCAGGCGATGCTGCCGGCTTTGGCGACTTTGCCGGTACTCGTATCGCTTTTCACCACCACGGGCACACGCGTGAGCATGACCGGGGTGCGGTTCATGAGCGTGGCGAGGCCCTGTTTCGACAAAGTGAGCGTCTGGAACGTGTCCGGCGAGGCATCAATGTAACCGAGCCGCATGAGCTGGCGGCCCAGCGCGGCCCATTCCTCACGCGGCGTGTCCTTGCCGATGCCGTAGGTGCTGAGCTGATCGTGATACCATTTCCGGATTTTTTCGGTGTTCGCTCCGGCGAGCACTTCGACGACGTGATTGAGGCCTGTGCTGAAATTGCTCTTCTGCCGGATGCGGAAGATGCAGCTCAGCAGCTTTTGCGCATGGGTGGTGGCGTCCCAGGTCTCGCGCGGTTGGAGGCAGATGTCGCAGCCGCCGCAGTTGTCGCCCGGCCACTGCTCGCCGAAGTAGTCGAGCAGCGCCACGCGGCGGCACTCCGCACCCTCGGCGAAGTCCGCCATCATCCGCATTTGCCGTGCGGCGATGTCCGCGGCCTTGGCGTCGGTCATTTCGTCGAGGAACTTCAAATTGCGCACCAGATCGCCGCGTGAGTAAAGCAGCACGCACTCGCTCGGCAGGCCGTCGCGTCCTGCGCGGCCCGTCTCTTGATAATAGCCCTCGATGTTCTTCGGCAGATCGGCGTGGATCACATAGCGCACGTCCGGTTTGTTGATGCCCATGCCAAAGGCGATCGTGGCGCAAACGACATGCGCCTCATCGCGGATGAACGCCTCCTGATTGGCCGCCCGCTCCTCCGGCTGGAGTCCCGCGTGATACGCCACCGCCTTTACCCCCTCCGCCGAAAGCGCTGCCGCGAGGCTCTCCGCGCTTTTGCGTGACTGTACATACACAATGCCCGCCTCCTCCGGTCGCTGGCGCACGAACTCATACACTTGCCGTGTTGATTTGGCCTTTGGCAGGATGCTGTAGCTGAGATTGGGCCGGTTAAAGCTCGCCAGAAAGACCTCCGGCTCATGCAGGTGAAGCTGGCGAATGATTTCTCCCCGCACCTGCTCCGTCGCCGTGGCCGTGAGTGCGAGAAACGGCACGCCGGGCAGCCTGTCACGCAGCGTGGCGAGCTGGCGGTATTCCGGGCGGAAATCATGCCCCCACTCGCTGATGCAGTGCGCTTCATCGACGGCGATGGCCGTGACGTTCCAGCGTTGCAGATCGCTGATGAAGCCCTCCATCATCACCCGCTCCGGCGCGGCGTAGAGCAGCTTGTATTGACCATGCTCCAGCCCCGAGCGCCGCCGCTGTGCCTCGCTGCCGTGGATGGACGAGTTCAAAAATGTCGCCGCCACGCCGCTCGCCGTCAGCGCATCAACCTGATCCTTCATCAGCGCGATGAGCGGCGAAATGACCAGCGTCAGCCCCTCTCGCGCCAGCGCCGGAAGCTGAAAGCACAGCGACTTGCCCGCGCCCGTCGGCAAAATGGCCACCACATCCCGATTCGCGAGCGAAGCGTCCATAATCTCCTTTTGGAGCGGGCGGAAGCTGTCGTAGCCGAAGTGTTCCTTCAGAAGGGTGGCGAGGTCGCTGGTCATGGGCATGGATTCGATAAACCATCGAATCCTGTCCCGGAATGCTTCGATTGCCAGTCGAAGCCGCTGCTTCTGCGCGAGCAAATTTACGCCGGCGAAATGAACATGCGCGGACGTGTTTGAGCCGCCTGGGAATGCTCACCAACACTGCCGATGAAACTCGGATCCCGTTTGCGCCATGCGTCTTGTTTCATGAATCCGGACCGCGGGCCAGGGCATTCGGATCCAGTCTGCGGATGATGAGAAGAACTGGCGGCCCGTCAGAAGCTCTTCAAACAGCAGCATTCATGGATTTGCAGGGGGAAGCTTGCACGACTGCCAGGCCAGGAAGCGCCATTTGCCATCCTCCAAACGCCAGACGGCGAGATAACTGAGGACGGAGTCCATGACGCCCTTTTCAGACGCGGCCTGGATGCGCGCGCGACCGCTCACCAGGGCCACGCCGGGCGCGGGGAAGCTGGCTTTTCTCTCCACATGGTCATACTCCAGGTAGCGGGTGCGGCCGGAAACGAGGATGTCCACAAACGAGGACTTGGTGTCCACCACTCCATTCGAGTGGGCGTAATGCAGGTTGTCCGAAAAAATGGCGGAGAGCTTTCCCATGTCGGGCGCCTTCATGGCGGCGATGCGGGCGTCGTCGGCGGCGAGGATTGCGGCCACATCGGCCGCGTGAAGGGGAAAACCGAGGATGCAAAGCAGTGTGACGATGTGTTTCATGGATGGTTGGATGGTAATTCGGGGTCATTTGCGCGACGCGCGGGCCCGCCATTCATAGACCACGGTGATGGCCAGGGTCAGCGCGGTCAGCGGCACGACAAACACCATCATCATCATGCGGTAGCCCGGCAGAGACTCGTGCTTGGTGGCATCAAAAAAGAGGTACACGACATAGGCGATGTAATAACCGAGAAAAAGCAACCCCTCCCAGCGGCGAATGGTGCAGCCGAAGGTGAAAAAGATGGGCAGGCAAGCCACGGCAACAGCCAGCACCACCCAGATGTCAAAATTCAGCGCCGCCTCGGAGACAGGCAGTCCATCGGGCGCGGCGATGGAGCTCAGGCCGAGGACGCAGAGGATGTTGAAAATGTTGCTGCCGACCACATTGCCGACGGCGATGTCACGCTCCCCTTTCAATGCCGCGATCACCGATGTGGCCACCTCCGGCAGAGAGGTGCCCGCCGCCACGATGGTCAGGCCGATCACCAGCTCGTTCACTCCCATGGCACGGGCCAGCATTACCGCGCCCTCCACCAGCCAGTGCGAGCCGAGCACCAGCATGCCAAGACCCGCCGCCACAAAAAAGAGGTTCGTCATGACCGCCTTCGCCCCGCTGTCAGCCCGGCCGAACTCCTCCTCAAAATCCCCCTCCTTGTCATTTTTTTCCTTCCCGGCCTGGAGAAACAGGAAAACAACATACACGATCAATCCGGACGCAAAAATGACGCCGTCCAGACGGCTGATCAACCGGTCCCGCGCCAGCAGAAGCAGCAGCGCCGAGCAGGCGATCATGATCGGCACATCGAGCCGCACCAGCTGCCTGGACACCGCCAGCGGTGTGATGACCGCCGACAATCCAAGGATGAGCAGCACGTTGAACACATTGCTTCCGAGAACGTTCCCCACCGCAAGGTCCGGCTGCCCCGCCCAGGCGGACTGCACGCTCACCGCCAGTTCCGGCGAGCTGGTGCCGAAAGCCACCACGGTCAGCCCTATGACCAGCGGCGGAATGCCAAACGCCGCCGCCAGACGCGCGGCGCCGCGCACTAGCAAGTCCGCGCCGAAAATGAGGAGCGCGAGACCGATGACGAACAAAACGAGCGTGATGAAATCCATGCAGCCGCGTGCTTAGCCGTCCCCGCCGCAAGCGTCAAGCCCGCCTCCCTCTTTGCTCGGGCATGGCCTCCCGCGCGTCTCAAACTGAATGCGGTGTCAGCCCGCCTTCATCATCCCGGGGATTTGCCTCGTCGCGATGCCAACCGGACGATCCAGCGGCACGCCGCCGCAGGCGAGCAGGGTGGTGAGCAGATCGCCTTGATTGCCTTTCACCGTGTTGATGAAGCGGCCGGTGTTGATTGAGCCGCCGCCTTTGCCGGCAATGATGAAGGGCAGGTTCTCGCGCGTGTGCTTGTTGCCGTCCTCCAGGCCGCTGCCCCACAGCATGATGCAGTTGTCGAGAAGGCTCGTGATCACTGAGGCGCGGTGACCTTCAGATGCACAAAGCGCCGGCCATTACTGCCAGAAGGGATGCTCGTCTTCACCTGCTGCAGGGTGCCGTCGTCGGAGAGGACTTGCTGCGTGACGCCAGCCGTATTTCTGGATGCGCCCGGGTTCTGCTCTGCGCACCATTTGTGTGCGCAAGCCAGCGGACTTTAGTTTGACTCCAGCCGGAAGAAGGCGGTGTTGTCCGGCACTGTGAACTGGAACTCCAGCCTGCCCTCACCGTTGATGAGCGTCTGCGACGCGCTCATGGGAAACAGCGTGAAACTCGCGGGCGCAAGCGTGGTGCTCTTCTCAATGCCCAGCGTGAGTGTGAACACGCCCGTGGCCGGATGCCGCTGGAGGAGCGGCGCGCCGACGTGGAGCGCCTGCACCTGCGTCGTGGAGAAGTAGCCCGCCGCGTTCGCATTTGTCTCCGCCTTGCCGAGGTTGGAAAAGAGATTCGTCACCAGCGCGGGCTGGCTCACCTGCCAGTTGAAACCCAGCGCCGTGTAATTGTGCTCCGCCCAGTCGTTCAGCCCGTCGCCGTCCGCATCGGCGGTGGTGGAGTAGGCGTCGCCCGTGAGCGCGATGTCGAAAGGATTCTCGTTGAGGTCGCTGCTCGCCACATGCAGCGCCGCCGTGCGTGTGCTGCTGATCGTGCCGGTGGGAGTGAAGGTCACGGTGAAGGTCGTGCTGCCGCCGATGGCGACGGTGGTGCTCATGCCACTCGTGCTCACGACATAGTTGCCCGAGTGTGTTCCATCCACCGTCACGGCGATGCCCGCGAGCGGCGCGGTGCCGGTGTTCTTGATGGTGAAAGTCTTCGCGTTGCTGCTACCGATGGCCACCGCGCCGTAGCCGATGCTCGCGCTGCCATCCACGAGGTTCGTGCCCGCCGGCTGCTCCAATCCGATCTCCGGCGTCACGCCCGTGCCGGTGAGCGCGATGTCGAAGGGATTCTCATCCACGTCATTGCTGGCGATGTGGATAGCCGCCGCGCGCGCGCCCAGCGCACCGGGCGCGAAGGTCACCGTGAAGGTCGTGCTGCCGCCCGCTGAGACCGGCGTGCTGATGGCGGACACCGTGAAGTCCGCCGCGTTCGTCCCGTCCTTGGTAATGGCGAGATTGCGCAGCGGCGTCGTGCCCGTATTACGCACGGTGAAGGTCTTCACCGCGTTGCTGTCCAGCAGCACATCGCCATAACCCACACTCGCCGCGTCATCCACGAGGTCCAACCCCACCGGCTCCTCTACCACGATCTCCGGATCAATGAGCGTGGTGAAGGTCATGTCCATGCCGTAGCTGGTGCCGCCCGCGTTCTGCGCTACGATGCGGTAGTGATACAGCGTGCCGTCCAGCAGACCGGTGACAGCCTGGTTCACCGCTATCGGGTTAAGCCCGGCACCGGGGTTTTGAGCTGCCGTGCTCGTGCCATAACTCGTGGTCGTGCCGTATTCAAACCACGCCGTGGTGGCGAGGCCGGCGGGATTAGCGGTGCCGTTGAGCGTGGCACCGGAGGTGGTGGCCGCGCTCGCCGCCTGCGTCACGGCCACCGGCGGGATGGAGTCGCCATAATACCGTGCGATGGCAAAATCAAAGCCGGAGGCCGTCTGCGCACCGCCCACCACGAGGATGCCGCCATTGCTCTGCACCGCGAGATTCATGCCGTAGTCGTTACCGGTGCCGATTGGGGTGGTCACGATGGCTGATCCCCGGAAACTGGCATCCAGGCTGCCATTGGCGTTGTAGCGGGCGATGGCGAAATCCTCATTGGCATTGAACACATGTCCTGCCACGAGGATTTTCCCGTCACCTTGCAGCGCTGCGGCATTGCTCACATCAGCCCCCACGCCGACAGCGGTTATCACATAACCCGCCCCACTTCCAAAAGTGCTGTCCAGCGCTCCTGCTGAGGTCAGTCGCACCAGCGCTATGTCTTGATGATCGTCACTGACGTTGGAGATGCCGCTGATCACGATCCTGCCATCCGGCTGGACAGCGAGCCCGCGCCCGGACTCGCTGCTGCCGCCGAGGTGAAAGACCGCCTTGCCACCGCTGCCAAAACCAGTGTCCAGACTGCCGTTGGCGTTGTAACGGACGACACCGATATCGTAACCCGGAGTGGTGCCACTGTAGGTGTCCCCCACCATCAGAATCTTGCCATCTGCCTGCACCACCACGCGCTGGCCGCTGTCCTCAGCGGAGCCAAAGGCGGTCATCACCTTGCCGGTGGTGTTGAAGGAGGTGTCCAGCGTGCCGTCTGGATTGTAGCGGGCCAGGGCATAGTCATAGTTGCTGCCATTCCAGGCCCGGCCAGCCACCACGATCTTGCCGTCACCTTGCAGCGCCATGCCCTGGATGGCCTCATCACCCGCGCCGATGCCGGTCACCACCTTGCCAGTGCCGTTGAAGCTGGTGTCCAGAGTCCCATCGGGCAGCAGGCGCACCAAGGCGAAATCACCATCATTGGAGACACCCGCTGATCTGCCGGCAATCACGATTTTGCCATCGCTTTGCACCACGACAGCCCGGCAGGAGTCGTTGTTGCCGCCGAAGGTGACTGCCACCTTGCCGGTGCCGTTGAAGCTGGTGTCCAGCGTGCCATTGGGCAGCAGGCGCACCACGGCCATGTCCAGATTGCTGCCATTGTTGCTGTCCCCAGCCACCACGATCCTGCCGTCCGGTTGCAACGTCACACTGGTGGCAAAATGGTAGGTTCCCCCGCCTACTGCCAGTGTCTTGGTTCCATTGCTGCCAAAGGCCGGGTCAAGGTCACCCGTGCCTGCGGAGAAAAAGGTGCCATCGGTTGTGTTCGACGTGCCGGAGCTGTTCGTGGCCGTGAGACGATAATGGTAAATGGTGCCTGGCTGCAGACCGGTGAGATTCGTGCTCACGTTTTGCGGGCTGGTGCCGTTGGACGGGGAGAGTGTCACCGGAATGTTAGTCCCGTAGCTGGTTGTCAGCCCGTATTGAAACTGCGCAGTGGTGGCGAAGCCACTGGGATTGACGGTGCCATTGATGGTTTGTCTGGTGATCTGCCGGTTCGTCGTGGCTGTCAATGCGACCACAGGCAGGGTGGTAAGCGTGGTGAAAGTGCCGTCCAGGGAATTGGACGTGCCAGCACTGTTCGTCGCCGTCAGCCGGTAATGGTAGGTGGTGCCTTGCGTCAGAAAGGTCAGTGGCGCGCTCACATTCTGCGGGCTGGTGCCGTTGTTGGGAGACAGGTTCAGGCTGTAGCTGCTCCCATAGCTGGTGGTCAGCCCATACTGGAATTGCGCCGTCGTGGCGCCGCCATTCGGATTGATGGCACCGTTGAGCGTGGCGCCCGAGGTGCTCACTGAGCTTGCCGCGCCAAGAGTAACCGTGGGTTTGACGGGCGGTGTGCTCGCCAGGCTGATGTTGTCAACTCGCACACCAGCGAAGTCGTTGAAGATGTCGTCTATCGTATAAAAAGTAAATTTCAACTGGCCAGTCTGTCCTGAGTAGGCGGAAAGATCAAAGCTAAAGTCCGTATAGCTCGCGCCTCCGTTCGTCAGATTGACTCCGCTTTCCACCAGCACCAGCTCCAGGCCATTGTGGATAAGGATCACTTTGAACTTGTCGTAGTCTGTGTCTGCTTCCGTCTGCGAAGACACGGAGAACGCGAGCACCGAACCCGCTGGTATGGAGAAGGTCGGAGACAGCGCGGTGCCAGAGTTCGTTGCACCAGTGTTGTAGTTCCCATTGGGAGTGCTGCCAGCCGTTTCTCCCTGCACATAACCTAGCGAGTAGCCTCCCGACTTGGGAAAGTTTTGTGTCACATGCCACAGACCGTTCATGGTAAAGCCGGAGGCTGTGCCACTGTCGAAGTTCTGAGAGTAAACCGTGGTCTGCGCCTGCGCCATGCCCGCCACACCAAGAAGCATGACGACAGCGAGCGCAGCCAAGTGACAGGAGACGAGATGCCCGAGGATCCCTGGGAAGATTCGTTCCCTGACATCCGCAGGGGAGAAGAGTGATGTTTTCATGGCAAGCCGATGCTGATGGTTCTTGACGAATGATCTTCTCACTCCCCCGGCGCGTTCGGCGCGTTGCTGATCCAGGGCTGGTTGCTGCCGTCGAGGGTCACAAAGGCGCGCTGCGAGGACTCCAGCACGGCGACAAGGGCCGCGAGGCGCATGGGCGGGAGGTTCTTAAAGACGCCCTGGGTGCCGTCCGTGAACTGGAGGGCAAGTTCGGAAGCGTCGGAGTTGATGGCAGCACTGGCACGCCATTGGTGGATCTGCTTGGTGTTCATGGTGGGCGATGAGGTGGAAGGGTGAAGTGGCATGGATGACGAAATGCGCAGACGCTCACCGTGTCCCCAACGCCGCGGCCTGCTGGTCGAGCTGGCGGGCGGCTTCGAGGTATTGCTCGCGCTCGGGGCTGCCGGACTGGGCGGCGGCCTCGCGGTAGGCGCGGGCGGCGGCTTCGTATTGGGCGCGGATGCCGGGCGGGCTGCCTTCCGTCTCGAAGGCGACGGGGCGGAAATTGGGATCGGGCCGCCGTGGCGGGGCGGGCGGCGGGGCGGGGATGTCAGGCGGCTGAGGCGGCGGGTAATTGATCGCACCGATGCCCGCCGGTTTCGGCACCTCTTCCGCGGCGTTGGAGACGGCCATGCCCGAAGATCCCGATGCGGCGCTGGTGAGCGCGCCGGAAGCTGGCGTTTGGGCTGACATCGAGGAGGACGGCGTTTCGCAGCCAGTGAGGGCGGCGCTGAGGAGGGCGGGCAGGAGCAGGAGCTTGGTGTTCATGGGCGGGAGAGGCGGGTTCACTGCCGCCAAACCAGGGCGGCGGGAGTTCGTGACAGAAATTTTTCAAGATTGGCAAAATACCTTGCCGCGTCTGCCGTCACCCCGCACAATCACTCCCCGATGGCTGATGCTGCGGACAGTTCACCTGAGAGTGCGCCGCCGGATGGGGCGACGGAAAAGCTGACCCCTGCGGCCATGCAGGGCCTGCTGGCCGCAGGCGCCGCCGGGGTGACGCGGGAACTGCGCGCCTGGCAGCCGCCGAGCGTGGCGGACTTGCAGAAGCTGCTGCCGCAGTATGAGATCACGGCTTTCATCGCGCGCGGCGGGATGGGCGCGGTGTACAAAGGGGTGCAGCGCAGCCTGGAGCGCACGGTGGCCATCAAGATCCTGCCGCCGGACATCACGGACGATGGCGAGGCGAACTATGCGCAACGTTTCAAACAAGAGGCGCGGGCGATGGCGAAGTTCAAGCATCCCGGCATCGTCACTGTGTACGAGGCGGGGGAGGTGGAGCTGGGTGGGGCGCTTGATATAGGTAGGGCGCTTGGTCCTCCAAGCGCCGCTGGGGGTGATTCACGGCGGCTGGAGGACCAGCCACCCTACCCTGCCGCTGAGGTGCCCTTGGACGGCGGCTTGGGGACAAGCCGCCCTACCCTTCTTTATTTCGTCATGGAGTTCATCGAGGGCACGGATGTGGCCCATCTCGTGGCCGCGCAGGGCCAGCTCCCGCCGCAGGAGGCCATCCGCATCACCACCGCCGTGTGCGATGCGCTGGCCTATGCGCACGCCCGCGGCGTGGTGCATCGGGACATCAAGCCCTCGAACATCATGATTGATGCGGACGGCCAGGTGAAGGTGGCGGACTTTGGCCTGGCAAAGATAACCGCGCAGGACAGCGGCGGCCTCACGAAGAGCAGCGTGGCCATGGGCACGCCGGACTTCATCGCGCCGGAGGCGATGCTCGCCGGTGCGCTCGTCGATCAACGCGCGGACATCTACGCCGTGGGCGTGATGCTCTACCAGATGCTCACCGGCCACATCCCGCGCGGCCGCTTCTCCCCCATCAGCGCCGTGGTGCCGCAGAGCGATCCCAAGCTGGATGCCATCGTGGACAAGGCGATGCAGACCGACCGGGAGAAGCGCTACAGCAGCGCGGTGGAGATGAAGACGGAGGTGGAGAGCGTAGCCGCGCCCGCAAGGGCGTGGTCCGGGTCCGCGCCGGGGGACACGCCGCCTGACCACCGCCTGACGGCGGCGGCCACGAGAAGGCGCGTTTCTCTCATCGTTGCGGTGGCCGTGCTCGTGCTGGCTGCAGGCGCGTTTTTCATGCTCAGGGACAAGACCGGGGCGGTTGCCAATCCTGCGGCCTTGAACATTCCGCCACAATCGAAGACCCCGCTGCCTCCGCTGCCAGAAACGGGATGGAAGCCTTTGATTTCGAATCTTCAGTCCTTGCAGGGATTGCGCGGGATCACCGTGAAAAAGGATGGCTGGCTGGAACTGAACCGCGCCCGTCTGCCCATCACGGTGCGCGAGCATGATGCCGCCATCCGGGCACACATCCGTCTGCCGGATGAAACCCGGTCCGCCTCACTGGTGCTCAGGAACACGAGCGACAAGACGGGTGGGGATCCCACCACGGACCAGGACACGACCACGGAATACATTGTGACCCTCAGCCCCACTGCCCGGGATCTGGTGCGAGTTGTTTTCCGCGACAAGCGCTTTCAAAGCCAGGAAACCGAACTGGCCAAAATGCAACTGCCCCGGAAGATGGCAGCGGGGGAGAGCATCCCGCTGGCCGCTGCCGTGAAGGGCACCGAATTGGTGGTTTACTTTGATGGACAGCCCATTGGACGCGTGCCTCAAAGCACTCTCCCAGGTGCTGGACTCACCATATGGGCCGTCTCTGGAAGCGCTGAGTTCAAAGACATTGAATGGGTCTCCCTGGCCGAACCTGCGACCGCTTCTGATGTCTCGCCAAACGTCTGGCGGCTGCCCGACGGCCCGCCCGGCCTGGTGAAGGAACTGGAGGCGGACGGTAATGTGCGCGGCCTGACCATGATGCCGGATGGACGACGGGTGATGTCCAAGAGTGATGTGTCGCAGGGCACTTCCACCATGATCCAGATCATTCAATGGGACGTGGAAACTGGCAAACGGTTGTGGGTGCGCGAGTTCCCCACCGGCCATAGCCTGGACAACCCGATGATCCTGCTGAATGGCGATGCCTCCATGGCGATGCTCCAGCGCACCCCGGAGCTTTCCTTGATCTTCCTGGACTCCAAAAATGGCAGCACCCAGCGCCGCCTGCCGATCCAGGGCACGCCACTCGCGACGAAGAACGTGCCTGTGCGCTGCCAGATGGGGGCCTCGCCCGATGGGAAGCGGCTGGCGGTGGCGATGTTCAAGGCATCCCCTTCTGATTTCGAACCCGTGTGCCTTCAGGTCTTTGATGCCGCCACGCAGTCGCCTGCAGGACAGTGGACCCTTGGATCACAAGTCAGAAGCATCTATGCCATGGACTGGCTGGATGGCGACCGGGTGATCGTGGCTCTCAATGAAGTGGATAAAGAACTGCCAGTCGCGGAGAGCAGGCAGTCTATTGTGGATGTCAGCCATCCAGAAAACAAGGTGCAGCAGGTGAAGCAGACCAGAAGTTTCTTTGACCATTTCCTCGCCGCCATCCCTGGCATGCCGGATCATGTCATCACCCACAACGAGGGGAACGTGGTCATTTGCGATGTGGCACAGGCCCGGGTGGTGCGAACATGGCCAGGCACCCTGACGCAGCGTTTCTTCGCCTTCCCCAATGAGCGAACCGTGCTCGGGCTGGCCGAAAATCCGACAAGATCCAACCCCGTCACCCTGTGGGAACTGCCCACGGGCAGAGAAATAGGCACGCTGTCAGACCCAAGAATCCACGACATCCTCGCCCTCAGCCCCGACGGAAGCTATGTGGTGACCAATGAACTCGAACCGGACAGCGGAAGCGCGAGGCGGTTGTCCAGTAGGATGATCGGTGTCTGGAGGCTGCCGAAGCTGCCTGCGAACGTCATGCCCGACCAAAAGAAGAGCGCCGCCGCGCCCTCATGGCCGCACCTTCCGACGGAGGCGGAGAAGAAGCTGGCCTTCACCAACAGCCTCGGCATGAAGTTCATGCCCGTACCGGGCACCGACGTGCTCTTCTGCATCCACGAGACGCGGAAGCAGGACTACGCGGCCTATACGGCGGAGACGCCGGGTGTGGACATGACGTGGAAGCAGCCATCCATTTACCACGACCTGCCTGTCGGTGCCGGGGAGGATCATCCGGTGACTCAAATCAATCTGGCGGACTGCCAGGGCTTCTGCGCCTGGCTGAGCGCCAGGGAAGGACGGCGTTACCGTCTGCCCACCGACCTCGAGTGGAGCTGGGCGGTGGGCATCGGTGATCGCGAGGACGCCAGCGCACTGCCGGAAAAGCGGGGTGGTGGAGCTGGCAGCGTTTACGCCTGGGGCACGGAGTGGCCGCCGCCGCCGCGCGTGGCGAACATCGCTGACGAATCCCTGCGCCAGGTGGCCGCGCACGTGCCGAACCGCCTCATCCCCGGTTACGACGACGGTTTTGCCACCACCGCGCCGGTGATGAGCTTTCCGCCCAATGCACTGGGCATTTACGATCTGGCGGGGAACGTGTGGGAACTCATCCCGGACTGGATGGACGCGGAGAAGCAGGATGTGCTGCGGCGTGGAAGCAGCTTCAACAACGGCAGCCTCGATCCTGCCCGCGCCTATGTGGCCGCCAACGTGCGCAACCCGCGCCCGCCGGGCATGCGCAGCGAGGACGGCGGGTTCCGCATCGTGGTGGAGAAGCCTTGACGATGACCAAGGCAGCATTTCCAATCGACGCACGAGCACATGGCAGCACACTCCCCCAAAGGCGACGGCAGATTCCCCACGACGGAGTGGACGCTGGTGGAACGACTGAAGCACGACGATGTGGAGGTCAGCAGTCGCGCGCTCAATGAGCTGTGCGCGCAGTATCACTACCCGCTCTACTGCCTGATCCGCGCGCGCGGGCTGGCGCACCACGACGCGGAGGACGCGCTGCATGACTTCCTGGCCAAGCTGCTGCGCCTGGAGGCTTTCGAGGACCTGGACAGGGAGAAGGGCCGGCTGCGCACCTTTCTGGCGAAGGCACTGGAACGCTCGCTCATCTCCCGCTACCACCGTGAAAGCCGTCGCGAGCGGCGGGAGGTCGCGGCGGAGGATTTGCGGCTGCCCTTTGACCCGGACATCGCCGACCGCTACGCCAGGGAGTCCACGGACGGTCTGTCGCCTGACAAGCTCTTCGACCGCAAATGGTGCGAGCAACTGCTGGGCCGTGTGCTGCGCAGCCTCGCGGGAGACTATGCCACGCGTGGCAAGGGGCGTCTTTTTGAAACGCTGCGTCCCGTCCTGCTGGCGGGCGGCAGCCTGCGCGGACACGATGCGGCCGCGCTGGCCGGCACGCTGGGCATGACAGAACCCGCGCTGCGCACCGCCCTGGTGCGCCTGCTGCGGGACTACCGTCGGCTGCTGGAGCATGAGGTGAGACAGACGGTGGACTCGAAAGAGGTCGTGGAAGCCGAAATCGCGGACCTGATGGCCGCGCTGGGCAACGATGGATGACACGGATGCGTGCGGTGCCACCACCGTCGTGGGAGGCGCACCTTGGCCCGTCATCGGCTCCGACCGGTCGTCAGGGGCCACCATGCTGCTGACATACCGGCAGCGTCAACTCACGCCCTCATCATCTCCTTGATCTCCCTCGTCGCGATGCCGATCGGGCGATCCAGGGGCACTCCGGCGCAGGCGAGCAACGTGGTAAGGAGATCGCCTTGATTGCCTTTCACGGTGTTGATGAAGCGGCCGGTGTTGATTGAGCCGCCGCCTTTGCCAGCAATGATGAAGGGCAGGTTTTCGCGGGTGTGCTTGTTGCCGTCCTCAAGGCCGCTGCCCCACAGCATGAGGCAGTTGTCGAGCAGCGTGCCGTCGCCTTCGCGGAGGGCGGCCATTTTGTTCACCATGTAGGCGAACTGGTCGATGTTGAACTTTGTGATCGCGGCCACTTTGCCCGCCTTTTCCGCCTCGTTGTTGTGATGCGTGTAGGAATGATGCGTGTTCGACACTCCGATCTCGGGATACGAGACACCGTTCGGCGTGGAGCCGATGTAGGTGCTGACGCGCGTGGTGTCCGTCTGGAAGGCGAGCACGGTGAGGTCGCACATGACCTGCATGTATTCGCTGCGTTTGTCGCCCTCGGGTATTTTCACTTCGATGGGCGGCGAATCACTGGCCTTGCGCTTGCTCGATGCGACGCCCGCCTTCTCCAGCGCGGCCTCTTTTTGCCGATACTCGATGGCGGCGATGCGGCGCTCGACGGAGCGCACGCTGTCGAGGTATTCATCGAGCTTCTGCTGGTCGCCATGCGGCAGGGTGCGCCGCAGCTCCTTCGCACCGCCGATGACGAGATCGAGCATCTGGCGGTCGAGCGGGTCGGCGGCGGTCGTTGGGCCGCCCTGGCCGGTTTTGCCGAACAAACGGTTCAGCACGCTGCGCGGATTGATCTCCGCCGGCATCGCCTGTGTGGGCGAGCGATAGCTGCAGTGCGAGTAGTAGCCTTCGTTGAGCCCTTCCTGGTTCTCCTTGTGCGTCTGCGGCATGGTGGCCAGTTCCAGCGAGGGCAGCGCGGTGAGCGCGCCGTAATAGTTCGCGAAAATTTGGTCCGCCGAGATGGAGATGTGAATCTGATTCCGCTTTGCAGCGTTCGGCAGCGAGGCCGTAAGCCAGGTGGAGAGCTCCAGCGCATGAGGCGCGCCATTGAACGGTGAGATCGGCACGCCGGAGATACCCTTCACCATCAGGCACTGGTCCAAAACCGGCCGCAACGACTCCAGCGCCGGCGGCGGCGACTTCAAAAAGCTCTCAGGCGACTTCGGCCAGAACTGATCCATGATCACACCATGCGGCATGTACATGAAGCCGAGCCTCACCGGCGGCTTGTAGCTCGTCTTGCCTTTGAGGGACTCCGCCCAGCCCATGGTTTCAAGCAAAGGAAGCCCAAGCGAGGCTCCAAGGCCTCGGAGGCAAGCGCGGCGGTTAATGAGGGGATTGGCGGGCATGGGAGAATAGGGATTTGATTAGCAAACGGCACAAGGAGACGAGTCATTGCAACCGGGGTTGGCAAGAAGTTCGTGAAAGGCAGCGCTTGAGAAGGTGGCAAGGCCTCCGCTACTATCCAGCCGCTCCCCAACGCCACCTGACTGCCTGTCGATGACCCTCGAAGAACTGCTCTCCCAACTCGGCTACGCCGGTTCCCCCTGCTTTTTGAAGCGGGGAGACGTGCGGTTCGAGACGGAGCTGGGCTACGGCCACATTTTCCGCCGGGCGCAGGAGCGGAAAAAGGACCCGAAAGACACCACGCAGCCGCGCTGGCGGGCTGAGGGTGTTTACGGGGTCCGGGAGATGCAGGAACCGCATCGGTTTACACCCATCGTTTATGTCTGCACGGCTCCTGATGACAGTGCGGCCAGCGAGTTGCACCGACTGCTTTGGAATCAAGATGTCGCCCCCTACATCATTGTCCACACGACCCGAGGCCTAGTTGTCTATTCAGGCTTCAATTATGGTCAGTCCGGCAAAAAGTCCGAGCCGAGCGGCATCATCCAGGCGCTGACGGATTTCGACAAGGCCAAGAGCATCGTTAGCCTGTTCCACCGGCGTCAAATCGACGAAGGCCAGCTCTGGAAACACCCGGAGCTGCGAGTGGACCCTGGCGGCCGAGTGTATCATCGTTTGCTGGCGTCCCTGCGGGAACTCGACAAGTCGCTGCAAGGCGGCGGCCTCGCCAAAGACGTCTCACACGCCCTGATCGGCAAATATGTCTATCTCCGCTACCTTCGTGATCGCGGGATTCTCTCAGATGAGCGTCTAGCGCTCTGGGGGTTGACGGCGGACAAGATTTTTGGGCACAAGGCCCAAAAAGGAGCTTTAGCCACCTTGTCTGACAAGCTCGATGACTGGCTCAACGGTGAAATTTTCCCCCTGCCATTCCGTGGCGAGGGTTCCCCATCTCCAGATCAAATTCAGGCAGTTGCGGGCGCATTCCGAGGAGATGAGCACATTGGCGGAACGGTGCAGACGCAGCTTTTCGATCCCTACAACTTCGCCTTCATCCCCATCGAGACCTTGTCGCTTGTTTACGAGCAGTTCCTTCACACTGAGGACCCAAACAAGAAAAAGGACGCCAAGGACAAGAAGACCAAAGGACGCCAGGAAGGAGCCTATTACACGCCTCTCCCGCTGGTGAACTTCATGCTAGCAGGTCTGGAGCGCCACCGACCACTTGAGCGCGGCATGAAGGTTTTTGATCCCAGCAGCGGATCGGGATCTTTTTTGGTGCAGGCCTACCGTTTGCTCATTGAGAAGACTTTTCCTGTCACTCAGCCGAAGCCAAAACCCAGCGAACTCCGAACTTTGCTCGAAGACTCTATCTTCGGTTGCGATGTGGATGGAGACGCCTGTCAGGTCACTCAGTTGAGTTTGCTGCTCACGCTGCTGGATTATGTCGAGCCACCAGACCTCACTGGCTCAATGCACTCTTTCAAGCTGCCAACTCTTTGCGAGACAAAAATCCAAAAGAAGCTCGATGAAGGTCACACGCCCAACCTCATCAAACACAACTTCTTCGGCATTGAGCCACTGCTAAGTGCCGCCGTCGTGGGCAAGCAAGGAGCGAAGGCCAATTGGAAGAACCAAGGGTTCGACTGGATCGTGGGCAACCCTCCGTGGAAGACGATCCGTCCGAAAAAACTGGGCGAGAATGATTCTCCGGTTTGGGACTGGATGGAGACCCATGAGAAAACCATGCCTGTGGGACTCAACCAGGCTGCACAAGCTTTCGCCTGGGAGGCTCCACGCTATCTCAAAGCAGGAGGCGAATGTGCTCTACTCGTCCCAGCAATGGGACTTTTTGAGGAACCTTCCGCAGAGTTTCGGCAGAAGTTTTTCACCGCCTATCAAGTCCATGAAGCGGCAAACTTTGCCAATCTTGCCGAAGTGCTGTTCGACGGACGTGCTCGCGTGCCTGCGGCTGCGATCAGCTACCGGAGCCGAGAAGAAGACGCTGCTCCTGCCGAAAATGAAGCCATCACCGTCTTTTCTCCCTTTGTGGTCAACCAGGAGGCAACTCGCCCTCTGGCGGAAGGCGAGCGCGGCAAAATCTGGAGCCTCAGCATCAACGGCAGCGAAGTCCGTGTGATAGACCAACGCGAAGCAGCCAGCGGCAGCGGACTTCCTTGGAAACTCGCCATGTGGGGGTCTCCGTGGGATGAGCGTTTGCTGCGGAGAATGGAGAGCAAGTGGCCTAGTTTGAGAAAGCTTGAGGCCCCGTGGAGTTCTGTTTGCCAACAGTTTGTCCGGACCGACGAATCACAGATTCTTTGCGTGAGCGAAGGCTTGCAGATCCGTGAGGAGGATGGTGATGACGTTGATCCAGTGGATGAGGTCTGTGGGCAGTGGACCCTGGAGGTCCCTGAATTGGACAGGTTCAGGCATATATTCTCGTTCCCAAGCAATGCCCTCATCAAGCTTGATCGTGATCAATACTTTGCGTTAAAGGGGCGGATCAAGCGCCCCATTCTCGTATCTTGCTCCCCCCAAGTGATCGTGAGTGCTGCAAGAAGCTTCGCAGTTTACTCGGGCCAATCGATTATTGTTCCACCTCGACAGATTGGCATTGTTAGCAATTCCGGAGACAGGGACATGCTCAAGGCACTCTCGCTCTTTCTGAGTTCGGATTTTGCCTTCTACCACCAGTTTTTCCGTTCCACCGAACTTGGAGTGAAGCGTGATCGCGCAACGCTTGAAGCTTTGCGTCAGATGCCCATCCCGCTGACGAAATTAAGCCGCGACGAACTTAAGAAGTGGGTCTCGCTGCACGGCAAGCTCGCTAAGTGCGCACCAAAGAAAATTGAGAGCGGCAAAAAGAAGAAGGAGCAGACTGAAAAGGACCTCTTTGAACAACCTGACCATAATCTCGACGACCTGCTGGTCGAACTCAATGAAATGACGGCTGATGCACTCGGCCTGACGAAAGAAGAACGCAGGTTGGTGAGCGATTTGGTTCAGGTACGGTATGCCTTGAACGATGGCAAGCGTGGTGAAGCTGCCATGCGTGAGCCAAAGCTCAAGGATCTCACTGCCTATGCCAAGGCGCTCAAAGACGAGCTGGACGACTTCGCCGGTGATTTCGCAGGACGCTCGCACAAGGTCACGGTGGCGACGGATGAGGAGTCAGGCTCCGCCATGCTGGAAATCGACTTCAGCACCGATCATGAGGCGGCCCGAAAGCCCGTCGTTATGGACGCAACCGACGCTGAAGCCAAGTCTTTGCGCCGGACAAAGACGAAGATGCTCGACGATGAGGGGGCTTGGCAGTGGACTTACTTCAACCGGAACCTGCGCATCTTCAAAGGCCGGAAGACCTACGTCTTCAAGCCATTGCATTACTTCCACTGGACTCAGAGCGCCGCGCTCACAGATGCCAGCCAGATCATCGCGGAAACCCTGTCCGGCACCTGAGCATGTCGTCCCTGCCTCCTTTCCAGTCACGCGGACGCAGTGACAACCGGGCCGACTATCAGGCAGCATTCCTCCAGCGGGTTCACCGCTTGCTTCAGCTTGCCTACGAGTCGCTGAATCCCGCTGACTATCAAACAGCCGAGGAAGACGACATCACAGGCGACCTGTGCGATCACATGAAGCACCTGACGGAAATCGCACCCACCGAAAGGTGGATGGGCCAATTCTCGATTCATGACCAAGATCCGAGCAGTGGCGTGACCTCGGCGAAGACCGGGCTGCCAAGAAAAGGCAAGCGCCGCCCCAAGATCGACATCCGCATCGTCTGCAAGCAGCAGGTGCCCAACCGGGGCTACTGCATAGAGGCCAAACGCCTTTATCGCAGCGACTCCGTCGGTGAGTATCTCGATGATGAAGGAATTGGTGCCTTCATCCTCGGCGAATACGCCAAAGATGACGATCACGGCGGCATGATTGGCTACGTCCAGAATGGCAAGATGCAGGATTGGCTGTCCAAAGTAGAAACTCGCCTGCCGAAGCTTCCGCATCATCGAACGGCGGGCAAAATACAGTCATGGGAGCACACCAACTTCGCCAAAGGTCCGCGCCTTTGCTACAAAAGCTCTCACACGAGAAACAGCGGCAGAGAGTTCACGGTGTTTCACGTCTTCTTCGCGTTAGGCGCAGAAGCATGGTGATTACTCACAATACCAATCACTCCACCACGCGTCGGTTTAAAAACGGATAACTTATCACGATCTCGCTGATCAGTGTCTGCATTTTGTAGCCGTCGTTGCTGATGGTTTTCATCATCTGGTCCACGATGATGTGGTCGTAACCGTCGAGCTGGCGGCACAAGGCATACGCGAGGAGCTTTTCGGTGAGGTTGCGGGCGAGATCTTCCTGGCGCGAGGCGATGATGGCCTTCAATTCTTTCGGCGATGAGAAACGCTTGCCGCCGGGGAGTTCGCCGACGGCATCAATGGGACCGCCGGATTCGTCCTTGTCGCGCCAGCGGCCGATGGCATCGAAGTTCTCCAAACCGAAGCCGATGGGATCGAGGATCTTGTGGCAGTTGGCGCAGACGGCGTTCGTGCGATGCAACTCGGTGCGCTGGCGCAGGGTGAGATTGGCGACTTTTTTCTGATCCTGCTTTTCGAGCGCGGGCACGTTCGGCGGCGCGGGCGGGACGTGCTGGCCGAGCACCTGCTCCAGCACCCAGACTCCACGGTTCACCGCACTGGTGCGCGTGGCGAAGGAGGTGGCGGCGAGCACGCCGGGCATGCCGAGGATGCCGCCGCGGTTGGCATCGGTGAGCGACACCTTTTGCAGGTCGCTGCCGGTGATTGTCTTTTCGAGGCCGTAAATCGTCGCGAGCGTGCGGTTGAGGAAGGTGTAGTCGGCGCTGACGAAGCTGACGACGCTGCGATTCTCGCGCACGATGCTGTCAAAGAGCAGCCTCGCCTCGTCAACCATGGCGCGGCGCATCTCCGGCGTCATTTGCGGAAATTTTTTCTCGTCAAAGGGCTGGGTGGCCAGTTTGTCCAGGCCGAGCCACTGAGCGCCGAAGCCGTCAAACAACGCCCGCGAGCGATTGTCGGCGAGCAGGCGCATCGTCTGCGCTTCGAGCATGTCCGGGTCGCGCAGCCTGCCTTCGTCGGCGAGCTTCGACAGCTCCGCGTCGGGCATCGTGGCCCACAGGAGATACGAGAGACGCGAGGCGAGTTGGTAATCGTCGAGCGGCATGATCTTCTCGCCCGTTGGCGCGTCTTTGGACGGTGTGATGAACAAAAACTGCGGCGAGACGAGCACGGCCTTCAGCATGAGTTTCAGCGCGGCGCTGCGGTCGAGCTTGTTGGCCGTGCCGAAGTCGAAAACACTGACTAACACATCAAGCTCGTTTTGAGTGGGTGGTCGGCGGTAAGCGGTTCGGGCGATTTTTCGTGCGACATCTCTGACGTGAACCTCCCCGCCCCCAAAAAGCCTCTTCTGCACATCATCGGGCATTTGTCGCAGCGCGGCGTTCGCGATGCCGAGATACTGCTCGGTCTGCATGGGCGAGAGGGAGTTGAGGTAGCCTTCCCCGGGCACTTCATCGGGCAATTCGTTCGCGAGGCTTGCATCGACACCGAGGAAATCGTGCAGCGTGTTGCCATACTCGACTTTCGTGAGGCGGCGGATGACAAAAGGTCCCGGATCGCGTGCCGCGAGGTATTTGATCTGCGCGAGCGCATCGAGGAAACGCTTCCGCTCGTCGTCCTTCGGCTGGTCGGCATCCTCCGGCGGCATGTCGTGCGCGTTGACGTTGGCAATGGCTTCCATCCACTTCCGCGCAAAAGCCGGATCACCCGGCTTGCGCACGGCGACGCGCAGATTCAGGCCCGCCTTGGGGCGGTCGCCGTGGCACTCGACGCAGTATTGCTTCACAAACGGCTCGACGTGATCTTTGAAGGCTTTCTGCGCTTCCGCCTGCATGGCGGCCAGTTCCTTGTCCTGCTCCGCCCGCAGCAGACCCGGCGCGGCGGGGATGAGGACAAGGAGGGCCAGGATGACGGCACGGTTTTTTACAGGGAAAATCATTCGGCGAGCAAAGGGGCGGCCTTTATCACGGCGCATCCACGACCGCTCTATCCTGCGGCGCCGGAAGGTTTCACTCCAACACGGCGCCCGCCTGCAACTGCCGGCACGCCTTCACTGTGTTCGCCATGAGCATGGCGATGGTCATCGGGCCGACTCCTCCGGGCACCGGGGTGATGGCGCGGCACTTGGGAGCCACCTCGGCAAAGGCAACATCGCCGACGAGCTTGCTGCCTTTTGCCGTTTCGGGCGCGGGCACGCGGTTGATGCCCACGTCAATGACCACCGCGCCCTCCCTCACATGCTCCGCGCGCACAAACTCCGGCCTGCCGATCGCCGCGATGAGGATGTCCGCCCGGCGCGTCACCGCCGCGAGATCCCTGGTGCGCGAATGCGCCACCGTGACCGTGGCGTCACCGCCCGGACCTTTCGCCATCAAAAGCAGCGCCATCGGCTTGCCCACGATCATGCTGCGGCCGAGCACCACCACCTCCGCGCCGCGCGTCTCGATGCCGGCATCCATCAGCAGGCGCTGGCAGCCCAGGGGGGTGCATGGCACAAAACCGGCGGGGTCCTCCAGCGCCAGCTTGGCCACATTCACCGGGTGGAATCCGTCCACATCCTTCGCGGGGTCTATCGCGCGCACGATGGCCGCCTCGTCAATGTGCGGAGGCGGCGGGCTCTGCACCAGGATGCCGTGGATGGCGGGGTCGGCGTTCAGCTCATGGACGAGCGCCAGAAGCTCCGCCTGGGAGGTCGTGGCAGGGAGCTCGTGCTTCACGGAGTGCAGGCCGAGGTCGCGGCATTTTTTGTCCTTCGAGCGCACATAAGCGCGGGAGGCGGGGTCGTCCCCCACGAGCACCACGGCCAGGCCGGGCTTCATCCCCGCCGCCGCCAGCGCGGCGATGTCACGGCGGCATTCTTCAAGGACTTTTTCAGCGACGGCGGTTCCGGAGATCAATTGCATGCCCTTCTTTTGAAACAGGGAAAAGCTCGCGTCAATAAAACGGGAACCCGATGCCTGGTAAACAAAGGTGCCCGCGCTCAAAGTCCCCCGCCCGCATTCTGGTTTTCAAGATGGACTGTGCTATGCTCGTTTGTCCTGCGATGCCGCTTCCATTGTCTCAAAACCCCTTCCTCCGACCGCGCCCGCGTGCTGGAATCATGCGTGCTGGAGTTCGGGCTTTAGCCGCCCTGGTTGCGATGGCGGCGCTGCCGCTGCCCGCGCAGGAAGCGCCGAAAAATTGGACGGACCGCGAGACACGGCTGGCGAATGAATACCTCTCCCTCCTGGTCAGCCAGCCGGAGTACGGCCGCGTGGTGGATCTGCTCTGGAGTCTTTATGAGAAGCACGGCGCCACCAGCCTGCTCATGGAAAATGTCTCCCAGCAGGCGGAGCAGGCGCGGCATCCCGTGCTCCGTCTGGTGCAGGGGCACCTGCTGCGGCGCGCGGGGAACCTGCCCGGCGCGGTGGCGCTTTATGACGAGGTGCTGGCAGCGCAGCCGGAGAATGTGGCAGCCCTTCGCGCGCGGGCGGACGTGGCGCGCGAGTCGGGCGACGCGGCCGCGGCCTTCGCTTGCCTGGAAAAACTGGCGCGGCTGCTGCCGGAGGACGACCCCTCCGCGCCGCCGGCCTGGCTGGAACTGGGCACGCAGGCGCTGGCCGCTGACAAGCTGCCCGAGGCGCGCGCGGCCTGGGAGAAAGCGGCCTCACTGCGCCCAGGGGACTTCACCCTCGCGCGCCAGGTGGCGGAGCTTCTGCTGCGCGCGGGCCTCGTTGCTGAGGCGGCGGTTTTTTATGAAAAACTGGCCGCGCAGAGTGATCCCGCGCGCCGCCTGGACGCGCTCCACGATCTGGCCCGCATCCACGAGCTGGGGGATGATTTTGACAAAGCCGGCGCGGCGCTGCGGCAGGCGCTGACGGTTCTAGACTTCCGCGACGGGCGCTATTTGGAGTTCTTCCGCCGGCTGGTGCGCCTGCACGAGCGTGCGGGTCTTCTGGATGAAATGCGGACCCGTCTGGAAGATGCCGCGGGAGCCCGGCCGCCTGAGGAGCGCTCGTTGCTGGATCTGGCCCGCTTTTACGAGTTCACCGTGGACCAGGACGCGCATGTGGCCGCACTGCGCGCGCTGGTGAAGGCGGTGCCGCAAGTCATGGATTACCGCTGGCAGCTCGTGCGCGCCCTGCTCGACCACGATGGCGCGCGCGAGGCCGCCGAATTGCTCGACAAGTCCATGAGCGGGGACAGCCAGGCGCCCGCCCTCGTCTTCCTGCGCTGCGAGGCTGATCTGCGCCTCGGTGACGCGGCAGCCGCCGGCGCGCGGCTGCAAAAGCTGCTGGCGGCGGGCGCGGACACGGACCTCGAAAAGCAGGCGCTGGCCTTCGCGCAGGAGCGCTCGCTGGACATCGTCATTGAGGAAATCCTGCGCCGCCGCGTGGAGCGCGACCCCTCGCGCCAGGAGGCGGTCTTCGAGCTGGCAGCCTTCCACCGCGCGCGCAAAAACACCGCCGCCGCGGACAAGCTGCTGCGCGGGTTCGCCGCAGGCGCCGCCAATGAGGCCGAGCGCGGCCGCAGGCTCAACGACGTGTCCGGCTTCCTCGCCGGCGGCCAGGATCTCGATAGCGCCATCATCCTCGCGCGCGAGCTGGTGGCGCGTCCGGACGCGGGGCGGGAGCAGTGGTTGCGCCTGGCCGATCTGCTCGCCGAGCAGGCGGAAGCGGAGGAGTCCGCAGAATGGCTGGAAAAAGCCTGGGCCGCCAGCACCACCGACGAGGAGCGGGTGGAGGTGGACGAGCGCCTGTTCTCCATCCTGCTCGGCGGCCGGAAGACCGAGGCGCCCGCGCGCGCCGGCACGGCGGGCGAGTTTCAACTGCCCGATGCCTTCACCGGCAAGGGCTTTGCCAGCGGCGGCTCCAGCCCCCAGGAAAAGGACCCCCTGCCCGAAGCCGTGGTGACCCGGACGCGGGCCTGCCTGGCGGCGGCGGAAGCGCCCGACGCCAGTGACGCCACCCTCTTCCGCGCCGCATGGTGGGCATTGCGCACCGCCCAGCGGGATGCCGCCTACCCGTTTCTGAACCGCCTGCAAAAAGACGCCGCCACAGGACAGCCGCGAGCGCTTTCCCTGGAGGCGGAAAAGCTGCTGCTGGAGCTGGCATTGAGCGATCAAAACCGCCTGCTCGCCATGCGCGTGCTGCGCCGCCTCATCGAGCGGGACGAGCCCGGCCGCACACGCCATGTCCTGCGTCTCAGCGAGCTGATGATGGCAGCCGAGCAGGAGCGCCTGGCAACTCTGGCCATGAACCACAAAGGCTGGCAGCTCCACGGCTCCCTCCCGCCGCCCGCGCAGGAGGCCACCCGCTTCCTGGAGGATGCATGGCGGCGCCACCCGGACTCGGAGCAGATCCTCTCCGCTCTGTCCCAGTGTTACACTCTCCAGCGCCGTCACAACGATGCGACCGCCCTGTGGAAGGAAGCCATCCGCCGCGCCGGGGACGGCTCCGCCATCCCGCTCATGGAGCGCTTTGCCGAGCTGCTCATGCGCCAGCACAGGCAGCAGGAGTACATCGAAGTCCAGACCGCCATCCTGGAAAAGGAACCCGGCGTGAAGCGCCGCCGGGAAATTTACCGGCGCTTCCTCGACCGCCTGCTCTGGACCGAGAACGGCGGCGAACTGCCCGTCGAGGAAATGAAAAAGCGCCTCGAACTCCTGGAAAAGAACCTCGCCACCCTGGCGCGCAAGCATCCGTTCGACGGCTTTTACCACGAGGCCCTGGCCCTCGTCCATGAGCGCCAGGGCGGCCACGATCTCGCCTTCAAGGCCATGAAACAGGCCTACTACACCGCGCCGGACACGCCTTTCTCCGCCGCCCAGCTTCGCGATGCCGCGCTGCGCGTGCAGGACATGGCCTCCGCCATCTATTTCCAAAAACAAATCGCCGCCACCGCCCCGCCCGCCGAGCTGGCCGGCGAGTCGCGCCGCCTCGTCGAGATGCTCGAGCAGACCTTCCAGATCGCCGAGGCCGACCGCGTGCGCCGGCGCCTGGAGAGCCGCTTCTCCCAGGACGCGGCGGCTCTGGAAAGCCTCGCCGGGCATTACCGCGCCACCGGCCAGGACGAGGCCGAGCGCCGCGTCTATGAGCAGATCGCGCGGGTGCGCCCCTGGGACGCGCGCTCGCTCTTCCGCATTGCTTTGAAATCGCTGCGCCTCGCCGATGACACCGCCGCCGGGGCGCAGTTGCGCGAGATTTTGGACAAAACCGCCGGCCAGTCCCACAGCCCGCGCGCGCTGCATCCAGAACGCACGCCCCTGCCCGTCTCCGACCTGCGCAAGGACGGCGCGCCCGGCCCCGCCTCGGATGTGGCTGACCTCGCCGGCTCCGCTCCCGGCATCACCCATGAGGAGACCTCCAGGCTGCGCCTCTTTTTGAACCTCCCGCGTCCGGAATTCGCCGTCCTGCCCGACGAGGTGGAAAACATCCGCCTGCGCGCCATCGAGGAGCTGGCGCGGCTGCGCAAACGCGGCGGCGACTCGGCGGCTCTGGACGCATGGGTCAAAGAATGGTCAGCCGCCGCGCTGCCCGCCATTGAGAGACTATGGGCGCTTTATTACTGCGGCGCGGGCCCCGAGTTCCGCGCGCTGCTCTTCCAGGTGCTCGGCGCTCCACCCTCGTTGGAGGCGCGCTTCGCGCTGGTCTGGCTGCTGCTGCGCTCCCACGGCATGGAGGACGCGCTGGCCTGGGCCGGGCAGACCGGGCTGGACATCACCGCGCAGGAGGCGCGCCGCCGCCTGCTCCATGCCTGCGCGGCCATGCTCGCGGCGGACAATGCGTTTCGTTATTCCAGCGGCGACCTCGCCACTCTCGGCGCCTCCCGCCTGCTGCCAAACTCCGCCGTGCTGGAGATCACCCGCTCCCTCCAGGACCGCCAGCGTTACACGGAGGCGCTCGAGTTGGGCGAGAGCCTGCGGAAAAACTCGCCCGGCCTGGCCGCCGACTACGCCTACTTTCTCTCCCGCATCGCCGAGTCCGCCGAGCGCTGGGATCTGGCGCGCGAATATCTAGGCAGAGTCGTCCACGGCCCCGTGCGGCCGGGCCCTTATCGCGGCACTTACGACCCCTACATCTACGGCCTCGCCACCGCCAGCCGCCTCGCCATGTCCGTCCAGGAGCGGGAGGAGACACTCAACACCGCGTGGAAGCATCTTCAGAGCACGCCCGACTCAGCCATGACCCGCGTGCGCAAAACGGTCGTCGCCGGACTCGCCGGCGCCGAGGGCCGCGCCGCCAGCGAGCTTGAGGACCTGGTCACAGGCGACTTCCTGGCCGCGCGCCAGATGGGTGAGATGCGCGGCATTCTCATGCCGCAGGGCTCCAACCGCCACGAGGAGCCCATGCATCTGCGCAGCTTCTGGGAGGAAACGCGCGAAATCCAGGCCGTGCTCGTCCAGCAGGGCCTGGCCGGAGTCGTACAGGAGGCCGGCGGGCGGCTTGATGAGCGCCTCGGCGCCATGACGCTCAGCTCCCGCAGCGGCTTCGAATTTGGAGAATGGCGTCTCGGCCAGCTCATGCGCCGCCTTCGCCTCTCCGACCACCCCACACGCCTGCGCCTCATCCGCGAGCACCTCGCCAGCGTGGACATGCGCATGGAAGTCTCCGTGGACACCCTCAGCGAGCTCGGCGGCCGCCTGGAAAGCAACGGCATGGCGCGCGAGGCCGTCGAAGTCTATCGCCTCCTGCCCGGACGCGCCCCCGCCAACCCCGAATACGCCCTCTGGCTCATCCGCGCCAGCGAGGCCGCGCGCGACACGCCCACCGGCCTCGCCTTCACCCTCCAGCTCCTCCAGGCCGAGCCGCCCATGAAACCCCCGCAACCCGGAGACGAGGTCCTGCGGGAAAAACACGCCCATTTCCTGGCCCAGGACTACGACCTCAAAGAGCTGCGCCGCCTCGGCGGCAAGCCGCAGGCAGGGCGCATCCTTCCCGGCCGCATCCCCCACGCCGTGCCTTATCTGCGCGAGCTGGCCCTGCTCTGCGAGCGCCTGGGCCGCGAGGATGAGGCGCTCAATGCCTGGGAAAATCTGCTCCTCGCTTTTCAGACCAGCCTCGGGGAGGAAAGCCCGCCCCCAGATCCCGAAGCCTGCCTGCACAAAGCCCGCCTCCTGCAAAAACAATCCCTGCCCGTGGCCGCGCTCGCCACCCTCGAACAGGTGGATCTTGGCGGAAAATTGAACCCCTTTTGGAGGGACATCCTGCACCTGCGCGCGGAGTTGCTGGCGCAGTCGGGCGGCTGGGAGGCCTTCCGTCCGCTCATGGCCCTGGCCGTGGATAAAAAAACGCTCGCCTCCATCATCCACCTCGCCGGGCTTCTCAGCCGCCACGAGCGCGGCACGGAAGCGCTGAACTATCTCATCCAGGCCGAGCGCGTCCTCAAAGACGATGCCGACCGCTTCCGCCTGCGCTTCGAGCAGCTCCGCCTGCACACCGCCGACCCCGCTTGGACACCCGACCTCGGCCGCTCCCAGGTCGCCTCCTTGTTCCGCGTCCGCAGCCGCGACCGCGAGACCCTCGGCCTTTTCCTCGACTGGATGAAAGCCCAGTCCCATGGGCCCAACCGCGACGCCTGGACCACCCTGCTCCGCTCCGAGGCACGCGCCGGGCTTGACCGCCCCCTCGCCGCGCTAGCCCTCAGCGCCTTCGCCAAAGACCTGCCGGAATCCGCCGCCGCCGACCTCGCCGACGGCTGGTCCGCCGCGCGCGAAGGCGACCACACCTGCCTCGAACTCGGCGCCGAAACCCTGCTCGACTCAGGCCGCCCGCGCTGGGCCTGGCACGCCTGCCAGACCCTCAAAGACCTGCCCACCCTCCGCATCGAAGGCCGCAAGCGCCCCCTCATGGCCCGCGTCGCCCACGCCATGGGCGACCACACCGCCGTGCGCGAACTCTTTGCCGAGGTCGTCCGCAAAAGCTTCCCTGGCGGCAGCCAGCCCGTGGAGTGGGCGCGGGCCTTCGCCCAGATCGGCGAGCGCGGCCTCGCCCGCGAACTCTACCAGGCAGCCATCGAACGAAACGACGGCTCCCACCTTCTGCACACCGCCCTCAGCGCCGCCTGGGCGCGCTTCCTCATCGAGGAGCGGGACTTCCCCGCCGCCGAGGTCTTCCTCTTGCGCCAGCACTGGACACTGCCCGCCGACTCCGCCGCCCTCATCTTCGAGTTGTACCAGGCCTGGGACCGCCTGGAGCACCTCCGCGCCGAGCTGCCCAAATACCACCTGCCGCGCGGCATCGAAAAAGAAGTCTTGTTCAATGCCTGGCAGGCGGTCAAAACGGAGTCGCTTTCTCCGGTTCTGAGCGATTGAAATCCAGCGGCGGGAGTGGTTTGGACGGTGTCTCTGCAAATCAGTGGGTATGGATGTATCGGAGAAATGAGGCAAAGACGACAAGCCAGCGAGCGAGGACGCCGTCTTCTCTGCTCTGAGGGCTAAACGTTTGTGGGCTTTGAGGTGCATGAAGCAGTTCTCGACCTCGTGCCGGTGTCCGTAGACTACTCGGTCGAAGGGCTGGGGTTGCTCGCTGAGCTTCTGGTAGCCTTTGCGCGGGATGGTCACGCCGGTGGCACCGTTTTTCTCCAGAGCCTCGCGGAAAAGAAGACTGTCGAAGCCTTTGTCCCCACGAAATGGATGTCTTTAAAGCTCGGCGGCAAGGTGAGCACTGACGGCAAGCTCGTCATTGACGGCACCACCCGGATCAGCGGCACCTGGCCGGTTGACCTGGGCATCTTCAGCGGCAGCAACGGCTGGAACGCCTTCAAATTCGACGGCTCCTCCGGCTACTCCTTCCCCAGCGCCCCGCCCAAGTCGCCGCTGTGGTGATGGCAGAGGCTGCAAGGTTTTGTCTTTCGAATCCCCTCGAAGCAGGATATTCATTTTTGAAATGCACCGCGTCACACTTCCATTGGTCATTCTTTTGGCATCCTGCTCCTCGTCAGAGCAGGACCGGGCGTCGAAGCGCGAGGCCACGCCGCTCATGTCCCAGAATATGGAGCAGCGGTTCGCCGCCAGCCGCAAACGCATGGCTGATCCCAACGACCGCAGCCGCTTTGATCCCGGCGTGCAGTCCACCCTGGCGCGCAACAAAGGCTCCGGTTCGCGCATCACCTCGCAGTCCTACAAGCCGGGCGCTTTCAAAGGCTCCAAAAGCTACAGCGTCACGCCCGGCCACAAGACCACGGACTACTCCGGCAAAGACAAGCGGAGCGGCATGAGCGGGCAGTCCTTCGCCCGGCGGGACCAGGTGGCGAGCGAGTCGGATGCTGCTTTCGCCGCGGGCGAGAGCCGCCTGGCAAGCAAGACCGCGCGCCAGGCCGGCCAGACCTTTCGCGATGCCGGGGACACATTTGGCACAAGCGCGAACCGCGACGTTTTGCGCAGCCAGGAAAAAAACAACCGGCCCGTCTTCATCGAGCTTGAGGAAAACCGGCGCAACCCAGCCTACAGCGAGGAGCAAGTCCGCCGGCTGCTGGGCAGGTGAGACGTCCTTGGGGAGGCGCTTTCCATCACCTCAGGCCGCCACAACGACGCCAGCGAGGTCGTCCGTGCCGCGCTGCGCAAAGTCCAGGAGAGCAAGGGCGAAAGCTTCCCGCCCGGTTCGCTTGCCCAGCTCCACATCACCGAGAGCATCCGCACGGAAGGCAAACTCGCCCGCAAAAGCGCATCCCCAGTCCCGATGAGGTATGAAGCCCTGTGTCATCTGCACTTATGATTTTGAGGGGGCGGACGCGCATCCGGCGGTGATAGTTTCTCATCCGGACCGCGTCGCCAAAGCTGAGTGGGTGAACGTGCTGCTTTGCACCACTCAACGGGCCAATCGTCCGCCCAAAGAAACCGAAGTCCGCCTCAACGGCGCGATGGCCTCTGGCTCGTTGAGAAATCCAAACTCGAGGGAAAGCGAGCACCGTTGCCCAAGTCCGCCACCGCCAGATTTTGGACAAGATCGTGCGTGTCACGGAGATCTCCACGGGCAGGCAGTTGAACCTTCTTGAGAGCCACACGCATTCCGCAGCGATGGCCGCGTGCTCGCCAGCGCTGGCGCGGAAGGCACCTTGGTGACCCGGGACATGATCATCGGCGAGAGGAAGCGAAAGATCGAAGGCTGGGCCAAGGAGGTCACCTCGCTGCAATTCATCGGCGCGACGAATCAGATCATCACCTCCGCCGGCGACAACCGCGTCCGCATCGTGAACGACGAAGGCAACGAGATCCGCAACCTCCCCGACCTCCCCGACTACATGCAGGCCGCCGTCAGCACGCCGAACGGCACGACCCTCGTCGCCGGCGGCGAGGACAGCCTGCTGCGGATCTGGGACAGCACCGGCAAGCGCTGGCTTCGTTTGGTGCGAAGTAAGGCGCACGCAGGGAAAAACCGGCGCGTTTGAGACCGTAGGTTAGAGCGAATGTCCTCCATCATCCAGCCCCCGTCTCTCGTGCGTTGCGCAGGTCCGCTGACGCGCCGCAGCTTCATGCAGTTCGGCCTTTCCGGCATGGCGACGCTGAGCTGGCCCGGACTGCTCAAACTGCGCGCCGAAAACGCCGCCAAGCCGGTGAGCGAGCGCAAATCCATCATCATGGTCTGGCTGCCGGGCGGACAGTCGCACATTGACACCTACGACCCGAAGCCGGACGCCAGCAGCGAGTATCGCGGCCCCTTCAAAACGATCAGCACCAAGGTGCCCGGCACCATCTTCACCGAGCTGCTGCCGATGAACGCGAAGATCGCGGACAAGTTCACCATCGTGCGCTCGATGAACCAATCCGCGGGCGGTCATCCTGCCGGGACGATGCAGATGTTCTCCGGCGACAAGGACACACGCGACAAGCCGAAGCCTCGTCTGCCCGACTGGATGTCCGTGGCGCATTACCTGCGTGCCAAAGAAGGCGGACGCGCCAATCCGCTGCCGAACTACATCGGCGTGCCCGCCGCCTCGCCGGAATACTCGAGCCCGGCTTATCTCGGCGACGCATATGCGCCGTTCGCGGTCAGCGATGATCCGAATCGTCCGAACTTCCAGGTGCCCAACATCGGACTCGATGACGAAGCCGAAACCCGCCGTCTGAGCGACCGCCTCGCGCTGCGCCGCAGCCTCGACAAGATGGAGCGTGCGTTTGACCGCGAAGGTGAACTCGACGCTCTGGATGAATTCGAAGCCCAGGCCGCCACGCTGCTTACGAATCCGAAGACGCGTGATGCCTTTGACCTCAGCAAAGAAGATCCGGCCACGCGTGACCGCTACGGCCGCAATCGTTGGGGCCAGCAACTCCTGCTCGCCCGCCGTCTCGTCGAGGCCGGCGTCGAAATCGTCACCAGCAGCCTCAGCGGTCCGCTATGCGGCCGTGTGAACAATTGGGACGACCACGCGGTGAACCAGCATCAGTTCGAGGCGCTTCGTTTCCGCATGCCGACCTACGACCGCTGCGTGTCCGCGCTCATCGAGGACATTTATGCGCGCGGCCTCGACAAAAAAGTGCTCGTCGTCGTCACCGGCGAGTTCGGCCGCACGCCGAAGATCAGCTTCGACCGCAGCACCGGCGCGGGCGATGCCAGCGGCCCCACGGGCACCCTGCAGCCCGGTCGCGACCACTGGCCGCGCGCCTTCACCAATGTGTGGGCCGGCGGCGGCATCCAGACCGGCGGGGTCATCGGTGCCAGCGACAAACGCGGCGAAGATGTCGTCGAACGCCCGTGCAACGCCGCAGACTTCCTCGCGACGATTTACCACCACCTCGGCATCGACTACCAAAAAGTCACCCTCAACGACCTCAATGGCCGTCCGGTACACATCGTGGAGAATGGCCGGGCGATACCTGAGTTGATCGCATAGCAGGAGGCCGCCGCTTTCAGTTCGATCTCCCGGCCTTTTGACCACGGCAGGCATCCGTGCTGGACAGGAGCGGGTGCGTTGTGTCGTTTAATGTCTCCGCATTTCCCGCCATGACCTCCCGCCGCGCCTTCCTCACATCCGCCACCGCCGCATCACTCGCCATGTCACGCCTGCCCGTCATCGGTGCGACAGGGAAAAAATACCGTGTGGCCCTGATCGGTTCGGGATGGTGGGGCATGAATCTGCTGCGCGAGGCGATGGCATCGGGGCGGGTGAAGGTGACCGCGTTGTGCGATGTGGACGCCAACGTCCTGGAGAACAGCATCGAGGATGTGAAGTCCGAAAGCGGCGACGAACCGAAAGGCTACAAGGACTACCGCGAATTGCTCGCCGGGGCGAAGCCGGAGATCGTCATCATCGCCACACCGGACCACTGGCACGCGCTTCAGACCATCGCCGCATGCCAGGCTGGCGCGCATGTGCTGGTGGAGAAGCCCACGGGCCACACGGTGAATGAAAGCCGCGCCATGGTGAAAGCCGCGCGCGATGCCGGTGTGGTGGTCCAGGTGGGGCTGCACCGGCGCATCGGTCCGCATCATGTGGAAGCGATGAATTTTCTACGGTCAGGGAAAGCCGGCAAAATCGGCATGGTCCGCCTCTTTGTGGCTGGCCGTGGCGGTGTTGAGACACCGAAGCCGAACAGCCGCGCGCCGGATCACATGGACTGGGACATGTGGTGCGGACCGGCGCCCGTGCGGCCGTTCAACACCAAGCTGCATCCCGGCGGCTGGCGAAACTTTCTGGACTACGCCAACGGCACCATGGGTGACTGGGGCGTGCATTGGCTGGACCAGGTGCTGTGGTGGAGCGGTGAAAAGGGGCCAAAGAAAGTTTTCTGCACAGGCGGGCGGCCCATCGCAGGGGCGCCCGTGCTCAACGACCAGGAGCAGACAACCGACGCGCCCGACCACCAGGTGGCCACTTTTGAATTCGAGCAGTTCACCGCCGTCTGGGAGCACCGCAAGTTCTCCGACAACAACAACGAGAAGCACAAGATCGGCGCCTTTTTCTACGGCGAGAACGGCGTGCTGCACATCGGCTGGCGGGACGGCTGGACCTATTACCCGGCGGACGCCAAAAAAGCCGTCGAGCACGGCGACCACCAGCTTCAGGAGCCGGACGGCCATAATATCGCCCTGCTCTGGGCCGACCTGCTGGACGCCATCGAAAACAAGCGCGCGCCCGTCGCCGACATTGAGAGCGCGCACCGCTCAAGCTGCCTGCCCATGCTCGGCATGCTCTCCTGGAAGGCGGGTCGCAGCATCCAGTGGGACGCTGAGAAGCAGCGGATCATCGGCGACGCGGAAGCCTCCAGACTGCTCAGCCGCGAGTACCGCGCGCCCTGGCAGTATCCGCAAGTTTGATCACAACATTCCCGGCTCGTAGCCGCTCCGGCCGGGCCAGTCCTGGATCCTTCCCTCGGCGCGGTTGCGGATCACCGGGTCGTCCAAGGCGCGGTCCACAGCGTCCTGAAGCGCGCCGGACACCAGGTCGCGCAGCAAGGGCACCGGCGAGCCGCTGCCAGGGATGTAAGCCGGCCCCTGGCGCTCGCCTTTGAAGACACTGGTGTGCAGCACCTGGCCTGTGGCGGCATCCAGCAGCATGACCCTCACCCTGGCGTAGCCGTATGGACGCACCAGCATCTGGCAGTAAAGGTCGAGCACCTCGCCGGTGACGATGAAGCGCGCGCCGCCCGGCTGGGAGAGCATGCCGCGCGCGTCGAGTCCGTGGGCGAAAGCGTTCGTGACAATCTGGTGCGCGGGCACGCGGGTGCGCACATGCTCGACAGGCGTGCCGAGCTGCGTCCTCACCGTGCCCAGCTCATGCGTTCCCACGCCGCGGCGGTCGCCAAAATCACGGACGGAAAAATCCGGACGGCCCGGCCTGATCTGGCCTGTGGACGGCACATAATCCAGGCTCACCTCCGAGGTCGTCGCGCAGGAGGAAAGCACCAGCGCCGCGAGAAATGAAATACTCAATAGCTTCATGCAGGCGCGATGAATAAGCCGTGATGCGGAATGTTCAAGACGGCATCCACGCCGGGAGCGGAGACAAAACAACCCTGTCGGGCCATGGCGCTCAGGAAAAAAACCCCCAAAACCTGAAGCCAAGAGAATTGCCCGACAGGGTTGATATTTGCGTTATATTTTACCCGCCAGTCGTGAGGCAATGCGAAAAATGCAAACACCCAAAAAAAAATTTGTCCTGTGGATACCATGTGATGACAAGAGCCATTCATCGTCAAGCGCGCACCGCCATGTCGGGCAGCCGGGACGGCTTTTCCGGCGGCTATTTTTCGTGTTAATTTCGATTTATTCGATTTCTCCGGGAATTAACGCGCAAATTCCCGCCAGCACCCGCCAGCTCATCGTGGCACGCGCCCCGGCATGGACCTCGCAGAAAGCGGCGCTGGAATTGTGGCAGCGCGAGTCCGCCCGCGCGCCCTGGCAAAAATCTTCCGCGCAGCCCGTCCAGGTGCTTCTGGGCCGCGCTGGAATGGCCTGGGGGCGCGGTGTCTTCACTCCGCCGCGCAGCTCCACGCAGATGAAAGTCGAGAAGGACTGGCGGGCGCCAGCCGGCGTGTTCCAGCTTGGCTCATTGTTCGGTTACGCGGAGCGCCCGCCCTCTGGCGCTCGCTGGCCTTACATCCAGGTGGGGCCTTGGGACGCCTATGTGGATGATCCCTCCAATCCCTTTTACAACCAGCATGTGCGCGTGGACCCGCGCGCCGTGCCGCCCTGGTTCGAAAAGCAGCGCATGCGACTGGGCGACGCCGCATACAAATGGATGCTGGAAATCCGCCACAACCAGGGCCCGTGGATGCAGCCCGGCGCGGGAAGCGCCATTTTTTTCCACGTCCGGCGCGGCCCGGACAAGCCCAGCGCCGGCTGCACCACCATGGCGCTTCCCGACCTTGAGAGACTCGTCCGCTGGGTGGACCCGAAGGCCTGCCCGCATTATGTGCTGCTGCCGGAGACCGAATACGCCGCGCTGCGCAAAGCCTGGAGGCTGCCTTGAAATGGCTCTCCTCAAAACGACAAAACCGCCCGATGGCGACACCACCGGGCGGTTTTGTGAATGAAGCGCCAAAGACTACTGCTGCGGAGCCGGCTGCTCCTGCTGGAGCTGCTGAGCTTTTTCCTGGGCCTCCTGCATGGCCTTTTGGAATTCGGGATTTGAGGCCATGACGCCAACCATGGCTGCCGAACTGACAAAGCTGAGCACGATGCTGGCCAGGATGGCGATGGTCCACCAGACCATGGTCTTTTTCAGGCCAAGCTCCGTGCTCTTCATCCAGCCCCAGATATAGGCGTAGATGCTGCACAAAATGCCGAGGATGCCGAGGCCGGCGCCCTCCTTCTTGAACAGGGCGATGAGCACCTTGATCCAGCAGACCAGGTTGATGATGAAGATGACGCCGAAGGCGGCCAAAGAGGCCAATCCGACGCCGGTGGCTGCTGCCGCAGTGGATGTGGGTTCCATAGTTTTGAGTGGATGTGTTATTCAGTTTGATGACGAAGACCGCCGCCACCCTGCATTTCTTGAATGAGAAAAAACAGGGATGGGCGGGACAACGGGGGCTGATACCAAAACCCCAAGACCCTCATCAAGCTAAAAATGAGCAGCACCGCCAAAAAAATCGCTGTCAGCCTGCTTTTCACCTCCCATGCCTCCACTTTCGCCGCCAGAGCGCCGGCCGATGCGCGCGGAAGCATGGCCCCGGCGGCGGCGAACAACCCGATGACGGCAAAGGCGAACGCGAAAGGATGAAACCGCCACGCCTCCGCCCATTCCCCCCGCAGCAGCGCGGAGGCGGCGCGTGTCATGCCGCAGCCCGGGCATGGCAGGCCGGTCACATCCGCAAACACGCAGGGCCAGAGCGGCAGGCCCAGCAAATAGCCGGCGCCGATCACAGCCAGCATCAGCAGCAGCGCCCGGCACACCGCCCGCTGCCGGATGAGCATCGCCAGCCAGGGTCTGAGGAATGGCCGGATGAGGCGCATGAGCGGGCCAGCGTCACTTTTTCGGCGGCTGGCCTTCGATGACCTGGGTGCCCGCGATGAGGTCGTGAATGCAGCGGCGCTCCTCGCCAAAAATGAAGCAGATGTCCACAAGGCTGTAGATCGCTCCCAGGCAGGGCACGCCACCGATGAGACCGTTGACAAAAGCGCGCAGAAGAAACGCCTTCACAAAACCCGGCGGCTCCGCGTCGGGATGGGTGACGATGCGGATGCCCAGCCACATCTTCCCCAGCGACTGGCCGCGTGTCGCCAGCAGGTAAATATTCACCCCGAGCAGACCGAGGCCGAAAACCACAAGGGCCGTGATGGCGGCAATGACGCCGGGGGTGAACTGAAGGTCCGGACTTTGCTCCTCGAACCCTCCCGCCTGAACGATCAAAAATAGATAGGGAACGCCGAGCAGGACCATGCTGATGAGCGTGTCGAGCATGGCCGCGCCGAAACGCAGCCCCAGGGAGGCGAGCTTGTATTCCGCCGGAGGGCCGGCTTTCAGATGGACCGCGGCGGGCGGCGCGTAGGGATTGTCGGTCACTGTCACCGCTCCGATGGCCGGGAGGCGCTGGCCGAGCTTTTCCCAGCCGTTCATGCCCTCAGTCCAGCAAAGGTCGCTCTCACGAAAACTCCCGGAGGCCAGTCCTGAGAGGACGTCCTGCTCCGAGTGGACTCCGATCTGCTGTCCGTCCCTGGCGATGTGGTATTGCGGCATGGGCGGTTTTTAAAGGCACCGCGGCGCGCTTGTCCAGTCCCCATTTGCATGAAGACCGCCCCTCATGTCGCGCTTGACGCGGCGGGCAGGACCCCGACCATCGGCCTGCATGTTTTTCCTCACCCCCCGTTACATCAAGCACGCCCGGCAGCTTCACAAGGGCGTGACCCGCTTCATAGACTACAAGCGCGACCTGCTGGCGCCGGCGAAGCTGGAGCAAATCTGCGGGCTGCGCGCGGAGTTGGAGGCGGCCATGCGCCAGCGCGACAAAAAGCGCATCGAGTCCCTGCATGAGGAGATCAACCGCGTGTGCGAGAAGGCGCTGCCGCACGCGCCGCATAGCGAGCTGGGCGAGAACATCGAGGTCTTCTTCGTCGCCATCGTCATCGCCCTTGGCATCCGGGGCTACATCGCCCAGCCCTTCCAGATCCCCACCGGCTCCATGCAGCCGACGCTCAACGGCATCACCGCGCAGGCCAGCGCCGAAGACCCCAGGCCAGGCCCCATCGGCTGGCTGACCTCCTTCCTCACCAGCACCCGCCACATTCATGTCGTCTCCGACCACACCGGTTACCTGCGGGACCGCGAGCCGCTCACCGAGCACCGCTTTTTGATTTTCATGCCCTACTGCAAGCTGCACTTCCGTGATGGAAAAACCATCCGCATCATGGCGCCGCAGCGGCAGTTGATGGACGAGCTCCAGCTCGGCGCGCATGTGAACTCCATCCCTGTGGAGGTCACCGATGACACGCCGGACGTGCGGCGCGTCTATGGCCTGCGCGGCGGCGAGCACATTAAAAAAGGGCAGTTGCTTGCCAGCGGCTGGGTGCAAAACGGCGACCATGTCCTGGTGGACAAGTTTTCCTATCACTTCCGCACCCCCGTGCGCGGGGAGGTGTTTGTCTTCACCACCAAGCACATTAAGGGCATTGAGAACTCGCATGGTTTCGATCCCCGCCACGGCTCCCAACACTACATCAAGCGCCTGGCCGGCGTGCCGGGTGACAAGCTGGAAGTGACCCCGCCCAAGCTGCTGATCAATGGGCAAGAGGCCGGGGAGCCTGGATTTCAAAAGGTGATGCAGGGCACCTATGAGCAGCCTGTGGAAGGCTACCGCGGCTACTCGGATCCGCGCATGATGCCCGGCCTCGGACTTGTTCACATCGAACTGGGAGATGAGCAGTATTTTGCGATGGGCGACAACAGCTACCACAGCAGCGACTCGCGCGCATGGGGTCCGGTGCCTGAGCGCAATCTCGTGGGGCCGGCCATGCTCTGCTACTGGCCGCTGACGAGACACTGGGGCGTGATCCGGTGAAAAATGGCGCGCCTTCCCGAGCGCCAGCTTTCATTTGCGCGCCCGCGCCCTCCCTCCCATCATCCGCGCATGTTTCCCGCCCTGCGCCGCCTTGTCCTTCTCACCGCCGCCCTCCTGGTCAGCTCCTGCCAGACGACCGATCCGCGCACCCGGCAGCTCATCGAATACCGGCGCCTTGAGATCGCCGCAGAAACCCCGGGGAACTACTTCATCGGCCGCCGCTTCCACATCCCGAACACGCATTTCTGGGGTTATGTGCGCCGTCCGCGCGAACCCTGGGCCGCCAGCCGCCTCGTCATGGTCAACGAGCGCTTCATGCGCCAGCCCGACCGTCTTCCCGAAATCCCCTCCGGCGACGGCATGGCCTACGGCAGCGACCACAACCGCGAATACCGGCTCTGGGGTTACTTCACCGGACGCCGCGTCTATGACCCGAACAGCAACATGGCCCTTCCTGAATTCATGCTCCAGCGTTACGAGGTGAAGAGTTACTCGCCAGGCTGGCTTTTCCAGCCCAAGGAGCGATTCAACGGCAGCCAGCTCCTGCGCGCCGAGCCGGGGTCAACGCCTTGAGGCTGCGGAGCCTGCCGCCCGCTCACTGGGCGGGACCAAAAAGCGTACCGCATCGCAGAGCGCCTCGACCTCGTTTTCCTCATGCAGCGCGGACAGCGTGATCCGCAGCCGCGCCGACCCGCGCGCCACGGTGGGATAGCGGATGGCCGGCACCAGAAAACCCTGCTCCAGCAACTGCGCCGACGCTTTCATCGCCGCTGCCTCGTCACCCAGAATGACGGGCAGGATGGCAGACGCGGCGGATTCCTCCCCAATTCCCAGCCCGCGGGCGAGGCTGCGGATGTTCCGCCACAGCCGGGCGCGGGCCTCGTCTCCATGCGCGCCGCGCGCCCACTCCAGCGCCCTCACCGCCGCGCGGGCCAGCGCGGGCGGCGGCGCGGTGGTGTAGATCAGGCTGCGCGCGCGGTTGACGAGCAGGTCCGCCACGGCGCGGGACGCGGCGATGTAGCCGCCGCAAAGACCGAGCGCCTTGCTCAGCGTGCCCATCTGCAGTTCGACGCGCTTTTCCAAACCCAGCTCCGCCGCGAGACCGCGCCCTTCCGGGCCGAGGACTCCCACCGCGTGGGCCTCGTCGAGCAGCAGCCAGGCTCCATGCCGTTCCTTGAGTTCGATGATGCCGGGCAGCGCGGCGCGGTCGCCGTCCATGCTGAAGACGGACTCGGTGACGACGAGCACACGTCCCCTGGCGGAGGCCAGCAGGCGCTCCAGCTTGCCGAGATGATTGTGCGGGAACACGCGCAGGTCAGCCCCGCTGAGACGCGCCGCGTCCACCAGGCAGGCGTGGCTGAGCTTGTCGAGAATGACCGTGTCCCCGCGTCCCGCCAGCGCGGGCAGGGCGCCCAGCGCGGCGGCGTAACCGCTGGTGAAGGAAAGCGCGGCCTCCGCGCCTTTGAAGCCGGCCAGCGCCTGCTCCAGCTCCTCATGGGCGCCGCGCGTGCCGCAGACGAGGCGCGAGGCCGCGCTGCCCGCGCCCTCGCATTCCACCGCCTCAGCCAAAGCCGCGCGCAGCATGGGGGAGGCGGCGAGACCGAGATAGTCGTTGGAGGAGAAATTCAGCACTTCCCTGCCCTGGAAAATCACGCGCGCGCCCGGGCCGGGGGCCAGCGCGCGCAACTCCCGGCGCAGCCCCGCGGCCTCGATGCCGCGCAGAGCGCCCGCAATGTCCCAGCTCATTCCTTCAGCCTCCGCTCGACGATCTCGTCCTTGGCGGCGCCCAGAGCCAGCGCCTTTTGATAATGCATCTTCGCCAGCTCGATGGCGGGCGGCTTCTGGTCCAGGTAGAGGAGCGCCAGATTGAAATGCGCCACGCCATACTCCGGATTCAGCTCGATGGCGCGCATGAGCGCCGCCTGCGCGGCATCAATCCAGCCGAGGTTTTTCACGGCGATGGCCAGGTAGTTGTGCGCGCGCGCGTCGGCGGGCTCCTCGTGGATGGCGCGGCTGAAAGCGGAGATCGCCATGTAAACGTCCCCCTTGCCGGAGTGGATCAGGCCGATCGCGTTCCACGACTGGGCAAGATGCGGGTTCAGCTTCACGGAAGTCTCGAAGCATTCGAGCGCGGCCTGCGTGTTGCCTGCCTGCTGCTCCACGGCGCCGAGATTGGCCCAGGCCAGGGCGTTTTTTTCATCGAGCAGGAGCATCTCCTGGTAGGCGGCGCGCGCGGCCGGCCAGTCGCGGTCGCCAAAGGCCTTGGCCGCCTTTTGCGCCAGGATGGTGGTGTCCGGCGGCAGCGTGCCGGTCTTCTCCACGGGCGCGATGTTGAAGGCGGGCACAGGCGGCGGCGGGGCTGCCGGCGCGGCGGCGGCGGGTTGTGACCCGGAGGCAGGCTGGACTGAAGGGACGGGAGGGGTGGCGGGGGGCGGCTCCTGGGCCTGCAAATGCAGGCTCAAAAAGCAAACAGCGGGGAAAAGACGGGCGCGCGGAGTGGACACGGCGGAAACTTTCAACCAGACCGCGCCTGGAAGCAAAGGCGGGCTGTCATTGGGATGGAAAAAACATTCCCGGCACACAACCGGCAGCGGGCAATCCGGGCGGAGGAAACTCGCACCCCGCGCCTGGCAGGCGCGCCTGCGGCCCCCCGTAGGCGCATTCGCCAGAATGCGGGGGGGGGATGCGACGGCGGGCTGGGGACAGCCCGCCCTGCGCGGCCCCGGCTGAGGCCGGCGGGCGGGTGATCTGCATGGCGGGGGTGCCGGCGGTGTTCCCGGTGCTGGTGATGACGAAGACCTTGAAGCTGGCCACCGCGCCCGGCTGCGTCAGCCCGGCCAGCGTCAGCAGCACCAGCGCGCCGCCGGGCGCCACCGTCGCCGCCACCTCGTCCGCATCGTCGTCGGAGTCCGGCCCCGGCGTGTAGAGCGCCAACAGCTGCCGATAGAGCATGATCAGCCGCCAATGTGCAGTCCACAAGCCAGGATGCGAGACAAGCAAGCCAAAATGCTTTGTCAAAAAGCCAAAATGTCACGCCAACAGGCTAAAATGCATCAGCAGCAGGCCAAAATAGAGCAGCTAAACGCAGTGAACACATCCTATGGGTCACTCAACACCTCACATCGGCGACTCAACAAGTCATCATGGCAACTAGACACGCCGCATCGGGCACTGGACACGCCGCATCGGGCACTGGACACGCCGCATCGGACACTGGACACGCCGCATCGGACACTGGACACGCCGCATCGGACACTGGACACGTCGCATCGGACACTAGTGACAGCGCAAAAGTTGGTGAAAGCTTCCTATCAAATACTTGACAGAGCCTATCGGAAACTTGAGATGCAAGATTGAACACAGATAGATGCCTATCAAGAATGGCACTCAGTTAAAGGCGCTGAATCGTGGCGGAATGACGATTCGCAGGCCGGGTGTGGCTTTAGCCCGCCCGGCTGTGCACGCACCTCCGGCATGGGATTCACGCGCCAAAAGCCGGGCGGTCCGGCGGTGAGGGCTTGTTGAGTTCAGGGGCGCGATTCTTCGCCGGACACACCCGGCCTACGGCAACGCTCCTTGTCTTAACTGAGTGCCATTCCTGCCTGGCAACAATTAAATATAGTGTATCGGCAACTTGACATGTCTTCTGAGACACCGGATTTGCCGCATCGATAACTTGGCATGTCCAACGGGCAGCCTGGCATGCCGGTGCGAACCCAAAAAGCTGGCCGCGAACCCCTGAAAGAGCCGCATCGGGCACTCAATGAGTTGGCGGCTGTCCGGCACGGAGCTGAAAGCCACCCCGCGTCATCAGGATTGGTGATGCCCTGTTTGGAGCGCTGGAGTGTCGGAGTTGTGGAGTGCCGGATTGCCAAGGCTCCAGCACTCCATGACTGCCGCTGCCGGTTTCACAAGTTGGGGTGGCGCAGGGCATCATCAGGGCTTTTCACCGGATTGGCTCCTGCGGGGAGTTTTTTTTCTGGAAAGCCAGGCGTCATGGCGGGTAACTTGCGTGGTATTCCCCCCCAAAAAAATGATGAAATCCACACACTGCATCGGGTTGGGATTCGCTTTCGCGCTCTGCACGGCAGGCGCGCTGGCGGATCAGGTCACACATGAGGTCGTCGCGAATTTTGCCTTCGCTCCGAAGAACCCTTCCGCGCCCTTGGAGACGGGGCCTGACGGGATGCTCTGGGGGGTGACTTCCAGCGGCGGGCAGGGCAATCTGGGCACGGTCTTCAAGGTGAATCCCGCCACGGGTGGCATGACCGTGGTGGTGGAGTTCACCGGATCGGGCGGGGCGGCCAAAGGCGCCGCGCCATACGCGCCGCTGATGTCGGATGGAGTCGGCTTTCTCTGGGGGACGACAAGCAGCGGCGGCAGTTTTAATTTCGGCACGGTGTTCAAGGTGGAGGCTGCCACGGGCGCGCTGACCACGGTGGTGGAGTTTGGCGAGACGCCGGGGGCCGCGGGCAGGACTCCTTACACGGGGCTGACACTGGTGAACGGGCTGCTGTGGGGAACGACGCGGCAGGGCGGCACGGATGGCTTTGGCACCCTCTTCCGCATCGTGCCGGGCACGGGCGCGGTGACGACGGTGGTGGAGTTCACAGGGGCGGCCGGCACGGCGCCGGGCCGGGAGCCACGCTCGGAATTGGTGGCGGATGGCGCGGGCTTCCTGTGGGGCATGACCCAGCAGGGCGGCACGAACGGACTGGGCACGATCTTCAAGCTGGAGATCAGCTCGAACACGCTGACCTCGATGACGCAGTTCACAGGCGGGGACGGCGCGGCGCCGGGCATGAGCCCGCAGGGGCGGCTGTTTTTGGATGGCCTTGGCTTTGCCTGGGGCACGACTGCGGGCAGCGGCCCGAACGGGCAGGGCACGGTGTTCAAGGTGCAAATGGCCACGGGCGTGCTGACCACGATCGTGAGCTTCACGGGCACGTCCGGCGCGTTCATCGGGGCCAATCCTGACTATGGCTTGACTCCAGACGGCGCGGGCTTCCTCTGGGGCTCCTGCGGGGCTGGGGGAACCGCCAGCAAGGGCACTCTCTTCAAGCTGAACTCGACCACTGGCGTGCTGACCGAGGTCATCGAGTTCACGGGGGCCAGCGGGGCTTTGCCGGGGGAATACCCCAGCGCTTTGCATGACGCGGGCGGCGGCGTGTTTTGGGGCGTGACTTCCAATGGCGGCTCGTCCAACAACGGCACGATCTTCAAGCTGGCGACGGGCAGCTCCCAGGTGACGACGGTGCGGGAGCTGACGAACAATGCGGAGATCGCGGGCCGGACACCGCTGGCCGCGCCAGTCCCCGGTGCGGATGGCCGGCTCTGGGGGGTGACGAGCCTGGGCGGCGAAAAGAACCAGGGAACGGTCTATGCCTTCGATGCCGTGAATGACGTCTTCGAGACGGAGCACGAGTTCACATACGACGGCCTGGTGCCCGAGCAGCTCAACAAGGGCAGCAAACCGCATGGCGGCCTGGTGAGCGATGGCGCGGGCTTCCTCTGGGGGGCGACGGAGTTCGGCGGCCCGCACGATCGCGGGACGATCTACAAAATCCATGAGACCACCTCGGAGGTGACCGTGACGCATGTTTTCAGCAATGCTACGGGCAATCCGAATTACCCCAGGTCTCCCCTGGTGAAGGTGGGCGGCTTTCTGTGGGGGATGACCGCCACGGGCGGCACTGGCAATCATGGCACGATCTTCAAAGTGGACATCTCCAACGGGTCCGTGACCAAGGTGGTGGACTTCACCAACACCAGCGCCCCCGCCAAGGGCCGCCTCCCCTATGGAGCACTGCTGGATGACGGCACGGGCGTGCTCTGGGGCACGACCAGCCAGGGCGGCAACGGCAACGGCACGGTGTTCACGTTCGACACGAACACGGAGGAGTTCACGACGGTCGTCGAGTTCACCGACAATGGCCTGACCAACAAAGGGGCGGAGCCCTTTGCGGGGCTGGTGGATGACGGGGAGGGATACCTCTGGGGCACCACCAGCCGTGGCGGCCAGGGCGGCTCCAGCAGCCGCATCGGCACGGTCTTTAAAATCCTGAAAAGCAGCGGCGAGCTCACCACGGTGCTGCTCTTCACCGGCGGCGCGGACACGGCCAATCCGGGACGCGCGCCGCGCTCAGGGCTGGTGAATGACGGGGAGGGAAGCCTTTGGGGCACCACTTATGAAGGCGGCGAGTTCAATCTGGGCACCATCTACCGGGTCAAGATCAACACCGGGGAGCTGACCAGCGTGCTGAGCTTCAAGGGCAATGGCACCGGAGCAGGCGCGGGGTCTTCTCCGAGCTACGGCGGGCTGTATTTGCACAGCGACGGCCGCTTTTACGGCACCACGGAGACGGGCGGCAGCGGCGGCGCGGGCACGCTCTTCCGGCTGGAGGTGGAGACGACTCCGCCGGAGTTCTCCCTGGAGCAGGAGGTTTACACCGTGAACCAGGGCGGCACGGAAGTGCTGCTCACCGTGGAGCGCACCGGCGGCTCGGCCCCCGCCTCGGTCACGCTGGGTCTGGCGAATGGCATGGCCAGCCTGGTACCGCCTTTTGCCGCGGCGGTGGCGGACACGGATTACCTGCCGCTGACCCTGCAGCAGTCCACGCTCGACTTCGCCGAGGGCGAAATGGCGAAGCAGGTGACAGTGACGCTGCTGCCGAAAACCGGCAAAAACCTGCCGAACAAACGCTTCACGGCCACGCTCTCCGATCCCACCAATGGCGCGGTGCTGGGACCCGTGCCGCAAGCCACGGTGAACATCCTGGCCGATGACACCACCAAACCGACGGTCAAACTCGTCACCCCCGCCGCCAAGGTGAACGCGGCGGTGCCCTACCTGCTCACCGGCGTGGCGGGTGACGCGCGCGGCATCGCCAAAGTCGAGGTCGTGCTCAATGGCGGTCCGGTCATTGAGGCAGCGCTGGGCGCGTCGGTCAAACCCGCGGCGGTGCCGTTTTCCCTGCCTCTGGCGCTGCCCGTGAGCGGCGGCACTTTGATCGAGGGGGTCAACACGGTGGTGGTGACGGCTTACGACCTGCGCGGCAACACCGCCGGTGTCACACGCAAGTTCACCTTCATCCGGCGCATGGGCCGCCTGATCGTCAATCGCTTCGATCATGGTGTTTACTTCGGCAACGACCCCGAGCCGCCCCAAAACCTGGGCGTGGTGACCTTCAAAGCCGCGAACGCCAGCGCCCTCGCCCCCTACTGGGCGACGCCGGGCTCGTATTACTCCGACTACGTGCCCGGCTCAAAAGGCGTGGTGACCGCCAAGCCGAACAAAGGCTTCGTCTTTGCCAGGTGGTTTGGCTCGCCTGGGGACTCGGTGACGGATCTCGGCCCCATCCTGGAGTTCACCACCCGGGAAGGAGGGGGCATGCTCCAAGCCGAGTTCATCCGCAATCCCTTCCTCCCGCCGACAGCGGGCATGAGCAACATTTTCAACGGCGTCATCACGCCCGTGAACGCCACGCCTGTGGAAAATGACAGCCACGGCCGGCTCACTGGCACCCTGGTGCCGGCCACGGGCGCGTTCAGCGGACAGATCCAGGTGGCGGGCGTGACACAGAAGTTCGCCGCCTTTTTCACCGGCCTCGGCCAGTGCTATTTCGTGGCGGGCAAGACGCGGCCCAGGCAGATCACCGTCGGCGGCTGGACGCTGACCCTGTATCTGGATGTGGACGAGCAGGCCATCCAGGTGGCTCTCACCAAGCCGGGCGGGCTCCGCTGCGAGGGGCTGGCCCGGCGCGCGCTCTACGATGGCAAAATCTCCCTGCCCCCGCAAAACCTGCGCAATCTGGGCGCGAAGGGCTTTTTCACCTTTGCCACCTCCGCGGATGGTCCCATGGAAATGAGCCGGGATGAGATGCCCAACGGCTTCGGCATCGGCACGCTCACGCTCGATCTCAAAGGCAATGTGATCCTGGCCGGCACCCTGGCGGACGGCACACCTGTCACCTGCTCCTCCGCCCTGGTGGCCGGAAACACGCTGCCAGTCTTCTGCCCCTTGCAGACACCGGGAGCCAAGAAAGGCGTCAACGGCGGCTGCTTCGGCGGTGAAGTGGTGCTGGCACCCACGGAATTCGATGGCGATCTCCAAGGGGAGGACCTCTTCTGGTTCCGCCCGGCTGTCACTCAGTTGACAGGTGTCACACCGGCGGCGCTGGCCACGCAGCTCTACACGTCAGGGTGGCCGGGCGGTCTAAGCGGGCGGATCTTCGGGGCGCTCTACGATCCCAAGCTCACCCTCCAGGCCATGCTCGATCTGCTGGAAGCGGACGCTGAGCCGGTTCTGCGCGTGCAGGAGGGCAGGCTCACGGACATGGTGGATGTCACCAGCTTCAGCATCCAGGGGAACAAGATCGTCAAAGACAATCCCGCGGACAAAACCTTCGACATCAAGACCACGCTGGCGAAGGGGGCCTTCAACGGGGTATTCACGCCCAACTGGCCCTCACCCTCCAGCAAGCTGCCCGCCTTCCGCGGCATCCTCATTCAAGGCGGCAGCATGGTTTCCGGCGGTTACGGTTTCTCGATCAGCAATGCTGCCGGAGATTTGGATCCCGAGTCTTCGGCTGTGTTTTTCAACCGTCTCAATGACTAAACCCTGGCACCAAAGCCCATGAACACCCCCATGCGCTCCTTGCAGGCTGGAGCCTTCTGCTTGTTTCATACCGTCCTTCTGGCCGGCCCGTCCGCACCTTCCGCCATGCCGCCTGATCCGTGGAGGGCCGCCGCCCAGGCGGCTTGCCAAGGTGACGGAATCTCCCTGAAGCCTGCGACGGAGGGAGCCGAACTGCGTGTCGTCTTCCAACAATTGGCGGGACGCGTCACGGGGGAAGGCATGTGGCTGGAGTCCACGGAGAAGGCAGGCAGGGCGGAGCGCTTCCGCGTGCGCGCGGCAGCCCTGGGTGGCGCGACGCCTGCGGAGCTGGCGGCGCATGGCGGTGTCAGCGTGGAAGGCGGGACCGCTCGCTACACACGTCCCGGCTTGGTGGAGGAGTTCCGCGTGAGCCTGGACGGCGTGCGGCAGGACTTTGTGGTGGAGACGCCGCCCGTGGATGGAGGCGGGCTGAATGTGTGGCTGGAGATTTCCGGCGCCAAAGCCGCCCCCGCCGCCTATGGCGCGCGGCTCACTCTGGATGGCAGCGGACGCGCCCTGGCCTACAGCCGCCTGCATGTGACGGACGCGCGCGGTCGCGTGCTGCCCGCGCGCATGGAGGTGGCGGCGGCGGACCGGCTGGTCATCCGCGTGGACGACGCGGGCGCCGCCTACCCGGTGCGCATTGACCCGACTTTCAGTGACGAAGACTGGATCAGCCTGGGGGGGCAAGCGGGCGTGCGCGGCAGCGTCCATGCCGTGGCTTTGGACAACAATGGCAACCTCTTTGTGGGCGGTCAGTTTGATGCTGTCGGGGAATTGGAGGCCAACAACATCGCCCGCTGGAACGGCACCGCCTGGAGCACCCTGGGCCAGGGTGTGAATGGCGAGGTCCTGGCTCTCGCGTTTGCCGTGGAGCAAAGCACGCTTTATGTGGCAGGCGAGTTCACCGAGGCGGGCGGAGCACCGGCCGCGTCGGTGGCGGCGTGGAATGTTGACACGCAGGATTGGTCGGCACTCGGCACGGGCATAAGCGGCGGACCTGTGACGGCTCTCCACTTTGAGTTTGGTCAGGGCTTGTTCGCGGGAGGCCACTTCGACGAGGCGGGCGGCACGGCCGGCACCGCCAGAGTGGCGCTATGGAATGGTTCCTGGTCAGGGTTTGATGACGGCCCGGGCGGCATTGGGGACGAACTCAGCTCGGTGGCCTACTTCCAGGGCAAAGTCGTGGCAGGCGGGGAGTTTGGCATTTTGGAGTGGGACGGCCTGGCCTGGGTGCCTGTGGGCGGAGGTGTGGGCGGCTCATTTCCTTATGTGTATGCGCTGGCGGTCGGTGACTTCGGCAACGTCCTGTATGCGGGGGGCGAGTTCACCACGGCGGGCGGCATTCCCGCCGCGCGCATCGCGAGCTGGGATGGCGTTGAGTGGAGGGCGCTGGGTTCCGGCATGAACGACTGGGTCGGTGAACTGCGTGCCGCAGGTTCGAATCTTTACGCGGGCGGCCTGTTCACCACGGCAGGCGGAACTGCGGCGCACAAGCTGGCCTTCTGGAATGGCAGCGCCTGGTCCGCCGTGCTTGGCGGGGAGCAAATCAACGGTTCAGTGGATGCCATCGCGGTCTGGGGCGGCGATGTCTATCTCGGCGGCGCTTTCACAAAGGCCACCACAGTGGAGGCTGACGGCCTGATGCGCTGGAATGGCAGCGCGCTATCCAGCATCGCGGGCAAAGGGCTGAACGGCAGTGTTCATGCCTCCCTGGTGCATGAAGGCGAGCTTTATCTGGGCGGCTCTTTCACCAATGCGGGCGGGATGATAGTGAACCGCATCGTCAAATGGAACGGCAGCGACTGGAGCGCGCTCGGCGCCGGAGTTGGGGGACGGGTCAACGCGCTGGCTGCCATCGGCGGCAGCATTTATGCCGGCGGCCTCTTCACACAGGCCGGCGGTTCATCCGCGAACAGGGTGGCGCGCTGGGATGGCACCGCCTGGCACGCGCTGGGTGCGGGAGTGAATGGCGAGGTTTTGGCACTGGCATCCATGGGCACGGATTTGTTTGCGGGCGGGCTTTTTTCCAGCGCCGGGGCGGACACGAATATCAAGCGCCTGGCCAAGTGGGATGGCTCATCCTGGAGCTCGGTGGGCGGGGTGGCTTTTGAAGGGACGGTGCGCTGCCTTGCCGTCACGGGTGGCGACTTGTACGCGGGCGGCTCGTACAGTCAAAACGTCGCTGGCGTGGACTTGCGCCGCATCGCCAAATGGGATGGCACCGCATGGTCCGAATTGGGCGGGGGATTGAATAGCGATGCCTACGCCCTGGCCTTTTCGGGCTCGGATCTGATCGTTGGCGGGTCGTTCACGTCCTTCGGGCCGGCCACGGCTCCGATTGCCGCCGCGCGCATTGCCAGGTGGGATGGCAGTGCATGGTCAACCTTCGGTTCGGGCATTACCGGCACCGGAGCGATCGTGCGGGCGCTGGCCGCGCATGACAGCGGCATCTACGCCGGAGGCAGCTTCACCACGGCGGGTGGCTCGGCCATCCCCCACCTGGCCCGCTGGACTGGAGGTGCCTGGGAGGGGCTGGCATCGGGAGTCAATGCCCAGGTGCTTACTCTGACCGTGACCGGAGATGTGCTCCACGCCGGCGGAGAGTTCGACCTGGCGGGCGGCAAAATCTCACACTTCGCCGCACAGGCGAATCTGGTGCCTGATACGGGGACTTCCGTGATCAGCTTCAGCCAGGATGTCAATGAGACGACCCAGGGAGCGAATGAAGTGACCATCACCCTTCAGCGCACCAATGCCACACAGGCAGCCAGTGTCCGCCTCAGCACCGCCAATGGCACCAACAGCAGCAATCCCCCCTTCACCGGCGGACGCGCCGGCACAGACTATGCCGCGCTGAGCAACACGCTGGTGGAGTTCGACGCCGGTCAGAGCAGCAAAAACGTGACCCTCACCCTCATCCCGCGCACGGGGGCGGTGCCGAACATCCGCTTTCGCGCGATTTTGGGCAGCCCGTCCGCCAACGCGGACATCGGACTTGGCGGCGCGGAGATTCGCATCCTCGCCAATGACGCGACCGCTCCAACGGTGAACATCACCTACCCCACGGAAGGCTTTGCTTTTTCCAACGTTCCTCCGATCAACATCGTCGGCACGGCGGGTGATTCCCTCGGCATCCGCGAGGTCACACTCTCCTTCAATGGCGGTCCGCCCGTCCAGGCCAGCCTGGGCACCTCGTCCAATCCTCTGAACACGCCCTTCAGCGGCTCCTTCACGCCGCTGGAAGGAGCGAACACCATCGTGGCCACCGCCTATGATCTGCGCGGCAACAGCAGCAGCGTGACGCGGAATTTCACCTTCACTCGCTCCTACACGCTCACGGTCACCCGGAACGTGCCGCCAGCAGCAAGCGCGAATCCCGACCTCGCCGGAACCATCCTCATCAAAGCCTCGCCAACCACTGGCGCGACTCGTCTTTTGCCAGCTGCGAGAACCAGTCCGCAAACGGCAAATGTGACTCCCGGCACCGAAGTCAAACTGACAGCCCGCCCGAAAACAGGTTACTTTTTCAGCCATTGGAGCGGTCTGCCAGCCGATTTCCAATTGGCGGGCACAGGCGTCACCTTCATCATGCCAGCGGAAGACGCGCCGAATGTGACCGCCACATTTGTGACAAGCCCTTTCACCGGTCTGCCGGATGGATCACGAATCAACTTTTACGGCCAGGTCCGTCCTGATGCTGGCACCCCTGTCAACAACAGCACCGTCGGCTTTTTGAACGCCACACTCACCACCTCCACCGGCGCCTTGAGCGGCAAGCTGCTCATGGATGGTGAATCCAGATCCTTCTCCGCCCGCATTCTGGGTGACGGATCGGTTTGGTATAATGTCGGAGGATTTGTCGGCACACCAATCAGCTTCGGTCCCAAGATACTCTATTTGGAGATGGTCTCGGGAGTGTTGCTGATCGAGGTGGTCAACACCGCCATTGGCGGCAGCAGCAAGGGCGCAGCCAAGCCCGCCATCTACAGCGCAGCGAACCCTGTGCCCTCCGCGTTGATCAACGAGCCGGCGGCCATTCCGCAGCCCAACGGTTACTACACTCTGGCCCTGCCCCCGGTGGTGCAGGCTCCGCTCATGGACACCAGCACCTATCCACAGGGCGCGGGCTACGCCACCCTCAACATCGCCGGGAACGGCGGCCTGAAGCTCAGCGGTGTCCTGGCGGATGGAACCAAGTTCACCGCCGCCTCCGCCCTCGTCGAAGGCGATGTGGCACCCTTCTTCGGCCAACTACCCACGCCCGGCGACACATCCGTTAAAGGCGGCAGCATCGGCGGTGATCTGATTTTTGACGCCAGCCAGCCTGATTCGGACATCCTCGGCGCGGACATGCTCTGGCTGCGCCCGGCAGCCGCAGTGCCCCTCTACCCATCGGGCTGGCCTGCCGGAATCGCGGTGGATGTCATTGGCGCTCTCTACGACAAAACAGCAGGCGCGCAGACGCTTCTCGGCATGGGACCTGTGGACCCGGCCAATGGCAACGGCAGACTCACCTTCACGGAAGGCACGCTGCCCGCTCCCGTGGTCAAGACCAACTTCAATGTCAACGGCAACCAGGTCGTCAAGGTGCCGCCTGTGCCTGTGGACCGGAGCTTTAATCTCACCATTTCAAATCCGCTCCACGGCAGCTTCAAGGGCGATTTCGTTCCAAGCGGCAGCACTCTCAAGCTGAAGTATTCCGGAGTCATCGTCTCCAAAGGCGCGCTCCGGGCAGGGTATGGCTATTTCCTCAGCAGTCCCATCAGCGCTTCGCCGCCCCAGAGCGGCCATGCACTGCTGGAGGCGCGGACGCCATGAACTGACAGCACTTTGATTCCCGATGAGGCCCTTGGATGGCGCTCAGCAGGCGGCCTCCGCCGCGGCGGAGTTGACGGAGGATGCCTTGGTCACGCCATGAAATCACCGTTCCCAACCCGTCGGTGCCAAAGGGCAATAAAGTGCTTGCATGATGTCCATAATACCAAATGTTCGGCAGAACAGAATCCTCTGCCATGCCACGATCCCTCCGCAAAATCACCGAACGCCAGAAACAGATGCTGGAATACCTGCGCAGCTACCAGCGCGAGCACGGCGTGATGCCCAGCACGCGCGACATCCAGCGCCACTTCGAGTTTGCCAGCCAGACGGCGGCCATGAGCCACCTGCGCGCCCTGGAGCGCAAGGGCCTCATCCAGCGCCACCCGCACATGGCGCGCGCGGTGGTTTTCCCTGCGGATTTGAAACGCCCGGAAATCGTGGATGTGCCGCTCTACGGCAGCATCGCCGCCGGTTATGCCGAAAACCAGGAGCAGCAGGCGGACGGCTCCATCTCCGTGGATGTGAACACGCTCGGTCTGGCGCGCGGCAGCCGCGTCTTCGCCCTCAAAGTGCGCGGCGAGTCCATGATCGGCGCCAGCATCTGCGATGGCGATGTGGTCATCCTCGAAGCTCGCGAGCCTCGTCCGCGCGACATCGTGGCCGCGCTCATTGATGGCGAAACGACCCTGAAACGCTACCTCGTCTCAGATGGAAAACCTTACCTCAAAGCCGAGAACCCCGCCTTTCCGGATCTCATCCCGGTGCAGAATCTTGAGGTGCAGGGCGTCATGCAGACGCTCATCCGGCAGGTGCGGCGGGATTGATCCCCCTCTCGTTCGCGGCGATTCCCGGCGCGGCAAACACGCCCGCCAGATTTGCGCGGCGCGTGACATTTGACAAGGCGGCGCGCGCGGGCGAAACGCCAGCGCATGGTCACCCGCAGCCAGTCAGGAAAACTCATCGCCGCGCTGCACGGCTGCCTTTTGCTATGGCTGGGGATCGCCCCAGCCATGCGGGGTGCCGAACCTGAACCGGCGGGAGAGCCTTTCCGGCTGCGGGAGGGGAGTGTCTCGCTGAGGGTTCACGGCATTACAGAGACTGCCTGGGAAGGGCTGGAGCAAATGCTCAAGGACCAACTCACCCTGCATGGCGGCGGCATCACCGCCCCCCTGGCCGACGACCTGGCCTTTTTCACCCGCCAGCATCTTTTGCGCGCAGGATGGCCGGAGGCTGAAGTGCGCTGGAACATTGAGAACGACCGCATCCATCTGCGCGCGGAGACCGGCCGGCCGGCGCGTGTCGGCGCGCTGGCATGGACAGGCGGCAGGGTGCTGCCGGAGGATGAAATGCGGCGCTTCCTGCTGCGGCCCGCCCTGGAAAAGGAGGGCGCGGACAAGCGGCACCCGCTCTGGGTGGATTCCGATCTGAACAGCGGCGCGGCCTTGCTGACCCGGCGCCTGCGCTCGGAGGGCTACCTGCTGGCGGAGGCCGCGCTCACGCCGGCCTCCGAACCTGGCGCGGACGGCTTGCGCGCGCTCGCCATCGAGGTCAAACCCGGGCCGCAGTTTGTCTTTGGCGGAGTGGCTCTCGATGGCGCCCCTGATGAATTGAGCGGGGAAATGAGCCGGGAGATCGCGCAAACTCCTGGCCAGCCATTCAACGAGGCCGCCGTCCAGGCGCTGGAGCGCAGGCTCAACCACATCGCCGTCAGCCGCGGCTGGCTGAGTTCGGTGACAAGCTCGGAATACCATCTCGGTTCCCAAGGCGGAACGGTGGATGTGACCCTGCGCATGGCGCCGGGCGCGCGCGCCCGCGTGGCGCGCGCTCTGCCGCATGAGGGCTTCAGCCGGGGAGCCAGGCGTGTGCTGGAAGCGGGGTTCCGCGAGGCCGAGGGCGAATGGTATTCCAGCAAGGACACGGATTTCCTTTTCCGCCGCGCTCTGGACACCGGCATGTTCGCGCGGCTGGATGTGGAGCCGGTCATCCAGCCCGGGAATCCGGAGCAGCCCGCGCTGGCGGACCTCGTCATCTCCGGCGAGGAGACAAAGCCGCGCACGCTCGGCTTCGAGGCGGGTTACGACACATTCCTCGGCCCGCAGGCCGGCGTGAACTACCGCAACACCAACCTGCGCGACACCGGCGTCACCCTGGCCACCGAGCTGAACTGGAGCGCGGCAGGTCCGCTCGGCTTTGTCAGCCTCATGGATCCGGCCGTCTTCAACTCATCCCACTCCGGCTCCGTGCGCCTGGCTGTGGAGACCTTCGGCCTCTACGAATACACCCGCTACGGATCGAGCCTTCATGCCGAGCTGGCGCGCAGGCTCACGCCGTTCTTCTCGTACACCGCTTTCTTTGGAGCCTCGGTGAACTCCATCTCCACGGACACGCTCAGCTCCGAGGAGACCGGACCGGGCACCTACACCCTGGCCACGCTCGGCGGCAGCATGATGCTCGACTTCCGCGACAGCCCGGTGCTGCCGACGAAGGGCTGGTTCCTCAGCGCGCGGCTGGAGACCACGCTGGATGTGATGGGATCGAGCGTGGGCTTTCTGCGCACCGACCTGCGCGGCGCATGGCATCTGCCGGTCACGAAAAAATCCCGCCTCACCCTTGGCGGCGCGCTCATGAGCATCCAGGGCGCCTCCGCCGAAGAGCTGCCCGTTGACGCGCGCGTCTTCAACGGCGGCCCGAACAGCGTGCGCGCCTTCGCCGAGCGCGAGCTTGGCCCGCTGACCACGGGTGGCACTCCGCTTGGCGGCACCTCCGCGCTGCTGGGCACGCTGGAGTTCAGCCATGAAATCTATCCCAACCTCGAATTCGCCGTTTTTGGCGACATCGGCAGCCTCGGCCGCGGCAGCAACACCAGCGCCCTCGACATCTCCACCGACTTCCGCCAGGCCGCCGGCGCGGGACTCCGCTACAAGCTGCCCTTCGGCCCCGTGCGCGTGGATTACGGCCACAACACCAGCCGCCGCTCCGGCGAAAAAAGCGGCATGCTTCATGTCACCGTCGGGTTTTCTTTTTGATCCTCCGGATTATCATTCCGGCGTCACGGTGTGAAAACCGCGCCTCCATGAAGTCCCGCCTCCCGCACGTCATCCTCGCCGCCGTTCTCTGCTCCGGCGCGGCCCGGTCTGTGGAGCCGCCGCGGGATGGCATCCACGATGACGCGCGGGCCTTCGGCGCGCAGACCCGGCAGGTGCTGGCATGGGAAATCGTTGAGGCATCGGCGCGCGCGGGCTGCGCCTTCTGGGTCTCGGTGGATTCCTACAACGGATCAGGCCGCAACATCCGCCGCCATGCCCGCGACCTGCGCCGCGCATGGAGCGGCGATGCCGACGCGGTGCTCCTGGCCTATGAGCGCTCCAGCAACCAGCTTGGCTTCTCTTTTTCACCCGGCCTGTGGGAAAAGCACACGCCGGCCGCGCTCGCGGTGCTGGTGCATGAGGCGGGCGCCTCCATGTCGCGCACGGACACCAGCCTGGAGGAGCGCCTGTCAGGAGCCGTCAGCGTGCTGCTGGAGGGGATGAGAAGGCTGGAGGAGGGGCGCATCAGGTCCGCGCGCCCGCTTTCCATCGCCGACCGCAGACTGGCGGTTTATTTCACGCCGGTGCTGGCGGCGGGCGCGCTGCTGTTCTTCGCCGCCGGCATGATCGCGCGCCGCGGCCCGGGCATGGACACGCGCGAGTCTTGTTTTCCTGAAGTCCAGGTTGGCTGCCGCTACGGCGCCCCGCACGGCGGCGGTGTGGTGGCTGTGGCGGCGCCGCGGAATGGCACGCACGATTGAGCCGGGTCAGACGATGGCCGCCTGGCGCTCCCTCACATGGCGCAGGATTTTTTCATCATCATCCCCGGCGGCCCAGACCACGCGCAGAAAGTCGGCGGGATGAATGTCGAACTTCGAGAGGAAAGCCCTGTCGCCTCCGCAGCCGAACATGGTGTCAGGGTCCATCTCGCCGCGCAGCTTGGCGCGCGCCTTGGCGATGATGCGCGGCAGCCAGGGGATGCCGTCCATCTCCGCCGTCTTGGCCGGCAGTTCCGAAGGCTGCACGATGCGCGCGCTCGGCACGCCCTTCTGGATCGCCAGAAAATAGTCCCTCCTCACCGCCGCCACCAGCAGCGCGGTGATGGCCGTCGGGTCCTCGCCGCCGGAGGTCACATTGTCCTCCACAAAGTCGAAAAACTCGCGCTCACGACAGCCGATGGATTTCAAAAACTCCTGATCCTCGTCGCTGAACCAGGCTTCGAAATCGCGGTTGCCCTCGTCATACTCGTCCACGCAGGCGTCGAAGAGTTCCACGAAGTAGGAGTCCCAAATGTAGTGCTTCATCGCGCCCATCTTTGGCGCGCCGCAGGGCGATGGCACGCGGAAATTCCCGCTTTTTTCCAGGCCGGCCTGAACCGTTGCGCATGGTGTCGGAATCGTGCCGAGCTGACGCCGCGACGCTGTTCCGCCCTCATGCATCATGCATTGAGGTCCCAGGCTCCGGAGGGTGCAAAAGAGAAAGTGTTCGGCAGATCCCAAGCGCAAAACCAAAGGACGGCCTGAACTCCGCTATCAGGCTGGGGAATTGAAAAAATCCGCAAACAGCGGCAAAGCGGTGGCTGTTTTTGAGATCAATCCTTGCCGGCCTGCTTTTTCTTCTTCCCGCCTTTGCCTGATGACTTGGAATTGTATTCCGGGTTCGTCTGCCGCGGCAGCGGAGCGCTGGTGGATTTCATCCAGGCGAGCAGGTCTTCGAGCAGTTCGTCGCGTTTCGCGGTGTCGGTGGCGGCGAGGTCGGTGTGCTCGCCGGGATCGGTGGCGAGGTGGTAAAGCTCCGCGGCGCGGTTGGTGGCGAGCTTTTCGCGCCCGCCGTCGAGCTGCCATTCCTCGTGGTAGAGGTGCAGTTTCCAGTCGCCTTTGCGGATGACGCTGACTGGCCGCGTGCGGAAGACGGGATCGCGACCGCGCAGCACGGGATCATCGAGATAGCCGGGGAAGTGCCAGAACACGGCCTGCCTTTGCAGGGCGCTGCCGCCTTTGAACAAGGGCAGCAGGCTCTCGCCATCGAGCGTCGCGGTGGACGCTGCTGCACCGGCGGCAGCGAGGAAGGTGGGGTAAAAGTCCACGTTGGTCACCGGCACATCGCAGGTGCTCCCCGGCGACACGACACCCGGCCAGCGGGCGAGCATCGGCACGCGGATGCCGCCCTCGTAGTAGCCGCCCTTGGCTCCACGCAGCGGCTCGTTCGTGACATGGGGGCTGCCGTTGTCGGAGGTGAAGACGACGAGTGTGTTCTCCTCCAGCCCGAGCGCCTTGAGCTTGTCGAGCACCATGCCGATGCCCGTGTCCATGTCGGCGAGGCACGCTCCAAGCATGGCGTGACCGTGACCGAGCCTGCCGGGCGGTTTGTCTTTGAATCGCGCTTGAGTTTCGGCGCGGCCCTCCAGCCGCGCGTGCACGGCGTAGTGGGGAATGTAGGCGAAGAAGGGGCGCTCGCGGTTGGCCTCGATGAACTCACACGCCGCGTTGGTGATGGAAAAGATGGCCTTGGGGTCGGCGGGATCGTCGCTGTTGAGGCCGGGCTTGGAGTGCTGGATCACATCAAAACCCGCGTGCTCGGACTTGCCGGTCTTTGAGTCCTTCATGTGGCATTTGCCAAAGAAGCCCGTGGCGTAGCCGGCGGCCTTCAGGGATTCGCCCAGCATCATCGTATCCGGCGGCAGGTTTGGGCGGTTGGGCACCGGGATCATGCGCATGAGCGTCTTGGGGCCGCGATCTGTGGAACCCACCGCATACACGCCGTGACGCGGCGTGTATTGGCCGGAGAGCATGCAGGCTCGGCTCGGCTGGCAGTTTCCCGCCGATGCGTAGGCATGACGGAACACCATGCCTTCCCGCGCGAGCTGGTCGAGACGCGGAGTCTCCAGGAAATCCGATCCGGCAAATCCCGGCTCCTGCCAACCGAGGTCATCGGCGAAGATTAACACGATGTTCGGCTTTGACGCGGCCGCTGAGCCGTATGCAAGCGTGAGGCAGGCTAAGGAGGTCAGCAATGCTTGGATCATGAGAGGTTGAGGTTAGTTGAGGTCGAGATCATTCACCCGGACTTGCTTGGGCTTCTTTGGCGGAGCGCTGTCCGGGTGGAGGCCGGCCATGCGAGGAGTGGTGGGGCGGACGGGGCCCCAGTTGATGGCGTAAGGATAAGCGGCGACATGTTTTTCGATGGCGGCCCAGTTTTGCCTCACCTGAGCGGCGAGGGCGTCGTCTTTCTTTTTCCAGTAGCGGTCCATGATGACGATGTTTTCCACCATCATGCGGGTGTAAGTGAGACCGGCCTGGATGAAGGCGACGCGTCTGGCAAAGAGGGAGTCCGCAGGCACGGCGTCGGCGGCTCGGTCGAGTCTCGACTGGGATTCGCTCAGCAAATCGGCGGTGTAGAGCTGGGGAAAGGTGAAGACGCCGGCCTCGCCGTTCTTGGCAGTGAAGGCCATGCGCTCTTTTTCGAGAGCCTCGAAGTACTCGCGCACCTGCGGCGCGGCGGGGCCGAAGGCGCGGGTGTAGTAGTCGGCAAGGATGGCGTCCGCGTCGGCGGCGGGATTCCATGCGAGCTGCGCCATGATGTAGTAGAGCGGCCCGACGGTGCTCCAGTGCTCCCACACGCCGTCAATGTAAATGCCAATGCAGTTCGCGGCGGCCACGTCTTTGAAATCGCGGATCGTCTGCGCCAAATGAATGTCCGGCAATCCTTGTTGCCAGCCGGCGGGGCTGCCGGTGTTGGGCCGCCAAAACATGGAGGGCACGATTTTTGCCCACGCCTCAAACTGTTGCCGGTAGGTGTCGCCGCGCGTCGAGCCGCGATCCACGAGGCCGGTGCGGCCGAAGAAGTTTGCGACCACGGTCATGATGACATTGTCCGCGGGCCGCGCTTTCACCGGCGCGGGGCGCGAGTGGCCGTAGCTGAGCATCATGACGCGATAGTCTTTGCCGGGATGCTTCTGCTTTAATAACTCACCGAGCTTGTTGGCGAAGGTGACATCGCGGTCGCTGGTGGCGGGGCGTGTTTCGTTTCGCTTGAACCAGTTGAAGACGCGCGGCTCGCCATCGGGGTGATCCCAGGCGGTGCAGTTGTCGCACACACAATGGCCGCTGGCCCAACTGTCGTTAGGCGATGCATTGAAAACGGTGCGGTGCGGGTCCTGCCGGAGTTGTTCCTCGACGCCTTTGAGCCACAGTTCCCACACCTTGGGGTTCGACATGCAGAGCTTGGCATTGCGCGGATTCGGGAAGCCGCTGCGCGTGCCGTCGGGCTGGAGCGCGAAGATTTCGGGGTGCTTCTCATGATGGCGTTCCCACCAATCGCCAAAGCCGTGCCCGCCTTCAAGGGAGAGCGAGCAAAGCTGCAATCGCTGGCGCATCGTCCACTCCTGCGACTTGCCGTAGCCTTTGTTGCCGAGGCGGCAGTAGTTGAAGACCGTGCCGCGCGCGCGCATCCGCGGATGATGGCTGTATTCAAGCGGCGTGCTGATCGAGACACGCTCGCTCTTGGGCACATCCTCGCCCAGCTCGCCCGGCCAAAACCAGCGCACGCCGAGCTGGTCCTGCAAAAAGGTGTACACCGCGTTGATCGTGCCATACTCCTGCTGCACGCCCTTGATGACGCCCTCTTTCGTCGTGATGTCCAGCCCCGCCGGATCCCAGCGGTCGCGCCCGGCGATGACGACGTGCTTTTCGTTCGCCGTGATGACGATCTCCTCGGGATGCTGGAAATCGAAGTCCGTTTTCGGAAACAGCGCCTTCACCTCCGGCTGCACGCCGATCCAGATGGCGCGCTGCGGCACGTTCGCAGGCGCGCCTTCCATCACCGGCGGCTTTTGGCCGCTGATCTTCGCGATATAGTCAGCGAGAACTTCCGCAGCCTCCCGCGTGCGCGGTGGCGCGTCCTTGAAAATCACGATGGGAGCGGGCGGAGTTTCTTTGTCCACAAGGACAAGATCGGCGGCATGGGCGGACGGAAGACAGGCGAGTAGAAAAAATGCGCGTAAATGCATCGCGTTGAGCAACGCTTGCAGTCCGACGATCTTGCGATACTGGGAGGCTGCAAAAAACGCCGGCGGCGCAATACTGTGTCGTGACCTGCCCGGGAGGGACACGCGCTCAGCGGACCTCGCGCTTCAGCCAGTCCATGCACTCGGCAGGGTTCTGCATGAAAAGCAACTCCTCACCAAAGGCCAGCAACTGCTCAGCGTCCAAACGCCGCACCAGCGGCCCCGCGCGTCGCGCGATCATCGGAAACTTGCGTGCGATCTGGCGCAAAGCCAGCTCGCCCCGGCCTTCCACACGGCCCTCCACACGGCCCTCCACACGGCCCTCATTGCGTCCGCGCAGGCGTCCGATTTCGACGAAGGGGTTGATGAGCTTGGGCATGGGTTTCAGCTTGGGTTCCTTGCGCGCAAGACTATCCACCTTCCGGTCCAGTTGCAAGACCTGTTCCTCCGCCAGCGGCAGGTAGTGGTTCACAAAGTCCAGCGCCGCGTCCAGGTCCTCCGCCTCGAACTCCTGCCTCAGCGCCTCGGCCATCGTGCTCACGATGGCGTCCACTTGCTGGTCCGCCTCCAGCTTCATCAGCGCGGTGAGCGCCAGTGCGGCCACGTTTTTGCCACGCAGATGCGGCAGCGGGTTCATGCGCCGGAAGTGCAGCACGGGGCATTTCACATGAATGGCGGCCAGGCGTCCAAAGTCCCAGCGCAGCTCGCCGGGCTGCGGAGTCTCCGGCTTCGGGTAGGTCAGCAAGAGCACGGGCATGACCGGCAGGCGGTAGCGGATGCCGTCGCGCAGGGCGTACTCGCCCATGCGCTCCAGCGCGGCGGGGTGGGGTTTGTTCTGGCTTTCGACATGAATGAGGAAGGCGGTCTCGCGCTTTTTCCAGAGGGTCTTGAAAAGCACATCACCCACGCGCCGGGGGCGTTTGCCGCCGCGCGGGTGCTCTTTGTCGAGATACTCGATGTGGTCGAGGTCGGCGAACCTGGCCAGCTCCGGGAGGAAGGCGCGGAAGAAATCCCGCAGCAGCCTCGGCTGGTGGAGGAGCTTTTTGATGAGGTCGTCGTGTGTGGGCGCGGGGAAATCGGCGGCGGGAGTCTTGGCGCGCATGAGGAGAGCATAACCATTGACACCGCGTTTGTCGCCAAAGATTCAGCAGGGCATGGAACTCATGATTTTTTCACCGACAAAGCTACCGTTGCCTTTTCGTATTCTCCGGCCATGTCCGAGCCATCCTCCAGCCGTCGTCATTTCCTCAAAACCGCGGCAGCCGCCACGGCGGTGTCCACCTTTAACATTGTGCCGCGTCATGTGCTGGGCGGGCCGCGCTTTGTGCCACCTAGCGAGAAGGTGAATGTGGCCATCGTGGGCGCGGGCGGGCAGGGCAGGGTGAACCTGCGCCAGCTCCTCCAGCTCGACGATGTGCAGGTGATCGCCGTGGCGGACGCGGCGGAGTCGTTCAGCTTGGAAAACTTTTATTACAAGGGCATGGGCGGGCGTCTGCCGACGAAGGCGGACATCGAGAAGCACTATGCGGAAAAGACGCCGAACTTCCGCTGCGCGGATTATGAGGACTTCCGTGTGATGCTGAAAAAGGAGAAGGCGGTGGACGCCGTGCTGTGCGCCACACCCGACCATCTGCACGCTTATGTCTCCTGCGTGGCGATGCGCGCGGGCAAGCATGTGTACTGCGAGAAACCGCTCACGCACAACATCTGGGAGTCCCGCCATGTGGCGAAGGTGGCCGCCGAGACAGGCGTGGCCACGCTGCTGGGAAGCCAGGGGCACTCCTCGCTGGGCACGCGGGAGACGATCGAATACATCCAGGATGGCGCCATCGGCACGGTGCGGGAGATTCACTCCTGGGTCGGGGCGAAGCGGTGGAATCCAACGCTGACCGGCAAGCCGGCCGACACACCGCCCGTGCCCGCCGGGCTGAACTGGGACCTCTGGCTCGGCCCGCGCGAGGAGCGTCCGTTTCATCCAGCCTACTTTCCTGTGGCATGGCGTGATTTCTGGGCCTTCGGCACCACGGGCATCGGCGACTTTGGCTGCCATGATCTCAACACGGCGGTGCGCGCCTTTGACCTGCCGCTGCCGGAGCGCGTGCAGGCCTTTGCGGCCGGTGTCATGGACAGCGAGATCGCCCCGCATGGCTCGATCATTCATTACCACTTCCCCGCTGGCGGGAAGCGTCTGCCGATGAAGCTCACCTGGTATGATGGCGGTCTCATGCCGGAGAAGCCGGAGGCTCTCGGCGCCTTCCCGTTGCCAAGGCGCGGGACCTTGTATGTCGGTGACAAGGGCGTGATCCAATGCGATGGCAGCGGAGGAGCGCCGCGTCTGTTCCCGGACGTGCTGCGCGCCTCGTATCAAAAACCCGAGCCCCGCTTGAAGCGCTCCGCCGGGCATCATCGCGACTGGATTGACGCCTGCAAAGGCGGCCCTGCGGCGAGCAGCCCGTTTGATTATTCCGCGCACCTCACTGAGATCGTGCTGCTCGGCGTGCTCTCCCTGCGCACGGGCAAGGAAATCGTCTGGGATGCCGCGAACATGAAAGCCACCGGGCTGTCCGCTGCGGATGCGTTCATTCGCGAGAGCTATCGTCCGGGTTGGGAAGTCGTCTGAGCCACCCGCACCCCAAGCCCATGTCCGTCACCATCGCCTTCACTTCCCTTTCCCCCGCCGACCACGAGGCCGTGGCACGGCTGCTGCACCGCTCCCTGGTGGACTGGTATGAGAGCCGTCTGCGCCAGGGGGCGCGCTTTGGCGAGAGCCACGAACCTTTCCTGCTTTTTCCGCAGGTGTATGAGGCGCTGGATGCCGGTGAATGCGTCACCGCGCGGGATGAGGCCACTGGCGAGATGCTCGGCGTGTGCTTCTCCCATGAGCGCGAGACGCATGTGGCTGTGGGCATCGTGGCCACCGCGCCCGAGGCGGCGGGGCGCGGGATCGCGCGCGGCATGATGCAGGCGGTGCTGGAAAAAGCGCGCCGACTCGGCAAGCCGGCGCGTCTTGTTTCCAGCCTGCTGAATCTGGACTCCTTCTCGCTTTATACCCGGCTTGGCTTTGTCCCTGGCGTCATTTTTCAAGACATGCTCATCACGGTGCCGGACACCGGCATGGCAGTGCCCGCGCCTCAAGGTGTGGAGCAGGTGCGCGAGGCGCGCGCGGAAGAGGCGGGGCGCGTCGCGGACTTTGAGATGACGCTGCAAGGCATCCGTCGGGAAAAGGACATCGCCTTCTTCCTGCGCAACGAGGTGGGCTCGTGGCGGGTGCTGGTGAAGGAGGGAGCGGAGGGGGAATTGAGCGGCTTTCTGGCGCTGAGCACGCATCCCTCGTTCACGATGATCGGCCCCGGAGTGTGCGCGGATGAGGAAAGCGCGGCGGCCCTGCTCTGGAGCGCGCTGGACGGGCTGCGCGGACGCACGCTCGTTTTCCTCGTGCCATGCGCGGCGGCTGGTCTTGTGCGCATGGCCTACGGCAGGGGCGCGCGCAATGTGGAGCTGCATGTGGCACAGTCCACCGCGCCTGTGGCGGGCGCGCGCGGCATTGTCTTTCCCACCTTCATGCCTGAGTCGGCGTAGGCTTTTTTGCCGCCGTTTTCTTCATCTGGAGAGTGGTGGCAACGATCACTCTTGAAGCACGAGCACGAAGATGAGGCGGCCATCGCGCCACTTGGGGCCGCCTATGAAGAGGGGGCTGCCGGGTTTGAGGATGGTGTCGGTCTTGACGAGCACTTGCTGGTCGCGCCAGAACTGGAGGTGGAGATTGATGCCGCCGCCGGGGGCGGGGCCTTTGGAGTCCACCTTGAGAAAGATGTCTTTCGAGGGCACAACCCAGGATTCATACTCGCGGAAGACATCCTGCAGGTGCTCGCCGATGATTTCGAAGCGGCCATGCTCGGGGAAGACCTTGGCTAGGCGCTGCTGCAAGTCGCGTATGACCGGCGCGGTGGTGGAGGTTTTTGCGGCGTCAGACGATGCGGCGGTGGCGTGGATGAGCGCACCCCAGACTTTCCCCTCAATGGCCGGCTGGCCGCGGTCTGGACGGGCCGCGATGCCCTGCCCCGGATGGGTCATGGCGCACAGGCAGCAGATGAAAGCCAGGATTCTCATTCGCCAAGGTTTGCGGTGAGCGGGACTGCGTCCGGCCTCGGCCTGGCATACGGAGTGCCGTGCTCGTTTTGCAGGGCCACAGCCAGCATCTGACGCTCCGCGTTCGCTTCGCGAAGGAAGCCCACGAGCGGACGATCGGCGGGCATTTCCTCGAGTCCGTCGAGCATGAGCACGGTGGCCTGGGCGTCATCAGAGAACCATGTCTGGGCAGTGACGCCGGGATCAGGCGCGTAAGTGGTGAGCACGAGGCTGTTCTTCAATGACTCATGCTGCCATGCAAAGGTGGCGCCGAAAACGAGAGCTGCCGCGGCGGCGCCGAGAGCGAGGCCGGGCAGGCGGAACCATTCCAGCCATGAGCCGGCCGGCGTCCGGGAGGCGCGGGAGGGGTTTTCCTCCCGCGCGATGCGGACCTGGATCTGGCTGTTGAAGAAGTCGGCATGCGGCACAGGCAGGGTTTTGGGCAGGTGCGCGCGCAGTTCGCGCGCCAGCTCTCGCATGGCCTCGGCCTCGCCGCGCAGGATGGGGTCGGCGTTCATGCGGGTGACGAAGCGCTCGCGCTCCAGCGGCGGCAGCTCGTCATCCAGCCAGCGGATGAGATCATGGTCTTCACTTGGCGTTTTCATAGGTGTCCTTGAGGAGTTCTTGCAGTTTCTTGCGGGCGTAAAAAAGGCGGCTCATGACGGTGCCGATCGAGCATGGAATGGCGGCGGCGATCTCATCATAAGCCATGCCCTCGATCTCGCGCATGATGATGACCTGCCGGTGGTCGGCACTGAGCTGGGCGATGGCGGCGCGGATTTTTTCGCCGAGCTCGGCATTCTTGAGCGCCTCGTCCGGGGCGGCGTCGGCATAAGGGGCCGTCTCGGCTCCCGCGGCGATTTTGTGCTCGGTGCGGGAGTCGTCGAATTCGCCATCGCCCTGGATTTTCTTTTTCCGCAGCCAGTCGTAGGTGCCATTGTGCGCGATGCGGTAGAGCCAGGTGTAAAAGGCCGAGTCCATCTTGAAGCCCGGCAGGGCGCGCCAGGCTTTGATGAAAGCCTCCTGCGCGAGGTCCCACGCCTCGGTTTCATTCTGGATCATGTGATAAGTCATGGCGTAAATTCTCCCCCGGTAACGAGTCACGAGCAGGTCGAATGCCCGCGAATCGCCCGCCTGGCTGCGCTTGACCAGCTCGGTGTCCGGAATTTCGGCCGGCTCAGGCGCAGGGGAGGCGGGCATGTTCTGGGATGTCACAGGTGGAGACGGCAGCGCCGGAACGCTTATTCAGGCCAATCTCACGCAAAACACCCCAGCGTCAAAGCGCAGATTTCGCCTCCGGCCGAAGCGGCAGCCAAGTGGCGCGGGCGGTGTCTATTCAGCCACCTGGCGCAGTGAGCGGGCGTCCATTGTCACCGGGGCCGAGTCTGATCAAAAAGGGCACTGCTTTTACGGCCCACTTTTCAGGCCCCGGATAGTGCGCCGCCCCGTCCCCGAAGCAACTGCGCAGCATCTCCGTGTCTATGATGCCGGGATTCAGGGGGATGACCGCCACCCTGCCGCCGGTTTCCTGCGCGACGGCCATGGAGAGTCCCTCAATAGCATGCTTGGTGGCGCAATACGGGGCCACCTCCGGCGAGGTGGAGCGCCCCCAGCCGGAGGAGAAATTCACCACCACGCCCGACCCGCGCGCGAGCATGGCGGGCATGAAATGGCGCATCATGCTGGCGGTGCCTTTGATGTTCACATCCACCACCCGGCCAAACTCCTCCGCGCCGACTTCCCAGAGTGGCGCGCTGGTGTTGACCACGGCGGCGTTGTTCAGCAGCAGGTCGGGAACGCCGCACTCAGCCAGCGCTTCTTTGCAAAAGCCCGCCACCCGCGCCTCGTCCGCCACATCGCAGACGGAGAAAAAATGCGGAGCGGGATGCGCTGCTTGCAGTTTTTGCACCGCCTCCGCCGTGCGCGCGCAGCCGGCCACGGTCCAGCCATGGCGGATGAACTCTCCCACCATCGCGCGTCCCAGGCCGCGCGTGCATCCGGTGATGACGACGAGTTTGTTCTTTTTCATGAGCGGAATATATGCGCCTCAAGCCTGGAGCCTGTCACGCTTTGCCTCAACGCTCCTCGATCCACCCAGGCGCGGGGTAGCTGCCGAGCACTTTCACCGTGGAGCCCAGGGCGGCGAGGTCGGCCAGGCTTTCCTGGATCGGCGCTTCCTCATGATGACCGCTCACCTCCAGGAAAAAGCGCGCCTGCACGCCCTCGCAGTCGCCAGGCACGGGACGGTTCTCGATCTGGCGCACATTCACATTCCGCCGCGCGAAGATCTGCAGCACCTCCAGCAGCGCGCCGACACGGTCGCGCGCGTGGACCATGAGCATGGTGTTGTCATGCCCAGTGGGCGCGCCGCTTCTCCGGCCGAGGATGATGAAGCGCGCGCGGGAAGTGTGCTCTCCTGGCGAAGCGGCCAGTACTTTGAGCGCGTGCAGCTCCGCTCCCAGAGGCGTGCCGAGCGCGGCGGCGCCAGGCTCCGTCTCCGCATGAGTGGCGGCGAGGCTGGCGGAGGCGCTTTCGACGAGACGCGCGGCTGGAAAGCAGCGCGCCAGCCAGGGGCGGCACTGCGCCAGCATCTGGGGATGGCCGAAAATCACAGTGACCTGCGCCGCGTCGGTCTTCGACATGACGACGGTCTCCACCTTCCACAAAATCTCCGCGTAAATCTGCAAGGGCGAGTCCACCAGCCGGTCAAGCGTGTGATGCACCGCGCCCTCGGTGGAGTGCTCGATGGGCAGCACACCGTAGTCCGTCTCCTGCGCGGCCACGCGGGCGAAGACTCCCTCCGTGCTGGCCTCGGCCACATAGGAAACGCTGTTGCCAAACTTGTTGATCGCCACCTGGTGAGTCCATGAGCCCGCGGGGCCGAGGTAGGCGATCTTGAGGCTGTTTTCCAGCGCCAGGGCGGCGCTCATGATCTCGCGGAAAATGGCGCGGATGGCCTTCTCGGTGAGCTTGCCGTTTTGCGCGGTGTTCAACTCGCAAAGCTTGCGCAGCAGCTTTTCCTCGCGACCCGGCACATAGATGTCGAGGCCGTCCTTTTTTTTGATCTCGCCGATCTTGTGCACCATCTCGGCGCGCTCGTTCAGCAGGTGGATGAGCTGCTGGTCTATCGCGTCAATTTTCTGGCGTGCTTCTTCGAGGGACATGAGTCACGCGGGTGGGGATAGGGGTCACTCGCCGGAGGAGGGCGCGGCATCCGCGGCGGCGGCGGATGGCTCGTCAGCCGGGGCCTGGGCGTTCGCTTCTCCGTCATCACTGACGGGGGCCAGGGAAAGCTGCTTCTCCTCCGCTGCCGGGGAGGCCTGCCCGGATTCCGGCGAGGGCAGCTTCACGCGGCGCAGTTCGGCGGCATTTGGCAGCTCGTCCAGCGTGCGCACGCCGAAATGGTCGAGAAAGGCATCCGTCGTGCCATAGAGCAAGGGTTTGCCGGGCAGATCGGCGCGGCCTTCGATCTTCGCCAGGCCCCGGTCCACGAGCTGCTGCACCATGGCGTCCACACTCACGCCGCGCACCGCCTCGATGCCCGCTTTGGTGATCGGCTGACGGTAGGCGATGATCGCCAGCGTCTCCAGCGCCGGCTGGCTGAGGCGCTGGACTTTTTTGCCCGGATAAAGCGCGCGGCACCACTCGGCAAACTCGATCCTGGCGCACAACCGCCATCCGTGGCTGCGCTCCACAATCGTGAAAGCGCGCCCGTCCTTCTCGTAGTGCGCGGTGAGCTGGTCTATGGCCTCGCGGATGCCGGCCTCGTCCACCGCCAGGAGCGGCTCCAGCCACTCCGGCGGCTGCTCGCCGGCGGCCTCCTTGATGTCCTTGGCCGTCTCTTTGACCGCCGCCGCCATTTTTTCCAGAAGCAGCGGCTCCTGGGTGGCAAAAAGAAGGCTTTCGACGATGGCGGTCAGTTCCATGATGGGCCGCCCATCCAAGCAAGCACGGGGGGAGAGTCAAGCCACGCTTGGGCGCGAGGTTGAGCGCGCCTGCTCGGAAAGCACATCGCACCGCCTCGCATGGAAAAAAAGCCGCTCCCGCCACGCTCACCGGATCTTCGCGTCCGGCAGTTCGGACTTGATGCCCTCATCCAGCGGCATCTTGTCGTTTTCGGCTGTCAAGCCGGCACCGGCCATGACACGAGCCAGCTCGTTTTTCATCTCCGCGACCACGGAGGCGTATTTGGGATTGGCGATCAGGTTGTGCCGCTCTTCCGGGTCGAACTCGATGTTGTAAAGCTCGGCCATGTGGCGGTCCGGCGTGCCGTCGCCATGCGGATAATGCACATACTTCCACGACTCGGTGCGCACGCCGCGCACGTTCGGCGTGTAGGGGAACTGCTTCTCGTAGTTGTAATGATAGAGCCAGCTCCCGCGCCAGCCGGGGTCGCCTTCACGCGCGAGCCTGACCCACGATCTGCCGTGGATGCCCTCCAGCGCGGGCGCGCCGCAGAGTTCGAGAATGCTGGGCGCCATGTCGAGGGTGAGCACCTGCTGCTCGACGACCACCGGCTTGTCCGCCGGGACGAGTCCGGGGTAGCGCACGACTAGCGGGATGCGGATGCTGGCCTCGTGCATGGTGCGTTTGTCCACCATGCCGTGCTCGCCGTTGAGGATGCCATTGTCGCCCATGAGGACGATGATGGTGTTGTCCAGCTCGCCGCGCTTTTTCAGCAGCTCATAAAGGCGGCCCATGCTGTCATCCACGGAGAGCAGCGTGCCCCAGTAGGCGCGCGTCATGGCCTCGAAGTCCTTCACCGCCTCGGGGCTGTCGTCGGGGGATTTTTTCCGCCATTCGAAGAGCGGCCCGTAAATGCCGTGCCAGGTGTAAAGCCGCTCGGTGATCCATTTCGGCTTGTCCTCCAGCATGAAGGCCGTCTCGGGATACGGGATGCGCGCGTTTTCAAAGGACTTTTCATACTTCGGTTCCGGGAAGTAAAAGCTGTGCGGCGCCTTGTGCCCGATCATCAGGCACCAGGGCTTGTCCCCGCGCTCGCGGCCCAGCCATTCCTCGGCCATCCCGGTGACGACATGCGTGTAATAACCCGGCACCACCTTCGCGCCCTGGCCGTTGATGTTGAACTCGGTGTCGAAATACTTGCCCTGCCCCTTGTGCGTCACGAACCAGTTGAAGCCGGGGCGCGGCTCGTCGTTGTCCTCGCCCATGTGCCACTTGCCGATGTAGGCGGTGTCATAGCCCGCGCCTTGCAACACCATGGGGAAGCTTTTGAAGCCCTCGGGATACTCGGTGAAGTTGTTCGTCACCCCGTGCTTGTGCGCATACATGCCGCTGAGGATGCTGGCGCGGCTGGGCGAGCAGAGTGAGGTGGTGCAGAAGGTGTTTTTGAAATGCACCCCTTCCCTGCCGATGCGGTCCATGTTCGGCGTCTTGAGATGCTTGCTGCCACCGAGACCGATGGCATCCCAGCGTTGGTCGTCGGTCAGGACAAAGAGCACGTTCGGGCGCGCGGCGTCAGCGCCAGGCAGGAGCGCCCCGAGAGCGCAGACGACAGTGAGAAAAAAGGCGGTTGGCAGTCTCATGGCAGTGCGCAAAACGCACGGGAGGCGGATTCTTGCAAACGCATTCTCCCCGGATCAGGCCGGGCGCTTTGAGGCATACCCCTTTTGCTTGGCTCAAAATGGGCCGGTTTATCTCAAAATTGAGAATCAATACTTGTGAATGACCTCATTTGAATATAATTACCATATTCAGACAATCCACTCGAACAATTCCCAGGCCGCGACTCCTCACTGCTCTCTCATGCTCCCCTTCCCGTCCAGCATCCGCCAGTTTGCAGCCCAGTCCGGCTGTCTGACTCTGATCTGGACACTCGCCGGGATTTTGGCTTGGCCCCTGGCCGCTCAAGATTTCCAGCCTGCCTACGATCTGGCAAAACCCCCCGGCGCCTCCCTGGACGCCCCCTCCATTCTGGCGCATGGCAAGCTGCCCGGCGATGGCTTTGGCCGCGTCATCCGCACCGGGGATGTCAATGGTGACGGTATTGAAGACTTGATTGTCGGCTCAGCCACCGCGAGCGCCGGGGCTACCCGGGTCAACGCGGGCACAGTCTGCATCTGGTTCGGCAGCGGGCAAATCGGCGGCGTGTTTGACGCCTCATCCTCCGCAGGCAGAGCGCCGGATGTGACCCTGCTGGGCGCGCGCGCAGGCGATAGTCTCACTTCCGGCGGCGCTCTCACCGTGGCGGATGTGAATGGCGACGGCATCGCCGACATCCTCCTCGGCGCCCCCGGCGCGGACGGCCCCTCCGCCAGCCGCGATGGCGCGGGGGAAAGCTATATTGTCTTTGGCCGCGACATTTTTCCCAATGTGCTCGACCTGGCCGTCCAGGGAGATGGAGGCGCGGATGTCACGATCCACGGTGCCAGCGAGGGGGACAGCCTCACCTCCGGCGGCGCTTTGACTGCGGGGGATGTCAATGGCGACGGCATCACCGACCTGCTCCTTGGCGCACTGGCCGCCGATGGCCCGGACGAGTCGCGACCCAGCGCGGGCGAGGCTTATGTCATCTTCGGCAGGGAGGAGTTTCCCTTCACGCTGGACCTCGGCATTCAAGGCCCCGGCGGTGCTGATGTCACCCTCTACGGCGCGGACGAGGGCGATTTCCTGGCCTACGACGGCGCGCTCAAGGCGGCGGATGTCAATGCGGACGGTTTACCGGACATCATCCTCGGCGCGGTCGGCGCGGACGGTCCCGATGAAACACGCGAAGCCGCAGGCGAATGCTACATCGTCTTTGGCAGGCCGGGACTGCCCCCCGTCCTTGATCTGAAAATCAGCGGCCCCGGCAACGCGGATGTCACCCTTTACGGCGTCAGCCCTGACGATCAGATGACCTCCGGCGGCTCCATTGTCGTGGCCGATGTCAATGGCGACGGCATTGACGATCTCCTGCTCGGCACACCCGGCGGCGACGGTCCGAATGACACCCGCAGCGGCGCGGGCGAAAGCTACATTGTTCTTGGCCGCCCCTTCTTCCCGCCGGTCATGGACCTGGCCTTCCAGGGCCACGGCGGCGCTGATGTCACCCTCCATGGCGCCTCCGCCGAGGACAGCCTCACCTCCGGCGGGGCGCTGGCCGCTGCGGATGTGAACAAGGACGGCATCGCCGACATCCTCCTCGGCGCGGGACTGGCCGATGGGCCGGAGGAAAGCCGCCTCAGCGCGGGCGAGGCTTGCATCGTCCTGGGCCGGCCCGTTTTTCCCGTCACGCTTGACCTCGCCATCCAGGGACCCGGCGGCGCGGATGTCACCCTCTATGGCGCGTCTCCCGGCGACAACCTCGCCATCGGCGGCGCGCTGCTCGCGGCGGATGTGAACCAGGACGGCCGCGCCGATCTCATCCTCGGCGCGCTGCTGGCCGACGGACCGGAGGAAGGCCGCTCCAACGCCGGCGAGGCCTGCGTCATCCTCGGCCGCGATGCCTTCCCGCCCGTGCTCGACCTCGCCATTCATGGACCCGGCGGCGCGGACATCACCCTTTACGGCGCCACCGCCAATGACCAGCTCACCCGCGAGCGGTCCCTGGCCGCCGGCGACATCAATGGCGACGGCATCCCCGACATCCTCCTCGGCGCGCGCGATGCCGACGGCCCCGGCGAGGCGCGCGGCGGAGCCGGCGAAGTCACCGTCATCCTCGGCAGCGGCATCCCCTTCACCGGCCCGCAGATCACCCTGCACCAGCCCGCCGGCACCTACCTGGCCGACGGCGGCGGGCGCTACTTTGGCGCGGTGCTGCTCAACAACATCGGCACCCGCCTTTTCACCGTCGTCAACACCGGCACCGAGCCCCTCACCGGCATCGCCATCACCCTCGGCGGCGTCAATGAGGACGACTACTCCGTGGACCGCGCCGCCCTGCCCGCCGAGCTTGCCCCCGGCCAAAGCGGCGCCTTCCTCGTCACCTTCGCCCCCGGCACCCTCGGCCTGCGCGCCGCCGCCATGCAGATCCACAGCAGCGACACCAGCCGCAGCCCCTATGATGTGCGCCTCACCGGCATCGGCGCCGCGCCCGAGCTCTCCGTCGAGCAGCCCGCCGGCAGCCCGCGCCACACCGGCTCCACGCGCGCCTATGGCGGGGTGGCCACCGGTTACAGCAAGAACCTCGTCTTTGTCCTCAAAAACATCGGCACCGCCGATCTCGAAGGCGTGATCCCCTCCCTCACCGGGGCGGACGCCGCCCGCTTCAGCTTCCCCGCGCCCGCCTCCAGCACCATCGCCCCCGGCCAGAGCCTGAGCCTGCCCGTCACCTTCACCCCCGGCGTGCTTGGAGACTTCAGCGCCGCCCTGCACGTCATCAGCAGCGTCTCGCCGGACGCGCCTTACGTCGTCCACCTCACCGGCTCCGGCGTGCCGCCCGCGCCCGAGCTGGACCTCGAGCAGCCCGCGCACACCGTCCTGGAAAGCGGCGGCGCCCGCGCCTATGGCAGCGTCTCCATCGGCGCGTCGAAAAACCTCGTCTTCACCCTGCGCAACACCGGCACCGCGCCCCTCACCGGCATCGCCTTCAGCACCGCGGGGGAAAACCCCGCCGACTTCCTGCCCCTCTCCCCCACCCTGCCCGACGTGCCCCCCGGCGGCAGCGCCGCATTCACCCTCGCCTTCGCCCCCCAGGCCAGGGGCGCGCGCGCGGCGGAGCTGCGCATCGCCAGCGACGACGCCGATGAGGACCCCTATGTCGTCCACCTCGCAGGCACCGGCGTGGACCCGCGCATCCAGATCGAGCATCCCTTCGGCGCCGGCATGGCCAATGGCGAGAGCCGCAGCCTGCCCCTCACCATCATGGGCGAGCAGAGCAGCCTCACCTTCACCCTGCGCAACACCGGCAGCGACGACCTCACCGGCATCTCCCTCACCCAGACCGGCGCGCATTCCTCAGACTTCATCCTCCTCGCCCCGGGCCAGACCTCCCTGCCGCCCGGAGCCGACACCATCTTCAGCGTCATCTTCACCCCCAAGGCCGCCGGCCCGCGCTCCACCACCCTGCGCATCGCCAGCAACGACGCCGATGACAACCCCTTCCTCATCCCCCTCACCGCCACGGGAGCCGCGCCAAAGCTCAGCCTGGAGTCCGTCCCCGCCCCGCCCTTCGAACCCGGCGCCACCCTGGTCTTCGACCCCCTGCTCGCCGGCGCCGTCTCCCCCGTCCGCACCCTCACCGTGCGCAACACCGGCACCGCCCCCC
>ERZ761607.254-NODE-254-length-106229-cov-8.921054_pt1 | contig 106229 bp, 90 predicted proteins | sample MGYA00511164_ERZ761607 | MGnify/ENA primary metagenome ERZ761607 (study PRJEB28899, sample SAMN02445080) | bioreactor sludge metagenome | biome: EBPR sludge | place: Australia: Brisbane, Thorneside Wastewater Treatment Plant | collected 2011-06-22 ...
ACAAGGTCGGCAAGGACGGCACCATCACCGTCGAGGAGGCCAAGTCCATCGAGACCACCCTCGACGTCGTCGAGGGCATGCAGTTCGACAAGGGCTACCTGTCGCCCTACTTCGCCACCAACATGGAGGCCCAGGAGGCCGTCCTTGAGGACGCCTACGTGCTCATCCACGAGAAGAAGATCTCCAACCTCCAGGAGTTCCTCCCGCTGCTGCAGACCGTCGCCAAGAGCGGCAAGCCCCTCCTCGTCATCGCCGAGGAAGTCGAGGGCGAGGCCCTCGCCGCGCTCGTGGTGAACAAGATCCGCGGCACCCTCAACGTGTGCGCCGTCAAGGCCCCCGGCTTCGGCGACCGCCGCAAGGCCATGCTCGAGGACATCGCCGTCCTCACCGGCGGCAAGTGCATCACCGAGGATCTCGGCCTCAAGCTCGAGAACCTCACCGCCTCCGACCTCGGCCGCGCCAAGCGCATCGTCGTGGACAAGGAGAACACCACCATCGTCGAGGGCTCCGGCAAGTCGTCCGACATCCAGGGCCGCGTGAAGCAGATCCGCCGCCAGATCGACGAGACCACCTCCGACTACGACCGCGAGAAGCTCCAGGAGCGCCTCGCCAAGCTGGCCGGTGGCGTGGCCGTCATCAACGTCGGCGCCGCGACCGAGTCCGAGATGAAGGAGAAGAAGCAACGCGTCGAAGACGCCCTCCATGCGACCCGCGCGGCCGTTGAGGAAGGCATCGTTTCCGGCGGCGGCGTGGCGCTCCTGCGCACCGCCAAGGCCGTGGACGCCGCTATCGCTTCGCTCGAGGGCGACGAGAAGCTCGGCGCCCAGATCATCCGCCGCGCCGTCGAGTCGCCGCTGAAGCAGCTCTGCTTCAACGCCGGCGTCGAAGGCGCCGTCGTGGTGCAGGCCGTGCTCGCCGCCAAGGGCGCCAACGGCTACAACGTCGCCACCGGCGAATACGAGGACCTCGTGAAGGCCGGCGTGGTGGACCCGACGAAGGTCACCCGCACCGCCCTGCAGAACGCGGCCTCCATCGCCGGCCTGCTCCTCACCACGGAGTGCATCATTACCGATGCCCCCGAGAAGGACAAGGCCCCCGCGGCCCCCGCCGGCGGCCCCGGCATGGGCGGCATGGACTACTGATCCTCCTTCGCTCCTTGCGGAGCTTCGGAGGACACGGTTCTCACCCGACACACTTCAAGGCGCGCTCTCCGGAGCGCGCCTTTTTCTTACATTGGCCCAGTTTGCCGTCGGCGGGTAGGGGAGATGGAAACGATTGCACCGTTGCCAGACGCAAATCACCGGTCCATCCATTCTGCCATGAAGCACCCGATGAAAATCAGTGCAGGTGGATAACGCTGTTCGATTAACGAATGATTAAGAATAGAGCAGAAATCGCTAGGGATATTATCCAAAGTCTCGAATCTCGACTGGTCGGATCATCGCTCTACCTCCGGGGAAGCCTCGCTGAGGGTCGTGCCGATGAAATGTCTGACATCGATATCGGGATCCGAAATCGTCACCTTACGAACCGGGAGTTGGCTGAGGCGGTGGTTTCTGTCATGGAACACTCTTACAGGATTCTCTTCTATGATTGGGCTAAGAGTCTTCTTCCAGAGGAATGCGTCATCAGTTTTTTCGTCGTGGACCTGCCCATTTTCTGGAGCATTGATTTTGAGATCATCGTTGATTCCGAGAAGCGCGTGCTTTCCCCGGATACCGTCACCAATTCGAAAACGGGGCATTTTCTGAAACTGTGGATCGCCACGGCAAAGCACCACGCTCGACACCATGAGAACGCTACTCAGGAGATTGAACGCCTTTACCGAAAGATGTTTGGCACCCAAGGTGGAAAAGGCGGTTCGACAGGCCGGCTCCGGAGCATCCTCGAAGTGATCGGTCAGGACGCTCCCAAGGAATATTCAAGCTTGCTTGAGGAGTGCGAGCGATTCCAGCGGAAGATCGAACAAGCTGGTGGCCCTTGATATAGTCGGCGCGTCGGCTCGGTTGAAGCCGAAGCCAGAATAGGGTCAGGTTGCGGAAATTGGTGTGAGTGCCTGACGGAGCCAGCAAAACGGGTCGGATTTAAACATGGAGCAATGTTTCAAATATCCGGTAAGTGGGAGGCGTGATTTTGCTTGGCGTGGATGACGCGGAAAATGACCACGCGTTCTCCGATCACTTGGTAGAAAATCTTGTAGGGAAATCGCCGCAGCAGCACGCGCCGAAAATTCCGGTAGTAGAGGCGGGACGTTTGCGGGTCGCGCTCCAAGTCGCGCAGGGCGAAGGCGACCTCATCGAGAAACTCATCACCCAAGCCGCCGCGTTTTTCATCATACCAATCCCGCGCCGATTCGAGGTCGCGCTCGGCCTGCGGGCGGACGAGCAGCAGCCAGATCATGAGCGTTGGCGGAGCCGCGCATGAACCTCAGCCCAAGGCGAGCCGGCGTCGGGGTTGGCGTCATAGTCCGCCTGAGCCTCGTCGAGCAGGGCTTTCTCGCGGGGCGTCGGCCCCACGGCTTCTTCCAGTCGCCAGAGCTGTTCGAGAATCTCACCCCGCTCCTGTGGGGAAAGTCGCGGCAGTTCAGCGAGGATTTCGGCTTTGCTCATTGGGAAAACGCTACCACGCCCACCCCTTATCGCAAGCCCCGGTTTTACTCCGGCTGGGTGGTAGGAGGACTGAAACGGAGTCAGATTGCGGATGTTGATGGCCCATACGCCATCACTTGATCGCGGCGCTCAGCGCCGGCCAGGCGCGGACTTCGGCGAAGCGGGGCTCGGTGTGGTCGTAGATCTCGCGCAGGCGGACATATTCCTGGTAGTCGATCACGCGTTCCGGGTGTTTCCTGCTCTGCACGACGATGTCAGCGTCGGGTGGGTAGCAGGCGACGTTGACCTTTTCGTAGAAATCGGGGTCGGCCCGGCCGGCGGCGTCCACGTGCGCAGGCTCGAGGCCGACATTGTTGGGCACGTCGGCGGCCTTGTAGCGCAGGTCCACGCTCCAGCGGATGTGGTCGGAGACATTGGGCGTGGAGCAGTGCGGAGTGCGGTTGGTCATGAAGACCGCACCGCCCCGCGGGCACGCGGCGGTGATGGCGCCGCGCGGATCAACGGGGAGGTCGCGGTCCTCGATCACGAGGAAGTCGGCGTTGCCGCCGGCATGGTGCTGATACACGCGGTCGCGATGCGTGCGCGGCAGGATTTCCATGCAGCCGTTTTCCCGGGTGGCGTCCACGAAGGGCACCCAGCAGGTGATGATGAGGTGCCGGTCGCAGTGTTCCGCGAGGTAGCCGCTGTCCTGGTGCCACGGCACGACGCCGCGGCCGAAATGGGGCAGCTTGGGCCGGATGCGGTAGGCGGAGGCGATGACTTCCTCCGAGCCGAGCAGCGAGCTGATCTTGGCGAGGAGCTGACGGTTCACCAGCAGCCCGAACATCTCCGGCGAGTAATAGCCGCCGCCGCGCACGCCCATCAGGTGCCGCACGATGGCATCGCCGGCCTCCTTCGAGTCCCGGTAGATGAGGCTGAGCTGACGGTCGAAGCCGGCTTCCGCGTGAAGGTGCGGCAGCCGGCCGGCAGCGTGCAGCTCCCGGGCCTTGCGGTTGATTTCGCCGTGGATCTCGCGGCGCAGCGGTTCGAGCGCGGCCGGATCAAAAACATCGGGCACGATGAGGTAACCCTCCTCGTGAAAGAAACTGACCTGCTGCGGGGCAAGCGGCGTGGGGTCGGCCATGGGTCGGCAGCATGGATTGCCGCCCAGGGCGAAGCAAGCCGGCGGCGGCCGCTCCTTGGGCGCAGGGCCCGGTGGCTTGACCCCGACGGCGGAAGCTGGCATCTGCATGGGGATGATTCGGCCCCTCGAATCAACCCTGGCCCGAGCGAAGCGCATGGCGTTCCGCGGGCGGTGGATCGGGCGCGGTTTGCTGGTGGCGGGCCTGCTGCTGTGGGCCGGTGCGGCGGCGGCCGCGGAGGCGTCCGACCCCGCGCAGGCGCGCGAACGCATCCTGCATCTGCGCGCGGAAATCGCCCGGCATGACGAACTCTACTTCAAGCACGCGGCCCCGGAAATCAGCGACGCGGCCTATGATCTCCTGAAGCGGGAGCTGCTGGCACTGGAGGCGGCGAATCCCGGCCTGCTGGACGGCACCGCCCCGGCCGGGCTGGGCGACGACCGCACCGGGCGGTTTCCGGTTTACCGGCACCGCGTGCCAATGACGGGGCTGGACAAGAGCTATCTGGAGGCGGAACTGCGGGCGTTTCATTCCCGGGTTTCCCGGCGAACGGCCGGAGTGGAGGAGCCGGAATTCACGGTGGAGCCAAAATACGACGGCCTCGCGCTCAGCGTGACCTACGAAAACGGGCGGCTGGTGCGCGCCGTGACGCGGGGCAACGGCGAGGAGGGCGACGACGTGACGGCCAACGCCCTCACGATCGCCGCGCTGCCGCGCGAGCTGCACCCGGCCGGGACGCGGCCGTGGCCCGAGGTGCTGGAGGTGCGCGGGGAAGTTTACCTGACCTACAGCGAACTTGCGCGGATCAACGCGGAGCGCGAGCAGGCGGGCGAGCCGCCGCTGGCGCATCCGCGGAATGTCGCGGCGGGCACGCTCAAAATGTCCGATCCCGCGGCGGTGGCGGCCCGCCGGCTCTCCGTGGTGTTTTACGGTCTCGGTGCCTGTGAACCGGAGGCGGTGCGGCCGGCCGCGCAGGGCGAATTGCTGGCGGCGCTCGCCGCGTGGGGGCTGCCGGTGCCGGAGGAAACCCGCACGGTGCGCGGCTGGAACGGGCTGCGGAAGGCGGTGGAAAGATTCGGCCGGGAGCGCGGCACGCTGGATTTTCCCACGGACGGAGTGGTGGTGAAGGTGAACGAACGGCGTTGGCAGCAGGCCTTGGGGGAGAGTCCGCAGGCCCCGCGCTGGGCGATCGCGCACAAGTTTGCGCCGGCGCGGGCCGAGACGCGGTTGCGCGGCATCACGATCCAGGTCGGCCGCACGGGGCTGCTCACGCCGGTGGCGGAGCTGGAGCCGGTCGAGATCGCCGGCGCGACGATCACGCGCGCCTCGCTGCACAACCGGGCGGAGATTGCGCGGCACGACCTCCGGGTGGGCGATGTCGTGCAGGTGGAGAAGGCCGGCGAGATCATCCCGGTGATCGTGGGCGTGAACCTGGCGCTACGCCCGGAGGCGGCGGTGCCGTATCGTTTTCCCGCGGCCTGTCCGGCCTGCGGCACGGCGGTCGTCGGTGCCGGGGAGGCGGCCGCAGTGCGCTGTCCCCATGCGGACTGCCCCGCGCAGGTGCGCCGGCGGCTGGAGCATTTCGCCTCCAAGGCCGGCGTGGACATCCACGGGCTGGGTCCCGCCTGGGTGGAGGCGCTGGTCGCCCACGGCCTGGTGCGAACGCCGGCTGATTTTTACCGCCTGCAACGCGCCGACCTGCTCGCACTCGGCAAAGACACCGGGCCGGTGAGCGACCGTCTGCTGGCCGCCATCGAGCGGAGCCGCGAGGCGGAGCTGTGGCGTTTCATCCACGGGCTCGGCATTCCCCGGATCGGAGAAACCGGGGCCCGGCGGCTGGCCGGCCGCTTCGCCAGCCTTGAAGCCTTGGCCGGAGCGGCACCGGACGAATGGGCGGAGGCGGACCTCGGCCCTACGGCCGTGGCGGCGCTGGCCGGGTATTTCGGGACACCGGCGAACCGTGCGCTCGTCGTGGAGCTGCAGGCGGCGGGCATCCGGCCGCGGGTGGACGCCGCCCCTGGTGCCGGTCCGCTGGCAGGCAAGGTCTTCGTGCTCACGGGCAGCCTGCCGGCGTGGACGCGCGCGCAGGCGGCGGAGAAAATCCGCGCGGCCGGCGGAGTGGTGCGCGAGGCGGTGAGCGGCCGCACGGATTATGTCGTGGCCGGAAAGGGTGCCGGCGAAAAGCTGGCCGAGGCCCGCCGGCTCGGCGTGCCCGTGCTGGACGAGGCGGGATTGCGGGCCCTGCTGGGCGAATCCCCGGCACCGTGATCCCGAAGCGCGGAGGGTGCGGCCTTGAAAGTCCGCGGGATGGATGTCCTGCATGTGGCCTCGGCGCTGGCCTTGAAGGCCGGCTGGTTTGCTACCTTCGACGACCGGCAGCGGGAACTGGCGCGGGCGGCTGGTTTGGACACGAACCATTGAGGTTTGCCGAAGTAAACTGCCCCGGAGCAAGTTTACCCGCCTCCGGCGGTGCCGAAGGCGACCAGGGCTCCGGGGCATGGGAGGGCTTGCCCGCCTTTGGAGGGACCGGCTCTGTCCGGTCCGCGATAAACCGGTGACAGCCGTCTTCCAACCGGAAGACACGGATGCGCCGGAGGCGCACAGGGGCTTCCTCGCCTCCGGCGAGTCGTCCCTCCAATCCAAGCCGAAGCATGCTTCGGGATATCGGACCCAATGCGAACGAAGCGACATGGGCTCCTGCCTCGCTCCCGTGGTTTCCCATCTTTTGGCCATCCTCACCAAATGGCCGGAGTGCAGACCGGAGCCCGCGGATGCCCTGCCTTTCGCCTTTAGTTTCGCGGGTTTGGTGTGTTTCGTGGTGACACCTTATGGAAGTGATTTTTCTCGGCTCGGGGACATCGCAGGGTGTGCCGATGATCGCGTGCGACTGCGCCGTGTGCGCCTCGGCCGATCCGCGCAACCACCGCACGCGGGCCTCCATCCATGTGGTGATGGACGGGCTGCACGTGCAGGTGGACGCCGCGCCGGAGTTTCGGCTCCAGTGCCTGCGCGAAAAGATCGGCCGCATGGATTTCTTCATCCTCACACACGGGCATGCGGACCATGTCACGGGTATGGACGACCTGCGCCGGTTTTGCGACCTGAAGGGCGGGGAGGCGCTGACCGTCTATTCGACCGACGAAGGCATCGGCCGGGTGCTGGCAATTTTCCCCTACGCCATCGCGGAGCGGCCGATCGCGAAGGGCTACGCGGCCTTCAAGCTGGAGCTGATGCCGCCGGTGCTGGAGCTGCCGCAGGGCACGATCCAGGCCACGTTGCTGCCGCACGGCGGGCTGAACACGCTCGGGCTGGTTTTCACGGAAAAGAGCTCGGGGCGGCGCTTCGCCTACTACACCGACAACAAGCGCTTGACGCAGGAGGCGGTGGCGCTGGCGCGGGGCGCGGATGCGGTGGTGCTGGACGGCCTGCGGCCAAACCCGCATCCCACGCACATGAGCATCCCCGAGGCGCTGGAGGTAGCGCGCGAGATCGGCGCGAAGCAGACCTGGCTCACCCATCTTACGCATCTCAACGACCACGCGGCCACCGAGGCGGAGCTGCCCGCCGGGGTGCGGCTGGCCTACGACGGCCTGCGGTTGCGGCTGTGAGCGGGTTTCATTGTGGCGCGGTAGCGCCGGTAGGGTCCGGGACCGCAGCCCGCCCGGAGGTCGGGCCCTACCTTTTGGCTACAGACTTGGTGAAACGGCCATGGCCACAAGATGGACACGGATAACCGCGGATTCGGGCCAGTCGCCCGGACTGATGGTCAAAGCACCCTCGATCAGATTTGTGTGCATCTGTGCCTGTCTGTGGTTTCGCACCGGGTAACCCGAACTCAGAACGACCAGACCCGCGGGATGATCAGCATCGCGGCGATGAAGCAGATGATGTTCAGGGGGACGCCGATGCGCAGGAAGTCGCCGAAGCGGTAGCCGCCGACGCCATAGACGTAGGTGTTGGTCTGGTAGCCGATGGGCGTGGCGAAGGCGGCGGAGGCGGCGAAGGCCACGGCCACGATGAAGGGCTTGGGGTCCATGCCGAGGTTGATAGCCACGCCGATGGCAATGGGCGCCATGAGGGCGGCAATGGCGTTGTTGGAGAGAATCTCGGTCAGGATGGTCGTCACGAGATACAGGCAGGCCAGCATCACGATGCCCTTGTGCGCGTGGGGGATGAACTGGTCCACGCCGTGCACGATGCTGCCGGCCAGCCAGGCGGCTGCGCCCGTCTGCTCCATCGCCATGCCCATCGCGAGCATGCCGTAGATGAGAAAGAGGATGTTCCACTCGATGGCTCCGTAGGCGTCGGAGGTCTTCAGGCACTTCGTCATGCAGATGAGCACGCAGCCGGCGAGGGCGCCGAGCTCGATGGGCACCCATTCGAGGGCGGCGGTGGTGATGATCGCGGCGATGACGCCCACGACAAAGGCGATTTTCCTCGGCTGCGGCTTGGCCGGCACGCGGGCGCGGTCGAAGAACATGAAGTCCTCGCCGTTGGCGGCGGTGTCGATCGCCTTGTCGGTGCCCATCAGGAGGAGCACGTCGCCGGGCATGATGGGCAGGGTCTCCAGTTGCTCGCGCACGTTCTTGCCCTGCCGGTGGAGGGCGAGGACGACCATGCGGTAGCGCTGGCGGAAGTTCATTTCCGTGACGGTGTGGCCGACGAGGGCGGAGTGGGGCGTGACGACCGCCTCGACCAGCGAGCCCTCGTGGGCGGCGATCTGCTCGAGGCCGAGGTTGAGTTCGGACACGAGATCGATGCCGGTCATCTGCCGGGTGTGCACGATGCCCTTCATCCGGCAGGCCATGATGATGCGGTCGCCGGCCTTGAGCTTGACGGCCTGCGGGTCGAGGTAGAGGGCAACGCCGTCGCGCACGACTTCCAGCACGCGGATGCCGCGGGTGCGGGTGAGCCCGGCCTCGTTGATGGTCTTGCCGAGCACGGGGGAGTCCGGCTGCACGAAGGCCTCCGTGATGTATTCGCGGCGCTCCTCGTCGGAAAGGATGGCGGTGAGCATTTCCCGCACGGGCAGCAGGCGCTTGCCGAGCAGGGAGAGGTAGATCGCGCCGATGATGGTCACGGGCACGCCGAGCCAGCCGAGCTCGAACATCGAAAAACCCGGGTAGCCGCGGGCGGTCACGATGCCGTGAACCACGAGGTTGGTGCTGGTGCCGACGAGGGTGCAGGTGCCGCCGAGCACGGCGGCGTAGGAGAGGGGGATGAGCAGCTTGGAGGGCGCGAGCTGCATCTTGCGCGCGAGTTTCAGCACGACCGGCAGGAAGACCACGACGACGGGGGTGTTGTTGATGAAGGCCGAGATGGCGGCGACCACGACCACCAGCACGAGCATGACGGCGGCGTAGGGCCAGCGGGCCGAGCCCTCGATCAGGCCTGAGATCCGGTCGATCGCCCCGCATTTGACCAAGGCCGCGCTGAGCACGAACATCGCGCCCACGGTGAGCGGGGCGGGGTTGGCGAAGACGGAAAAGGCGTTTTCCTTCGAGAGCAGCCCCGTGGCGATCAGCACGAGAAATAGCCCCAAGGCGGTGATGTCGGGCGGGAATTTCTCCCACACGAAGCACCCGAGCACACTGACCAGCAGCACAAAAACCAGGGCGATTTCCCAAGTCATCTCCACCTGCTTAGTGGGTGATGACAGGCTTTCCCAGCCTGTAATTACACTACGCAAACGGCTGATGACATGCGATATCGCCAAGGATCAAAAGAAAATCGAAATTTTGGCTTGCTCTAATTCATATTAAATCAATGTAGATTGAAAAAGTAGCCAATGAAGCTTTCCAAAAAAGGCGAATATGCGCTCCGCTCCCTGATCAACCTCGGCATCGCCGCGGAAGTGGGCCGGGATCTGGTGCAGGTTTCCGAGTTGGCGGAAAGCGACCAACTGCCGGTCAAGTTTTTGGAGCAGATCCTGCAGGAGCTGAAGGACGCCGGCATCGTCGCGAGCCAGCGGGGCAAGTTTGGCGGCTACCGGCTGGGGAAGCCGGCCAAGCATGTGACCATCGGCTCGATTGTGCGCCTCATCGACGGCCCGCTGGCCCCCATCGGCTGCGTGAGCCAGACCGCCTACGAAAAGTGCTCCTGCCCCGATGAAACCCACTGCGGCCTGCGCATGCTCATGCTGGACGTGCGCAACGCCATCGCCGGCATCCTCGACCGTTACACTCTGGCGGATGTCGTCGAGGTAACCCTGCGCAAGATGCGGCGCGACGGTGTGCCGCTGCCTTTCGCCGTGGATGTGCGCGATCCTGCGGTGCGGCGTTCGCGCCGCCGCCAGGCGGCCGGCCTCCCTCCTTCGCGACTCGCGGAGGTTGACGGCGTGGTTACCCAACTGCTCGGCGATTATTCCATCTGAAACTTTTCACCATGGACTCCACCATTCCCGATACCGTGCCGGAGCCGGCGTTGCCCGAGTGGCTCGCCCTCGTCCGCGAAAAAGTCGAGCGGCTGCGCTTTGGCGTCGTCCAGCTCGTGGTCCACGACGGCCGCGTCACCCAGATCGAGTGCACGGAGAAGACGCGCCTCGGCTCCTGAAGCCTTTCACCTACCGGCACCACCGGAGGTTCAACCACCAACATCCATCCTACTGACCCGACCACGGGAAGTTCCCTATGAGACCGAATCCATTCCATGATTCCCATGAGGAACTTGCAAAGAACCGCCGTCCGGCGGGCGCTCGTCGCCACGCTGGCGTTTTCCGCCTTCATCCCTCCCGCACTCCACGGCGCTGACGCCGGGGAGCTGTCGGCCCTGCGCGAGCAGCTCCGGCTGCTGGAGCAGAAAATACTCATCCTTGAGCGCAAACAGGAGCTCAAGGACGAGGCCGCCGCCGCCGCGCCCAAGCCGCCCGTGGCTACCGTCACCGACGGTCGGATTGAGCTCGCCTCCGCCGATGGCGGCACCTCGCTTCGCCTGCGCGGCCTCGTGCAGGGCGACTACCGTTGGTATGACGCCGCGAACAACCCGAACGACACGTTCGTCCTGCGCCGCGCCCGCCTGATCTTCGAGGGCCGGTTCAACCAGCTCTTCAGCTACGTGGTGCAGCCTGAGCTGGCCGGCACGATCCAGATCCTCGACGCCAACCTCAACGTCGCCTTCTCGCCTGCGGCCAACCTGCGGATCGGCAAGTTCAAGACGCCCGTCGGCCTCGAGCAGCTCCAGTCTGACCCCGTGGCGTTCTTCAACGAACGCTCCGTGGCCACCAACCTGACGCCCAACCGCGACGTCGGCCTGGCGCTCCACGGCGACGTGCTCAACAAAACCGTGAACTATACCGTCGCGCTGCTCAACGGCGTGCCGGATGGCGGCAACAACGTCACCGGCGGCGCCGACTTCGACGCGGACAAGACCTTCGCCGCGCGCGTGTTCGCCACGCCGTTCATCAACGCGAAGAATTCGCCGATCAACGGGCTCGGTATCGGTCTGGCAGTCAGCGTCGGCGACTATGCGACCGCCGCGGGACGCACCGGCGGCTACCGCACCGACGGCCAGCAGACCTTCTTCGCCTACGACGCCTCGGTTGTCGCCGCCGGTCGTGGTGTCACCTGGTCGCCGCAGGGCTATTACTATCACGGCCCGCTGGGCATCCTGGCCGAGTATGTCGGCTCCGCCATCGAGGTCCAGCGCCCGGGCTTCGGGGTGCGCGAGGTCAGGAATCACGGCTACAACCTCTCCGTCGGCTATGTCCTGACCGGCGAGGCCGCCTCCTACCGCGGCGTCACGCCGAAGACGGTCTTCAAGCCCGCGGCCGGCACCTGGGGCGCGTTCGAGCTCGTCGGCCGCATCGCGGGCGTGGACGTGGACGACGCCGTCTTCACCGGCCCCGCGGCCGGCCGCCTCGCCAATCCCAACACCGCCGCCACCAAGCTCACGACCTACGGTCTCGGCCTGAACTGGCATCTGTCCCGATCCGTGCGCGCCAACTTCAACCTCTTCAAAAATGAATTTGATGTCGCGCCCGGCGCCGCCCCGGCGGCCAACGCACTCATCGCCGACGACGAGACGACCTTCATCTCCCGGGTGCAGGTCTCGTTCTAAACCCAAACCACAACCTGAAACTATACCTCCCATGAAATTCAAATCCCTCTTCACCGCCGCCCTGGCCCTGGCCGTGGGTGCCGCCGCCAACGCCAAGGATATCGAGCTGCTCAACGTCTCCTACGATCCCACCCGCGAGGTCTATGCGGAGTTCAACCAGGCCTTTGCCGCCTACTGGAAAGAAAAGACCGGCGACAACGTCCGCGTGCGCCAGTCGCACGGCGGTTCCTCCCGCCAGGCGCGCTCGGTCATCGACGGCCTGCAGGCCGATGTCGTCACGCTCGCGCTTGCCGCCGACATCGACGCCCTGCACACGAACGGCAACCTGATCCCCGCCGACTGGCAGCAGCGGTTGCCGCGGAACTCCGCGCCCTACACCTCCACGCTGGCGTTTCTCGTTCGCAAAGGGAACCCGAAGAACATCCAGGACTGGCCCGACCTGATCCGCGCCGGGGTTTCGGTCATCACGCCGAATCCGAAGACCTCGGGCGTCGCCCGCTGGAACTACCTCGCGGCCTGGGGTTATGCGCTGAAGGCCGGCAACGGCGATCAGGCGAAGGCCCGGGACTTTGTCGCGGCCATCTACAAAAACGTGCCCGTGCTCGACTCCGGTGCCCGCGGTTCCTCAACGACCTTTGTCGAGCGCGGCATCGGCGATGTGCTCATCAACTGGGAGAACGAGCTGCTGCTCACCAAGAAGCTCCGGCCCGATGATTTTGAGATCATCGTGCCCTCGATCAGCATCCTGGCCGAGCCAACCGTGGCCGTGGTTGACCGGGTGGTGCGGAGGAAGGGCACCGAGGCGGTGGCCAGGGCCTACCTCGAATATCTCTACACGCCGGCAGGACAGGAAATCTTCGCGAAGCACTTTTACCGTCCCCACCTGCCCGAGGTGCTGGCGAAGTATGAGCAGCAGTATCCGAAGCTGAACCTCTTCACCATCGACGATGTCTTCGGCGGCTGGACCAAGGCCACCCGGGAGCACTTCGCCGACGGCGGCACCTTCGATCAAATCTACGTGAAGTAGTCCCTCCCGGGCGCCCGGCCCCGCACCTTCACGCGGACCACCGGCCGGGCGCAACCTGCCGCAACCCCAAATCCCTTTCCCGATGACAAATGTATCAAGTCGTTTCTTTTCCGTGGCGCAGGCCGCCGAGCCTGTGATCTTTCCTCCACTGGCCGCCGACCTGAACGAGCGCTTGGGCTCGCTCTACACGCTGTCTCAGCGTTCCAACTTCATCTTTGCTTCGCCGGTCGGTCCGTTCCATGACCGCTCGCGACCCTTCAACCTGCCGCGGTTTGTTTACTTCGGGCCGCATGCTTCCGATGAGTCCCCGCGGCTGGCGGTTTACGCCGGCGAGGATGCCCGCGACCTGCGCGGCACGCTGGCGCTGCTGCACTTGGTGGAGCGGCTGGCATTGGAGCCGCAACTGGGCCACGGGCTCAATCTTTCGTTCTTCCCGCTGGTGGATGTGCTGGGCCTGCAGGCCGGGGCGGGTGACCGCCGCCTGGTGGACGAGCACTGGGGATTTACCCGTGTGCCAGAGCTTTCGCTGCTCGAGAAAGACGCGCGGCTGCGCGGCTACCACGCCTTTGTGCGGATCGTGCCGGCGACGGACGACCTCATCACCGTGCGGCTGCGCAGCAACGAACTGCTCGGCAGCTTGGGCAGCGAACTGGTCACCTCCGAGGACATCGATCCGTGGCCGGTCCGGTTTGAGGTTGGTGAGCTGCAGACCCAGCCGACAGCCGGCCCTCTGACCATTGGGGATGATCTGCCGTTCCGGCCTTTCGAACTCACGCTGGCCTTGCCGGCGGAGTGGCCGCAACCGCTGTATGATGCCGCCACGGTTTCGATTTTGGGCCGGTTCATCGAACGTTACCGCGGCCACCGGGCCTTCGGCCAAAACCTCTGAGCCACCGAGCCATGACATCGTTCTCCCAGCCTTTGGTTTCGCGCGATTCTCGCGCCTTGTTCGGTCCGCTCCTGGAGCGCACGGGGCTTGGCCGGGGGCTGGAAGCCGCCGGGACCTGACCGCCTCCATTAATATGTCAACCGCTCTCGCCTCATCCCAAGCACCGAGCCGGCCGCCCGCCGCGCCATCGCGCTGGCGCGCGGTCAACCGCCGTGTGCTGCCGGGCTTTGGGCTGACGCTGGGTTTTGCCCTGCTTTATCTCAGCGTGATCATCCTGCTGCCGCTTGCCGCCACCTTTGTGAAGACAGCGGGACTGACCTGGGCCGAGTTCTGGGGGCATGTGAGTTCGCCCCGCGTGATCGCGTCCTACCGGGTCACGTTCGGCGCTTCGCTGGCGGCGGCGGCGTTCAACGTGCCATGCGGGGTGATTCTGGCCTGGGTATTGGTGCGCTATCCGTTTCCGGGCCGTCGGGTGATGGATGCGCTGGTGGACCTGCCCTTTGCGCTGCCGACGGCGGTGGCCGGCATTTCGCTGACGGCGATCTACGCCAAGACCGGCTGGCTCGGGCAATGGCTGGAGCCGCTCGGGATCAAGGTGGCCTATACGCCCGTCGGCATCTGGGTGGCGCTGACCTTCATCGGGCTGCCCTTTGTCGTCCGCACGGTGCAGCCCATTTTGGAAGAGCTGGAACCCGAGCTGGAGGAGGCGGCCGCCACGCTCGGCGCCACGCGGTTGCAGACCCTGCGCCGGGTCGTGCTGCCCGCACTGGCGCCGGCGATTCTGACGGGCTTTGCCCTGGCCTTTGCCCGGGCCGTGGGCGAATACGGTTCGGTCGTCTTCATTTCCGGCAACATGCCGATGCGCACGGAGATCACGCCGCTGCTCATCATCACCAAGCTGGAGCAATATGACTACGCGGGAGCGACCGCCCTGGCCGTGGTGATGCTCGTCGTGTCGTTCCTGTTGTTGCTCCTGATCCAACTGACCCAGCGCTGGTTCACCCGCCGGTCGCGGAGCTGAACGCAAAACCCATCCCATCATGGCAGGCTCCGCATCCACCCTTACCCATGTCGCCCGGCCGCACAGCCGCCGCGGTCTTGAAGACCCGCGCTGGCTGAAATACACGCTGCTGGGGATCGCGTTCGGCTTCGTGCTGCTCTTCCTCGTCGTGCCGCTCACCGCGGTCTTCGTCGAGGCGCTGCGCAAGGGGCTCGGGCTGTATTTCACGGCGCTGACCGAGGCCGACGCGGTGGCGGCGATCCGGCTCACGTTGCTCGCCGCCAGCATCTCCGTGCCGCTCAACCTCGTGTTCGGCGTGGCGGCGGCCTGGGCGATCGCGAAGTTCGAGTTTCCCGGCAAATCCGTCCTCATCACGCTGATTGATTTGCCGTTCGCCGTTTCCCCGGTGATCGCGGGCCTGGTCTATGTGCTGCTCTTTGGCGCGCAGGGCTGGTGGGGGCCGTGGCTCATGGAGCACGACATCCGCATCATTTTTGCTGTGCCGGGCATCGTGCTGGCCACGGTGTTCGTCACCTTCCCCTTTGTGGCCCGCGAACTGATCCCGCTCATGCAGGCCCAGGGCAAGGACGAGGAGCTGGCGGCGCTAACCCTCGGGGCCGGCGGCTGGCGGACTTTCTGGAAAGTCACGCTGCCCAATGTGAAGTGGGCGCTCTTTTATGGCGTGATCCTCTGCAACGCCCGGGCCATGGGGGAATTTGGCGCCGTCTCCGTCGTGTCGGGCCACATCCGCGGCGAGACCAACACCATCCCCCTGCATGTGGAAATCCTCTACAACGAATACCAGACGCAGGCCGCCTTCGCCGTGGCCTCGCTGCTCACGCTCCTTGCCCTCGTGACCATCGTTTTGAAAAGCCTGATCGAATGGCGGCATCGCAAATCCGTCGAGGCCGCCGCCACCGCCACCACCCGACAATTCGCCTCATGAGCATTGAAGTTCGCAACGCTTGGAAACATTTCGGCAGTTACACCGCCTTGGCCGGGGTTGACCTGAAGGTCGCCTCCGGTCGGCTCACCGCGCTGCTCGGCCCGTCCGGGTCGGGCAAGACCACGCTGCTGCGGATCATCGCCGGCCTGGAATTTGCCGACCGGACCGAAGACCCGGAGTCGGGCCGCGTGTATTTCGACGGGGAGGACGTCTCGGCCGTGCCGGCGGGCCGGCGCGGCGTGGGCTTTGTCTTCCAGCACTACGCGCTGTTCAAGCACATGACGGTGTTCGACAACATCGCCTTCGGCCTCACCGTGCGCGCGCGCGGCGAGCGGCCGACCAAGCCGCAGATTGCGGCCCGCGTGAACGAGCTGCTGCAACTGATCCAGCTCGACGGCCTCGGCGCGCGGCTGCCGGACCAGCTCTCCGGCGGCCAGCGCCAGCGTGTCGCTCTGGCGCGGGCTCTTGCCGTGCAGCCCAAGGTCCTGCTGCTGGACGAGCCGTTTGGCGCGCTCGATGCGCAGGTGCGCAAGGATCTGCGCCGCTGGCTGCGCAGCCTCCACGAGAAGCTGCACGTGACGACCGTCTTCGTCACCCATGACCAGGAGGAGGCGCTGGAGCTGGCCGACGAAGTTGTGGTCATGAACCAAGCGCGAATCGAGCAGGTGGGTCCGCCGCAGGCGGTGTATGACCGGCCGGCCTCGCCCTTTGTCATCGAGTTTTTGGGCAACGTGAACCGGCTGGAGTCCGGCCTCGACCGCCTGCGGGCTTCGGAGCGTGATGTGCTCTACGTGCGTCCTCACGACGTGGACATCCAGCGCGATTACACCGGCCAGCACGCGTTGGCGGCGCGGGTGCTGCATGTCTTCTCCGCGGGCAACTACGGCCGGGTGACCCTTGAGCGCATCGACACCGGCGAGACCATCGAGGCGGAGATCTCGCGGTCGCGCCTGCGCCAGTTGGAGCTGGTTGGCGGCGACAAGGTCCACGTCGTCTTCAACCACATCCGGCTCTTCCCCAAGGGTGAGTTTTACGAGACGGATGTGAGCACCCCCGCCCCGGATAATCCCGACCACTACGCCATCTGAAGCCATACATTCCAACCCACAACCAACCCAACATCCCCATGGCCAAGATATACAACGACATCACCGAGACTATCGGCAACACCCCGCTGGTGCGGCTCAACCGCACGGCGGCGGCGCACGGCGCGCAGGCGGAGATCCTGCTGAAACTCGAGTTCTTCAACCCCCTGTCCAGCGTCAAGGACCGCATCGGCTATGCGATGATCGACGATGCGGTGCGGGCCGGAATCATTGGCAGCGACACCGTCCTGATCGAACCCACCTCCGGCAACACCGGCATCGCCCTGGCCTTTGTAGCGGCAGCGAAGGGCCTCAAGCTGATCCTGACCATGCCGGAGACAATGAGCACCGAGCGGCGCAAGCTCCTGAAGATCCTGGGAGCGCGCGTCGTGCTTACCGAAGGAGCCAAGGGCATGAAAGGGGCCATCGCCCGGGCGGAGGAACTCCAGCGCCAGATCCCCGGCAGCGTGATCCTCCAGCAGTTCGTGAACCGGGCGAATCCGGCCATCCACCGCAAGACCACCGCGGAGGAGATCTGGCGGGACACGGGCGGCAAGATGGACATCCTCGTGGCGGGTATCGGCACCGGCGGCACCATCACCGGCGTCGGCGAGGTGCTGAAGGACAAAAAGCCCGGGGTCAGGATTGTGGCGGTCGAGCCCGATGCTTCTCCGGTGCTCTCGGGCGGGCAGCCCGGACCGCATAAGCTGCAGGGTATCGGGGCCGGTTTTGTGCCGGCGATCCTCAACACCAAGATTTACGATGAAATCATCCGCGTGAAGGAAGCGGACTCCGGTCCGGTCTCGAAACAGGTCAACCAGCTCGACGGCATCCCGATCGGCATCTCCTCCGGTGCCGCCGTGTGGGCCGCCCTTCAGCTTGCGCAACGGCCGGAGAACAAGGGCAAGCAGATTGTCGCGATCATCCCTTCGGGCAGCGAACGCTACCTCTCGACCTGGCTTTTTGCGGACATCAGTCCCGAAAGTGACTCCGTCGATGACTTGGTGGCAAACGTCGGCTGAAGGGCGGCCAGTTGTTCAACTTCGATTGATTCCGCGGTGATCATGTCATTCACAGAAAAACCATCCGTTGGACCGGCCTCGCCGTTTGTTGCAGACCTGCCTCAGCCTGTGACAGACAGTCGGTCGGGTGACAAACTCGTGCAGTGGTTCAGCGAAGAGGTTTACCCCCATGAGGGGCAGCTCCGGGGTTATCTCCGCCGCCGATACCCAAGGGTCCACGATGTGGACGATGTTGTGCAGGAGTCTTTTCTACGCATTTGGAAGGCTCGACTGGCGCGTCCCATTCTCTCAGCCAAGACATTCCTCTTTCAAATCGCGCGCCACTTGGTGGTGGACAAGGTCCGCCGCGAACGCGCCGGCCGCACGGAAAGCATTGAGGATTTGACGCTCTTGAAAGTCATGGATGACAGGCCTGACCCGTATGAATTGCTCGGTTATCATGAAAAAGTGGCCATTGTAGCCGGTGCTTTGGCCGAGCTGCCTGAGCGTTGTCGGGAAGTTTTCATCCTGAGAAAATTCAAGGGCGTGCCCCAGCGGGAGATTGCCTTCAAGCTCCGCATTGCCGAAGGGACCGTCGAAAGTCAGTTGGCCCGCGGCATGAAACTGATGGAACGCCATCTCCGAACTCGCGGTATCAATGGGTTTTCTGCCGACAAAAAATGATGCTGCCACGAGGCAGGATTTTTCACCATGTCCGCCGGTGTGCAGCAGGGGATTTGGGAAATTAGGTCGGCTGGGGGCGGGTGTTTTTCTTGTGCACGGCTTGTCGCATGGAAAATCGCAGGCCGGCCCCGTTATAGCCCCGATCCAAGCTGTTTGAATCATGAACATCCGGCCCAGCATTGTTGCCATCATCGGAGGCGGGGTTAGCGGCACCCTGATGGCGGTGCAGTTGCTGCGGCAGGCCCTGGTGCCGCTGCAGGTGTTGCTGTTTGAACGGATGACAGGGGTCGGCCGCGGCGTGGCCTACGGGACGGAAAACCACGAGCATTGCCTCAATGCAACGGCCGCACGGATGAGCGCGCTGCCGGATGACCCCGGACATTTTTTGCGCTGGGTGGAGTCCCGTCAGGGACAGACAGGTTACCCCGACCGGGTGGCCGGAGGAGACTATCTGCCGCGATGGATCTATGGCGATTACATCCAGACCTTGCTGGAGGAAACCATAGGCCGGGCCGGACCGGAGATCAGGTGCGAAGTGATCAAGGGGGAGGTGGCCGACATTGAGACGGAATCAGGCGAGGTGCGGCTGCGTTGCGGCGACGGTCGGGCATTTGTCGCCGACCGGGTGGTGCTCGCATTGGGCAACCTGCCGGGGGAGTATCCGATCCGGCGCTCACTGCCGGTTTACAACACGCAGCGTTATGTGCATGTGCCTTGGCGGCCCGGCGTGTTGGCGGGCATAGCGCCGGAGGCCGATGTGCTGGTGGTGGGCGCGGGCCTGACGTCCGTGGACATCATTCTGGATCTGGCGGCGTTGGGTCACCGCGGAGTCGTGCACGCGCTGTCCCGCCGCGGGCTGCGGCCGCAGGTGCATGAGACGCATCCGCCGTATCCGGCTTTTTTTGCCGCGGAGCCGCCGCCGGCCACGATCCTCGGCCTGTGGCGGCGGTTGCGGGGCGAGGTGAGGCGGGCGGGGCGTCAAGGCATCGATTGGCGGCCGGTGTTGGACGCCGTCCGGCGGGAAACGCCGGCCATTTGGTCGGCGTTGTCATGGGAGGAACGGGCGCGTTTCATGCGCCACGTGCGGCCATTTTGGGAAATCCACCGGCATCGGCTCGCACCGGCGGTGGCCAAGAAGATCGAGATCCTGCGGGCGGCGGGTCGGCTGAGGTTTTATGCCGGCCGGCTGGAGGCGCTGCTCGAGAGGCCCGACGGGGTGGAGGCGAGGTTTCGCGAACGCGGCACGATGCGCCGGAATGCGCTGCGGGTGGCCAAGGTGATCAACTGCACCGGGCCGCGCAGCGATTACTCCAAATACCAGCATCCTTTGCTCATCAATCTGCTCGCACGCGGGCTGATTGACCATGATCCGCTGGCTTTGGGCCTCAACGCGCTGCCGGACGGCACCGTGCTGGGCTATCGCTCCGGTCCGGTGGGATGGCTTTTCACGCTCGGTGCACCGCTCAAGGGCGTGCTCTGGGAATGCACCGCGGTGCCGGAAATCAGCCGGCAGGCCCAGCTTCTGGCCGGGAGGATTCTTGCCGGCTGAAACCTAGCGGCGCCGGGTTTGCAGTTCCGTGGTCTGATACCATCGGAAAAAGCTCACGGCGATGGCGGTGGTGGCGACGAGCAGGCCGCCGAGTTTCATCATGGTGCCGGCCAGCAACTGGTCCTGCGCGGGGCTGAAGTTGTCAATGATCCGGGGGGCGAACTCGTAGGTGGGGTAGAGAATGTCGTGCGAGAAGGTGATGTAGGCAAAGAGCGGCGTCATGCCGATGACGATGCCCAGTTGGTAGAGCATCTGCGCGGCGTAGCTGACGGGCGGGGCGATCTTCGAGGGGCTGAGGTGCGGCCACCAGTAGAACAGCGCGGCGCCGAAGAACATCACGTGCTCCAGCACGTGCACGAACTTGTCGCGCAGGGCCCAGTCGTATAGGGCCGGCACGTGCCAGATGCTGATGACCAGGGTATAGATGAGGCCACAGATCAGCGGGTGGCCGGCAAACCGTGCCAGTCCACGCACGCCGGGCCGGTCGAGCACCGGGTCCACCAGCCAGCGGGGCAGGCCGAGAAGGAAGAGGATGGCGGCGGGGTAGGTCAGGAGCTGGTGCTGGACCATGTGGGCGCTGAAGAGAAAACGCTCGCCGATCTGGTCGAGCGGCGAACCCACGGCCAGATAGAAGATGATCAACGCGGCGTAGAAAGCGCAGGCCCGGCCTCGGAGGAAGGGCTGACCGGGGGCGATACGGCCGCGCAGCGGGCCGGTGAGGATCGCATACAGCCAGCCGAGGAAGATGAGCCCGCCGACGAGGTAGGGTTCGTTGTGCCAGTGGCGCCAGTCGATCATGGGGCAACAAAAAGGCGGCCCGGAGGCCGCCGCAAACTTATCGGGGAATTTTCCCGCGGATCAGTCGAGGATCGAGGTCAGCGGGAAGCTGTCCTGGGCCCCGAAGAGCAGGAGGAGGACCCAGAGGGTGCCGCCGCCCAGCACGAGCCCGATGGCGAACAGGATCGTGCAGAACGGTTTGTCCCACCGCAGGTGCATGAAGTAGAAGATGACGAAGAGAAACTTCACGACGGACAGCACCACGAGGGTCGTGACGATGATCCAAGGCGCGAACGGGAAAAAGATCGCCACGATCTCGATGCCGGTGAGGACCGCGAGGAGCATCGCGATCTGCACGTAGAGCTGGTATTTGTTTTCGTCGGGCCCGTGGTCGTGGGCCGCGGTGGAGGCGGAGGCGCTCATGGTGGGTCAGACGTATTCGAGCAGGTAAACGGCGGTGAAGATGACGATCCAGACGATGTCAACGAAGTGCCAGTAAAGGCCCATGCTCTCGACATCGATCGCGTTGGACTCGTCGAAGGCGACGGGGCCGCGCGGTTTCGCAAAATGCACACTGGCGGCGGTGGTTACGGCCAGGCCGACCAGCAGCCAGATGCTGCCGCTGAAGAAGGCGCCAAGGCCCGTGCCGGCCTGGATGACGTGCACGAGGTTGAGCACGGCGAACATCGCGAAGAGGACGACGCCGGTGACGGCCGCGACGTGGAGCACGTTGCGGAGGAACCAGGTGCGGTCCTTGGCGGTGTCCCGCGGCTGGAACGAGCGCACATACATCATGATCAGCCAGAGGACGCCGATGGCGACGTGGGTGCCGTGGGTGCCGGTGAGGGTGTAGAAGGTCGAGCCGAAGAGGCTGTTGGTGAGGGTGAAGTTGCGGTCCTTCACGAAGTGGTCGAACTCGTAAACCTGGCACCAGAGGAAGATGGCGCCGAAGACGATCGTGGTGAGCAGCGACCAGCGCATGCTCTTGAGGTTGCCCTTCTGGATGGCGTTCACCGCCAGCGCCATCATGAGCGACGACATCAGCAGGATGAAGGTGGAGAAGGAGGTGAGCTCGATCGAGAAGATGTCCTGGGCGGCCGGCGCACCCGGGGGCGGATGCAGACGATAGACCAGATGGGTCGCGATCAGCATGCCGAAGAACATGCAGTCCGAGGCAAGAAACGTCCACATGAGGAGTTTCTTGTTCGGGATGCCGGTCGACGTCGTGTGATCGTGGTGATGATCGATGGGGGCGTGGGCCGCGTGGCTGCTCATGATTTGAGATCCTCCTCGTTCGGCTGGATGTGGTAGCCCTCGTTGCCTTCCATGGCCCAGAGGTAGATGCCGATCAGCATGATGGCGCCGCCCGCGAGGGCGACCGGCAGCTTGTGGCCGTAATCCACGGCGCAGACGCCGATGGCGCCGATCAGGATGCCGACGCTGGTGACGAACGGGTAAATGGACTGGAAGGGCATGTGGATGCCGCCGTGGGCCGCGTCTTCCTTGGCGTGCTCGGCCTTTTCCTTGGCGATCTCCTCCTTGTGTTCCTTCTCATACCACCAGGCGTCGCGGGCATGGACGGTGGGGGTGACGGCGAAGTTGTATTCCGGCGGGGGGCTGGGCAGGGACCATTCGAGGGTGCGGCCGTCCCAGTAATCGCGCTTCACCTTCTCGCCGCGGAAGTAGGTGTAAACCATCACGGCGAAGTAAACGAAGATGCCGAGACCGAGGATCATGGCACCGACGGTCGCGATGAAGTTGGGGGCGTTCCAGCCGAGGTTCTCGTCGTAGGTGAACGTGCGGCGGGGCATGCCGTTCAGGCCGAGGAAGTGCATCGGGAAGAACGTGATGTTGAAGCCGGCAAAGATGACCCAGAAGGAGAGTTTGCCCCAGAACTCGCTGACCTTGCGGCCGAACATCAGGGGGAACCAGTAGTGGATGCCGGCGAGCAGCGCGAAGATGGAGCCGCCGATGAGCACGTAGTGGAAGTGGGCGACGACGAAGTAGCTGTCCTGCTGCTGGGCGTCGGCCGGCGCGGCGGAGTGCATGATGCCGGAGAAGCCGCCCATCATGAACATCCAGACGAAGCCGAGGGCGAACATCATGGGCGTGCGCATCATGAGGTGGCCGCCCCAGAGGGTGCCGATCCAGTTGAAGATCTTCACGCCCGTGGGCACGGCGATGGCCATGGTCGCGAGGGCGAAGGCCGCGGTGGCGACGGTGCCCATGCCGGTGGTGAACATGTGGTGGCTCCACACCGCGAAGCCGAGAAAGCCGATGGTCGCACCGGAGAAGACCACGATCGGGTAGCCGAAGAGCGGCTTGCGCGAGAAGGTGGGCAGGATTTCCGAGATGATGCCCATGGCGGGCAGGATGAGGATGTAAACCTCGGGGTGGCCGAAGATCCAGAAGAGGTGCTGCCACAGGATGGGCATGCCGCCGTTGGAGACCTCGAAGAAGCTCGTGCCGAAGAGGCGGTCCATCATCAGCTCGACCAGCGCGATGGTGATCGCGGGGAAGGAGAGCACGATGAGGAAGGCCGTGACCAGCGTCATCCAGGTGAAGACCGGCAGGCGCATCATGGTCATGCCGGGGGCGCGCAGGTTGATGATGGTGACGATGAAGTTGAGCGAGGCGGCGATGGAGGCGACGCCGAGGAGTTGAAGGCCCATCACCCAGGTGTCGATGGAGTGGTCGGGGCTGAACTGCTTGGAGGTCAGCGGGGCGTAGCCGAACCAGCCGCCGTCGGGCGCGCCGTCCGGCATGAACCAGCCGAGGTTGATGACGATGGCGCCGGCGACGAAGGTCCAGAGCGAGAAGGCGTTGAGCCGGGGGAAGGCCACGTCGCGCGCGCCGATCTGCAGCGGCATGATGTAATTGAAGAACGCGGCCGATAGCGGCATGACGGCGAGGAAGATCATCGTCGTGCCGTGCATGGTGAACAGCTCGTTGTAGCGCTGCGCGGTCAGGAAGTCGTTGTTCGGCACGGCGAGCTGGATGCGGATGAGCAGGGCCTCGAAGCCGCCGACGAGGAAGAAGAACAGCGCGAAGACACCGTAGAGGAAGCCGATCTTCTTGTGGTCCACCGTGGTGAGCCAACTGACAAAGCCGGTCTTGGCGGTAGGGCGCCAGAAGACCGCGGCCCGGGTGGGGGCGGGGGCTTCAGAGCCGGTGAAGTGAGTTTTAACCGATGCGTCCATGGACATGATTATTTCAGGCTTTCGAGATAGGCGACGAGGGCGTTTACCTCCGCGTCGTTCAACTGCACGTTGTTGGGCACGTAGCCGGTGGTATACATCAGGTTGCCGGGCTTCACGACCTCGGGATGCTTGAGCCAACGGGCCATCTGCTCGTGATTGTTTTCCAACAGGCCCGCGGCGATGGTCGTGCGGGAGCCGATGTGGGTGAGGTCGGGGCCGGTGATGCCCATGCCTTCGTGACCGCGCACCACGTGGCAGCCGGCGCAGGTCTTCTCCACGAAGAGGCGGCGGCCCTCGGCGATGAGCGCGGCATCCTCGTCCTTGGCGGGGAACTGTTGCTGGCGCCAGTTTTCGAGCGGCGCCACGGCGGCGTTGGCGTCCCACTTGCTGGTGAAGCCGTATTGGTTGCGGCGGAAGGAGGCAAACTGGACCTGCGGCAGCTCGCCGGCGGTCTTGGCGGCGGCGGCCACGGTGCGGGCCGGGGCCTTTTGCGCCACGAGCCATTCGGCGAAGTCCTCCTCGGACAGCGCGATGACACGGAAGCGCATGACGGCGTGGGAATCGCCGCAATACTCGGCGCACTGGCCCCAGAAATAACCGGGCTCGTCGGCCTGCAGCCAGAGGTGGTTGCCGCGGTTGGGGATCATGTCCACTTTGCCGGCGAGCTTGGGCACCCAGAAGGAGTGGATGACGTCCACGGTGCGAAGGTTGATACGGACCGGGCGGCCGGCGGGGATCACGAGCTCATTGCCGGTGACCAGCGTGCCGGCCCCGTCGATCTGCTCGTTGGGATACTCAAATTTGAACCACCACTGGTAGCCGACGGCGGTGATCTCGTAGGCGTTCTCGCGGTGTTCCTCCGGCACGTCGTAGGTAAACCAGATGGCCTTGAGGGTGGGGACCGCGATGAAGACGAGCGCGAGGATGGATACGCCGATCAGGCTGAGCTCGATCAGCGGATTGCCATGGCTCTGCTCCGGCGGGGCGGCATGTTCATCGGCCTCGGTCTTGGCCTTGAACTTGAAGGTCGCATACGCGAGCACCGCTCCGACGATGATGAAAATAATGAAGGTCACCCAGACGGTGACGTAAAAGACATCGAGCTGGGATTTGGCGACGGGGCCGGCCGTGACCATGGTGGTCTGGTGGCCGTCCATGCGCCAGAAGTTGAGGTCGCAACCCGACAGGAGAGCGAGGCCGCACAAGGCGAACGCGGCGCGGCCCCAGCGGGCGAAGGAGGGAGGGAGGGAGGTCAAACGCATGTGGACTGACAGGTCAAAATGGATGCCGGCGACGGGCGCCAACCGGCAAGAGAGTTTGCGAACCCATTGGCATTTCAAGCCATATTACTGCGGGTCATCGGATTTGCCGGGCTTCGGGCGATGCCGGGATGCAGCTATTAATTGCACTCGTGCAACTATTAGCCGTTCCGCTGAACCGGCGCCAAGGGTTGCCACCCGCCGGCGGCGGTCCTAGCCTGAGCGTGCCATGAAAACCTGTATGCCTCTCCTCGCCGCATTCGCGGCCCTTGCCCTTGCCGGATGCTCCAAACCGGAGCAGACCGCCGCCCCGGTCGCCGCCGCGCCGCAATCCGGCCCGCGCGTCATCGAAATCAACGGCAACGACGCCATGAAATTCAACGTCATCGCCATCTCGCTCGCGGTCGGCGAGGAAGTGCGGATCGTCCTGAACAACGTCGGCTCCATGCCGAAGCAGGCCATGGGGCACAACCTCGTGGTCCTCAAGCCCGGCACCGATACCGTGGCCTTTGCCACCGCCGCGGCCGCGGCCGTGGCGACCGACTACATCCCCCCGGCTTTTGCCGACGCGATCATCGCGCACACGAAGTTGCTGGGGCCGAAGCAGTCCGACGGCATCGTGGTCAAGTTCGACGCCCCGGGCGAGTATCCCTACGTATGCTCCTTTCCCGCCCACTATCAGATGGGCATGAAGGGCATCATCACGGTCAAGTAACCGCGGGTCACCCTGTTTGCCTTCATCGCGCCGGGCCGGATTTCGGCCCGGCTTTTTATTTGGCGGCCGGCCACCACTGATAGAGGAAGAAATACACCAGCACGCCGGTCACGGATACATAATACCAGATCGGGTAGGTCCAGCGCGCCCAGGCCTTGTGGCGTTCGAAGTCGCCCTTTAACGCCAGCCAGAAGGTGCGCGGCACCAGCCAGGCGATGGCCATCGCCAGAATGATGTGCGTGATGAGCATCACGAAATAAACGGTGCGGATGGTGCCCTCGCCGCCGAACGGCGTGTGCACGCCCTGCACGAGGATCTTGTGCGCCACGTAGCCGACGAGAAACACGGCGGAAACGGCGCCCGCGCCCAGCATGGCGGCCCGGTGCGCCTCGCGCCGGCCGGTTTTGATGAAGATGAAGCCCACCGTCATCAGCAGGGTGGAGAGGGCGTTGAGGGCGGCGTTGAGGGCCGGGATGTCATGGACGTTCATGGCGGTCAAAAAAAGAGCACGCGGTCGGCCACGAGGGCGCCGAGCACGAGGGGCAGGTAGGCCAGCGAGGCGTGAAAGAGTTGCTTGGCGGCGCGCTCCCGCGTCGCCGGCCGCAGAAAGATGACCGCCCGCCAGAGAAACCAAGCCCCGGCGACCGCCGCCGCCGCCAGATACCACTGGCTCGCGAGCCCGAGGAACGTAGGCAGCAAACTGACCGCCACCAAGGCGACCGTGTTGCACAGGGACCAGCCCGCGACCCAGCCGCCGGCTTCGTCGCGCACGGGCAGCATCGGGAATTGCACCGCCGCATAGTCGCGCCGGTAGATCCAGGCGATGGCCATGAAATGCGGCATCTGCCAAAAAAACAGGATGCCGAAGAGAATCCAGCCGAGGGCGGAGATTTGTCCTTGGGCCGCCGCCCAGCCGATCAGCGGCGGGAAGGCCCCGGCCAAGGCGCCGATCTCCGTGCTCCAGCGCGACCAGCGCTTGGCCGGCGTATACCAACCGAGATAGGAGAAGATGGTGGCGAGCGTGAAGAACGCGGCGAGACCGTTGACCTTCACGAAGATCAGCCCGAGCGCGGCCGCGCACATCAGCGCGCCCAGCACGAAGGCCGAGCCGGTGGGCACGCGCCCGGCGGGGATGGGCCGGTCTGCCGTGCGTTGCATGTGGGCATCGGTGTCGTGCTCCAGCCATTGGTTGAGGACCGCCACACCGCCCGCCGCGAGGGAGGTGCCGAGCGCGAGGCTGATAAGTTCCGCCGGGATGAACGGCGGCCGGCCGGCCGCGTAGCCGACAAGCGCGGTGATGACCGACAGCAGGCTCAGGCGCGGTTTGGTGAGCGCGAGATAGTCGCCGAAAGAGGCTTTGCCGGACGGGTCGCTCATGGGGCGGCGCGCGGGGCCTCGATTGCGTCGCGGTGGGCGAGCCACGTCAGCCAAAAGGTGGTGGCCAGCAGCATCGCCCCGACGACAACGTGCGCGGTGGTCACGTGCGGTTCGCGCAACTGCCAGATGACGTGCGCCCCGAGCAGGATCTGCAGGGTGAGCAGCGCTACGAGCACGGAGGCGCCGCAGCGCAGCAGCAGCGAGGCACCCCGATCGCGCCAGATCTTGGCGGCAAACCAGACCAGCACGACCGTGAGGATGAGGGCCATCACGCGGTGGGCGAAATGGATGTTCACATGAAAATTCCAGTGCGCCGGCAGCCAGCCGCCGTCGGCGGTGGAGTGGGGGAAGGTCGGGATGGCCAAGCCGGCGAAATTGTGGCGCATCGTTGCGGCGATCACGAGTTGCACGACCATCAAGACGGTCGCGAGCAGGCCCAGCCGGCGCAGGGCGCCCGAGACCGGTTCGGCCCGGGCCAGCCAGCCGCGCGAGAGAGAGACGGCGATGGCGATCAGCACGCACACATACAAGTGGGCCAAAATCCCGTGCGGGATGCGCAGCATCTGACCGAGGGTCATCTCGAAGCCCGGCACGGCCAGCGAGTCGAGCAGCACGCGCTTGCCGCCGATGAGGCCCTGGATGATGACGATCGCGAGGGCGCTCCAGCCGAGGTTGCGCAGCCAGCGGCGGGACTCGGTGCGCCAGAGCCAGACGGCGAGGGCGATGGTGATGAGCCCCATCACCATGCCCGTGAGGCGGTGCGAATGTTCCGCAAACATCGCGAGGTTTTCCAGCCAGCCCTCGGGGTTGATCGAGCCGTGCGAGAGCGGCCAGTCGGGGAAGATCATGCCCGCATCGATGCTGGTGGTGAAGGCGCCCAGCGTCACAAGCACGAAAACCCAGCCGGCGCCGAGGGCGGCAAACCAGGCGAGGGCGGGCTTGTAGGCGGCGTGGCGGACGTGATTGGCGGCGGTGGTCATGAGGGCGGGAACTCCGGGATAGAAGCGTTGCTGCCAATCGCCGCAAACCCTTTGACAAATATATCCGCGGACGAATCCGTAGTGACATGAAATCTTATGCCCTCGTCCTGGCCCTCGCGGGATTGCTGGCCGCGGGATGCGGGCGCAAGGAAACCGCGTCCGCTCCGCCCGCGGACGACACCGGGCCGCGCTATCCGCTGACCGGCGAGATCCTCGACGTCGATGTCGAGCGCCGCATCCTCATCGTGCGGCACGACGAGATCCCCGGCTACATGCCCGAGATGGTGATGGAATTCATCGCCTCCGCCGGCGATGTGGCCAACGCCCGGCCGGGCCAGCTCATCCGGGCGGAGATGATCCCGAGCGACACCGGCGACTACCGGCTGGAAAAGATCTGGCCCGACGACCGTGTGGCCGCCGCCGCGGTGGCCGCCGGGACCAACGCCCTGCGGCAGGACACCGCGATCCGCGGCCGCCGCGTCTACCGCGAGGTCGGCGAGAACCTGCCGGACTTCGCCCTCTACGACCAGAGCGGCGCGGTGGTGCAGAGCGCGCGTTTCCGCGGCAAGCAGATCATGCTGAACTTCATTTTCACCCGCTGCCCCGTGGCCACCATGTGCCCGGCCGCGACGATGAAGATGATGGAGACCCAGCAGCTTGCCCGCGAGGCCGGCGTCCGTAACCTCGAACTGGTCTCGATCACGCTCGACCCGGTTTACGACACCCCGGGCGTGCTCAAGGAATACGCCGACGCCCGCGGCATCGACACCGGCAACTTTTCCTTCCTCACCGGCCCGGAGGGCGCGATCAAGGACCTGCTGGCCCAGTTTGGCGTGCTCACGGAGTTCAAGGGCCCCATCCTTAACCACACGCTGGCCACCATCCTGATCAACGAGCAGGGCCGCATCGTCCACCGCTTCGACGGCAGCAACTGGGAGCCGCGCGACTTTGTCGCCAAAATGCGCCGAGAATGACCGCCAACGCCACTCCCCTTGAAGCCGCCCGGTGGCGGCAGATCGCACTGATCACCCTCGGCGCCGCCGCGCTCTACGTGGGCTTCAGATACGTGCCGACCGGCACCAATCTCAATCACATGGATTTTCGCGTCACCGGGGCCAATGCGCTGGAGTTTTGCGATCCGTCCAATCCGCAGTTTATCCCGGTGGTGGCGGTCCGTTCTCCGGTCCGCATGACCCTGCGGCCCGCCGGCGAGGTTCGCCCCGGCGAAACCGTGGCCGTCACGGTCAGTCTGGCGACCAGCGGCGGGAAGCCGATCGGTCCCCGCGATCTGAATGTGGCGCACACGCGGAAGCTGCACCTGCTCATCGTCGATCCGTGGCTCAAGGACTACCAGCACGTCCATCCCGAGCCGGGCGAGCGCGAGGGGGACTGGGTTTTCGCCTTCACCCCGCATGGGCGCGGCACCTATCGCATTTTCGCGGACTTCGTGCCCGTGGCGACCGGGCGCGGCCTTTATGCCTCGGCGGATCTTCCGGTCGGGCCGGAGCAGGCGCCCAGCATCAGTCTCGTGATGCAGCACGAAACCTCCTGGTCTGCCGTGCGCGAGGGCTACCGGTTTGACTTGGCCGCCGATGCCGCGCCCATCCGTGCGGGCCGACCGGCCACGCTGAGCTTTGCCATCACCCGGACCGAGGGTGGTCCGGTGCCGCTCGAGCCGGTGATGGACGCCTTCGCGCATCTTGTGGCCTTTGACGAGGCGCGCAGCGGCTTCGCCCACCTGCATCCCAACGAGCTGGACCTCGCTTGGCGACCCGACCCGGAACAGCCCGTGCTGACCTTCCAAGTGACCTTCCCGCAGCCGGGACGCTACGTGATCTGGAGCCAGGTCAACCTCGGCGGGCGCGAGGTTTTCGCGCCGTTCGCCTTTGAGGTGGAGGACTAGGGAGCATCACTCAAAGAAGTGACGATCGGTTGAGGATGGTAGGGGCCGATCTCCGAGCGGCCCGGCCGGCAGCGTAGCGTTGCGCGGTCCGCTCGGAGAGCGGACCCTACCGGCGCTGCCGCGCCACCAAGAAGCGGTGCAGTGCAATTTGATGTGCCCCAATTGGAAAATAATTCTGTAGGCCAGCGCGCTGGCCTACGGTTGCGGTTTTTGCCGAATCAGGCCTCAGCGGCGATGCGCTGTTCCAGTTCGTCCATGGTCCGCAGGAAGGAGGCTTCAAGATCGATGCCGTGGGCGTCGGCGAGCACGAGGACGGACCAGAGGCAGTCGGCCAGCTCGTGGGCGAGCCGGGCCTCCAGGTTTTCGGCGGGGCGCAGGCCCTGCTTGGCCATGGTCAGCTTCATGAGGTCGCCGACATCGCCGGCGAAGCCCTGCGCAAATTCGGCGGCGGTCCAGGGCCGGCCGCCGCGGCGCACGGCCTGCGCGTCGTAAAGTTGGCGGACCCGGAGGGCGCGGGCGGAGAGTTCGGAAAGCAGCATGGCGCGGGGAATGCCCGCGCCATGCGTTGAAGCCAAACCTATAAATGCGCTCAGTGGCCGTTCTTGCCGTGCTTCGCGCGGAAGCGGGCCATCTCGGCATAGGCCTTGGTCGGGTCGCCGTAGACGTTGCCCGCATGATCCTTGCCCCGGGCGAGGTAGAGGTGGTGCCACTGGCCGATCTTCTCGTGGTGTTGGCGCACCTTGGTGCTCACGTAGCGCATGGTGTAGCCGCAGCGGCGGATGTTGGAAGTGTTGGGCTCGCTGCCGTGGATGATGCGGCCGTCGTGCAGGCTGCACTGGTTGGGCTCCAGCTCGATGGCGATGGCCTTGCTCGGGTCGCGCTGCGCAACCTTGATCTCGTCGTTGAACACCGCCTCGCCGGGCTTCAGGTCGTCGTAGTCGGAGAAGCCCTGCCGGCCGGTGTTGTGCGTGCGCGGGATCACATTCATGCAGCCGTTTTCCTTGGTGGAGGGGTCGATGGCCAGCCACACGGTGACGACCTCCATCGGCGTGATCATCGTCTGCCAGTAGTGGGAGTCCTCGTGCCACGGCACGCGCTTGCCGTTGCCCTTGGGCTTGCAGATGAAGTGGCTCGCGAAGAGCGCGATGTCGGGCCCGAGGATGGGCTCCACGAGGTCGAGCACCTCGTCGGCAAACAGCCACTCGAACAGCTGCGGATACTGGAAGTGCGGCACGTCCATGGACTCGGGCCGCACGTCGGCCTCGAGGTTGTTGAGGATGTCCTCGAAGCAGTTCTTCAGGCCGTTGAACTTGGCCTGCGGGAACACCGGCTGGCGGTAAACGTGGTAGCCTTCGAGGCGGTATTTTTCGACCTCGGCGGGCGTGAGGCGGTGGTGGGCGGTGCGGGGTGAGGAGGTGGTGGCAACCATAGGGTTTGTGTTATATCATCCTTAATCCGGCAAATCTTGCCATAAAAGCGCAGATTCTTGTGTTATATTGCTTTCAATGCCGAAATCATGGGTCCACTTCAAACTCGCGGATTTTGTCCGCCCGGGCGAGGGCTATCACTTTGCCCGCACGGAAATCGCGGCGGGCAATGCGGCCCGCTACCATGACCATGATTTTCATGAGATCTTCTGGGCGACCCGCGGGGCGGGCGAGCATTTGCTCAACGGCCGCACCACTGCCGTGGTGGCGGGCCGGATTTTTCTGGTCCGGCCCAAGGACCGGCATCAGGTCACGGGCTCGGCAGACCCTTTGCACATTTTGAACCTGGCCTTCCCCAGCCGAAACTGGCGGGAGGTGCGCCGCCGCTATTTTCCGCAGGAACGCGACTGGTTTGAGCGGCCGACGGCGCGGGCGGGCTGGCCCTTGGACGCGCGCGCGCAGGGGGAACTGCAATATTGGGCCGAGCGGCTCGCGGCGGAGGGGCGGCCCCGGTGGGCGCTGGACGGTTTCCTGATGCAACTGCCGCGGCTGCTGCGCGAGCCCGCCACGGCGGCGGACCCGGTGCCGGAATGGCTGGTGCAGGCGCGGCGCAAGATCGCGCAGCCCGAGCATTTCGTCGGCGGCACGCCGGCGTTGGCGCGGCTGGCCGGGCGCAGCGCCTCGCACGTCGCGCGGGCCACGGTGCGCTGGTGGAAGCAGACGCCGACCGAAATCGTGAACGCGGCGCGGTTGGAATTCAGCGCGCGGCAGTTGGCGGAAACCTCGCGCCCGATCCTGGACATCGCGCTCGATTGCGGGCTCAACAACCTCTCGCACTTCTATGCGCTCTTCCGGCAGCGTTTCGGCGTCAGCCCGCGCCGCTACCGGCTCCGCGCACACTCCACGGTGCGGGGGTGAAGCGCGGCGGCTCAGAACTGCAGGTGTTTTACCGTGAGGCCCTTGTTGATGAGCTGCTTCAGGGAATCGATGCCGATGCGGAGGTGGTCGCTCACGTAATTGGCGTCCACCTTTTTGTCGCTCTCGCTCGTCTTCACCCCGTCGGGCGTCATGGGCTGGTCGGAGACAAGCAGGAGCGCGCCGGTGGGGGTTTCGTTGAAAAATCCGGTCATGAAGATGGTGGCCGTCTCCATGTCGATCGCGAGGGCGCGGATTTTTTTGAGGTATTTCTTGAACTTGTCGTCATGCTCCCAGACGCGGCGGTTGGTCGTGTAAACGGTGCCGGTCCAGTAGTCGCGGGCGTGGTCGCGGATGGTGGTGGAGATGGCCTTCTGCAGGGCGAAGGCGGGAAGGGCGGGCACCTCGGGCGGGAAATAATCGTTGCTCGTGCCCTCGCCGCGGATGGCGGCGATGGGCAGGATGAGGTCGCCCAGCTCGGCGCGGTGCTTGAGCCCGCCGCACTTGCCGAGGAAGAGGACGGCCTTGGGGTTGATGGCGCTGAGCAGATCCATCACGGTGGCGGCGGTGGCGCTGCCCATGCCGAAGTTGATGATGGTGATCTCGCCCGCGGTGGCGCTGGGCATCGGCTTGTCCTTGCCGCGGACGGGCACGCGGTGCCATTGCGCGAAGAGCTTCACGTAATGGTCGAAATTGGTGAGCAGGATGTAGTCGCCGAACCCGTCGAGCGGCACGCCGGTGTAGCGGGGCAGCCAGTTCTCGACGATCTCTTTGCGGGATTTCATGGGCGGAACCTAAAGGGAATTGCCGCGGAGTGCACGGCGGAAAGCGCGCCTTACTCGGCTTCCGGCCAGCGCAGATCGTTGGCGCGGATCTGGTGCTGCCAGAGCTGCGCGCCGGCTTTGCTGTAGCAGGTGATGGTGATCAGGCGGTCGCTGGGCGGGCCGGAGACCGCCACCTGGCAGTAGTTCTGGTCCTGCACCACGGTGCCCTCGATGCGGCCGGTCTTGGCGTCGAGCGTGCGGGTGTGGGCGCCGCTGGAGAGGGGAGAACTGGTGAGCTCGTAGAGCGGGTAGGGCAGGAGGTCGTCGCGGCGGACGAGTTCGGTGTAGTGCACATCGCCGCTGAGGAGGATCACGCCGGGAATGCGGTGGGTGCGGATGAGGGCGAGGATTTCCTCGCGTTCGCGCTGATAGCGGTGGTGGTCCTCGGAGCCGGGATAAAGCCGTTCGTTGAGGAACTGGCCGCCGGTGACGATGAACCGGATGGGCGAGTGCCGGCGGTTGTTGCCTTCGAGCATGCTGACGAGGTTCTGGCGGAGCCACGCCATCTGCTTGGCGCCATATTGGGTTTTTTCCGTGAACGCCGCGGGGTCGGTCTCCGATTCGTCGCGGTGGTAACGGTTGTCCATGACGAAGAAGGCGGCGTCGCCCCACTGGAATTTGCCATAGACGCCGGGGTTGTCGGGCTCGCCCCAGGTGCGGTTGCCGAAGTAGGCCTTGAAGGCGGCGAGGGTCACATCCTTGAACTCGTAGCCGGCGTTGGAGTTGTTGGGGCCGAAGTCGTGGTCGTCCCACGTCGCATAGTGGGGCATGGCCGCGAGCAGGGGCTGGAGGTCGGGCGTGGCGCGGTCCTGTCGGTAGCGATACCAGATGCCGCTCTCGGAGGACCAGTCGGCCTCGCGGAGGTAGAGATTGTCGCCGCCCCAGATCATGAAGTCGGCGCCGGATTTGGCCATGTGGGTGAAGATCTCCGTGCCCGCACCGTAGGGCGTGCCGGGCCGGTCATAGGGCGTATCATTGAAGTAGGCACAGGAGCCGAAGAGGAAACTGAAGTCGGGCGGGGTGCTCGGGCGCTTGCGCCACTCCCACTGGGCGGTGGTCTTGAAGGTCAGCGGCCCCGGCAGGGCGACCGGCTCGCCGTCGATCAACAGCCGGTATTCGTAGGTCTGGCCCATGTCCAGCAACGGGAGCACGAAGCGCTGCGGCTGGCCGCCGGCGGGGCTGATCCAGGGGTTGTCATGGGTCACGCGGCGGATGCTGTCCGGCGCCTCGGCGGGCCAGAACTCCACCGTCACGCTGGTGGCGTTTTCGGTTTCGACCCAGACCATGGTTTCGCGGTGGGTCTGGTAACCGAGCATGGGGCCGGAGACGAGACGGCCTTGGGCGAGCAGGCCGGCCGGGATGAGCAGCAGCAACAGGGCTAGGCGCAGCAGTTTCATGGGGGCATTGAGCCGTTCGCTTCGGCAAAGGCAAAGCCGCAATGTGAATTTTGCGCACCAAACGCGGGAGTGGACAGTCGCGGACGGTTCGGCAGGCTGCGGCCATGCCAAAACAGCCGTCGCCCCAATGGTCGCGAACGCCGCCGTCGGATGCGCAGATCGCCGGCTTTCTCGCCCGGGTGGCGGACCAGCCGTTTTCTTACCGCGAAGTCGGTGCGACGAAGGGCGGGCCGCCACCGGGCTACAATTTCGACGACAATGCGGTGCAGCTTGGCCGCGGGGCGGAGGTCTTTGCCAGGGGCTGTGCGGCGTTGCGGGCTTGGCGGATGTTTCCCGCGCCGTGGACGCGAATCCGCCCGGCGGATGCCCCGATCCGCGAGGGACAGACGGTGGCGATGCTGGCGCGGGCCTTCGGCCTGTGGTGGCTCAGCTCGTGCCGGATCGTCTATGTCGTGGACGAGACCACGCCGGTGCGGCGTTACGGCTTCGCCTACGGCACGCTGCCGGCGCACGTGGAGCAGGGGGAGGAGTTGTTCAGCATCGAGTGGCGGGCGGATGACACCGTGTGGTATCGGGTGCTGGCCTTTTCGCGGCCGCGCTACTGGCCGGTGCGGCTGGCGAAACCGCTCGCAAGGAATTTGCAGCGAAAATTTGTGCGCGACTCCAAGGCCGCGATGGTTCTCGCTGTCAGCACCCCAGCATGACAACCCCGTTGAAGGTCAGGATCGGCGCCGCCGCGTGGTGCGCATTCGCTTATTTTTCAGTTTCGTCGCTGCACGACGGCCGGTGGGCCGAGGCGATGCTGTTGCTCGCGGCGCTGGTGCTGATGCCGATGGCCTGGACGCTGGTGCGCGACTTCGAGGACACGGGCTGGGCCGCGCGCCTGTGGCGTTTCGATTTGCAGGTGCATTTTCCCGCCGCGTTGTTGCTCGTGTTTGCGTTCCTGCTGCCGCCGGGGCCGGGGGCACTGCTGTGCGCGCTGCCGTGGGCTGCCGTGCTGGGTATCATGGCCGTGGATGGATTTTTGCGGATTCGCCGGCATGGTTTTTCCCCGCTGGGCCTGCTGTGCCGGGATGTCGGGCTGATCTACGCCTCGGTGGGCGGGGCGTGGTTGCTGGCCGACCGGGGCGGCTGGTCGCCACTCGGATTTGCGCCGGACATCGTGCTGTTGACCGCAGTGCATTTTCATTATGCCGGGCTGGTGCTGCCGGTGGTGGCCGGCCTCGCGCTCAACCGTCGGCCGCAAAGCCGGATCGCGCAGCTTGCGACCTGGCTGGTTCTGCTTGGGGTGCCGCTGGTAGCGGCCGGCATCACGGCGACGCAGCTCGGCGGTCCAGCCTGGGTGGAATTGCTCGCCGCCTGGGTGCTGGTGCTTGGCGGTTGGGGTGTGGCTTGGGAGCATCTGGTCTTGGCGGTGCAGGAGCGCCGGGTGCACCGGCTGGCACGGGCCTTGTGGCTGGTGGCGGGGATTTCGCTGGGCTTGGGCATGCTGCTGGCCGGCTTGTATGCTTCGCGGATGTTTCTGCCCGCGATGGGCTGGCTGGACATCCCGTGGATGCGGGCTCTGCACGGCACGCTGAATGCCATGGGGTTTTCGCTGCTGGCGCTGCTGGGTTGGTGCCGCGCGGGCCGGGCCTGCTGTAGTGGGAAGTGATTGAGAGAAAGCGGATTGACATATAGACCAGACTTGGTCTGGTCTATAGTTGTGAAGACAGTTAATATTCAGGCAGCAAAGACGCATTTATCGCGCCTGGTGGAGGAGGTGGCGGAGGGCGAAGAGATTATTTTGGCCAAAGCAGGAAAACCGATGGTGCGCATGGTGCCGTATGTGGCCGCGCCCAAGGCACGGGTGCCGGGATTGTTCGCGGGGAAAGCCTGGGAAGCGGAGGATTGCTGGTCAGCGAACGACAAAGTGCTGGATGACTCCGTGGCCGGGCCGCTGTTTCACGGGGCGGTGGAAGAGCCGCCGGCACCAGGCAAGGGCGGCACTCCATCGTGAAGCTGTTGCTCGATTCGCATGTGGTCGTGTGGTGGGCGGCTTATCCGGGCCGGCTGCGGGCCACCACCCGCGAGGCAATTACCTCACCGGACAACGAGGTGTTGTTAAGCGCTGCGTCAGTGTGGGAGCTGGGCTTAAAAATCGCGCGCGGCAAACTGCGGCTGCCGCAGGACTACGCGGCAAGGCTGCTCGCCGATGGGTTCGAAGAACTGCCGGTTACGATCGCGCACACCACGCTGTCTGCCAGCCTGCCGGCCCTGCACGGCGATCCCTTTGACCGGCTGCTGATCGCGCAGGCGCTGGCCGACGGACTCGTGCTCGTGACGTCCGACCGCGAAATCATGCGCTACGACGTGCCGGTGTTGGAAGCGTGAAGCGATTCAATTCCGGCCGTCCGCCGAAGGCGGACGGGAATTCTGCTCCGTGGGGAAATGCTCCGCGAGGAAGGCGAAGAGTTTTTCGTAAACTGCTGCCGATCTCATCCGCGGGTCGGATATCTTCATCCTTCTCGTGAAATTGAAATCGACGATGACGGCCGTGCGACTGTTTCTCCGGACGTCGCGCCGCACATGTTCGCCGGGGCTGAAATGAAAAGCCGGCACATTGATTTGTGCCAGCAACTTTACCGGTGAAGGTGCTTGAATAATGCCGCTGTGCTTCAATTCCACGAGGTCTCGCCATGGGCTCCAGTCGGGCACGACGTAAAAAGGCTTCACCGTGTCGATATCAACCTCGTGCGCCACGGGAGTGCTGATGTTTATCCAACCTGCATAACTTCCCGCAGGCCGGGCGAGCGTATGCATTGCGACCCAGCCGGCATCGTAGGTGCCCATTACAATGACGCGATTAGGATCGATCCATCCTTGCTGCCCCAACCACTGCACTCCCTCGATCAGGTCCAGGGGGATCCGGTTGGCTATCTGGTGTCGGCCCTTCAGGACGAAACCGTGGCCGTAGCCCTTGGTGCCTCGATAGTCGATCGAGGCCACCGCGTATCCGCGACTGGCAAATGCCTGTCGCAGTGAGCTGAAAATCAAACCCTCCCGACGTCGGAAAACATCTTCCTCTAATAGCAATACCATCGGAGGAGGATGTTCGGTTTTTGGGGGTGCCAAGAATTCGCCCTGGAGGTTTAGGCCATCAGAAGTGGCGAAGTTAAAGGGTTGATTGCGGCCAAGGGTGGCAGGTTCGATCCCTCCGATGCTCGGACCGAGTGGCATTAGCCGGCCAGATGGACGATCCAGCAAATAGTAGAATCCTGGCGACTGCGCATTTGCGGTAAAGATCACCAATTTTTCCTCGTCGCGGGAAATGCTTCGGATCGAGTTGAAGGTGTCCGGCAATGAGCGATCAATCTCCCGCTGTAGAGCCGCAGAAATTTGGGAGAGATGGTGGCGAGCAGTTGTCTCGGCGGGATGTATGACTGATTGTGGCATCCCGCCAAGCTTTCCCCAAGATTCGACCACGCTGGGATCAAATCTCTCGGGCGCAAACAGCGATTCAGTGGCCATCGTCACGGGGTCGACGGCAACCAAGCGGGCGGGATCCGTGGTGTAATCCAAGGCTAGCAATCTGCGCTGGTCGGGATGGACGGCCATGAATTCAAATACCGGTTCCTCGGGCGTGCCGTAGGGAATCTTGGTCCAGCGTGCAGCTGATGTGGTGCGATGCAGCAGGAACAACTGTTCGGAGGTAAGTTCGACCGCCGCGACAACTTCGCCCTTTGCGTTGAGCAGCCATTGTTGCACTTGCCCCGGGTTTTTTTCCACCACTCGAGTGCGATTTCTAATCAAATCAAATTCCCTGAGTTCGTATCCGGTATAGTTTGCCGTCTGGTAAGCCATCAGCACCTTGTCGGGTTGATCCGGCAACTCGTGAATCAGCCAGTGATCCCGGTAATGGCCGCTAAAATGAGTGGTGGCTTTGCCCGTGCTGATCTCGATTGATTTGTAAATTATCCCGTCGTTGGGATCGTCTATGAGCACCAGAATGCGGTCGTCATTGGCCCACCATAGATTGACGAGCACGGCTGGCCCCAGACGAGCTACGGGGGCAAGCGACAGATCGGTCAGACTCATCACACCGATGTGTTGTTGGTCGTCTTTGAGAACCGTGATGGCCAAACGGCTGCCATCAGGTGAAATTTTCAGGCCGGAAAGCGTTGCCGGCCCATACAGCTTTTCCAACGGCAGCGGCTTGGCGGGCAGGGTGGTCGCGAGGCTGGCGGTCAGAAAGAACAGGAGGATCTGCAGGCGCATGGGATATGGCTGGGGATTCTCGGCAAACACATCGCATTCTTGCTGCCATGGGAAGCGAATCCGACCGGCCGCGACCGAATCAAACCGCCCTCCCGTCGGGGCTGCTGTGTCACGCCTCCGCGAGGGCGTTGGCGGTGTTGAGGTGCTCGACGCCGGTGTATTTCTGCGACTGTTCGTCGGCGTGGTAGCTGGAGCGGACCATCGCGCCGCTTTCGACGACACCGAGGCCGATGGACAGGCCGAACTGTTTCCAGTGGGCAAATTCGTCGGGATGGACCCAGCGCTCGACCTTCAGGTGCTGCGGCGTGGGCTGCAGGTATTGGCCGATGGTAAGGATGTCGGTCTGGTCGGCGGCGATGTCGCGGAGGGTTTGCTCGATCTCTTCGCGCGTTTCGCCGAGGCCGAGCATGATGCCGGTCTTGGTGGTGAAGCCGCGGCTCTTGGCGTGGCGCAGCACGGAGCGGCTGCGCTCGTAGCGGGCCTGCACGCGCACGGGCTTTTGCAGGCGCTCGACGGTTTCGAGGTTGTGGTTGAAGATGTCGGGCTTGGCGTCGAGCACGGTGTCGAGGTCGTGCAGGCGGCCTTTCCAGTCGGGCGTGAGCACCTCGATGGCGGTCTGCGGCATGCGGTGGCGGATGGCGCGGATGGTGGCGGCCCAGACGCTCGCGCCGCCGTCGGCCAGCTCGTCGCGGGCGACGGAAGTGATGACACAGTGCCTGAGGCCCATCTTGGCGACGGCGTCGGCCACGCGGGCCGGTTCGCCGAGATCGAGCTCCGTGGGGCGGCCGGTCTGGATGGCGCAGAAGTTGCAGGAGCGCGTGCAGATGTTGCCGAGGATCATCAGCGTGGCGGTGCCGCGCGACCAGCATTCGCCGAGGTTGGGGCACTGCGCGCTCTGGCAGACGGTGTGGAGCTTGTGCGTGTCCACGAGCTGCCGCACGGCTTGGTAACCGGGACCGGAGGGAAGCTTGGCGCGGAGCCAGGTGGGTTTGCGCGTGGTGTCCATGAACGGGAGATGGCCGCAAAATCGCGCCCAAAGCGCAAAAAGAAAAGTATCAGCCTTTCCGCGTAGTTGGGCCGGTGCCTGCGGCGAGGAACTCCGGCCAGAGGGTCTGAAACTCCCGGGCGAGCACGGTCTTGACCTCGACGAGGTCGAGCGGGCGGCCCAATTCGGCCTGCAGGGAGGTCACGGTGCCGTCGCTGGCGCTGATACCGCAGGGCACGATGCCGGCGAAGTGGGCGAGGTTGGCGTTAACGTTGAGGGCGAAGCCGTGGTAGGCGACCCAGCGTTTCACCGCGACGCCGATGGCGGCGACCTTGCGGCGGCCCAGCCAGATGCCGGTGAGGCCGTCGCGCCGGCTGGCGGCGAGGCCGAGCGCGCCGACGCTGTTGATGAGCACCTGCTCAAGGAAACGCAGATAGGCGTGCAGGTCCTTGCGCGGGGTGAGTGAGACAATCGGGTAGCCGACGATCTGGCCCGGGCCGTGGTAGGTGATGTCGCCGCCGCGGTTGGTTTTCGCCAAGGCCACGCCCTCGGCGGCCAACTGCTGCTCGTTCCAGACGAGGTGGTTTTGCGCTCCGCCGCGCAGGCCCAGGGTAAAAACCGGCTCGTGCTCCGTGAACACGAGCGTGTCGCCGCACTCCCCGGCCAGCCGGCGGGCGACCTGCTCCTCCTGGCGGCGGTGGGCTTCCTCGTAGCGCGTGCGGCCCCAATCGGCGATGGCGACGGGATGGGCGAGGGTGGCAGGCATGCCGGCAGGTTGGGGGCAATCCGCCCCGGCGCAACTCCCGGCTGGATGCCCCGGGCGGAGAATGTTCACACACCTTCGGCTTGGCGGCGGCGGCGATTCCGCTCATGCACCGGATGTGCCCGTTCCTGTTTCCCTCGACCATCTCCGCCCGGCCGGTGATCTCCGGCGGCGGCTCGCGCTCAACCTGCGCCGGCTGCGCGACCCGGAGTTCCACTTCGATGCGATGATGACGGCCTTCACCGCCAAGGACGCGCCCGGCGACTGGGTGGGGCGCTGCCTGTTGGCGCTCACCCTGCACGGCCGCCTGGGTGCGGAGGTGTCGGCGCAGACGGAGGAGATCATCGCCCGGTTGCCGGCGGCGTTCAACGCCCGCGGCTATCTGGGCGAAATCCACCCGCCCGGCACGGCCGACGAGAACCAGATTGGCGGACACAACGCCCTCCTGCGCGGCCTCTGCGAATATTACCGCTGGCGCGCCGACCCGCGGGCGCTGGCCATGATCCGGTCCATCGTCGCCGGGCTGATGGTGCCTTCCACGCCGTTGTGGGCGGAGTATCCCGACCGGCTGCTGCAGGAGCTGATCGACAACCAGGTCGTCGGCCTGACGGTGCGCCGCGAACAAGGCGCCTGGCGCGGGCTCTCCACCGACATTTCCACCGGATTCTTCACCCTCGACGGGCTGACCCAGGCCCATGCCGTCGCACCCTCGCCGGAGCTGCGCCGGTTGATCGAGACGATGATCGCGCGTTACGCCCAACTCGACCCGGTCGCGCTGAGTGCGCAGACGCATTCCACGCTCACGACCTTGCGCGGCATCCTGCGCTGGTGGCGCGACGCCGACCCGCGGCCCGAACTGCTGGCCCTCGTGCGCGAGCGGTTCCGGCTCTACCGCGCCGCGGCCGAGACCGAGCACCACGGCAACTACAACTGGTTCGGCCGGCCCGACTGGACGGAACCCTGCGCCATCGTGGACGCCTTCATGGTGGCGGTGCAGCTGTGGTCGGCAACGGGTGAGGCTGAGCTGCTGGAAGAAGCCCACCGGATTTATTTCAACGCCCTTGCGCACGCCCAGCGGCCCAACGGCGGCTACGGTTGTGATCTCTGCACGGGTGCGCGTGGCCTGTTGTTTGCGGCGACGCACGAATATTTCGAGGCGCCCTGGTGCTGTTCGATGCGCGGCAGCGAGGGGCTGGCCCGGGCCGCCCAGCACGGCTGGTTCACCGAGGGCGACGCGGTCATCCTTCCGTTTTACTTTGGCGGCACCGCCCGGCTAGAATTGCCCGCCGGGGTGGTGGCGCTGGTGCAGGAAAGCAGCTATCCCTTGCAAGGCCGGGTTGGTCTGCGGGTCACTGCTTCGACCGCTAGCCGGCCCGTGACACTGCGTTGGTTTGCGCCGTCGTGGAGCCCGGCGGCGGATTTCCGTTTCGCGCGCAACGGTGCAGGCTTGCCGGCCCGGACGGAGGGAGCGTTTGCGGTCATCACCACGGAGCTGTGCGCCGGCGACGAGGTTGTGGCGGAGTTTCCGGTGCGCAGCGGTGCGATCCCGCTGCAGAATCCGGGCCGCCAGCCGGGCCACCACCGGTTCGCGCACGGGCCCCTGCTGCTGGGGCATGCCGGGGCGGCGGCCGTCGCGCTGCCCGCGGCCGCCCGTCTGGAGCCGCTCGGGGCGGGCCGCTACCGGTGTGCCGCCACCGGCCGCACGCTGGCGCCGCTGCCCGCGCTGGTTGACCTCGATGACGCGGCCGCAAAGACTGTTCGCACCCAGATTGTGTTTGCCGACTGATTCCCATGATCCCCTCTGCGATGCAAAATCTCCTCGGGCAGCTGCCGTTCCAGACCGGTGCGGTGACCCGCATGATCAATGCCGAGAATCCCACCGGCGAGAAAGGCGGCGGCGCCAAATGGGAGCCCAATCCGGACGACCCCATGGTCCCGCACAGCGCGCAGGCCATGCATCTCGGCCGCGGCTGGAAAGTGCGCCCGTTCATCAGCCTGAAGGCCGGCGACACCGCGACGCTCGCCGACATCGCCGGTCCGGGCTGTATCAACCAGTTTTGGATCACCGCGAGCGCCGATGAATTCCGCACCCTCGTGCTGCGGATGTATTGGGACGGCGAGGCGACGCCCTCGGTCGAGGCGCCCCTCGGTGATTTCTTCGCGATGGGCTTCGACACCGTGCCTCACGGCGTCAACTCGCTCCCGGTCGTGGTGGCGCCGCACCGTGGCTGCAGTTGCTACTGGCAGATGCCCTTCCGGCGGCACGCGCGCATCACGCTGACCAACGAGCACAAGACCGACGTGAAGATCATCGCCTACAAGGTGCTCTACAAGCTGCACGAGGTGCCGGCCGAGGCGGCGTATTTCCACGCGCAATGGCGGCGCAGCCTCACGCGGCGCGAACATCCCGAGCACACCATCCTCGACGGTGTGAAGGGGCACGGGCTCTACGTCGGCACCTACTTGGCATGGACGGCCCTCTCGCGCGGCTGGTGGGGCGAGGGCGAGGTCAAGTTCTACCTCGATGGCGACGGCGAGTTTCCGACCATCTGCGACAACGGCACCGAGGACTACTTTAGCGGCGCGTGGGGTTTCTTCAAGGACCCGAAGAAGGACCCGGTGGAGGAGGCCTTTAACACGCCTTTCGTCGGCATGCCGCTGGCGCACACGGGCGGCAACGACGGCCCCCGCTACTTCGGCCTCTACCGCTGGCACATCCTCGACAGCATCGGCTTTGAGCAGGATCTCCGCGTGACGGTGCAGACGCTCGGCTGGTGGCCGGGGCATATCTACCAGCCGCTCACGGACGACGTGGCCTCGACCGCCTTCTGGTATCAGCACGAGCCGCACGCGCCCTTCCCAAAATTCCCGTCCCTCAATGAGCGCTGGCAGCGCTGATCCGCCCGTGGCCGCCATCTTCGAAAACATGGACTACAAGTGCTACCGCGATGCGGTGGCGCGGCAGCGGGCACACCAGGAGGACTGGCTCAAGGTCGGCTATGCGCCGCTCGGTTTTTATCTGAAAGATTTCTGCCTGCACGAGGTGGACGGCACGTGGCACCTTTACCATATCGCCGGCACGCCGGGCGTGAGCTGCTGCCTGCCGGGCAACGAGGTGTTCTTCGGCCATGCCACGACGCGGGACTTCGTGACCTGGGAGACGCACGAGCCCTGCTTCTTCATCGACATTCGCGGCTGGGACCACGGGCACGTTTTTGCCCCTTACGTCATCAGCCACGGGGGGAAGCACTGGATGTTCTACACCGGGGTCGCGACCGACAACACGCAGCGCATCGGCGTGGCGACCTCGACCGACCTTTTCCGTTGGGAGCGCACCAGCGACCGGCCGGTCATCCGCCCCGAAGAATACGGTTGGGCCTTTTGCCCGACCACCGGCGGCGCGGCCTGCCGGGATGCGCATGTGATCGAGCACGAGGGGCTTTTTCAGCTGTATTACACGGCGGTCAAGAAAGACGGCAACGGTTGCGTCGCCCGGGCCTCGTCTACCGACCTGATCAACTGGCGCGACGAGGGGATCGTTTACGGCTTCAATGCCTGGAACCAGTGCGAGTCCAGCAACGTGCAGCGGTTGGACGACGGCCGCTGGCGGCTGTTCTTCGGCGGGCACCATGCGTGGAGTTATGTGGACTCGGACAACCCCTTGCGCTGGCCCGATGTCGCGCCCATCAAGATCCGCGACGACATCACCGGCATGGAAGTCATCCGCCGCCATGGCGACCGCTGGCTCGTGGCCTATTTCGGCCTGCGCTACTACCGGTTCACGGTCGGTGTGCTCGACTGGTCGGCCGAGGAACCGACGATCGTGCAGGTCACGCAGCGGGACGCATTGCGGGAGTTTGGGCTGGGTTGATTGGCCGTCAGAAACGGCCTTGTCAGGCTGGTGCCCGGTTTCATATCCCAGCATCTTATGGCTTCTTTTCCCATGTTACTGCGTGCATTGGTTCGGACCGCCTTGCTGGCCGGACTGGTGATTTCGGCGGCATCCGCTGAATCCCAACAGGCCGGCGAGTTTAAATACGATCAGCCCCCAAAGCCGATCCGGCGGGTAGAGCCGGTCTATCCTCCGAACATGCTTGTTCTGGAAGGCAGGGGGGAGGTGCTTTTGCAAATGGTGGTGGATGCGCAAGGCCGGGTTCAGGAGGCTTGGGCGGTTGAATCCACCAATCCATGGCTCGAAAGGGCTGCGATCACGGCTGTCGAACAGTGGAAGTTCGAGCCAGCGCGATTGGCAGGGCAGCCGGTGCCTTCACGGGTGGAACAATTGGTCAATTTTACCATGCCACGTGGGACCTTTGGCGAAGCGGGTGATCTCGTCACCTTCCGCAAGGGGCGCGATCACACCAAACTGCCGGCGGCGTTCCAGTGGGAGACCCCGCCCAAGGCGGCATACGTCAATTTCCCCGTCTATCCGTTTGAGTTGCTCAAGACGGGAGTGCGCGGCAAGGCCAGCATCGCCTACATTGTCGGCCCCGACGGGCTTGTGCAGAAATCCAATATTCAGGAGGCCAGCCACCCCGAGATCGGGCTGGCCATGCAGGCCATGATCGATGCCTGGCAGTTTGAACCGGCCAAAAACAAAGACGGTCTGCTCTGCTACGCCATGCTCACGATCGAGCAGGAGTTTGTGCCGCGGGGCCGTGGGTTCGTGCCGATCAGCGACGAGGCCCGCCAGATCCTGCGGGCGCTGGAGCGCGGCGGGGAGGGGATTTCCACCGCGCGGCAGCTCGACGCCTCGCTCGAGCCCCGGGTGATGCGGGCGCCGGTGTATCCCAGCGCTTTGCGCGAACAGGGCCAGGCCGGCGAGGCGCTGATCGAGTTTTTCGTGGACCAGAACGGCGACGCGCAATTGCCGCGCATCGTCTCGGCCACCGCCACCGAGTTCGGCTACGCTGCGGCGCAGGCCGTGGCGACGTGGCGCTTCAAAAAGCCGCTGCGCGACGGCAAACCCACGGTCGTGCGGGTGCAGGTGCCCATCAAGTTCGACGCGCGCGGCTGAGCAGGATCAGCCGGTGGTTGGCGGTCCCGCTGACTCCACCTCGGCACCGAAGAATTTGTCCATCCACACGGCGATGACGCCGTCGCCGGTCACGTTGGTGGCGGTGCCGAAGCTGTCCTGGGCGAGGTAAAGGGCGATCATCAGGGCGACCTGCGTCTCGGTGAAACCGAGCATCGAGGTGAGCAGGCCGAGCGCGGCCATGACCGCGCCGCCCGGAGCGCCCGGGGCGGCGACCATGATGACACCGAGCATGAGGATGAAGGGCATCATCGCGCCGAGGCCGGGGATGCCCACGCCGGGCGTGAGCAGCATGACGGCGGTGGCGCAGGTCACGAGCGTGATGGTTGAGCCCGAAAGATGGATGTTGGCGCAGAGCGGCACCGTGAAGTTGGCGATGGGCTCGCGCACCGGCAGGGCCTTCACCTGCCGCAGGGTCACCGGGATGGTGGCGGCGCTCGACATAGTGCCCAGCGCGGTGAAATACGCCGGCAGCATCGTGCGAACGAGGCCGAGGGGCGAGCGGCCGGTCATGAGGCCCGTGATCAGGAAAAGCGCCGTCAGCCACGCCCAGTGCATCACGACCACCATGACGAGCACGACGCCGAAGGCCTTGAGGGTGGTGAACACGCTGCCATCCGCGGCCATGCCGGCGAAGACGCCCGCGATGTAGAGCGGCAGCAGCGGGATGATGACTTTGCCGAGCAGGCGCTCGACCACATCGCGCCCCTGTTCAAAGAGGGTGCGCAGGGTCTCGGCCCGCAGTGCACTGATGCCGGTGCCGAACACGAAAGCGGCCACGAGGGCGCTGATCACGCCGAAGAGCGGCGGCACCGCGAGCGTGAACCACGGCGCGGGCGCCGCGCCGTGCCCGGTGGCGCCGGCGGCGGGGGAGAACACTGGCAGCAGCACCGCCGCGACGAGGAAGGCGAGGATGCCCGCCGCCAGCGTCGAACCATAGGCAAACCCCACCGTGCGCCCGAGCAGCCGGCCCGAGTTGCGCGGCAGGCTGGCGATGCCGCTCGTGATGTAGAACAGGATGATGAGCGGGATGGTGAACTTGATGAGCTGGCCGACGATCTCGGTCACCGTGAGGAGCCCCCGGACGGACCAGACCGGGGCGAAGAAACCGAGCAGGATGCCGGCGGCCATGCCGGCGAGAAGCTTGAGGATGAGGTTCATGGGCGGGAGCAGGCTGGGGTGCGGCCACCCGACTGACAAGGGGCGAAAGCGCGTCGAATTTCCGTTTGCGCGGCCGGACCCCGGCTGTCACCTTGGGCGGTTCCATGAGCGATATTCCCCAGGACATCAGCCACGACCAGCATGCCGTGCGGCTTAAGAAGCTGCAGGATCTGCGCGCCGCGGGCTCGGACCCGTTCCGCGCCAACGCCGAGCAGACGCATTTCTCGGGCGAGGCGCTGAAAGCCCATGTGGACGGCGCGGACTACACCGTGCCGGTCAAGGTCGCCGGCCGCCTCGTCGTCATCCGCGACATGGGCAAGAGCCAGTTCGTCAAGATTCTCGACCAGCAGGGGCAGATCCAGCTCTACGTGAAAAAGGACCAGGTGGGCGAGGAGGCCTACTTGGCGTTCAAGAAGCTCGACCTCGGCGACATCATCGGCGCGGAGGGCCCGCTCTTCAAATCCAAGAGCGGCGAGGTGACCGTGCGCGTGGACAAGTTTACCCTCGTCGCCAAGGCCCTTCGGCCGCTGCCGGAGAAGTGGCACGGCCTGACTGACCGCGAGCAGATTTACCGCCAGCGCTACCTCGACCTCATCGTCAACGCCGAGTCGCGCCGGCGCTTCATGCTGCGCAGCAAGATCGTCGCCAGTATCCGCGCGACGCTGGCCGGCCGGAAGTTCCTGGAGGTGGAAACGCCCGTGCTTGAGGGCGTGGCCGGGGGTGCCGCTGCACGGCCGTTCACCACGCATCACAACGCGCTCGGCACGGATTTTTACCTGCGCATCGCGCTCGAGCTGCGCCTGAAGCGTCTGCTCGTGGGCGGCTACGACCGCGTGTTCGAGATCGGCCGTATCTTCCGCAACGAGGGTGTGTCCACCAAGCACAACCCCGAGTTCACCATGCTCGAGGTTTATCAGGCCTACTCGGATTTCCGCGGCATGATGGACCTCATCAAGGCCATCTTCGCCGATCTCATGAGCGACGTGATCGGTGCGACCGAGATAAAGCACGCCGCCAGCGGCGAGATGATCAATTTCGCCGGCGAGTGGCGCGAGGTGCGCTACTTTGACCTGATCGACGCCGCGGTGGGCGACAAGCTCGGCGGCGCCAAGCTCAGCTCCTTCCGTGATACGCCCGACTACCGCGCCCAGGCCACCGCGGCCGCGCAGAAACTCGGGCTCGAAATCCATCCCGGCTGGGAAACGCACGAGATGGTCAACGAGATTTTCGGCAAGCGCATCGAGCCCACGCTCATCCAGCCGACCTTCGTCACGCACCTGCCCAAGGAGCTCTGCCCGCTCGCCAAGCTCAACGCCGAGGACCCCGGCCTGATCGACGTGTTCGAGTGCATCATCGGCGGCATGGAGGTGGCGCCGGCCTACTCCGAGCAGAACGATCCGTTCATCCAGCGCGCGATGTTCGAGCAGCAGGTGGGCGAGGAAAAGCAGAACCTCGACCAGGACTTCCTGCTCGCCCTTGAGCACGGCATGCCCCCCGCCGGCGGCATGGGCATCGGTATCGACCGCCTGTGCATCCTGCTCACCGGCGCCGAGAGCATCCGCGACGTGATCCTGTTTCCGTCCCTGCGCCCACCGGGCGCAGGGAGCGATAAGCCCTAAGCCCTAGGCGCTAAGCATGGAAACAGACACCCGGCTTGAGCTTTCGGCTTAGGGCTTAAAGCTTACCGCTGACACCCATGCCCTGGCCGATCTACCTCGCCCTGAAGCAGCTTTTCCCGACGGGGCGGCGGTTTCCGTTTTTCACCCTGATTTCGATCACGGGCGTGGCGCTGGGCGTGATGCTGCTCGTCATCTCGATCAGTGTGATGGGCGGGTTTCAGCACGAGATCCGGAAGATGATCGTGGACACGCAGGGGGAGGTGCAGGTGCGCGGCGAGGGGCTGATTGCTGATCCGGCCGCGGTGCTGGCTGCCTTGGCGCAGGTGCCCGGCGTGGCGGCGGCGACGCCGTTTGCGGAAGGGGTGGCGCTCATCGAGCACGAGCGGAAGCCCGCCTATCCCGGCATCCAGGGAATTGATCTCGCCCGCATCGAAGCCGTGGCGCCGCTCGGTCGCTTTGTGCGGGTGGGCTCGCTGGACGATCTCGACGATGACACGGTGATCCTGAGTTCCCAGCTCGCGGCCGGCCTTGGCGCCCGGCTGGGCAGCCGGATCGAGGTTTATTCGCCGCTGCTGCTGGAAAAAATGAAAAACGACGAGGTCATGCTGCCGCGGGAGCTCACGGTCGTCGGCCTCTTTGAGGTCGGTCACCAGCAGCTCGACAGCTCGCTGGTGCTGGTGACGCTGCGCACGATGCAGGACCTCTACGGGCTGGGCCCGGCGGTGCACGGCGTGAATGTGCGCATCGCGCCCGGGGCGGATCCCGATGCCGTCGCGCGCGCGGTCAACGAGACCATGCTGCGCGCCCATCGGGTGCAGGCGCGCTCCTGGATCGAGGCCAACGAGGATTTCCTCTTCGTGCTCCAGTTGGAGAAGAACATGATTTTTTTCCTGCTCACCTTCATCATCGTCGTGGCGGCCTTTTCGGTGGCGAGCTCCCTGCTCATCGCCGTGGTGCGGAAGACGCGCGAGATCGGCCTGCTCGGCGCGCTGGGGGCCAAGCCGCGGCAGGTGGCCGCCTGTTTCTGCTGCCAGGGCCTCTTCATCGGCGTGGCGGGCACGGCGGCGGGCGTGGCGCTGGGCTTTGTCTTCCTGCATTTCCGCAACGACATGATCCGGATTTTTACCCAGTTGACGGGCAGCGAAGAGGTGTTGGCGCGGTTTTACCAGTTCAGCCGGCTCCCGGCGCATACGGCGCGGGAGGATATCGTGCTGATCATCGTGTGTGCTGTCGTGATCTCGACGCTCGCCGGCCTGCTGCCCGCGTGGCGGGCGGCGCGACTGAAACCCGTGGAGGCGCTGCGTTCTGAATAAAGACTGTAGGACGGAAAAGCTGAACGACGGAATAACACACACTGCAATCCTATCTCCCATGCCGGCCACAGCCCTGAATCCTGCCAGTTCTTCCGTCCTCTCCGCCGACGGTCTGCGCAAGACCTACCTGAGCGGTGTGCAGCGGCTGCAGGTGCTGAGTGATGTTTCCCTGGAGGTGGCGGCCGGCGAGAGTGTTTCCATCCGTGGTGAATCCGGATCGGGCAAATCCACCCTCATCAACCTCCTAGCCGGGCTGGATGCGCCGGATGTGGGTCGGTTGCTCTGGTTCGGACAGCCTGCGACCCCGGACCGCCGGGCGGAGTTTCTGGGCATCGTTTTTCAGTCCTTCTACCTGATTCCCGAGATGGACGCCCTCGCCAATGTGCTCATGGCTGCGCGCATCCGCGGCGGGGCCGGGGCGGCCGAGCGCAGCCGGGCGCGCGACCTGCTCGGTCGAGTGGGGCTGGCGGAGCGCGCCACGCACCTGCCGGCGCAGCTCTCCGGCGGCGAGCGCCAGCGCGTGGCCGTGGCCCGCGCGCTCATGAACGCGCCCAAGCTCGTCCTCGCCGACGAACCTACGGGCAACCTCGACGAGCGCACCGGCGATGCCGTGATCGAGCTGCTGCTCGGCCTCTGCCGCGAAACCGGCACGGCGCTCGTGCTGGTGACCCACAACGTCGCCCACGCGGCCAAGTGCGCCCACCAGCTCACCCTGCGCGACGGCACCCTGTGTTAGTCGAGAACGGGGTCAGGCCGTAAATTGTAAATTAACCAGTGGATTGCAGGCGTAGGATCGTGGCCTGACAGTCATGGGTTAAATCCTAAGATATTCTGAACAAATTGTTTCAGCTAAGATCGACCCGGCCTGCCGCGCGCCAGAAGCGCTCGGAAACCTTGATCACTTTAATTTACAATTTACGGCCTGACCCCATTGGGTTGCCCCATTGGGTTGCCCCGTAAGCGTTCTCCGGATTGGGCGGCATGGAGGCCAAGGAAGAGAGAACGAGAAGGATTACGAGAACGAAGAACGAGGGCGGCGGCGGTGCCGGGCGGATCACTCCTCCAGCCACACGTGTTTGTAGGCGTGGCGGTCGAGGAGGGTGGCGTGCCAGCCGCGGACGGCGGGGTGCACGAGGCGGACGGTGGTGTAGTGGTAAACGGGGATGATGGGGGCTTCCTGCAGGAGGAGGGCCTCGGCTTGATGCAGCAGGGCGTGGCGGCGGGCTTGGTCGGCGGTGCGCGCGGCCTCGTAGATGAGCGCGTCGTAGCGGCTGCTTTGCCAGCCGGTGTGGTTGTTGCCGGAGGCGCCGGTGAAGATTTCGAGGAAGGAGTTGGGGTCGAGGTAGTCGCCGACCCAGTCGGAGCGCAGGATCTGATAGTCGCGGACCCGCCGTTGGGCGAGGAGGCTGCGTTGCTCCATGCTGAGGAGGTTGACGGTGACACCGAGTTCGCGGCGCCACATTTCCTGCACGGCCTCGGCGATCACGCGGTGGTTGCCCGAGCCGGTGACGAGCACTTCGAAGGCCGGCAGGCCTTGGCCGCCGGGATAGCCGGCCGCGGCGAGCAGGGCGCGGGCTTCCTCGGGGCCGCCGGTGAAATCGCGCGGCGGTTCGTAGCCGGCGGTGCCGGGCGGGGTGAAGCTGTAGGCGGGCTGCTGGCCGCCGCGGGTGATTTTCTCGACGATGGCGGTGCGGTCCAGCGCGAGCGCAAGGGCGCGGCGGACTTTCGGCTCGTTGAGGAAGGGGCGCGTGACGTTGAGCCGGTAAAAATAGGTGTCGAGAAACGGGCTGATCTGCAGGACGCCGGAGCGGTCCTGCCGGTAGGCGTCCACCTTGCCGATGGGGAGCGCCTCGGTGACGTGCAACTGGCCGGAGCGGAACATGCGCTCCTCGGCGTCCACGCTGTCGGTGGCGTGGAAGTGGATGGCGTTGAGGCGCACGGTGGCGGCGTCCCAGTAGTTGGGGGATTTTTCCACGATGACGACCTTGCCGGGCCGCCACTCGCGCAGCACGAAGGGACCGTTGCCGACGAGGTTGCCGGGGCGCGTCCAGGCACCGCCGCGCCGGGCGGGATCGCCGGCCTGCTCCAGCGCGGGGAAATGGACGGGATACCACACGGGGTGGGTAAGCAGGGAGAGGAAGTGCGGGGCGGGGTGCTCGAGCCGGATGACGAGCGTGCGGGCATCCGGGGCGGTGACGCCGACGGCGGCGAAATCCGGCTGGGCGCCCTTGTGGTAGGCCTCGGCACCCTCGATGACGTAGAGCATGCTGGCATAGTCGGCGCCGAGCGCGGGGGTGAGCACGCGGCGCCAGGAGGCGATGAAGTCATGCGCGGTGACGGGCGCACCGTTGGACCAGCGGGCATCGGGCCGCAGGCGGAAAGTGTAGGTGAGGCCGTCAGCGGCCACGGTCCAGCGCTCGGCCACGCCGGGGACGGGGCTGAGGTCGGCGGGGTTTTCCGCGACGAGGCCCTCGAAGAGGGTGGAGACGACATTGATTTCCGAGAGGCCGGTGATGACGTGCGGGTCGAGGTCGGCGATGTCGGCGCCGAGGCCGCGGTGGAGCACCTGCTCGCGGATGCCGCGCTCAACGGCGGTTTCGCGCGACCAGCAGCCGGTCTGCATGGCTGCAAAAAGGCTCAAAAAGACGCAAAGAAATAGACGGTGAAAAATCCTAATACGCATCCGTTTTTCTCTCATCGGGGCTGCCATGGCTTTTAGGTTTTCTCGATCAGTGCGACGGCGTGCGCGGCGATGGCGAGGCCGCGGCCGATGTCGTCCACACCTTCGTTGGTGGTGGCCTTGAGGCCGATGGCAGAGGCGGGCAGGCCGGTGGAGCGGGCGAGGGCGGCCTTCATGGCGTCGATGTGGATGAAAAGCCGGGGCTTCTCGGCGATGACGGTGACGTCGAGGTTGACGATGGCGTAACCGCGGTCGCCCAGCTCGGCGGTGACGCGGCGGAGCAGGGCCTGGGAGTCGATGCCTTTATAAGCGGGATCGGTGTTGGGAAAAAAGTGGCCGATGTCGGGGAGCCCGGCGGCGCCGAGGAGGGCGTCGCAGATGGCGTGGGTGAGCGCGTCGGCATCGGAGTGGCCGTCGAGCCCGTAGTCGGTGTCGAACTTCACGCCGCCGAGCACGAGCGGGCGGCCCGGGACGATGCGGTGGATGTCATAGCCGTGACCGATGCGGAGATTAGCCATAAGCAAAAAAGGTTAAGCGCCAGGCGGGTGGCCGGCGTGCAGAAATTCCAAGTAAGCCAGATCGGCCGGGGTGGTGAGCTTCGGGTTGGGGTGGGGATTTTCCAGCAGGGCGACGGGGTGGCGGAGCAGCTCGACGGCGGCGGCATCGTCAGTGACGCGGAGTTTCCGGGCGACGACCTGCGCGTAGGCGCGGGTGATGAGGTCGCGGTCGAAAACTTGCGGGGTTTCCATGGCCCACAGGCGCGTGCGCTCGAGGGTGCGGAGCCGGCCTTCTCCGCGGTGCTCCTTGATGGTGTCGGTCACGCGGCGGGCGAGGACGACGGCGTGTTCGCGGCGGACGATTTTGTGCAGGGCGACGAGCTGTTCCGGCCGGATGAGGGGGCGGGCGCAGTCGTGGATGAAGACATGCGTGATGTCGCCGGGCAGGGCGGCGAGGGCGTGCATGACGGAGTCCTGCCGCTCACGGCCGCCGCGCACGAGGACGGAGGGTGTAGGTGCGTAGGCGGAGAGGTTCATCATCTGCCGCTGGTCGCGGTAAACGACCACGTAGAAATCGGCGATGCCGCTGGTGATGAAGGCGGCGGCGGCATGGGCGAACACGGGCCGGCCGGCGAGCGGTGCAAGGACCTTGTCGGCGACGGCGCCCTGCATGCGGCGGCCGCTGCCGGCGGCGAGGAGGATGGCGGCGGTGCGGGGCATGGGGAGTTTAAGGCGAAAGTTTGGGTTGAAGGGGCGGCGCTCAAGGGCGACTCACACACCGCCAATCTCGGCGAGGATCGCTTTGGCGGCGGCGACGGGGTCGGGCGCCTTGAAGATGGGCCGGCCCACGACGAGGAAGGAGGAGCCGGCCCGGGCGGCCTCGCCCGGCGTCATGATGCGCGTCTGGTCATCGGCCTTGGCGTCGCGGGGGCGGATGCCGGGGGTGACGAGCTTCACGTCGGCAGGGAGCGCGGTGCGCAGCGGGGCGATTTCCAAAGGAGAGCAGACCAGCCCGCGCAGGCCGGAATCGATGGCGAGCCGGCCGAGGCGCAGGACCTGCTGCTCGGGCGCATCCGCCACGCCGGTTTCGGCGAGGCCGGCGGCGCTGGTGGAGGTGAGCACGGTGACGCCGAGCAGGAGCAGGTCGGGCTTGTGCTGCGCGGCGGCCTTGGCCGCCCACTGCATCATCTCGCGGCCGCCGGCGGTGTGGAGCGTGAGCATGCCGATGGGGAGGCGGGAGACGGACTCCACGGACTTGGCGACGGTGTTGGGGATGTCGTGCAGCTTGAGATCGAGGAAGACGTCGAAGCCGAGCCCGGCGACCTCGCGCACACAGTCCGGCCCGCAGGCGGTGAACATCTCGAGGCCGACCTTGACCCAGCGGACGGTGCCCTGGAGCTGGCGGAGCGTGGGAGTGATCTCCCGGGGCGATTGGGCGTCAAGAACGAGGATCAGTTCACAGGGCATGGTGGGCCAACATGGACAGGAACCGCGCACAATCAAAAGCCAAAATCGGCTGGCGCGGCGGCGGGAATACGGCGTCTAATCCCCGTCCAGCCGCGATGTCCGCCCTCACTGTCTTTTCGCCCGCCAAGCTCAACCTCACCCTCGCCGTCACCGGGCGAAGGGCGGACGGGTTTCATGAACTGGTGTCGCTGGTGGCGCCGGTGGATTGCGGCGACGAGCTGGTGGTGACGCCGAGCGACGCCGGTTTCACGCTGGCCTGCGATGATCCGACCGTGCCGGTGGACGGCAGCAACCTCGTGTTGAAGGCGGCGGCGGCCTTTGCCGCGGCGACAGGCTGGCAGGGCGGGGCGCATTTCACGCTCACCAAGCGCACACCCATCGGCGCAGGGCTGGGCGGGGGGAGCAGCAACGCCGCGATGGCGTTGTCCGCGCTCAACCGGCTGGCCGGCGCCCCGCTCGCGGCCGATGCGCTGGCGACGGTGGCCGCGCAGGTGGGCTCGGACTGCGCGCTGTTTCTTGCCGGCGGGCCGGTGATCATGCGCGGGCGGGGCGAACGCATCGAGCCGCTCACCGTGGCGGAGCGGGCGCGGCTGACCGGCCGGCGCGTGCTGATCTTCAAGCCGGCCTTCGGCATCGCCACGCCCTGGGCCTATGCCCGGCTGGCCGCCTGCGCCAAGGTTTACCTGCCTGTGGCGGCGCCGAAGGCGACCAGGGCTGCGGAGGCCGGGGCCGCAGACTATGTGCCGGCGGCGGAGGCCGAGGCCCGGCTGGCCGTCTGGCGGCGAAATCCCGCCGCGCGGTTGGAAGAACTTTTGCACAACAGCCTGGAAGCGCCGGTCGGCGGGAAATTTTTGGCGCTGCCGGTGCTGCTGGACGAGCTGCGCCGGCGGTTTGGCCTTGCGTGCCGGATGAGCGGCAGCGGCAGCGCGTGCTTTGCCTTGTTGCCCGCGGCCGCGCCGGTGGCGGACATCACGGCGGTGATCCGCGGGGCGTGGGGACCGCAGGTCTGGCTGCGCGAGGCGAACCTGTTGTAAATCCGCATTGACCCTGCCGCGGCGGGAAGCGTTATCTCCCGCGCTGCCGCCCGCCCCGCCGGCGGCGTCCTCATGCCTCCGGATTCCCGCGCCAAACCCGAAGTCGTCGTGCAAGGCATCCCCGCCTCGCAGGGCATCGCCTATGGCGAGGTCTTCGTTTACATCCAGAGCGATGTCGAGGTCCCGAGCTACGTGGTGGATCCCGCGAAGCGCATCGACGAGATCGCGCGCTTCGACCAGGCGATCCTCGTCACCCGCCAGCAGATCACCAAGATCAAGCACGAGGTGGAGAAAAACATCGGCCCCGAGGAGGCGCTCATCTTCGACGCCCACCTGATGGTGCTCGAGGACCAGGCGCTCATCGGCGAGACCATCCGCGAGTTCGAGTCCACCGGCCGCAACATCGAGACCTGCTTCAACAAGGTCTCGGCCCGCTACATCAAGGCCTTTTCCGAGATCGATGACGAATACCTGCGCGAGCGCGCCGGTGACATCCGCGACGTCGCGCAGCGGGTTTTGCAAAACCTGCTCGGGCAGGCGGAAAACAGCCTCGCCCGGCTGGCCGACAAGCGCGTCATCGTCGCCAACGACATCTCGCCCTCCGATTCCGCCAGCGTGGACCGCAGCGCGGCGCTCGCGGTGGTCACCGACTCCGGCAGCAAGACCAGCCATGCCGTCATCGTGGCGCGCTCGATGAAGGTGCCCGCCGTCGTCGGCGTGCGCGATCTCACCCGGCGCGCGCAGAACGGCGACTGGGTGCTCGTGGACGGCTACGACGGGCTGGTCATTCTCAACCCCTCCGAGAGCACGCTTTTCCGCTACGGCAAGATCCGGGAGCAGCGGAAGGGCCTGGAAGCCCGCCTCATGGAGGCCAACCGCCTGCCTGCCGTCACGCGCGACGGGGTGGAGGTCGCGCTGCTGGCCAACATCGAGAAGGTGGACGAGGTGCAGCTCGTGCGGGACCACAACGCCGCCGGCATCGGCCTCTTCCGCACGGAGTATCTCTATCTCAACAGCGCGCGGATGCCCGGCGAGGCGGAGCAGGCCTCGGCCTACCGCACCGTGGCGGAGGCCTTCGCCCCGGCCCCCGTCATCATCCGCACGCTGGATCTAGGCGGCGACAAGCCGATGGCGGGCAACCCGCACCTGTTTCCGAAGGAAAACAATCCCTTCATGGGTTTCCGGGCCATCCGGTTCTGCCTGGAGCACACGGATATCTTCAAGGAGCAACTGCGCGCCATCCTGATCGCGAGCGCCGCCGGCAACGTGCGCATTATGTATCCCATGATCAGCGGGGCGGAGGAGCTGGCCCGGGCGGGCGTCCTGCTGGAGGAGTGCAAAGCCGAGCTGCGCGCCCGCGGCACACCCTTCGATGAAAAGCTCGCGGCCGGCACGATGATCGAGATTCCCAGCGCGGCGGCGACGGCCGACATCCTCGCGCGGCAATGCGATTTCTTCAGCATCGGCACGAACGACCTCATCCAATATCTGCTGGCGATCGACCGGGTGAACGACCGCATCGCGCACCTCTACGAACCCACGCACCCGGCGGTGCTGCGCACCCTCAAAGGCGTGGTGGATGAGGCCCACGCGGCGAAGATTCCGGTGAGCGTGTGCGGCGAGATGGCCGGCGACCCCGTGCTCGCGCCGCTCCTCATCGGGCTCGGCGTGGACTCCCTCAGCATGACGCCTCCGCTGATCCCCGCCGTGCGCTACGTCGTGCGCGCGATGACGAGCAAGGAAGCGAAAGCGCTGGCCAAGGCCGCGCTCGGCATGAACTCCGCCAAGGAAATCCAGGCGCTCTGCCTGAAATTCTACAACGAACGGATGAAGCTGGAGTGAGGCGCCGCGTCGGTTGACCGCGGGGACGAAGCGGCAGCGGTGGTCTAGACGGTGCCTATAAAACCTGTGGCCGCCGCCGTGGCGCGACTGCGCCGGCAGGGTCCGCTCTTCCGCCGTTGCTCCACCTTCGCCAGAGGCTTCGGCGGACACAGCAAGGCTATGGCGGACAGGCCGCGGACCGTTCGAAGCTTACACGTATTTTGCCCGGCCGGTCATCACATGGACTAGCCTGGGGTCGGCGCCGACGAGGAGTTTGTCCATCGTCGGCGTGGGCTCGGCGACCTGGCAGCGGAAGGCGAGGCTGTCGCCGCGCGCGTATTGGAGCTGCATGAGATAGCGGGTCTTGGTGCCGACGTTGGGCATGCCGCGGTGCCAGGTCATGTGGTTGAAAAGATAAATGTCACCGGCGCGGCAGAGAATGGGCTCGGCGGGGCGGCCTTCGAACACGGGATTCTCGCCGGGCACCAAGCGGCCGGAATAGTGGCTGCCGGGAACGATCTCGGTGGGGCCGTCCTCGACCGCGAGGATGTCGCTGAGGGCGACCTGCACGCTCAGCCAGATCAGCGGCAGGCGCGCGCCGGCGGGCCAGCGGGGAATCTCGGGCGGGAGCGGGTGCTCCAGCTTGTTGCAGTCATCCACGTGCCACATCGAAACCGCCTGGCCGGGGCCGTTGCGGATGACGTTTTGCCCGCAGTAGCGGCACTCGGGCCCGAGGATGCCCTGCACGAGCGAGTAGATGGGCTCGCGGATAAAAAGCTTCACGAACTCGATGCTGTAGTCCTGCGCATTGCGGACCACGAACCAGTCGCCACGTTTTTCGGCGAAGGCCGGGTCGGCCACGGCCTCATCGGTGAGCCGGCGCAGCGTGGCGCACTCGGCCTGGCTGAAAACGCCGGGGATGAGGACGAAGCCTTCGCGGTGGAAGGTATCGAGCAGGGCTTCGGCTTCGGCGGGAGGGAAGGGAACGGTGAGTCCGTCGGGTCGGTTCATGGGGCGGGGTGGGTGGTGGTCCGCAGCCTAGAGCGGTTCGGGGCGACAATGACAAGCCCTCCTGCAAAAATCGTCTGAAAAATCAGGATCCGGTTTCCCGCGTTGCATCCCGTCGCGTGAGCGTCTGCTATCGGAGCCATGCTTTTTTCCTCCCGCGAGAAGGTGCGGTGCGGCGTGGCCGGCGTCGGTTCGCTCGGCCAGCACCACGCTCGCATCTACGCCGCGCTGCCGGGTGCCGAACTGGCCGGCATCTACGAGACCAGCGATGAGCGCGCGGCCGAGATCTGCGCGAAACACAACTGCCGGCGCTTCGCCACGCTGGCGGAGCTGGGCGAGGCCTGCGATGCCGTCTCGGTCGTGGTGCCGACGGACCTGCATGCCAAGGTGGCGCTGCCGCTGCTGGCGCAAAAGGCCCACCTGCTGATTGAGAAGCCGCTCTGCGCCAGCCTGGAGGAGGCGGAGCAGGTGCTGGCCGCAGCCCGGGAGCACGGCTGCCTCGTGCAGGTGGGGCACATCGAGCATTTCAACCCGGTGATGGCTTTTTTGGAGAAGCATGCCGACCGCCCCCAATACCTCACGACCGAGCGGCTCGCACCCTACCAGACCCGCGGCACGGAAGTGGGCGTGGTGCTCGACCTGATGATCCACGACATCGGCATCGTGCTCGCGCTGGTGAAGTCCCCCATCCGCAAGATCGACAGCGTGGGCGTCCGCGTGCTTTCGAAAACCGAGGACATCGCCAATGCGCGGATCGAGTTCGAAAACGGCTGTGTGGCGAACCTCAGCGCTTCGCGGATGAGCCTGAAAAAGAACCGCGAGATCCGCATTTTCCAGGGCGATGCCTACCTCTCGTTGGATTTCATGAACCAGAAGGGGCACCTCGTGAAGAAGACCGACCTCGTGGCCTACGGCGTGAAGCTCAAGGTCGGCCTCGCCAAGGCCGGCGACGCGTCGTCGATCCCGGTGCACGAGATTCCGATCGAGAAAGGCGAGCCGCTGGCGATCGAGCTCGCGCACTTCGTGGACAGCGTGCGGCAGGCGAAGCAGCCCAAGGTCGGCGGGGCGCTGGGGAAGAGCGCGCTCGAGGTGGCCATCACCATCACGGAACAGATCGGCCGGGCCCAAAAATAATGGCCGCGAAGAAACGCAAAGAGCCGCGAAAACGGGCCGCCGTGCAACCATGAGTCAGCAGTTGTTGCCTTTCCGTTTCCCGGCCCCCGCAGGCGGCGGCGTGGACGTGCTCATCGTGGCGGGTGAGCATTCGGGCGACGAGCATGCGGCCCGGCTGGTGCGCGAACTGGCGGCGATGCGGCCCGGCCTGCGCGTTGCGGCGCTGGGCGGGCCGGAACTGGCGGCGGCCGGTGCGCAACTGCTGCACAATCTCACGGCCTCTTCGGTCGTGGGTTTTGTCGAGGTGCTGAAGAACTACTCCTTTTTCAAGGCGCTCTTCGAGGAGACCTTGCGCTGGATCGGCGAACACCGGCCGCGGGCGGTGTGTTTTGTGGATTATCCGGGTTTCAACCTCCGCCTGGCCGCGGCGCTGCGCGAACGCGGGCTGAGTGTAAAAGGCGGGGGCGCGGTGCAACTGCTCTACTACATTTCGCCGCAAATCTGGGCGTGGAAGGGCAAGCGGCGCTTCACGATGGCGCGCGATCTCGACGCACTCGCGGTGATTTTTCCGTTTGAGGTGGCGTGCTACCGCGACACGGACCTGCCGGCGGAGTTCGTCGGCCATCCGTTCCTGGCCGCGGACTACGTGCCGCCGGTGCGCCACGACCCGGGCGGTCCGGTGCTGTTGCTGCCCGGCAGTCGCGTGCAGGCCGTGGAGCGGATTTATCCGATCCTGCTGGCCGCCTACCGTAAATACCGGGCGGACGGAGGCGAGCGCGAAGCGGTGGTGATTTACCCCAGCGAGGAAGTGGCCGCGGTGCTGCGCCGGCATGAGGCGCAGGGCTGCCGTTTGGCGCCGACCGGCGAACCCGTGGTGGCGGCCGCGGTGCTCACGAGCTCGGGCACGATGTCGCTGCACTGTGCGCTGGCCGGCATCCCCGGCGCCATTGCCTACCGCACGAATCCCATCACGTATCTGCTGGCACGTTGGTGGGTGAAACTGGACTACATCGGCATCGCCAACCTCCTCCTCAAGGAGCCGATGTATCCGGAATATATTCAAGGCGCGGCCACGGCGGAGGCGCTGGCGGTCGAGTTGCAGGCCGGTTTGGCGGATCCGGCCCGGCTTGCCGGGACACAACGGCAGGCAGAGGCCTTGCGCACGCTTTTGGACCAACCGGCCGGTGGCACCGCTGCGGACTGGCTTGCCCGGAGGATTGGAGCATGACTCATTCGTTCGTGCGGGCGCGATGCAGTCCGTTTACCCCATGAGCGTCCGGACCTCCATTTCCCACCGCCGCAGCTACGTCCTCACCGTGGTGATCTTTATTTTGGGGGTTGCGGCCTCGGTCTTGGCCTGGTGGCTGGTGCGGATCGAGACCCAACGCGTGGATGAAGCGCGTTTTGGCCGGCAGACCGAGCGGCTGACGCAGACGATCCTGGGTCGCTTTGCCACGGTGTCTGATCAGTTGCACGGTGCCCGGGCGCTGGCGCTTTCGAGCGAGGAGGTAAATCCGCAGGAATGGTCGGTCTATTTCGATACCATCACCCGGCAGTTCGCCAACGGCATCGTGGGCATGGGCTATGTCGAGCGGGTGGCCCGGGCCGAGGTGGATGCCTTCGAGGCGGAGATGCGGGCCCACTGGCGGCCGGACTTCACCGTGCAGCGTTCCGGCACACGCGACTGGCTATATGTCGTCACGAGCATCGAGCCGGAGGCGCGCAACACCGGCGTGCTCGGGCTCGACATCGGCTCGGGCAACACCCGCCGGCTCGCGGCCGACGAGGCGGCCCGGCGCAACTCCCTCGTGCTCTCGCGGCGGATCCGGCTCGACTACGACGGCCAGCTCTCGGTCCCCGGCTTTCTCCTCCTGCTGCCGGTGTATGAAGGCGGCGAGGCGCCGGCGGATGAGGAAGCGCGTCTGCGGGCGGTGCGCGGGTGGGTTTATGCCTCGATCCGGATCGACGAGTTGCTGGCCGACATGGCCGAGAGCGCAGCCGTGCAACTGGACTTCGAGGTTTTCGAGGGTCCCGAGACCACCGCAGCCACCTTGCTCTTTGACGGGGATGGGCACCTCGCCGGGGAAAACCGGACCTTCACCGAGGAGGATTATGCCGACCGCAGCATCCATGGCCAGCGGCCCGTGAAAGTGCTCGGACAATCCTGGACCCTCTGGCTTAGCTCCACCCCGGCATTCGACGCGGATGGCAACCAGCTCATGGCCTGGGTTGTGGGCGGCGGCGGCTTGGTCGCCTCGTTGCTGGGTGCGTTGTTGACCTTCAGCCTAGTGAACTCACGCGTGCAGGCCCAGGAACTGGCGGAGCGGATGACGCGGAACCTGCGCCAGGCCGAGGCCGAGTCGCGCCGGCTGGCAATGATTGCGCGGCACACAACCAACGCTGTCGGCTTGTCCGATACGGAAGGCCGCGTGGTGTGGATGAACGAAGGTTTCACGCGGCTCTTTGGCTTCACGTTGGACGAGGTGAAGGGCAAATTCGCTCCCGAGCTGGTGCGCGGTCCCAAGACCAACAAGCGCACCTACGCCGAGGCGCTTTTGGCCGCGCGCGCGGGCCGCGAGTTCCGCGGCGAGATGCTTAACTACACCAAAGACGGGCGCGAAATCTGGTGTGCGACGGAAACCCAGCCCTTGCGCGACGAGGCGGGCAACCTGACGGGTTTCATGTCGATCCAACTCGACATCACCGACCGCAAGCGGGCCGAGGAGGAAGCGGCCCGCAAAGAGTCGCAACTGCAGTTCATCTTCGACAATGTCCCGGTGGGCATCAGTTGGGTGCGCTACGATGCCGCCGGCAACGAGTCGCGCAACAGCGCCTGGTTCTTCCGCATCACCGGGCTCAAGCGGAGCGAACTGCTCACCGCCGACAATGTCCGGCAGATTTCTCATCCCGACGATCTCAAGCAGCAGGATGTATTTCGCCGGCAGCTTGAACAGGGTGAACTCGATGAGTTCAGCCTGGAAAAACGCTACCAGCGGACCGACGGCACCACCGTGTGGGTGCTGCTCAGTTGCAAGGCCTATCGCACGCCCGACGGCCGGCTCGACCAGGAGATCGCGACGATCATCGACATCACGGAACGCAAGCGCGCGGAGGAGGCGTTGGCGCTGAAGGAGGCGCAGATGCGCTTCGTGTTCGACGTGGTGCCCGTGGGCATCCACCTGCACATCGTGCGCGGCAGCGGCCCCGGGATGATTGAAACCCGCCTGGTCAACGATGCGCACAGCCGGATCACCGGGCTCACGCCCGCGCAGATGCAGGACCAGGCGGTCTTTGCCGCCATCACCCATCCCGACGACTACGCGAAGCAGCGCGAACTCTACGCCGCGATGCAACGCGGGGAGACCGACCGCTTTCAGTTGGAAAAACGTTACCTGAGACCGGAAGGACGCTACACCTGGGTGCTGCTTTCGACCCGGCGATTTCCGGATGCGGATGGCGGCGGATTCCAAGACATCGTCACTGTCGTGGACATCGACGAACAACGCCGGCAGGCCGAGGAGCTGCGGGAAGCCAAGGAGACCGCGGAGGCGGCCAGCCTTGCGAAGAGCCAGTTCCTCGCGATGATGAGCCACGAGATCCGCACGCCGATGAACGGCGTGATCGGCATGACCTCGCTGCTGTTGGATTCGCCTCTCAGCGCCGAGCAGCGCGAATACACCGAGACCATCCGGCAGAGCGGCGATCAGCTCCTGACCATCATCAACGATATTCTCGACTTCTCCAAGATCGAGTCAGGCCGGCTGGAGCTGGAGCAGGTGGAGTTCAGCGTGCGGGAGTGTGTCGAGGGCGCGCTGGACCTGCTGGCGCCGCGGGTGGCCGAGAAAGGGCTCGACCTGCTCTACGAGATTGCGGACGGCGTGCCGGGCACCGTGCGGGGCGATTCCACGCGTCTGCGACAGGTGTTGGTCAACCTGCTGTCCAACGCCGTCAAGTTCACGAAGGAGGGCGAGGTTGTGCTCGCCCTGCGCCCGGGCCCGGCCTCGGCGGAACATCTGGAGCTGGTCTTTGCGGTGCGCGACACCGGTATCGGCATCCCGCCGGAAGCACAGGCGCGGCTTTTCCAGTCCTTCAGCCAGGTGGATACCTCCACGACGCGAAAATACGGCGGCACCGGTCTGGGCCTCGCGATCAGCAAGCGGTTGGTCGAGATGATGGGCGGGCAGCTGTGGGTCGAGAGCAGTCCCGGCCATGGCTCGACCTTCCACTTCAGCATCGTCGTCAACATCGTGCCCAGCGCGCCGCGGCATTTCCATGCGCCGGGCTTTACCGACCTCGCCGACAAGCGGCTGCTTATCGTGGACGACAACGCGACGAACCGGCGCATCCTCGGCACGCAGGCGACGGGCTGGGGGATGCATGCGCGGGCCGCCGCGAGCCCGGCCGAAGCTCTGGAGTGGCTGCGGACCGGAGTGCATTTCGATGTCGCCATCCTGGACATGCACATGCCGGAGATGGACGGCCAGATGCTGGCGCGGGAAATCCGCCGGCTCCGGCCCGACGCACCGCTACCGCTGATTCTGCTGTCCTCGCTCGGCCAGCGCGAACACGCCGGCGGCGACGGGCTTTTCACGGCCTACCTCACCAAGCCAGCGAAGCCGGCAAAGATATTGGAGGCGCTCGCGGGTATCTTCCGCGGCCAAGCCGCCACTCCGCAAGCCGTTGTGCGCGCAGCGGTCGCGGATGTTCCGGTTACGCGCGCCGAGCATATCCTGCTGGCAGAAGACAACACCGTGAACCAAAAGGTGGCGCTGATGATGCTCAGCCGGCTGGGCTACCGGGCGGATGTGGCGGCGAACGGCTACGAAGTGCTCGATGCGCTTGGGCGCCAGAACTACGACATCATCCTGATGGATGTGCAGATGCCGGAAATGGACGGCCTGGAGGCCACGCGGCGCATTGTTACCCGGACGCCCGACCCGGCGGCGCGGCCGTGGATCGTCGCACTCACGGCCAATGCCATGCAGGGTGATCGCGAGCAATGCCTCGCTGCCGGCATGGATGACTACATCAGCAAACCCATCCGCCGCGATGAACTGGAAGCGGCGCTGGCCCGGGCCCGGGCGCGACGTTCCGTCTGAGCCTTGCGCCAGCCGGCGTATCAGGAAGCGGGTTGGTGCCGGGCCGGGGATTCGTCGGCGGGAGCCGGGGCGGTTTGGGCAAGGCGCGGACCGATGTCCTGCCAAAGCCGGCCGGCCCGTTCATCGAGCAAAGTGCGGCCACGGCTGAGTTCGGCTTCGCGGGCGGCGCGGTTTTCCCCGGCGATCTTGGCGAGATCGTCGAGGTTGTAGAGATACACGTTTTCGAGTCGACCGACCTCGGTCTCGACGTCGCGGGGCAGGGCGAGATCGATGAACAACTGCGGGCGGGCGGCACGGCGGCGCATCGCCGACTGCACGGCGGCGGCCGGCAAGACCGCGCCCGGCGCGGCGGTGGCGCAGACAATGATGTCGAATTCGCCGAGCTTCACGGGCACGAGCCAGAAAGGCAGGGCGAAGGCGCCGAGGCCCTCGGACAGCGCCATGGCGCGCTCCAGACGGCGGCTGGCGACCGAGAGCGAGCCGGCGCCGCGGCTTTGGAAAGCGCGGGCGGTCTTTTCGCCGATCTCGCCGGCGCCCACCAGCAGGACGCGTGTGGGCGCAAGGTCGCCAAATATATCGCGGGCCAGCTCGACGGCAACGTTGGCCACGCTCACCTGGCCGGTGGAGATGGCGGTGTGCGTGCGCACATGCTTGGCGGCTTGGAAGGCTTTTTGGAAAACGCGGTTGAGCACGGGGCCGGTGCTGCCGCTCGCCTGGGCCACGGCGTAGGCTTCCTTCACCTGGCCGAAGATTTCGGTCTCGCCCACGAGTTGGGAATCAAGCCCGGCCGCAACCTCCAGCAGGTGCCGCACGGTCTGCTCGCCGCGCAGGCTCACGCGGTGGCGCATGAAGTCTGCCTCGGCAAATTGCTGCCGCCGGCAGAAAACCGCCTGCACGCGCTCGGGCACGCCGGGGGCGTCGGCCACGCCGTAGAACTCTACCCGGTTGCAGGTGTTGAGGATGGCAAATTCACGCAGCCCGGGGATGGCGCGGAGTTCACCCTGCAGAAATTCGGTCGCCCCCGGAGCGAGCGACAGCCGCTCCCGCACCTCGAGCGGGGTGGTGTGGTGGTTGGCCCCGAGGATGAAGAGGCCGCCGTCATTTTCGGGTGCACCGCTCATGCGTGGGAAAGGACGCCGAGCGAGAGCAGCGCGACGGCGAACAGGGCGATGCCGGCCCAGCCGAAACGGGTCGCGACGAGTTTGCCGCTGAGCCGCAGCGCGAGGGCGGCGGCGTAGCCGGCCCAGATGAGGACCGTCAACAGGTGGGCGATCCCGATGCGGCTGAGATCCTGCAGCCAGTAAACCGAGCCCACTGCCAGCGAGGCGGAAAGGAGCAAGGTGCCGAAGCCGAGGAGCCGCACGCTGATCAGGTCGAGGTCGAGGAGCGAAGGCAGAAAGGAAAACCAGCCGCCGAGGTTTTTGTGCTTCAGCGAGTAATTGCGCAGCAGCAGCATGACCGCGGTGAGGGCGAGGAGCGCAAACACCCCGTAGCTGAAGAGGGCCAGCGCCGCATGAAACTCGATCCAGGCGTTGCCGCCGAAGATGCCGCTGCGCCGCGTGGCGTCCCAGGCGGGAATGAGCAGCGAGGTCAGCGTCAGCGTGGCGGCGAGGCAGGCCGTGAAGTAGCCCAGCAGGCTGCTGCGAAAAGTGACCCCGATCACCAGATACAGGGAAATGGCCGACCACGCGGTGAACTGGAAAAGCTCGAAGGTGTTGCCCAGCGGACAGCCGCCGACCGCCAGCCCGCGGAGATAGAGCCCGGTGACCTGCATGCTGTAGCCGGCGAGGATGAGCCCATACATCGCGACATTGAGCGGCCGGCCGCCCCGCAGGAGCGACCAGGTGCCCAGCAAAAAGCCCACCAGATAGAACTCGGCGGCGAGCCAGAGCCAGGTGCGGTCGGTCATTTGGGCGAGCATAAGGGCTGGAACGTGCCCCGCTGGCGGCCCGGAGGCAAGTCCGGCGGCGGCTTGAATCGCGGCGGCGGGGCGTCACTGTGCGCGGGACATGCCCGCCCGCCGTTCTCCGTCCCGCCCGGTGTCCGCGTCCGCCATCCAGCGGCCCGCCCCGGCCGGCCGCATCGCCGCCCGCCGGGTGCATACGCTGCGGCCGGAGCAGATCCACCCGGTCGTGCGCATCGCCCACCGGCAGGACGGCGGTCTGCTCATTCCCCGGCGGATCATCCTCGATTACGAGCTGGTGCTGATCCTGCAAGGGCGTGGCGCCTGGACCGTGGAAGGCCGGGTGCATCCGCTGGCCGCGCACGATTTGCTGCTGATTCCGCCGTTTGTGCCGCATTCCTTTCAGGTGGAGACCAACGCGGCGGTGGAGCACATCGCCGTGCATTTTGATTTTGCCCCCGGCGTGCCGCCGGCGGCACGGGGGCTGGAGAAACGCCGGCCCTTCCGGGTGCGGTTGACGCACGGACTCGGGTTTCCCCGGCAGCAACGGCTTTATGCCGGGCACCGGTTGGAGCGTTTGCTGCAAGGCGTCGTTGCGGCGCATTCCTCCGGTGAGGTGACCGGGCCGGCGCTGGCCTCGGCCCGGCTGGCCGGGGTGCTTTTGGAATTACTGGGCAACGCGGCGGACCAGGCCGGGGCTGAGCCGTCCGCCCGCCAACGCGAGCGGGTCGGGCGGGTCACGGCGCACATGCAGGCGCATCTGGGCGAGACCATTGATCATGGCAGGCTGGAACGGGTCTCCGGTCTCAGCCCGAGCCGGCTGCAGGCGGTGTTTCGCGAGGTCACGGGTTACCCGCCGCTCGACTACCTGCGCCGGCTGCGGGTCGAGGCAGCGCGACGGCTGCTGGCGGACGCCCGGTTAGCGGTGAAGGAGATCGCGGCGCGCACGGGCTTCCGCGACACCAGCCATTTCAGCAAGGTCTTCCGGCGCATCGACGGGCTTTCCCCGGCGCACTACCGCGAGGCGTTGCTGGCGGGCGGACGGGCGAAACAGGAAAAATAGCCAACACCTGCGCGCCGCGGCCAAGGTTGTGCGCGTGACTTTCCGAACGTGGCAGGCACGTTTCGGGCACCATGCTTACCCCCGCCCAAGTTCAGGAATTCCAGTCCAACGGTTATCTCCGCGGCGCCAAGGTCGTCTCCGATGCCGAGGTCGAGCAGATGCGCGCCGAGGTCGAGCGCGTCATCGCGGAGCGCGAGCGCAAGGACATCCCGCAGCCCGTGCTCTGCCACAATTTCGTGGGCAATGAGGAGGCCCCCGTCTGGCAGATCGTGAACATCTGGCAGGCCAGCCAACCCTTTGCCGGCCTGATCCGGCACCCGGTCATCTGCGAGGAAATCGCCCAGCTCACCGGGGCGAGCGATCTGCGGATTTGGCACGACCAGATCCAATACAAGCCCGCCGCGAGGGGAGGCGTGAACATGTGGCATCAGGATGCGCCGCTCTGGCCGATCATCCGGCCGATGACCGAGGTCACCGCCTGGGTCGCGCTCGACGATGTGGATGTGGACAACGGCTGCATGAGCATGGTGCCCGGCTCGCACCGGTGGGGCGACCACATGGACTATCTGCGGACATGGCGTGATTTCACGAAGGATGTGCCGTCCGAGTATCAGGGCCACAAGGTGACGGTGCGCACCTGCCCGGTGAAAAAAGGCGAGGTGCATTACCATCATGCGCTGACCTGGCACGGCTCGCATGCCAACACCAGCGGCCGCCCGCGCCGGGCCATCGCGCTGCACTTCATGACCGGCGACACGCGTTACGTCGCCTCGGGCGAACACTGCATGAAGCAATTCGTCACCGTCGCCGACGGCGAGGTCCTCCGCGGCGAACACTTCCCGCACGTCTGGAGCAAGGCAGCTGTGCCGGCGTGAGGCTCACGGCGTTCTGCAGCGAGGTCTCTGAGCCCCGCCGTGACCGGTTGAGCGGCTTAAAAGAGGTCCTAGTCGCGGACGGGTAGGGCCTGACCTTCGGGCAGGCCGCGGTCCGCTCGGAGAGCGGACCCTACCGGCGCTACCGCGCCCTGGGGTGACGGCCGCAGTTTTGTTTGAACCGGCTTGTGCGAGCGGGCAAAGGCGGCATGCGGTGATGCCGCGCTACAATTGGCCGGATGAACAGGTTATTTTGTGGCCGCGAGCGCCTCGCTCTTTGCTTGCGCAAAGCGGGCGGCGAGGCGGTGCCAGGTCTCCTGGCTGAGCGGTGCGTCGGCGGCTTTCACGACACCGGTGATATGGTCGGGCGTCTTGACGCCCACGATGGCGCTGGTGACGGCGGGATGCGCGAGCACCCAGCGCACGGCGAGTTCGGCCATGGTGAGCCCGAGTTCGGCGGCGATGACCTTGGCTTCTTCGACGGCGGCCAGCACGGCTTGCAGGCCGGCGCCTTGGAACATCGGGGCTTTCGCGCGGTGGTCGGTGAATTTGGTTTCCGCCGTGTAGCGACCGCCCAGCAGTCCGCGGTGGAGCGAGGAGTAGTTCAGCACGCCAATGTTGTGACGCAGGCAGTAGGGCAGTTCGCGAGCCTCGATCTCACGGGCGAGCAAGCTGTAGGGAGGCTGGAGGCTCGCGAGGTTGAAGTGCCCGCGGTAAAGCTCCATCTGCTCGGGGTTGAGGTTGCTCACGCCGAACCAGCGGACCTTGCCCTCGCGCTGCAGTTGAGCGAAGGCGGCCGCGACCTCGTCGGGCCGCGTGAGCGGATCCCAGCCGTGGATCTGGTAAAGGTCGATGCGGTCCGTCTGCAGGCGGCGCAGCGAGGCTTCGCAGGCGCGGAGGATGTAGTCGCGGGTGGTGTCGGGATGGCGGCCGCCCGGGGCGGTGAAATTCCAGTAGAACTTGGTCGCGAGCACAAAGCGGTCGCGCACGCCTTCGCGTTGGAAGAGTTTGCCGAGCTCGGTCTCGGCCAGGCCGTCGCCGTAGGCGTCGGCGATGTCGATGAAGTTCACCCCGTGGTCGAGCGCGGTTTTTACCGCCTTGGCCCAGGGTTCCACCGGAACGACGCCCCACCACGCCGGGCTGAGCTGCCAGCAGCCGAAGCAGATGGGTGAAACCTGGAGGTCGCTGGAGCCGAGGGTGCGCAGTTGCATGCAGCGAAGATTGAAGCCCGGGCCTGTGGGTCAACCCTGCGGTCGGGCTTCAGGCCTTGCGCGCCACCCAGAACCGGCAGTCGTCGGAGAAATCGCGCACGGCGCGGGACTCGGCGGCGACCTCGCGGCGCATCACGTCGTGAACGTGCTCCCAGCCGGTGGTGCGGAGGTCGGCGAGGATTTCGTCGCGGTCGGGCAGGTGCATGAAGGTGCGGCCGGTGCCTTCCTCCTCGAAGTAGCGGTCGCCGAATTCACGGAGGACGGGATCCTGTTTGCCGCGGGCCCAGCGGCGGGCCTCGAGCCGCCAGAGCGCCTGTTCGGCGGCCGAGCTGTTGCGGTCGTGGGTGGTGAACAGAAACGTGGCGCCGGGGTGGCAGACGGCGGCGAGCTGGCGCAACGCCCGGCGACGGTTGCGGCGCAGGGGAATTTGCATGAGCCCGTTGAACATGAAGAGCACGCCGTCGAACCGCAGGTCCTTTACCACATGACAGGCGGACAGACGCGTGGCGTCGGCGTGGAAGAGGGTGATCTGCGCTTCGCGTTCGAGGAGAATGCTCTGCGCCTGGGCGAGGAGTTCCTCGGCAAAATCGAAGGCGTGCAGCCGGCGGTAGCCGAGTCCCCAGAGAGCGGTGCAGACGCGGCCGGCGCCGCAGCCGGCCTCCAGGAGGCGGGCGTCTTTGTCGGGAAAGAACCGGTCGATCAGGATCCGCTCGGAGGCCCAGAGGCCGAGCTTGTGCGCGGCGCGGGTGTAGTGCACGACCGCGGTGAGGTCGTTGAAATCGGCGCGAACGGTCTGGGCGGAGATTTTTTTCACTGCCGGCCGGATTCAGCCTTGGCGGCTCCACGCGGCGATGAACATGCCGTTGGCGTTGAGCTCGTGCGGCCAGAGGAAGAGCTGCGGGGATTTTTCGAGCACGGGCTCGGGGGTGAGCCCGGGGTGGGCGGCGGTGAAGGCGTCGGCCACGGCTGTGGTTTCGCTGCGGGTGAGGGTGCACACGGCGTAGATGAGCCGGCCGCCGGGCTTGAGCGAGCCGGCGACGTGGTTGAGGAGGGCGAGCTGCGTGGCGGCGAGTTCACGCACGTCGTCCGGCGTGGTGCTCCAGCGCGCGTGCGGGTTGCGTTGCCAGGTGCCGACGCCGCTGCACGGGGCATCCACGAGGATGCCGTCGAACTTGGTCTTGGTGGGGAGCTTGGCGGAACCGTCCCAGAGGGCGGTGCGGTAGTTGAAGAGTTTGGCGCGGGCGGCCCGGCGCTTGAGGGTGTCGAGGCGCTTGAAGTTGCGGTCGGTCGCCCAGATGACGCCCTTGTTGAACATCAGGTCCGCGAGGTGGAGGGTCTTGCCGCCTTCGCCGGCGCAGGCATCCCACCACGTCTGGCCGGGCTGGGGATTGCAGGCGAGGCCGACGAACTGGGAGGCGAGGTCCTGGATCTCGAACTCGCCGGTCTTGAACTGCTCGGTCTTGAACAAATCCTGCGTGCCGGTGAAGCGGACGGCATCGGGGGCGAGCTTGGTGGTCTCGCCGGCGAAAAGGGACTTGGCGAGTGCGTGGGCGCGGCCGGGGCGAGCGCGGAGCCAGAGCGCGGGCTCGCGCTGAAGCTGGCGCAGATAGTCTGCGGGCAGATCCATTTCACCCGCGACCCAGTCTGGCACGGCGCGGACGGCGAGGGCCTCGGCCTTGACGGCTTTTTCGTCGGTCCGGAAGCGTTCGTGCAACGCGAGGGCCTGCTCGACCCGTTTTTGCGGCGAGGCCTTGGGTTCCAGCCAGGAAAGCCAGCGGAAGTAGGCGAAGACGGCCTGGGTGATGGCCCGTTTTTCCCGGGCGCCCAGATAGCGGCGGCCCTCAAAGTGGAAGCGGAGGGCGGTGTCGGCGCGCTGGTCGGCGGAGATGCCGGCGATGACCTGGGCGGCGTGGTTGAGCGTGGCTTGATCGGGCATGGTTTTCACCACGAAGGACGCGAAGAGCTCGGAGCACAAACCCGGAAAAGACCGATTTTCCCCCGCGGATGGCGCGAATGGGACGGATAAAGACTGCCGGGCCGCGTTAAGTGCCAGTGTGGTGTTGGGTGGAAGCGGCTCACTTCACCGCTGAGCCTTTTGCCAGCCACCAAGGGTGAACTTCGATGACAAGCAAGCCGGCCTTGACCATGGGATCTTCGCCGGCGAGCCGTTCGGCCTCCTCCCTGGTCGCCACGTTGTAAACGGAAATGCCGCGGATCTCGCCGGGGCCGCCGGTCGGGCCGTTGAGGTTGATGATACCCTGTTGGTAAAGTCCACCGAGGTAGTCGAGGTGGGCTTTTTGCAGTGCGGCGGCCTGGTCCCGGTCCGCAGCGCGAGCCGGGCCGGATTTCAGGAAAACGATGAAGTATTGCTGCATCGTGTATTTTTGTCCGGCCCATTCGTAGTCGAAGGTCTTGGGCTGGGGGATGGGCGCCGGCTCCGATGCCGGTGCCACGGTGCAGGTGAGGAGAAGACAGGCGAGGAGGCGTTTCATGGGGAGATGGGGTGTGCGCGCCGAGCAAAGCCGATCGCCGGCCGAAGACGATATGGATGTGGGTAAGCAGGGCTCAACGCTTCGACCAGCGGCGGTCCTGCTTGAGATCAAGGGGCTTGGTCTCGAGCTGGACACCGGCGACGGCGGGGTGGGCGCGGAGTTCCTGGAAGACCGGGGCGGTGAGTTTCCAGGAGAGGGCGCTGCTGACTTCCGCGAGCGGGGCCACGCGGTCCTCGAAGAGAAAACCGAACTGCACGCGGGTGTCGCCGGTCTGGCGATCGATGGTTTCGCGAAGCTGCTTGAGGAAGGCGGGGAGCCCCGGGTGGTCAGGCTTCAGCAGCCATGTCACCTTGCGCACGACGCCGGTCACGAAGGGGTCGAGCGGGTAGCACTCCTTGACGTTGATGCGCGCGCCGTCGTTGCCGGCGATGATGTTGCCTTGCACGAGCACGGGCTGTTCGGGCAGGAGATTCTGCGCGTAGGACGCGTAGGCGTCGGCGAACATGTTGAGCGCGACCGAGGACTGCTTGGTGGCGAGGGTGAACGCCGCCCAAGGCCGGTTGTCCTTCTTCGAGAGTTTCTTCGTGATATTGCTGGCTATGCCGCAGAGCCGGAACTCCACCCGGTCGGTCTGTTGCAGCAGCGTATCCACGGTGTGGGTGTCGATGGCCTCGGCCAAACCCGCGTAAAGATTCATCGGATGGCCGGAGACATAAAAGCCGAGGAGTTCTTTCTCATACTGGAGGCGCTCGGCGGACGAAAAATCGTCCGCGGATTTTCGATTTTCGATTTTGGATTTTCGATTTTCCGCCGGCGCGGGTTCCTCGGCCAGTATATCCAAGAAGCTGTGCTGGCCGGCGGCCTTGTCGCGGGCGGCGGCGGAGGCGGTGGCGAGCGCGCCGTCGATGCCGTCGAAGAGCTGCTTGCGGCTCGCGCCGCTGAAATCGAAGGCGCCGGTCTTTACGAGGTGCTCGAGCACGCGCTTGTTGAGCGCGCGGGGATCGCCGCGGCGCACGAAGTCGGCGAAGTCCGCGTAGGGGCCGTTTTGCTCACGTTCCTCGATGATCTTCTGCGCGGCCTGTTCGCCGACGCCCTTGATGCCGGCGAGCCCGAAGCGGATCTTGCCGCCCACGGGCGTGAACATCTCGCGGGACTCGTTGACGTCGGGGCCGAGGACGGTGAGGCCCATGGACTCGCACTCGGCGATGAAGTGGGAGACCTTTTCGGAGTTGCCCAGCTCGGAGCTGAGCATGGCGGCCATGAACTGGACGGGGTAGTTGGCCTTCAGGTAGCCGGTCTGGTAGCTGAGAACGGCGTAGGCGGCGGAGTGCGATTTGTTGAACCCGTAGCCGGCGAACTTGTTGAGGATGTCGAAGATCGAGTCGGCCGTCTTGGCGTCGATGTTGTTCACGCGCTTGGCGCCTTCGACGAACTTGGCGCGTTCTTTCGCCATGGCGTCGGCATCCTTCTTGCCCATGGCGCGGCGGAGCATGTCGGCGCCGCCGAGCGTGTAGCCGGCGATGACCTTGGCCGCCTCCATGACCTGTTCCTGATACACCATGACGCCGTAGGTCTCGCGACAGATTTCCTCGAGGAGCGGGTGGGGAAACTTGACCGTCTCCGGGTCGCGCTTGCCGCGCACGTAGTCGGGAATCCACTCCATCGGGCCGGGCCGGTAGAGCGCGATAAGGGCGACGATCTCGTCGATGGAGGAGAGGCCGATCTGGCGGCAGAGGGCCTGCATGCCGCCGGATTCCAACTGGAACACACCGGTGGTGCGGCCGGAGTTGAGGAGGGCGTAGGTCTTCGGGTCGTCGAAGCCCACGGCCTCGATGTCGAACTTCGGGTCGGCGGTGCGGCGGATGTTGTCCACCGCGTCCGCGATGACGGTGAGCGTCTTCAGCCCGAGGAAATCCATCTTCAGCAGGCCGAGCTTGCCGACGGCATTCATGTCGAACTGCACGGTCACGTCGCCTTCCTGCTCGGTGAGGGGGACGAACTCCTCAAGCGGCCGGTCGGTGATGATGATGCCGGCAGCGTGCTTGCCGGTGTTGCGTACCATGCCCTCGAGCACGAGGGCTTGGTCGAAGATTTTTTTGGCGACGGGGTTCTTCGCGACCTCGTCGCGCAGCTCGGCGGATTTTTCGCGGGCGGACTCAAGCGTGATGTTGAGTTCGTCGGGGATCATCTTGGCGAGGCGGTCGGCGTCGGCGTAAGGGAGGTTGTGAACGCGGGAGACGTCGCGGATGACCATCTTGGCGCCGAGCGTGCCGTAGGTGATGATGTTGGCCACGCAGTCGGCGCCGTATTTTTGGCGGACGTAGTCAATGACCTCGCCGCGCCGGCGCATGCAGAAGTCGATGTCGAAGTCGGGCGGCGAGACGCGCTCGGGGTTGAGGAAGCGCTCGAAGAGGAGCTTGAAGCGCAGCGGGTCGAGGTTGGTGATGCCGAGGACGTAGGCGACGAGGCAGCCGGCGCCGGAGCCGCGGCCCGGGCCGACGGGGATGCCGTGCTCGCGCGCCCAGCGGATGAAATCCCAGACGACGAGGAAGTAGTCGATGAAGCCGGTCTTGCCGATGATGCCGAGCTCGTAATCAAGGCGTTCCGCGAGGGTCTGTGCGAGAGCGGGATCGGCCGCGGCGGCGGGACCGTGGTAGTCCACGCCGTAGCGCCGCTTGAGCCCGGCGATGCAGAGGTCCTTGAGGTAGCCGGCGCGGTCGGTCTTCACCTCGGGCGGCAGCGGAAATTTGGGGTAGCGCTCGCTGCCCTTGGGGAAGGGGATGGTGAGATCGCACATGTCGGCCACGAGCTGTGTGTTGACGACGGACTCCGGCACTTCGGCGAACAGCTTCGCCATCTCGGCGTGCGACTTGAGGTAGAACTGGGTGCCGGTGAATTTCATCCGGTTTTCCTCGTCGATCTTGGCGCCGGTTTGGATGCAGAGCATGGCGTCGTGCGGGCCGGCGTCGGCGGCATTGACGTAGTGAACGTCGTTGGTGGCGATGACCTTGAGGCCGAATTCCTCACCGAGCTTCAGCAGGCCGGGGACGATCTTGCGCTGCTCGGGCAGGCCGTGGTCCTGGATTTCGACGAAGTAGTTTTCCCGGCCGAAGATTTCCACGAAGCGGCCGCAGGCCTGCCGGGCCTCCTCCTCACGGTCGTGCAGCAGGTGCTGCGGCACCAGCGAAGCGAGGCAGCCGGTGAACCCGATGAGGCCGTCCGCATGCCGGGCGAGGGTTTCAAGGTCAGTGCGTGGCTTGTAGTAAAAGCCCTTGAGATGTGCGTCGGAGACGAGCTTCAGCAGGTTCTGGTAGCCCGTGAGGTTGCGGGCGAGCAGGCCGAGGTGGAAGATGCTTTTGCCCTCGTCGGACCGGCCATGCTTTTCGAGGCGGGAGGTCTCGACGAGATAGAGTTCGCAGCCGATGAGGGGCTTGATGCCCTTGCCCTTGGCGGAGTTGTAGAAGTCAATGGCCCCGTAGAGGTTGCCGTGATCGGTGAGGGCAATCGCCGGCATGCCCAGCTCGACGGCCTTGTCCATCAGCCGGTCGATCCGACAGGCGCCGTCCAGCAGGCTGTAGTCCGTATGGACGTGAAGATGGACGAATTTTTGGTCGGCAGCCGGCACGGGAAATGAAGGCAAGAGCGGCGGGGCGGCCGTGCAAGGCCAAAGCCGGGTTTCCGGGCCCAAAAGCGTCACATTTTTCCCCGGGAAAAAAGCCATTGACGGAGCCGGAGCCGCGTGGCTTGCTTTCGGGCTTTTCCTCTTAACCACGACCAGTTTGACATGCCCATCGAAATCAAAATCCGCAAGAACGAGCCCATCGACCGTGCGCTCCGTCGCATGAAGAAGAAGCTCGAGCGCGAGAACATCATCAAGGGTGTTCGCGCCAAGCGTTACTACGAGAAGCCGTGCGAAAAGCGCCGCCGCAAGGAGAAGGTCCAGGCCTTCACCCAGATGCTGCGCCGCCGCTACGCCGAGTAAGCCTCCGGCTCAGCTCCCTTTGCCAACCGCGTCCCGGCCAGCCCGGGCGCGGTTTTTTCGTGCAACTTGCTGGCAACTCGTTTCGAGATAACTCTCTGTTCCTGATGCCGATCCTGTCGCTCTCCTCCAGTTGGAATTCCCACCGCCATCAGGACGGCTATGCCATGTTGCGGGAGATGGCGGATCTGGGTTTCACCCATGCCGAGCTGAGCCACGGCATCCGCATCACCCTGGTGCCCGGCATCCTGAAGGCGGTCGAGGAAGGAATCATCAGGATCGGGACCACGCACAATTTCTGCCCGCTGCCGACCGGGGTGAACACCGCGGCGCCCAACCTCTTCGAGCCATCCGCGCCCGATCACCGCGAGCACGAGCAGTGGCTGCGTTACACGAAGCGCTCGATCGACTTTGCCGCGCAGGTCGGGGCGCGCGCCATCGTGTGCCACCTCGGGAGCGTGGAGTTCTTTTGGTTCAACCCCACGCACAAGGTGGAGGCCTACCTGGAGGCGCATCCGGAGCTGAAGCCGGCAGAAGACAAGCCCTACCAGGCCTTGCTCGCGAAGAGCCTCGCGAAACTGCGCAAGCGCATGGGCCCTTACTGGGAGCAGACGAAGGCGAGCGTGGCGGAAATCTCGGGCTATGCGAAGGAGAAGGGCGTGCGGCTGGCCTTTGAAAACCGCGAGGCCTTCGACGAGCTGCCCCTCGACGCCGATTACGCGGATTTTATCGCCGGCCTCCCGCCCGATACGCCGGCCGGCTACTGGCACGACACCGGGCACGCCGACATCAAGGAATCCATGGGCCTGCTTGATCACCGCGGCATGCTCGAAAAAATGGCGCCGCGCCTGCTGGGCTTCCACCTGCACGACGTCAACGCCGCTGGCCGCGACCATCAGGCCATCGGCGACGGCAAGATTGATTTCGAAATGGTGAGCAGCTTCTGGCGGCCCGAGCACCTGCTGACGATTGAACTCAGCCCGCGGATTGATGTGGAGGGCGTCAAGCGCTCAAAGGCGCGGGTCGAGGCACTGCTGCGCCGGTAGGGCGGGAGCGGGCACGCGGGCGGCGAGGATTTCCGTAATCCAGCGGCGATGCGGTCCGGAAAGCGTGAAGGCGTCCAGCGTCGCGAACGGTGCCCAAAGCAAGCCGGCGGGCAGCGTGGTCGGCGGCGTGGCGAGGCGGTGGATGGACTCGGTGATCCGGTAGCGGGTGATGCTGCGCTTTTTGCAGGCGAGCAATGGGCCGCGCCGGGCTGCGGCCTCGGTTACGCCCAACTGCTCCGCGGTGGGCAGCTCATGCTGGTGAGCGAGGCGGCGCGCGCGCGCGTCGGCGCGATGCAGGAGCAGGCGTCCGCTTTGTTCGCACCAAATGCGGGTGACGGCGACCTGCTCGATTTTCTTCGGCGCGAGCCGTGGGTAACGCTCAGGGGCGCCGGTCCGCCGGGCGGCGCAGAAATCCGCCACCGGGCAGAGGGCGCAGAGCGGGTTTTGCCGCAAGCAGATGGTGGCGCCGAGTTCCATCATCGCCTGGTTGTGGTCGCCGGGATTGGCGGCCGGCAGCAGGGCGTCGGCGGTCGTAGTGAACGCTTTCACCGCCGTGGTGCCGTCCTTGAATTCCCGGTCATCGGCCGTGAGCCGGGCTAGGATGCGCACGACGTTGCCGTCCACGACGGCGGCGGGTGCGCCAAAAGAGATGCTGGTGATCGCTGCGGCGGTGTAGGGGCCGACGCCGGGCAGTTCGCGCCACGCTTCCGGTGTCTGCGGCAAGGTGGGGAGTGCGGCGACGGCTTGGGCGAGTTTGTGGAGGTTGCGGGCGCGGGAGTAGTAGCCGAGGCCTTCCCAGAGTTTCAGCACGCGGGTTTCCGGCGCACCGGCGAGCGCGGTGAAATCCGGCAGCGCGCCCAGCCAGCGCGCGAAGTAGGGGAGCACGGTCTTCACCTGCGTCTGCTGCAGCATGAATTCGCTGACGACGGTCTTGTAGAGCGAAGGCGCTTCGCGCCACGGCAGGGCCCGGGCGTGGGCGCGATACCAGCGGGCGAGGGCCTTTTGGAAGTCGGCTTTGCGGGAGGTCAGTCTGGCTGGATTGGCCACGGGGAACGCTAAAAGGCACAAAACCGGCGCGACGAAAAGCGGGTTTTCTTTTTCGTGCCTTTTCGGGTTTTTTGTGGCCATTAGGCCCATGCCCAAGAAGCCGGCCTCCGACGAAGAGGCGCCCAAGAAGCTCAGCTCCTACACCGTCAAGCTCGATGACGCGCAGCTCGCCAAGCTGCGGGCCTACTGCGAGGCACGCAGTTGGTTGCGCACGGAGGTCGCCTACACGCATTTCGCTTACAAGGCCGACCACCTCAAAATCAATCTGGCCGCCTACACCAGCGGCAAGGTCGTCATCGCCGGTAAAGGCACGGAAGATTTCGTGCGCGACGTCATCGAGCCGGAAATCACCGGGGCGGCGAAGCTCGGCTACGACGAGGTGCTGCACCCCGACTGGTTTGAGTCGCACGCTGGGCTCGACGAGAGCGGCAAGGGCGACTTTTTCGGCCCGGTGATCGCCGCGACGGTCATCGCCGACAAGTCCGCCATCGAGGCCTGGCGCAAGGCCGGCGCCCAGGACTCCAAGAAGATGGCCGAGAGCAAAATCATCGAGCTCGACAAGCTCATCCGCGGGACGAAGGGCGCCGCGGTGGAGACCTGTTTCTGTCACACCATGACGCGCTACAACGAGCTCATGGGCCGGGCCGGGGCCAACCTCAACCGCTTGCTCGCTTGGCAACACGCCACCGCGTTGGCCGGCGCGCTGGCCCGCAAGCCCGTGCCGTGGGGGTTGCTCGATCAGTTCAGCGAGCAGCCCTTGGTCCAGCGTGAGCTGGCCAAGAAGGACGTGGGCAATTTCGAGCTGCGCATGCGCACCAAGGCGGAGTCCGACCCCGTCGTCGCCGCGGCCTCGGTCGTCGCCCGCGCCGAGTATGTCCGCCAGATGCACGCGCTCTCCAAAAAGTTCGGCGCCAAGCTGCAGAAGGGCGCCGGTCCGCTGGTGAAAAAGCAGGCGCACGAGATTATTACCCGGTTTGGTGCCCGGGCGCTGGGCGAATTCGCCAAGCTGCATTTCCGCACGGCCTACGAGGTCGTGGCTGAGGCCGGCAAGCTCGACGAACTCCCGCTCAAGCCGCCGCCGCCGAAGATGGAGTGGTGAGCCCCATGGCCCGGCGACGCCAGCTCCGCGGATTCGATCTCAAGCAGATCGAGGGTGTTTCCAGCCTCATCGGCGTGGACGAGGCCGGCCGCGGTGCGCTGGCCGGCCCGGTGGTGGCGGGCGCGGTGTTGGTGACACGGGAGTTCCTGGAAGGACGTTGGGCTGCGGCGAACGCCGGCCGCATCAACGATTCCAAGCAGCTGAGCGCCGCCGAGCGCGACGCGCTGTGGTTCGACTTTGAGACGCTGGCGGGGCAGGGACAGATCCACGCCCACTTCGGGTCCGCCGATGTCGCGGAGATAGAGTCGCTGAACATCCTTGGCGCGACGAAGCTCGCGATGCGCCGGGCGCTGGAGGGCATCTACCCGCCTTCCGCCTTCGAGCAGAAAGTGGAGCCCGACCTGTTTACGCCGCTGGAAGAGATCGACCGGTTCCAGCCCACCGTGTCGGCCCGGATCCTGGTGGACGGGCTGGCGCTGCGAAATTTTCCTTATCCGCACACCGGCATCGTGAGCGGCGACGCGCGCTCGCTTTGCATCGCGATGGCCTCGATCGTCGCCAAGGTCACCCGCGACCGGCTGATGGCGGACCTGGATGTGCGCCTGCCCGGTTACGGCTTCGCGCAGCACAAGGGCTATGGCACCGAGGAACACCGCGAGGCGCTGCTCCGCCACGGGCGCACGCCGCACCACCGCGAGGTTTTTCTGCGCAAGCTCTTCGCGCAGCGCGTGGACCCGGCGCAGGCTGATTTTCTCAGCGATGAGTCGGCCGGTGCCGACGGAACGCCCTGAATTTTTCCCATGCCCCCCCGCCTACATCTGGCCAACGATTGGAGCCCACCCGGTGAACCGCTGCCGCCCCTGCCCGTGGGCGTCGTCCTGCCGCCGCGCGTGCGTGCGCCGCAATTTCCACTCAAGGACCGCCGCACGCTGTTCAGCGACGCGGAAATCGCCCGGGCGCGCGCCAATGTCGGCCAATATGCCTCCGCCCGGAAGCTGGCCGGAGAAATCATCAACGCCGCCGCCTACTGGCTGGAATGGACGGATGCCGACCTGCATGCGGTCGTGACCTCCGCCGAGGTGCCGCGCGCTTTCGACTGCTCGCCGGCGGGCTGTCCGAAGTGCGGCAAGAAAATCTTCGAGGCGGCGAAGAGCACCTACCCGTGGCGGCTCGATCCCCGCCGGCCGTTCAAGGTGGAGTGCCCGCTCTGTGCGACGGTTTTCCCGAGCAACGACTACGGGCGTTTTTACCGCAGCGGCTTTAAGGACCGCAGTGATTTCGACGGTCCTTACGTGGATGACGGCCGCGGCTGGGTGGCGCCCGACGGCGAGCGCTACTGGTTCGTCGCCCACGCCAATCATTGGCTGTGGTATTGGCACCCGCAGGCCGACAATCCCACGCTGATGCGCGGCTGCGAGGCGCTCGGCCGCGCCTACCTGCTGACGGGCGACCGGCGCTACGCCCACAAGGCCGCCGTCATCCTGCACCGCATCGCGGAGGTTTATCCCAACATGGACCACGCCACCCAGTCGCGCTTCGGCGAGATCCTCGCCCGCACCGCCGGCGAACGTTACAGCGGCAAGGTGGTCAACGCGATCTGGGAATCCTATCTCTCCGCGCAACTGGCCGAGACCTACGACGCCATTTGGGAAACCATCGACGGCGACCGCGAGCTCCACGCCTTCACCGGCCGCACGGGGCCGGAGATTCGCGCGCACATCGAGGCCAACCTCCTCGAGGAAACCCTCGACGGCTACTACGATTGGAAAACCCGCGGCAACTACGGCATGCACCAGCGCTCGCTGCTGCAGACCGCGCTGGTGCGGCAGCACGGCGACAACGCCCGCTACATCGCCGACGTAGTGGACAAGCCCGACGGCGCCATTTTTCTCGGCCTGCGCTATGCGTTGCAAAGCCTGGTCTGGCGCGACGGCCACCCTTACGAGGTCGGCGATTACAATTTTGCCTGGGTCAGCAATCTCACGCTCATCGCCGGGCTGCTCGCCAAACTCGGCGTGGACGTCACTGGCCTGCCGCGCTTGCGCCGGCTGCTGGACGCACCGATCGCGAGCCTGTGCATCGGCCGGCTGACGCCCGCGATCGGCGACAGCCAGACCGTTTATGCCAACCCCGTGGGCACAGATGCCGGCCTCTACCAGCAGGCGTTGCGCACCTACGGCGACGCCCGCTATGCGCAGTGGCTCGCCGGGCTCGGTGCGACGGGAGAAAACTCCTTCGCCGGGTTTGCCTCGTTGTTTCACCCGCCGGTCGCGGCCCCGGCGGAGTCGCCCGCCTCCGGTCGGCTGTTCCCGCCGCAGCCGGGCCGCCTGCTTTCGGGCTTCGGGCTCAGCCTGCTGAACAACCCCGCCGACACGGTCGGCCTCTCGCTTTACCACGGGCTGCACCTCAACCACCGGCATTTCGACCGGCTGCATTTCGACGTATTTGCGCGCGGGCAGGCCATGATGCCCGACCTCGGCTATCCGGATGCCATGAACGCGATGGTGCCCGGCATTTATACCTGGTCGCTCGCCACCATCTCCCACAACACCGTCACGGTGGATGCGGCGATGCAGCCCGGCAACGAGGCCGGGGTGGTCGAGTTGCAGGCTGAGGGCGGCTGGGTGCGCGCCGTGACGGTCAACGCCCCCGGCACCTATCCGCAATGCCCGGTTTACCGGCGCACGCTGGTGATGGTGGATGCCGGAAGCGACCGCAGCTATGTCGTGGACTTCTTCGACGTCACCGGTGGGCGGCAACACGACTACAGCCTGCATGGGCCGCCGGGAGAATTTGCGCTGAGCGGCGATTGGACGGTGCCCGCGCCCGGCACCTTGGCGGGTCCGGATGTGCCGGTAGGTGCGCTTTATGATGACCTTGCTCTGGCCTCGCCGGATAACAAAGAAGGCTACGCCGGCTACCGCGGCTCGGGCTTCCAACATCTGGAAAAAGTGCGCCGGCATCGCGGCGGCGAGTGGGCGGCCGATTACACGCACGAACGCGATCCGGCGGCGCAGCTGCGCCTGCGCGTGCTTCCGCAGCCGGACCAGGAGCTGATGCTCGCCGAGGCTCGCGTGTCCCCGGTGAAGTGGCCGCAGATCCTGCGCTACGTCATCGCCCGGCGGCACGGGGCGGCAGGTCTCACGAGCCGGTTTGTGAGCGTGGTCGAGCCGCACGCGGGCACGCCGTTTTTGCGCGGTGCCGAGCGGCACGAGGCCGGCGGCGACACCATGGTGGTCGTCACCCATCAGGACGGGTGCACCGATGTCATCCTGCACGGCACGCCCGGCACGGAGCACCGGTGGGAAGTGGCCGGACATGCGGTGGTGACGGACGCCCGGGTTTCGGTCGTGACGCTGGATCCTGATGGCGCGGCCCGGCGGCTTTGGTTCGCCGACGGCAAGCAGCTGACCCTGGACGGGGTTGTGCATCGGGCGTCTGCGCTGATCGGTCGGGTGCAGGCGGTGGACCTGGCCAACGCCACGGTGCGCGTGGCGCCCGACGCTCCGGTGAGTCCGGAAACCGCGGCAACGCTGGCCGGGCGAATCGTGCATTTCGGTCCCGAGCGGACCACCGCCAATTCCATAGCTTCCGCCCGGGTGGAGGCCGGGGAACTGATTCTCACGCTGCGCGACGATGTCATCACGGGCTGCGTGCGGTTGCGGGCGGTCGCGCCGGGCCGTCTCGATACGGCTTCGCGGCTCATGCTCGCGGCCACCTATGCCGGCCACGGGTTGCGCAACGCCGCCGGTCGATTCGTCGGCCGGGTGCGGGCCGCCGGCGACGACTGGATCGAACCCGCGGCGCCGTTGGCGGCCGGCGACTTGTCGCCGGGCGAAGATGTGCTCGTCACGCTGACCTCGCCCGGCGACCGGTGCGAGTTCCCGGCGGTGGCTGCGTGGCGGCGTTGACCGCCTGCGCCGGTTTCTCCATCAACCTCCGCGATGCCCCCGAAGAAACACGCCTCGCTCGACCGGGTGCTGGGCCGGCTCGATTCGCTCGACTCGGTGAACCTCGCCAACCTCGTGCAGCGGCTCGCCCGCGAGCGCGGGCTGTTCGAGGATATTTTCAACACCCTGCAGGAAGGCGTGCTCGTCATCGCCAGCGATGGCGAGATCGAGTATGCCAACACCGCCGCCCACCGGCTCATCGGCCTTGGCGACGACGGCCTGGCCGGTCAGGTGCTTTGGCGGCTGGTGCCGGGCCTGCGCCCTTCGCTGGGAGTTTCGCTGGACGACGATGCGGCCCTGCCGGTGGTCGCACGGGAGTTTGAGCTCAGTTATCCGGAACCCCGCACCGTGCGGCTTTACATGGTGCCGTTCCGGTCCGACGGCCGCGCGGGCGAGCGGCGGTTTGCCGTTATCCTCACCGATGTCACCCGCGACAAGCAGACCACCGAGGCGCGCATCGAGGACGAGCGCACGTCCTCGATTTTGCTGCTGGCCGCCGGCGTCGCCCACGAGCTGGGCAACCCGCTCAATTCGCTCACCATTCACCTCCAGCTCATCGGGCGCCGTCTGAAAAAACTCAAGGCGGGCCGCGAGACGGAATCGCTCGCCGAGTCCATCCGGGTCTGCGAGGAGGAGGTCAAGCGGCTCGACGGCATCATCACCAATTTCCTCGAGGCCATCCGGCCCCGGCCGCCCGACCTGGCCGAGCTCAACCTGGCCGATGTGCTGGCGGAGGTGCTGGCCTTCGAGCAGCGGCAGCTGGCCGACCGCGGCATCATCATGGAGGCCGAGACGGCGGGCGACCTGCCGCCTGTCCTTGCCGACCGCAACCAGGTGAAGCAGGTGTTTTTCAACCTGCTCAAGAACGCGCTCGAGGCCATGCAGCCGGGCGGCCGGCTGCGCATCCGCGCCCGCACCGACGACGACCACGTCATCCTTGCCTTCGGCGACAGCGGCAGCGGCATCAAGCAGGAGGACCTCGCCCGGCTGTTTCAGCCCTACCACACCACCAAGCCCGGCGGCCACGGTCTCGGTCTGATGATCGTGCAACGCATCATGCGCGAGCACGGCGGCCAGATCGGCATCGAAAGCAAGGAGGGCGTCGGCACCGTGGTGACCCTGCATTTCCCCCGCAAGGACCGACGGGTGCGGATGCTGCAGAGCTGAACTTCCCTGTCATAAGCGGAAGCAGGCCACGGAGGGTTTGCCTCCGGTCCGCCGCGTGCCCACACCAGCCGAATCCCCGTTTTCTTCCCCATGAAACAAACCCTGCCTCTGGATGCTGCTTGGAAACTCATGCCGGTGGAGCCCAACCTTGGGCTCACCGCCGGCTGCTCGGCCCTGCCGTTTGATCAGCGGTGGATCGACGCGACCGTGCCGGGCGACGTGCACCTCGACTGCCAGCGCGCCGGACTGATCGGCGATCCGTTCCACGGGATGAACCACGACCACATCCGCTGGATGGAGGAGTGGGACTGGTGGTATCGGACCGAGGTCACGCCGCCGGTTCCCGCCGCCGGCCAGCGGCTGCACCTGCTCTTCGAGGGGCTCGACTGCTTCGCCACGGTTTTTCTCAACGGCAAGGAGATCGGACGAAACCAGAACATGTTCACGCCCCTGCGCGTGGACGTGACCGACCACGTCATCCCCGGCGCGAACCGCCTCGAGGTCTGCCTCGGCGCGCCGGTCTATCCGCCGGGCCGTCCCGCCCGCAGTCCGGAAGTGCGCGGCTACGGCAACGCCCTGCGGCTTCAGGTCCGCAAGGCCCAATGCTGCTACGGGTGGAATATCGCCCCGCGCCTCGTCACCATCGGCATCTGGAAACCCGTCTCGTGGCTCCTCGTCAACGCCGTCGAGATTGACGACGTTTCCGTGAGCACCGTTGCGCTCAACGCCGATGGTTCCGCCGAGGTCGAGGCGCTCGTCGAGCTGCGCTACAACCACGGTGCGCCCGACGCCGTGACCGTGGATCTCACCGTGGCCGGCCAGTCGAGGCGGCTCGCGCTGCATTTCGATCAGGTCGGCGCCCGGCACACCGTGCGTTTCACCGTGCCCGCCGCCAAGCTCTGGTGGCCACACGACCACGGCGCGCAGCCGCTCTACGACTGGAGCGCCATGCTCAAGCATGCCGGCCGCGAGCTCGACCGCCGCGCCGGACGCTTTGGCATCCGCACCGTCGGCATCATCCAGGAGCCGGAGGCCGACGGCGGCATTTCCTTCGTCCTCACCGTCAACGGCAAAAAGATCTTCCTCAAGGGCATGAACTGGACGCCGGCCGATGCCATCTTTGCCCGCGTGGATGCCGCGCGCTACGACCGGCTCCTCGTCGCTGCGAAGGACACCAATATCAACGCCATGCGCGTGTGGGGCGGCGGCGTATATGAACAGGAGCACTTCTACGCGCGGTGCGACGAACTCGGCATCCTCATCACGCACGACTTCATGTTTGCGTGCGGCTGCTATCCACAGGATCAGCCCTTTCTCGACGAGTGCCGCCGCGAAGCGGAATACCAGGTGCGGCGCCTGCGGCACTTCGCCTGCGTGGCCGTGTGGTTCGGCGACAACGAGAACGACGCGCTGGCGCACATGAGTTTTGAGCAGCCGGAATACCGGCACAACCGGCTCAGCAAGCAGGTGCTGCGCGACGCCGTGCATGCCCACGCCCCGCGCACGCCCTACCTGCCCAGCTCGCCATTCTCTCCGGTGCGCTTTGACCAGAATGCGCCCGAGGAGGGCGACTGCCACATCTGGGGCCACGGGTTCTCCTACAAGAGCGACTTTTACGTGAAGCAAAAACCGCGCATGGTCACCGAGATCGGCCACCTGAGCTTCCCCGACCGCGCGGTCATCGAATCATGGGTCCCGCGGGAAAAACTCTGGCCCGTGTGGAACCCCGAATACCTCACGCATGGCGCCGATTGCATCCGGCTCGACCGCGAGGCCCGCTACCGGCTCAACTGGGCGAGCATCAAGGAGCGCGGCTGGCCCGAGCCCAAGGATCTCGACGAGACCATCCGCCTCACGCAGCAGCTCCAAGGCGAAGCCTCGCAGTTCTGGGTCGAGTTCTACGGCAACCAGCCGCAGTGCTGGGGCATCTTCCTGTGGAACCTCGCCGACAGTTGGCCGCAGATGTCCGACGCCTACATCGCCTATCCCTACGCGCCGAAAGCCAGCCTGGCCTACGTGAAAAAGGCCTACGCGGAACTGAAACGGTAACGGTAGGGCGGGTATGTCTTGGTCAATGGCTGCCGGCCCTCGTTGAGGGCTTGCGGCCTTCTGTGCATATCCTACTGATGAGTCCCATGCCGCAATCGAGTCAGTTTCCTTGGAGTGAGACCGAGTTTTCCCGACGGCTTCGACTGGCGGTCAAAGAATACTGGCTGGGGCGGGGAGGGCAATATTCACAACAGGCGAGCCGTGGCACCAAGGATGCCGGCAAACGCGGTGAGGTCACGGGCGGGCAGCATCTCAACCGGTTTTTAGGCTTGCTGACTGAGGTTGCGGAGGCGGCGGGCTTCGCCCGCGACGAAATCAAGCTGAGGCAGGGCATTGAGTTGCCGGGATATTTTCGCCCGCAGAAGCGCTGGGATATGGTGGTGGTGCGCGGTTCCCGGCTGTGCGCCGCGGTCGAGTTAAAATCACAGGTCGGCAGTTTCGGAAACAATTTCAACAACCGCAGCGAAGAAGCGATCGGCAACTCCACCGATTTTTGGACGGCCTTTCGCGAAGGAGGCATGGGCAAGGAGACACCCTGGCTGGGCTATTTTTTCCTGCTGGAGCAGGCTGCCAAATCATCCCAGCCGGTTGGTCTGAAACCCGGATTTTTTCCGCCTTTTCCGGTTTTTGAAGGGACCTCGTATGCGCGCCGTTATGAAATTCTCTGCGAGCGCTTGGTGCTGGAGCGGAAATACACCCGCACCGCTCTGCTCCTTTCGCCCCGAGGCGCATCCGGGCGATACGTCGAGCCCAATCCGGCGCTGGATTTTTACGGTTTTGCCAAGTCGCTGCACGCCCATCTGGGCGGCTGCCGTTGAGGAGGACGAACATGGAACTTCAGTTGTTCGAGAACTCATGGTTGGACGTCTGGGAAGGACGGGAGCCGCACGAACCGGTGGGGGCGGTGTTTACCAAGCCCGCCATCATCGGCCTCATCCTTGATTTGGCCGGCTATGGGTCAGCCCAGAGGCGGTTATCGGGCTATCGCCTGCTGGAGCCGAGTTGTGGGGATGGGGCTTTCATCATCGAGGCCATCAAGCGATTGCTCGCTTCCGAGCGGGAGCATGTTGGGCCCATCGACTGGGCCGACGAGGCTTTGACCGGCGCCATCACCGCTTGTGATCTTAACAGCGGGTTTATTTCTTTGGCGCGCGAGGCAGTGATTCGTTTGCTGGGCGATGAAGGTTGCCCCCGACTCCGGGCAGAAGAACTGGCCGCCCGCTGGATCCGGCACGAAGATTTTTTGCTCACCAATCGGGCGGAGCGTTTCGATTTTATTGTCGGCAATCCTCCCTACGTGCGGATTGAGGATCTGCCCACCGGGGTGCTGCGTCGTTATCGTGAACTCTACCAGACCTGCACCGACCGGGCTGACTTGTATGTGGCTTTCTTCGAGAAGGGGCTGCGACTGCTAGGCCCCGGAGGGTGTCTTGCCTATATTTGTGCAAACCGTTTCGCGAAAAATCTCTATGGCCGTGAACTCCGGCAATTGATCGCCCGGGAATATCATGTGCGCCATTATCTGAATCTTGAGCACACCCAGCCGTTCGAATCCGAGGTTTCGGCATACCCGTGCATCACCGTGATCGATCGTGAGCGCGGCAAGCCCACTTGGGCGGCTGCCTTGGAGGACGTGGAGCCGGCTACACTGGACCGGCTGCGCCCGAAGGGAATTGCGGCTCGTCGAGCGAAAATATGGGCGAGTTTCCCTACGTGGTATCAGGACGGAGCGCCGTGGATTGCCACGGAACGGAAGTGCTATGATCGGCTGCTGGACTTGGCGGCTCGATTCCCGCTGTTGGAAGCGTCGGCGTCTGGCACGCAGGTGGGGATAGGCGTCGCAACCGGGGCTGATGAGATCTATATCCGTCGAGACCTTGACCCGGCAATCGAAACGGCGTGCCAGTTGCCTTTGGTGATGGCCGGGGACATCAGCCCCGCTGGTTTGAAATGGTCGGGGCACCATCTCATCAACCCATTTGCCGATGCGGATGATGGCAGTCTGCGGGACTTGGCGGATTTTCCGGGGCTCGCGGCGTATTTTGACCGGCACCGCGTGGCTTTGATGGGACGTCACGTCGCCCGGAAGCGCAGCGAAAATTGGTATCGCACCATCGACCGTGTGACCCTTGCGCTCACCCAAACGCCCAAACTGGTCATCCCTGACATCCAATCGGGCGGAGTCGTCGGCTATGACCCGGGACGATATTATCCTCATCACAATGTTTATTGGATAACGTCGGAAGGTTGGAACCTACATGCATTGCAGGCGCTGCTGAGGAGTTCCATTGTCTTGGAGCAGGTCAGGGCGCATTCCGTCCACATGCGCGGTGGCTCACTGCGGTATCAAGCGCAGGTGCTCCGCAAGCTGCGACTGCCGGCTTTCGACAGCTTGCCGGCGGTATTGATCGGCCAATTGGCGGCCGTTGCGGGGAAAGATGATCAAAAGACTCTCGATCTCCTGGCTGATGAGGCATTTGCCATATAACTCAGGCTGCATGTTCCAGATTTGTCCTGCATGCTTGCGCATTCTGTTTGGCTGATCGAGCCCAGCTAAGATTTTAAGGGTTACGCATCCTGCTGGTTCCCGGCTTCGATTGGCGCGTGGCAATGACACCGTGCGGGCTTGTGCCGGGGGCGGGTTTCGTGGTTTCAACGGGGCGCCCCATGACCGCCGACCTCCCGCCGCTGGAGCTTTATCTGCATTATTTCAACTTTCGGTTTCGCCACCGGCAACCGCCCGGGTTTGATGTCCACGCGCTGATCGACACGGCGTCGCGGCTGGGTTTCAGCGGGGTGAACCTGTGGGTGAAGGGGCCGGAGTATTATTTTCTCGGCGGCGCGGACGAGGCCCATCTCGACGCGATCCGCCGGCGGCTCGACCGGCACGGGCTGGGTATTGACCTCGAAACCCATGGCACGGAGCCGGCGCACCTGGAGGCGGTGCTGGGTATCGCCCGGCGGCTCCGGGCGGACAACCTGCGCACCTACACGTTGCGTCGGTCGGACCCGCGCGAGCAGATCGAGTCGGCCGTGCGCGACCTGCGGGTCGCCGCGCCCCTCGCGGAGCAGGCGGGGGTGCGGTTGCTGCTGGAGAACCACGAGGACCTAACCGCCACGCAGGTGGCGGAAATCCTCGCGCGGGTGGACCACCCGCAGCTGGGCGCGCTGTTCGACTACGGAAACTCGGCGGTGTTCATGGAAGAGCCGGCGGAGTCGCTGCGCGTGCTGGCCCGCCACTCCCGCACGGCGCACCTGAAGGACCACGTGACAATCCCCGCCGGCGCCGCGGGCAACGCGGAGCCGCTCTGGCTGGGTGTGCCGCTGGGCGAGGGGCACCTGCCGGTCATCGCGGCAACGCAGTCGCTGCGCGCGGCCGGCTGCCATCGGGTGTGCTTCGAGAACTGCTGGGCCTACCACACGGGTTTCCGCGACCGTCGCGGAGGGGGAGAACTCGGCCGCGGTGTGTATATTTACCGTCACCCGCCATACGATCCGCGCATCTGTCTCATTGACGCCGAAGCCGTCGCAAAGAGAGACGGCTTGGACCTGGCGGCGCTGGAGGCGCGGACCTTTGCCGACTCGGTGGGTTGGCTGGCGCGGAGTTTCGCCGCCGCCGGCATCCCGCTGGCCCGGCCGCTGCAACCTGCCGCCGCCTGAAACTTTCCCATGAGCATACCCTTCCTGCACCAGACCGATCTATTCCACCCGCATGCGGATCCCGACGACCACTGGGACCTGGCCTGTGTGTATGCGCTGGCGCGGGCCGGGCACTACGATCTGCGCGGCGTGCTGATTGATTATCCGCCGCCGGCATTGGATGTGACGCCCGACGTCATGGCGGTGGCGCAGCTGAACCACATTACCGGACTGGCCGTGCCGAGTGCGGTGGGCTCTGCCGTGCCCGTGCGCCGGCGGGGGGAGAAGGCCGGCGATCAGCCGGCCGCGGAGCGGCACGGGGTGGAGTTCTTGCTGCGGATCCTCCGGGAGAGCCCGGCGCCGGTGGTGATCACCATCGTGGGCTCGTGCCGGGACGTGGCCCTGGCGGGGGCCGAGGCCCCGGAGCTTTTCCGGGAAAAATGCCGGGCCGTCTATCTCAACGCTGGCTCCGGCACGCGCCGGCCCGAGTTGCTGGGCGAGCTGGAATACAACGTGAACGTCAACCCGGCGGCCTATGGCGCGATCTTCGACCTGCCGTGTCCGGTTTACTGGATGCCGTGCTTCGAGCTGACGCCGCCGACGTGGACCGTGGAGGAGTTCGGCACGTTCTATCGCTTCACGCAGGGCGACATCCTCCCGCACCTGAGCCCGCGGCTGCAGGCCTATTTCCTCTACATGCTCGGACGCTCGCCGAGCACGGACTGGCTGAAGGTCCTGCATGAACCGGTGGATGCCGCGGAACTCGCGAAGTTCGGCGCCCTGCCACGCAACATGTGGTGCACGGCCGGATTTTTCCACGCCTCCGGCCGCAAGGTGACAGCGGACGGTGACATCGTGCCGTTGACGGAGGCGGGGGAGCGGGCGGTCTTTGGCTTTGAGCCCATCCGCGCGAATTGCGGCGATGACGGGGTGGTGCGCTGGGAGCCGGCCGCAGCGCCGGGTGACCCGGTGCGTTTCATCTTCCGGGTGCGCGACCGGGTCAACTATACCGCCGCGATGACCCGCGCGATGCGCACGCTGCTGGCGACGTTGCCGTGAGGGGATGCAAATTTGCCTGCAATCAGGCCCGGTGCCCGCTGTGCTGCGACCCGGCAGCCTGAAGCGGGCTGCAACCCATCACATCCATGAGCCATTTCATCAATGACCGCACCCGACTCGTGACTGAGTCCATCGATGGTTACCTGCAGACGGTCGAGCCGGGCAAACTTGCCCGGCTCGACGGATTTCCCCACACCAAGGTTCTCGTGCGGCAGGATTGGGACAAAGGCCGCGTGGCGTTGATTTCCGGTGGCGGCTCGGGACACGAACCGAGCCACGCCGGGTTTGTCGGCGAGGGGATGTTGACGGCGGTGGTGTGCGGCGAGGTGTTTGCTTCCCCGAGCGTGGAGGCGGTGCTCTGTGCGATCTGCGCGGTGACCGGCGCGCCGGGTTGCCTGCTGATCGTGAAGAATTACACGGGCGACCGGCTGAACTTCGGTCTCGCGGCGGAAAAGGCGCGGCAAATGGGGTATGAGGTCGAACTGGTGTTTGTGGCGGACGACGTTGCCCTGCCCGAGGCGCCGCATCCGCGCGGTGTGGCGGGCACGCTGCTTGTCCACAAGGCGGCGGGGCACGTCGCGGCACGCGGGGGTTCGCTCGCGGAGGTGCGGGCCGCGGCGCAGGATGTTGCCGCCGCCGTGGTCTCGCTCGGCCTGGCTTTCGACACTTGCACCTTGCCGGGCGAGGCCGCCCGGTCGCGGCTTGCGGCGGGGCAGATTGAGCTGGGGCTCGGCATCCACGGCGAGCCCGGGGCCAGAGTAATTGCGGCGGCCGAGGCCGGAAGCCTGGTGAAGACTCTGGTGGACGGATTGCGGTCGCGGCTGCCTGCAGCCGGTGCGTTGGCCGCGCTGGTGAACAATCTTGGCGGCACCACACCCTTGGAGATGAACGTGCTGACGCGGGAACTGCTTCGTTCCGAGATCGGTCCGCGGATCGAGCTGATGGTGGGACCGGGCCCTTTGATGACGGCGCTGGACATGCATGGTGCATCCGTATCGCTCCTGCCGCTGGATGCCGCCCGGCGTGAACGGCTGCTCAGCGCGGTGGCCGCCGACAGCTGGCCTGGGGCACGTCCGGTGGGCGCTCCGACCGTGCTGCCGTTGCCGGTCATGGCGCAACCGGCTTTCCAGGGATCTGAAGATGCCGGAAGGCGGGCGCTGATTACCGCGGTTGGGCTGGCCCTGCAAACGCATGAAGAGGAGCTCAACGCGCTCGACCGTTCGATCGGTGACGGAGATACGGGCACGACCTTTGCGACGGCCGCCCGGAATGTGCTGGCCGCCATGCAACGCGGCGAACTGCCGTTGGCCGACCCGGAGCAACTGTGCCTTGCCTTGGGCGACTTGCTGGGAAAAGCGATGGGCGGCTCCAGCGGCGTGCTGCTCTCGATCTTCTTCACCGCAACGGGCACCGAACTAAGGCAAAAGGCGGATTTTGTCGCGGCCTTGGGCCGGGGCCTGGCCCGCATGCAGGCTTATGGCGGTGCGCGGCCCGGTGACCGCACAATGATTGATGCGCTCGCTCCGGCGATCGCGGGCCTGTTCCAGGGCGGGGTCAAGGCGGCGGCGGAAGCCGCCGTCGGCGGAGCCCAGGCGACAGCGTCCATGGGTAAGGCCCGGGCCGGTCGGGCCGCCTACGTGAACGCCGGCAATCTTGCGGGCGTGATCGACCCCGGCGCCAGGGCGGTTGCGATTGCTTTCGTCGCCGCGGCCAAGGCCGGCGCTTGAATTTGCGTGCGGCAGGCCACTGACTGGTTTCGATGAAAGTCGCACTCGCCTACGGTCAGGGCCATCTGGAAGTCGATCTGCCCGACAGCACCACGGTCGTGCGGCCCCGGCCGCAGCCGGGCCTGCCTGACGAGCGGGCCGCTCTGCTGGAGGCGCTTGATGCCCCGATCGGCTGTGCGCCGCTGCGGGCGTGGCTGAAGCCCGGGGCGAAGGTCTGCATCATTTTCCCCGACATCACCCGCGCGATGCCCAACACCCGCGTGCTCCCGTGGCTGCTTGAATACCTGCACCGTCACGGCGTGCGCGACGAGCAGGTGTTGTTGCTCAACTCCACCGGCACGCACCGGCCGAACACGCCGGAGGAACTCGACGTGATGCTGGGCAAGGCGATCACCGCGCGCTACCGCGTGTTGAACCACTACTGCGAACATGAGGAAGACCTTGTGCCGTTTGGCACCACGCGCACCGGTGTGCCCGCGCTCATCAACCGCCACGCGGCGGAGGCGGACGTGCGCATCCTCACCGGTTTTATTGAGCCACATTTTTTCGCGGGTTTCAGCGGCGGCCCCAAGGCGCTGATGCCGGGTGTGGCCGGCCTGAAGACCATTATGAGCAACCACGGCGCGGCCAACATCGGCAGCCCCAAGGCGACCTTCGGCATCAACGAGGGCAACCCGATCTGGGACGAGATGCTCGAAATTTCCCTGCGCGTGGGGCCGAGCTTCCTGCTCAACGTGAGCCTGAACGAGGAGAAGCAGATCACGGGTTGGTTTGCGGGCGATCTCGTGCAAGCGCACCGGCGGGGTCGCGAGTTTGTGCGCGCCTCGGCGATGCAGCGCGTGGACGCATCATTCGACATCGTGGTGACGACCAACAGCGGCTACCCGCTCGACATGAACCTTTACCAAGGGGTGAAGGGCATGAGCGCGGCGGCCACGATCATCAAACCCGGTAGCACCATCATCCTCGCCGCGGAATGCAGCGAGGGGCTGCCGGCGCAGAGTCCCTTCGACCGGCTGCTGCGCACGGTGAAATCGCCGCAGGAACTGCTCGCCCGTATCGCCACGCCGGGCTTCGCGTGGCCGGAGCAGTGGCAATCGCATATCCAAGCGCTCATCCAGTCACGGGCGCGGGTGCTGCTGCACAGCGCGCTGCCCGACGAAACGGTGCGTGCGGCCTTGCTGGAGCCGTGCGCGGATATCGGCGCGACGGTGCGCGCGGAAGTGGCGCGGCTCGGCCCCGGCGCGCGCGTAGCAGCCCTGCCGTGGGGACCGCTGACGATCCCCTACGTCGCCTAAGGGTGCTGTTGGCAGGGTGAATTCCCCAGCCGAATACGACTGACCTGTGCGCGGATCCAGGCAGACTGTCGCCATGCCCCCGAACCGCACCATCCGCTCCAAGCCGCGCGACATCACTCGATCCACCGTTACCTGTGCGACGGACTGGAAAACAACATCCGGTCAGCGCCATCATGTTTTTCTCTTCGACGGCACGTGGAACGACGAGACGGGGCCCAATCCGGCCGATTATTTGTGGGAAGCGGCGCGAGGTCTTTGGGTGAACCGAGTAGATCCGGGCCGGGCTTACCCGCCGATCATCACCAATGTCGCCAAGACCATGCATGCGCTGGCGGCCGACGGCCCGGGGCAGCTCGTTCATTATTTTCGCGGCGTCGGCAACGACGATGAGAACGATGCGCTGAACAAGCTCGTCGAGGGCGGCGCGGCGCAGGAGGAGAAGTTTATCCGGCGGAATGCCTACGTCGCTTTCCTCCAGAACTATCGCCAGGGCGACCGCATCTCGATCCTCGGTTTCAGCAGGGGCGCGGCTTCCGCCCGGCTCTTCGCCCGTGACCTGCGTGAGCGCGGATTGCTCGACCGGGTATTGATCGAGAGCCGCCGGCGCCGGGCCCGGAACAGCGGTGAGAGCTGGAACGAGATATGGGCGCTCTATACCCACCAGTCGAAAAAGCTGCTGCCCGGCGAAGCGTTGAAAATCGCTTTCATCGGAGTCTGGGATACGGTTGCGACCTCGCTCGGTGCGAAACCGGCCGAGCTGGAGCCGGATGAGGCCGTGGGGCAGGTGGTGCATTGCGTGGCCTTGGACGAGGAGCGAAACCTCTACCGGCCGGCGCTGCTGCAACGCGCGGGGCAGGCGCCAAACATCAAGGAGGTGTGGTTCCCGGGCTGTCACAGCGATGTGGGAGGCGGTTATTTTAACGACGCTCTCGGGCGGCTGGCGCTCGACTTCATGTGGCGCAACTGGGACTCCGCCCTCGCGGCGCAGCAACTGCCCTCGCTTGATTGGCGGTCCGGTGCAGTTGCCCGTTACACGGATACCTCGCAGGCAAACTGGCTGCGGCATGCGGAGGGCGGGTTGACGGCGAAATTTGGCCTGAGCGCGCGGGCTTGTGCAGGCTCAGGGGGCGGCCGTCCACGCGTGCATCCCGCGGTCGAGCGGTTTGTGCAAGAAGGCGGACTGTTCTTTTGCGAGGAAGGGGAGGGCTTCCCGCCGGCGACCCGGATCAGTGGTCCCGTGTATGCACCGCCGGCCTATCCGGGCGCGGGTGCAGTGGAGCTTTACGACCGCACGGACTGGAATGGATGAGGATCACTTGCCGGCCGGACTTTTCCCGCCAGCGGCCTCTTCCTCGGCGAAGTGCAGCGGAGCCATGATGACGCGGCCCTCCGGCATCTTGGTGCGGATGACTACTTCCTCGGCATCGATTTGGCGGTCGAAATAAGCGGACCCAGCGGCGAGCATCTCACGGATGAAGACGTTGAGATCGCGATCAGCGGGATCGTCGATGATGATGTTCGTCGTCCACAGTCGCTTTGGCTTGGTGCGTTTGCCGCGCTTGTTGGTGGCCGGGGTGTCGGCAGGATTTGCCCAGGCGGAGACGTAAATGAACAGTTTTTCTGCCTGCGCCGCCTGCAATTTGCTCTCGTGGCGGAAACTTCGCTGTCGCGCCAAATTGGTGGGCATGCCGTGGGAAATGACCGTCGGGGGCGAGGTGGATTCGGCGATCATGACATCGTCGAAATAGGGATTCCGCAACCAACCCCTACCATAGATGACGGTGAGAATGACCTCGGGGGCGGCTTCCGCCGAGGCCTCGACAAAACCTCGTTTGGCCAGCTCTTCCTGCAGCGCTTCCAAGAGCAGCCGTTCGTTGACCGGCCGCACCAAAGCGGAGTTGGAAGGAACCAAGGTGATACCGGCGATTTGGTAGATCTTGCCGTGCTCCCGCAGCGGCGCCTTGCCGAGGCCCTTGAAGGGGCGCTCCACTTTCGCCCGGACTTCAATCTCAAGCTTGGGGTCGGCTTCCGTTGCGTGCCCGGCTGTGAGACACAACAGGCAGAGAGAGAATAACCCAAGGCGAATGGGGAACAGGCGATCGCGGACGGCTTTTGGAGACGAATGCTTCACGGAGAGGGCGCTCTCTGCTTGGTTCTTGGCGACGGGTTTCTCAACCATAGAGTCAGGCGGCACCCATGCGACGGAATGTCCCATCGGGCGCTTGACGCATTAGGAGGCATAGTTGTGATGGAGACATGATGCCGAGTGTCCTCATCGTGGATGACGAGAAGCATACCCGCGAGGGTTTGCAGCAGGCCTTGGCCGACAACTACGACGTTTCGGTGGCCGCAAATGCGGACGAAGCGTTCAACCTGATGGAAGTCCAGTCGTTCGACGTCGTCCTCACCGACCTGCGCATGCCGGGCAAATCCGGCCTCAAGGTGATCGACCGCGCGCTGGCGCTGCCGAACCGCCCCGCGGTGCTGATGATGACCGCCTACGGCAACATCGAGACGGCGGTCGAGGCGATGAAGCGCGGGGCCGTGGATTTTCTCACCAAGCCGGTGAACATCGAGCGGCTGGAAGTGTTGATCCAACGTGCGCTCAAGACCCGGACGCTGGAGGTCGAGGTGAAGCAGTTGCACGAGCGGCTCGACGAGAAATTCAGCTTCGACCACATCATCGGCCACTCCGCTAAGCTGAAGGCCGTGGTGGACCGGGTGCGGCTCGTGGCGCCGTCCCGTGCGACGATCTTGGTCGAGGGCGAGTCGGGCACCGGCAAGGAACTGGTCGCCCAAGCCATCCACCAGGTGAGCCCGCGGGCGCGGGCGCCGTTCATCGCGGTGCATTGCGCGGCTCTTTCGGAGAACCTGCTGGAGAGCGAGCTGTTCGGCCATGAGAAAGGATCTTTCACCGGTGCGACGGAGCGCCGGGTGGGGCGTTTCGAGTCGGCGGATGGCGGCACGGTCTTTCTGGATGAGATTGGCGAAATCTCCCCCTCGACGCAGGTGAAGTTGCTGCGCTTCCTCGAGACCCGGAGCATCGAGCGGGTGGGCGGTTCGAAGCCGCTCGATCTCGATGTGCGGCTTGTCGCCGCGACCAACCGCAATCTGGAGCAGATGGTGAAGGACGGGAAGTTCCGCGAGGACCTGTTTTTCCGGCTCAATGTCGTGCGCATCCTCATGCCGCCGCTCCGCGAGCGGCCCGAGGACATCCCGGTGTTGCTGACGCATTTCATCCGGTTGTTCAGCGAGGAGAACAAGGTGCCGCCGCTCACGCTGGAGCCCGGTGCCGTGGCCACCTTGCAGACCTATGCCTGGCCGGGGAATATCCGCGAGCTGCGCAATTTCTGCGAGAATGCCGTCGTTCTCCGCCGCGGCGGGGTGCTGACGGAATATGATTTGGAGCCGAAGTTCCGCGGTGCCTCCGCGGCCGTCGCGCCCACCGGGGCCGCGCCGCTCGCCAATCCGCTTTCGGTCGAGGAAAACGAGAAACGGCTCCTGCGCGAAGCCCTCATCAAGTCCCGCGGCAACCGCACCAAGGCGGCGGAACTCATGGGCATCAGCCGCCGCACTTTGCACCGCAAGCTGGCCGAGTGGCCGGAACTCGACGTGACCGACTGATGAAGCGCCCGCGCACGCTGCAAGAGCTGATCCACTGGCTCGAATTGGGCGGCGGCGCCCGGTGGGTGCGGCTTGCCGCCGTGCTGTTGCTGACGCTGTTGGTTTCCCTGCGCGTGGCGTGGACCCAGTTCCAGGGTCCGGCGAGCGAGGCGGTGCTGGTGCAGGCCGATGTCGGCCGGCAATTGGCGCGCGGGGAGGGTTTCACGACCCAGGTGAATTATCCGCAGACCGCCGCGGTGCTGGAAAAGCGCGGCCAAGGATTTGACGCCAAGCAAGCCTATCCGGAGCTGCATCAGGCGCCGTTGTATTCGCTGGTGATTGCGGCGGGTCTCGCCGTGCTGCCCGCGGATGCGCAGGCGGCGCTCTTTAACCAACCGCCGGTGCCGCCGGATGGGTTTCGCGCGGATTATTATCTGCTGGGGCTCAATGTCGTGCTGCTCTGGCTCGCGGCGTGGCTCACGTTTGATCTCGGCCGGCGGTTGTTTGAGCCGCGGGTGGGTTGGGTGGCCGCCCTCGGTCTGCTCCTCTCGATGCCGCTGTGGAAACAGACGGTATCCGTCAACGGCCTGCCGCTCCTGCTCGTGCTGTCCCTCGCGGCCTTCCGCGGGTGGTGGCAATGGGATGAAGCCGTTTCGTCCGCGAGGAAATCCGCGATCGGCTGGGCCGCGGCGCTGGGTGGGATCTGCGGGCTGCTTTTCCTGGCCGAATATTCCGCCGGTGCGCTTTTGCCCGTGGTGCTGGCGGCGGCGCTATGGCGGCTGCGCGCCGGCAACTGCTGGATGTCGGCCGGTGCCATGCTGGGGGCTTGCCTGCTCGTGACGGGGCCGTGGATGGCGCGCAATCTTCTCCTGACCGGTCATCCGATGGCTTTGGCCGGGCAAAATGTGGCGTTGAAGGCGGGCGACAGCACGGCGGAGCCCAAACAGGTCCGGGCCACGCTTTCGGCCCAGGCGCCGTCACTCGACCTCAACAAGCTCGGCAACAAGACGCTGACGTCGCTGAGCGACAGCCTGTCCTCGCGGATCTGGTCCGGTGGAGCGCTTTGGTTCACGGCTTTCTACATTGTGGGTTGGTTTTATCGATTCCGCGACCCTGCGGCCGAGCGGTTGCGGTGGTGGTTCACCCTCGGCCTCGGCGTGCTCATCCTGGCGCAGGCGGTGTTCAACTCCGGCGAAAGCCAGCGTCTGCCCGTTTACTACCTCGCGCCGTTGCTGATCATTTTTGGCGCGGCATTTTTCTTTGTGCTTTTGGGTGGCAATCCGCTGTTGGCCAAGTGGCCGCGGGCGGCGGCGGGCTTGCTGCTCGTGCTGCAGGCGGTGCCGCTGCTGCATGATCTCCTGGAACCGCGCCGGTTGCATTTTCACTATCCGCCGTATTTTCCGGGGCTTTTCATGGGCATGGGGCGCGACCTTGAATCGCGCGGGGTGCAGGGCCGGTTTGGGTTGATGGCGGACGTGCCGGCGGGCGTGGCGTGGTATGGCGACCAACGCGTCTGGGCGCAGCCGGTGACCATGCGTGATTTCATGGCGGTGTCGCTGGAGCAACCCATCGGCCAGCTCCTGCTCACGCCGCAAACGCTCGACCGGCCGTTTTTCTCGGAGCTGGCGGCCAATGCCGGCGGGGATGGAGCCCGCCTGACCGGACTGACTCGCCATGGCGAGTGGGGCGGGGTCTATGCGGGGTTGCTCACGGGCCGGATGCCGCGAAATTTCCCGCTGCAGGCACCACAGCGCCTGAGCGAAAACCTTTACGTGCTGTTCGATCCTTCCCTGCCACCACCCCGGGGAAAGTAATTGCCTAAGTCCTTCCAAAGGCCCAATCAATTCCGGAACCCGCTGCCCATGAAAACACTCCGCCTCATTCCTGTCATGGTATCTTTTGTGGCCCTGCCGTATGTTTGGGGTGTTTACGCTCCCATTCCCGAGCAGGAGCAGGGCAAACCCTTCGTCACCACGCTGCGCGCCGGTTTTATGCACGACAGTAATATTTTTGGTGCGTCCACCGGCGCGATCGACAGCGCGGTTTATACGGCTGCCGCCGCGCTGAAACTCAACGCTTCGTTGACCGACCAGACTTTTCTTTCCGCTTCCTATCGCCTGACCTTGGACAATTTACAGGACCGGCCGGGTGACAAGACCCTCGACAGCCACAACCTCGACCTTCGATTGGCCCACGCCTTCAGCCAGACTTCGAACATCGACCTCAGCAACGCCTACACCGTGGCAAAGAACCCCGAGTCGCTGCTCGCCGGGGTGCCGCTCAACACCGACCAATCCTACAAGCGCAACCAGTTCGACGCCCGCCTTACGGGTAACGTCAGCGAAAAAACCAGCCTCACCGGCAAGGCCCGCTTCACCCATTTCGATTACGACAACGCCGCGCTCGGCGCCAGCATCGACCGCAACGAAAACCTGCTCGGCCTCGCGTTCAACCACAGTGTTCGCCCCGACCTCAAGCTCAGCGGCGAAGTGCGTCGGCAAGACGTAAACTATCGCACCGGCGGGGCCACGAAGGACAAAGAATCGAATTTCCTCATTGGCGGCTTTGACTACAATGTCGCCCGCAAGCTCACCGCTTCCGGTCGCCTCGGTTATGAATGGCGCAAGCGCTCCGGCGCGCCCGATGACAATGCTCCTTACGTTGAGTTTTCCGGCAAATACGACTACGCTGAACGTTCACATCTTACCGGCGGCTATGTGCACACCCTTGAGGAGTCATCCAATGTTGCCCAGTTTACCGATACGCGCGTCAACCGCTTCTTCGTGAATGTGCAGCATTCGCTAAGCGCACTCATCGTCGCCTCCGGTTCACTGACCTACGAGCCCTCCACGCTCCAAGGCCGCGGCGTGCAGGCGGATGTGGACGAGCGCACCACGCGCTTCGGTCTCGCGCTGTCTTACCTGCCGAATAAGCATTGGACCGTTTCCGCCACCTTCGACAATGACCGTGTGAGTTCCGACTTGGCCGAGCGCAGCATGTCGCGTCAACGCTACGGCGTTAATGCGGCTTTTTCATTCTGAGGCCGGTCCTGCGCGGGCACAAAGTGCTTGCTGAACCAAGCGGCCGGTCGTTCGCTTGAGTCCACCCATGGCTGCCTCAAACGCCGGAAAGGACCACGCCTCGCTCACAGATTTCCTGCAGGTGCTGCGCCTGCGCAAGGCCCTCATCGCGCTGATCCTCGGGCTGGTGTTGCTGACGACCCTCATCGTCACCGCCTTCCTGCCGCGCTGGTATCTTTCGACCACAAAGGTGCGGGTGGAGAAGCCGGAGGGCGAGGTGAAGCTCTTCCAGGCACAAAGCGCGAATTACTACGATCCCTATTACCTGCAGGATCAGCTCCGCACCATGCGGTCGGAGATCATCATCTATCCGGTCATCGAAAATCTGGAACTCGGGCGCCGCCTCGCCCCCGTCTTGGGCGCATCCGGCACGCTGCCCAACGCAATCATTTATCGCTACCTGATCGACCGCATGGTCCGCATCGAATCGCAGCGCAACTCTTCCATTATCGAGATTGATGTGTTCGCGCGGGAGCCGTCGCTCGCCGCCGATATCGCCAACGAGATCGCCCGGGTTTACTCCGAAAATCGCATTGATTTTGCCACCTCCGAGCAGCGCGAGGGTCTCGCCCAGCTCAAGCGCGAGCTGGAGGCTCAGGAGCGGATCGTCAGCGGGCAGCGCGACCTCGTTGAGCAGCTGCGCAAGGATCTCAACATCTCCGGCGTGGACCTCAACGCCCGTTACTCCGACATGGAGATCGAGACCCTGCGCCAGATGCAGAATTCGCTGATTGCGCTCAGCGTGGATGCCATCGGCCGCAAGACCCGTTGGGAACGTTTCCGCTCCATCGCGCCCGAGGACCGGGTGAGTCTAGTCAATTCCGAGCTCATCCAAGACCCCAACATCCAAAACCTCCAGCAAGCCTACCTCGTGGCCGACCAGACGCTCACGCGCCTGCGGAGCCGCCTCGGGGCCGCGCACCCCGAACTCATTGCCGCCGAGGAGAACCGGGCTAAGATTCGCGAGCAGCTCGACGCCCTGCTGCGCGGCTACGAATACTCGCTCGAGATTTCTTACAACGAGGCCGAGTCCCGCGTGAGTGAGCTGCGCCGGCAGCTGAGTCAGGCCAAGGTGGACCAAATACTTTCCGCCCGCGACCGCATGCGTCCCTTTGAGGAAGCCGCGCAAAAATTCGACGACGAGACGCGCCTGCTCACCACCCTCAAGCTCACCCTGCGCCAGCGGGAGATCGATTTTCAGGTGCCGAAGCGGACCATTGAGATCCTCAACACCGCCGAGCCGCCCCGTCGCCCGAGCAAACCGAGCTGGCCGCTCAACATTGCCTTCGCCCTCGGCTTCGGCGTCATCCTCGGCGTGGGCGTGGCGGTGCTCATGGAATATTTTGACACCAGCTTCCGCAATGTCGCCGATGTCGAGACCAAGCTGAAACTGCCCGTGCTCGGGGTCATTCCCCACAGCCGGGCCCCGGCGGATGAGGCCGACCCCGACCCTGCGGAGCAGGAGCCGTTTCGTGTGCTCCAGACCAATCTCAATCTTGCGCTCAAGCCCGGGCAATCCAGCGCCCTCATGATTTTCTCGGCCGGGCCGGGCGAGGGCAAATCCACGACGCTGCACCGCCTCACGCGCCTCATGGCTGCCGCCGGCGAGCGCGTGTTGCTGATCGATTCCGACTTGCGCCGCCCGACCCAGCATCGTCTGGCCCGCCGCCCGAAGGAGCCCGGGCTCAGCGACCTGCTGCTCGGGCAGAAAAATATCGACGAAGTTACCCAGCGGGGGCTGGTGCCCAATCTCGACTTTATTCCCAGCGGTTCGGCCGCCGGCTTCGCCCTCAGCCTGCTTTATGTCAACCGGCTGAAAGAAATCACCGCCGGACTGCGCGGTCGCTACGACAAGATCATCTTCGATTCGCCGCCCATCATCGGCGTCAGCGACTCCTCCGTGCTGGCCAGCGTGGTGGACGGTGCCGTGCTGCTCATCCAGCACCGCCGCAACCCGCAGAGCATGGTGGTGCGGGCGCAGCAGATTGTGGAGGGCATCAAGACCCCGCTGCTCGGGGTCGTGCTCAACCAGGTGCCGACCGGCACCGGTGACGACTACGGCTACTACACCAGCAACTATTCCTACTACAGCGAGGCGGACAAAAAGCCCAAGGCCTCCCGAGGCGGTTCGGGCGGGACCAAGGACGGGGAGCGGCTTGTGTTGTCGGAGCCGGAGCCGCGCGAGCGGCGGTCTTAGCGGGGAACCGCCATGCACCGCGGCCGTTGCGGCTGCATTTTGTTGGGGGTAGTTCGTGCGGGAGATCGCATAGCGGGGAGTATGAGAAAAATGTCGCCGAGCTTGTTCGCGTGCTGGTGCGCCAACTGGTCTTTGATGGGCGGGATTTTCGCGCGGGCCTGCCTGAGGCGGCTATTCCGGGAGATCTGATTTCCCGGTTGGAACGCGAATCGGGCGGCATCGGCTTCATTCGCTGGCCGTCACCCGAGGTAGGGCGGCTTCGGCCAGTGGCGCTGGCGGCGGATGAACAGGCGCCGGCATTTCTTCCCACGCCGGAGCACTTCCATCGGGGAGACTACGCACTGCGCCGGCTGCTCTGGTTGGACTTCTGTCGGGCGCAGGCACCACGACTCCTGCCTTTGCTCCGGCACCTGTATGACGACAGCGTCGCGCGGCGCTGGATGACTTCCAATTTAGCCCGCTGCCCGCGGCAGTGCGCCGGCAAATGGCTTTTGATTTGGAAGTGTTAAAATAGCTGTTGACGAGGACGCTTTCGGCCTGCTTCTTGCACCTTGCTCTGCGGGTGTAGCTCAGTTGGTAGAGCACCACCTTGCCAAGGTGGACGTCGAGAGTTCGAGTCTCTTCGCCCGCTCCATTTCCGGAAAGCGCCTCAGGACAACCTGAGGCGCTTTTTCGTGCCGCAAAGCGCCATTTTCCAAGGCCTTGGAGATTTCGGATTTTTGACCGTCCGCGCCGGCCGGCGACTGGCCGCGACCCGAAAAGACCCCGGCAGCTGCGCTTCCCGCTGCGTCTCCTGCTGCGTTGCGGGCTGCGCCGGTATTGAGTGCGGAACTCTCTGCGCGTGGCAGGCAGAGAGACGGCAGCCGGGCCGTTTCCTGGATTACGGGCAGTTGGGCCACGTCCGTGTAAACGCCCATGGTCAGCTTCAGATCGCTGTGCCGCATCATCTCCATTGCGACACGCGGCGAGACACCGGCTGCGGCCAGCATGGTCCCGTAGGTCTTGCGCAAGGCATGCAGGTCGATCCGCCGGCCGCGGGCATCCTGAAAGGGAATGTCCGCGAGCTTGAGATCGGATTTCAGGGTGGGGACGCGCGGGATCGTGCCGCGAAAGACCCAGGCATCCGGTTTTGCGTCGGCCGGCCGGCTTTCCAACAGCGCCCGGGTAAGCTCCGGCCGGAGAAAGAGCGTGGCTTCCCTGCGGTTTTTGGAGAGGGATGACGGCACCCGCAGCCGGGCTGGCTCGCAGCTGAAATCGAAATCGCCCCATTTCAGGCCGTTCAATTCGGAGCGCCGGAGACCGGTGTAGATCAACGTGAGGTAAACCAGCGCCCGGTGCGGCGGCGCCTGGGTGAGCAGACGCTGCGCTTCCTCGACCGACAACGCCCGGCGAAAGCTGCCGGCGGCGGGGTTGCTGACCTTGCGCACCTCGGCGAGCGGATCGGCCATGATGAGCCGCTGGCTTTTCATCCAGAGCAGAAACGTGCGCATGCTGCCCAGCAGGTCGTTCACCGTTTTGGGCGACAGACCGCTCGCCTCGCGCCAGCGGACAAACGACTGGGCGGTGACGTCACGGAGCGTCTGCCAACGGCACCGGCTGAACAGGAGCGGCAGGCTGTGCCGGTATTTGGCCAGCGTGTTCGGGGACAGTCTGGCTGCTTCGCCGGCTTTCAGAAAGACGGTGTGATGCTGGGCAAGCGGCAGCTTCCAAGCCTCGCGGGTTGAGCGGGGGATACCGACGCCGTGGCTCTCGCGCTCAAGCTCGATGACCAGCTCGCGGAGCTTTTGCTCGGCGACCCGCTTGTCGGTCACATGCAGCGGGAACCGCTGCTCCCGCGGCCATTCGTCCAGACGCACCCCGGCCGACCAGAGACGGGATTTCACGCCGTCGCGTGAGGGTTGGAAGAGATAGGCCCTCATGAGTTGCCGATGATGTCGCCGCGCTTGCGACGAAGCTGTTCGAGGTAGTGGGCGAGGTCGGATGACAGCACGCGGGACGCCCGGCCGATTTTGACCGGACGGGGAAATTCGCCGCTGGCGATCAAGCGCTCCAAGGTGCGCTTGGAAATGGCGAGGGTGGTGGCGGCGGCGGGCAGGGTGAGAAGCCCGGCCCGATCAGCCGCGTTGCCGGACTCGGCGAAACGGACCGGAGAGGGTGAAGGATGAGGGTTGCGCATGGCTCTGTTCAGGGGAGTTTGAGAGGCATCGCGACGCACCGTTACAACGGTTGCGGCCTGCAAGCGACGCCGGGTTCCACAGGCATAGGGGTGTGCCTTCATGGCCGGTTTGCGCAACTATGGCGTGAAGCAAAGGTAGCTTCCTTGAAGCTGGGGTCAAACGACTTTCTCTCGACCTACGAGCTGAACCACAACCGCCGCAGGTCCCTGTGCAAGGCGATGGTGTCTCTCCAAGTATCGCCGAAGCAGCTCAGGCCGTAGGCCGGTGCGGCATGGCCCAACTCAGGGACCACAAGCACGGGATCGGTCGAGGGCTGGGCCTGCAGGTAGCCAAACAGCTCCCGCGCGTAGACCAGCCAGTCGCGATACTCCGGTGTGCGTCGGCCACGGGAGTTAAGGACCGGGATCTGGCAGTGGTGACCGTTGAAGGGGCGCAAATGAAACTGGGTCGCCGCTTCCAACAGCGGGCGGGGCTCGCTCAGGCGCGACCAAAAAGTGCCCGGGGCCAGATGCCGAATTACGGCGAAGTGCGAGTGATCAAGACACAGGGGCAGCCGTTCGCCCGTGCGCTGGGCGTAGCGATCGCATAAGGCCAGGGTGATTTCCGGCGTTTCGGTGAACGTGTCCCGGTGTGTCTCAATGGCGAAGGGCAGATTCAGGTCGCGGGCGACCTTGCGGATATGCACCGCAAGTTTCACGGCCTCGCCCAGAGGAGTATCATAGTCGCCCAGCTGGATATCGATGGCCAAGGCACCCAGTTTGGCGGCCTCAGTCAGGGCCGGCGCAACCTTGGCCGGTTCATCCAGGCTGGTGACCGCCAGATACCGCAGGTCACCTCGGCTGGCCAAGGCCGGGATCGGCGGTGAGAAAATTCCGGTGAATCCGGCGTGCCGGATGGTATCGAATTTTTTGTCCCAGCTCCATTCGCGATGGCGGGTGGGGTATTGCCGGAGGGACCAAAGCGAGGCAAAGATCCAGAG